>Ga0137796_10000048_pt1 | contig 76172 bp, 83 predicted proteins | sample OV2TP3_FD_97704 | JGI IMG/M metagenome (GOLD analysis project Ga0137796, IMG submission 97704) | reverse complement strand
CATTTTCCTTGACCACGTTCACGAAGACCTTGATGGCGCCCTTCTCCTGGGTCAGCAGCCGCATCATGTCCCGGTAGTTGTCGAGCCCTTCCACGGGGTGCGTCAAGAACTTCGAGAGCCAGCCCGGAAACTCCAGCTCCGCGCGCGAGAGATCGTACACGCCGGCCTCGAAGTATTCCCGATTGGCGTTGACGGTGCCGACCATCACCTTATTGCCCAGGACGAATCCGAGGTTGATCATATCGGCCGGCACTTGGATGTTGCGGCCGCCGCCGGTGACGCTCGAGAGGATCAACGCGCCATTCTTGCCCAGGTGCTCCATGGCCTCGAAGACGATCGGCGCGAACCCGGTCGCCTCGAACATCAGGTCGAAGGGCCCGTACTTGGCCGCCGCATCCTTGAGGGACGTCTCAGCCGTCGAGACGTACCGAGCGCCGATTTCGCCCAGCAGATCGGAATTTCGGTATGGAGCGGGGCTCCGGCCAAAGCTTGTCACCTCCAGGCCCCGCATCCGGAGGGACATGGCCGCCAGCAGCCCGATGGTCCCTGCGCCCAGGACGGCCGCCCGTTTGGGCCTCCAGATCTTCAGCCGCCGTTGCGCTTCATAGGCTTGAATGATCCCCTTTTCGATCACCGAGGTCGGCTCCAGCAGCACGGCCACGTGCTTCAATCCTTGCGGCACCTTCACGATGTACTCCGGCTCGTCAACGAAATACTCCGTCAGATAGCCGTGGCGGAGGTTGATGCCGCGCTCGTAGTACACCTCGTCGGTCGTCATGTCGTACTGGCCGATCTGGTCGTAGAAGCTGCCGCCCGGACGCCGCACGGCCGGTACAACATAATCGCCGGGTTTCAGCTCCCACACCTGGTCGCCGACTTCGACCACCCGCCCGAAGCACTCGTGGCCGATGACCAGGAACTCGTAGCCGGGCGGCGCCTGGCCGTATTCGGCCGCGTTGATTTCCTTGTCCGTGCCGTCCACTCCGACACGCAGGATCCGCACCAGCACGCCCCGGCCGTTGGGGATGTCCTTGACCGAGGGCTTCGGCAATTCGGCGAGGTGCAACGAGTTCGGCTTTCCGGGATAGACTGCGATGGCTTTCATGGTCGTTCTCCTTAACTTGTAAGTAACTAGCGGTTGCGGTTTATGGCCTCCAGAGAGTCGCCCAGGCACCAGACCGAGGCGCCGAGCAGCGCGAGGTCCTTCAGCAGGAACTGGCCGGGGGCGACCGACAGGGCTGGGAATCCGCCGAGGCTCGCCTCCCAGACCGGCGGCGTGGACAGCATGAAACTCAAGGTGCCGAGGAACAGGACGGCGGCGAGGCCGCTGCCCGCCGCGGCGATTTTCGCCGAGATCGGCTGCGCGGCGATCATCAGCCCGATGGCGATCTCTAACACCCCCAGCCACTTTGAGAAGGTTGGGACGCTGAAGATCTGATACAGCCAGCTCATCAGCGGGCTGTTGGCCACGAGGGGTTGGATCGCATTGGCCTCATAGTTGGTGAATTTCATCGCGCCGATCCACACGAACACGACCACGAGCCCGAAGCGGGTCAGACTGCTCCCGATCGCCTGCACGGTCTCGCCGACGGTGGTGGTTGCTGTGTCTTTCATGGTTGACCCTCCTTATGCAAACCGGGCGGCGCCCATTTTGGCGAGACTTTCCTCTTTGTGCATACGCTCGTCGCAGCCGATCTGGCGGAGCACATCGGCCATCGTCAGAAAGTCGCCATAGTCCTTTTTGAAATCGCTTTCGAACGGCTCCGACTCCAGCTCCGGATGTTCCTGGGCGAACCGCATGTATTCGCGTTCGGCGTGGTCTTCGAATTCGACGTTCAGGCGATAGCTCCAGGCCGGCTTGATCACGTACAGCAGCCATGAAATCTGGTAATAGAAAAACGCGATCACCTGCGGGGCGATTCGGTGCAGCACGAACATCTCCGGAATCCGCCGGCGATGGATCCATTCCTCCAGGATCAACAGATGCCACTGTTCGTTGTCCTGCTGGTGACGGGCCTCCTGCACGCGGTCGAAAATCCGGCGCGCGAAATCGGTGTGCTCGTAGGCATGCGTGATGGCGATGTAGGCGACGTGCTCCCAGGCCTGGTAGGGGACACGGGCGATGATCTCCAGGACCTTGAACTTGTTCCAGCTCCGCTTGCGGCCGTAGAGCAGGTCCATCACTAAGAACAGGACCTTCGCCAAGAGGCCGTGCTTGATGGGGGGCGCGGCCAAGGTCTTGGCTTGCTCCTTCCGCAACTGTTCCGGACTGAGTCTGGTCATATCCATCCCCTTGCACTCATTGGGTCTTCCAATTCCGGAACCGCTTGAGCAGTTGCTCCCGGACGGCCGGGGGAACCGGCTCTCGCGGCAGTCGGCCCACCGTCTGGATCGTCTGTTGCGTCTGCCGCAGGTACACGCGGCAGCCGAAGCACAGTCCCAGATGCAGGTGGAAGCGAATCCGTTCCCAGAAGGTCATGGTGCCTTCCAGGTAGTCGGTAATGATTTCGACGAACTCCTTGCAGGTCATCCGCCCGGCCAGATAATCGAGGACGTAGATCTTGATCTCTTCGCGGGTCATGCCGGCCTGGCGCCTCCTTCCATGTATTGCTCGAGTGCGCGTCGGACTCGTGACCGTGCCCGGTGCAGTCGGACGTGCTGATTCGTCTCACTGATCCCAAGAATCTTACAGGTTTCACCGGAACTTAACCCTTCCACATCCCGCAAGATGATGATCTGCCGAAGATTCGGAGGGAGCGCTTGAATCGCCTTCTCCAGAAACGTGCAGCTTTCTTTCGACAACAGGAGTTTCTCCGGCGTGTTCTCATCCCAAGGCTGAGGGTAGGAAGCCCAGTAACCGGCCCAGTGGCCCGAAGTCCGAAATCGAGACGGGTCTACAGCCGGTGCTTCGAACTCATCGGCCGAGGCCCCGAGAGGGGAGAAGGACACATGACGGCTCTCGCGCACCCCTCGCGTCTTGGCTTTGTGAAACAAAATACTGAAGATCCATGTCTTGAGCGATGAGCGGCCCTGGAACCGGTCCAATCCTTCCAGGACCCCGATCCAAGTATCCTGGACCACCTCCTCAGCGACGGATCTATCTGACACATGGGCCATCGCCATCCGAAGGAGCGAGTTGTGATGGCGATCCACCAGGGAAGCGAACGCGGCTTCATCGCCGCTGCGGAGCCTCTCGACCAGCCGAAGCTCTTCAGGGTCGGTTTTCTGAACCGAGCCTCCCGAGGGAAGCGCTTGCTCAACCATCATATCTACTTGGTCGTCGAAAGAGACCGCGACCTGTTTCATGGCTTTCCTCCCCGATCTATCAGATCTTTGATGAAAGCACCGCCCTTGATGATCCTGACGCTCTGGGCCGGCAGCCGCCGCACCATCTCCACGCCAGAATCGTCCAAGTAAGTCACCTCCGAAAAATCCAAGAGCACCATCTTGTTTTGGCGAATCACCGTTTCGCATTCTTGTTCCAGAAGGGTGACCCATTCCGCGTGGACCTTGCCTTCCAGTTTGAGCGTGACGGGCGAGCCGTTTTCTTCAATCGTGGTGATGCGCAGCACGGTTTGTCTCTGCCTCCAGTGTTTCGTCGTACCAGGAAGCTATGGCAAGGCCTGTGCCAGGAAGAAAACGGACGGGGAAGGGCTACTCTAAGTGTCTGAGAGACTAAGGATAGTTTAGAAGGCGAGGCTAGGGGTCGTGGCCTTAGAAGGAAGGAGTCTATTCCCAATATGTTGGGAGCGTCACGATATTTTGGGAAAGTTCAGGAAGCCTTGCGGGCGATGCCGAGCTTCTTCATCCGCGCTTCCAGGGTAGTCGGCTTGAGGCCTAAGAGACTCGCCGCTCCCTTTTCCCCGCTGACGCGCCAGCCCGTGCGCTCCAACACTTCCACGATATGCGTGCGTTCAAGCTCTTCGAGGGTAGGAATCGACGCCCCGCTGGACGGCACGCTCGGCTTCGGCAGCCACTCGCCTAAATCGAGCTGCGGTCCCTGGCTCAGGATCGCAGCCCGCTCGATTACGTTCTCCAGCTCTCGGACGTTGCCGGGCCAGGCATAGGCCTGGAGGGTCTCGATCGCAGCCGGCGGGATCGTCTCGATCTTCTTTCCCAGCTTCATGCCGTATTTTCTGGCGAAGTACCGGACGATCAGGGGAATGTCTTGCTTCCGCTCTCGAAGCGCGGGGAGATGGATCGGAAAGACATTGAGCCGGTAGTAGAGGTCGGAGCGGAACCCGCCGCCCTGCACCGCCTTTTCCACGTCCCTGTTCGTGGCTGCAATCACACGCACGTCGACTTTCATCGTGCGCGAGCTTCCGAGCCGCTCGAATTCCCCTTCCTGGAGTACGCGGAGGAGTTTGGCCTGCAACTCCAGCGGCAGATCGCCGATCTCGTCGAGGAAAATGGTCGCCCCGTCGGCCAGCTCGAAGCGGCCGATCTTACGGGTCAACGCCCCCGTGAACGCGCCTTTTTCATGCCCAAACAACTCGCTTTCGATCAGCCCGGCGGGGATCGCCGCGCAGTTCACCTTCACCAGCACCCGGTCTTTCCTGTTGCTGAGGTTGTGAATGGCCCGCGCGATCAATTCCTTCCCGGTCCCGGTCTCGCCGGTGATCAGGACGGTTGAATCGGTGGCGGCAACCGTTTCCACGGACTTGAAGACCTTTTTGATCAGCGGAGAAACACCGACGATCTCCTCGAAGTTGTGCTCTGTCTGAATTTCTTCCTGGAGGTAGGTGTTCTGCGCCTCAAGCCGGGCTTTTTCCTGCTCCATCAGCACGCGGTCCGTGATGTCCACGAACATCGTGCGGGTGTAGGTGCCGCTGGGATCGGGCTTCGACCACCACTGAATCCACAGCGGCTTGCCGTTGTCCTTGCGGCGCAGTTCGAGCACGACACCGCTGGTGTCGGTCCCGCGGCCGATGGACGCCAACGCCTCACGCAGGCGGCGTTGGGCGTCGGGCGTGTCGGGGATGAAGGACTTTCCGTAAGTTCCGGCGACTTCTTCCGGCGTGATTCCCAAGCTTCTCATCGCCGCGCGGTTGGCCCGGATAAAACGGGTATCAAGGCCTTCATGCACATACGCAATCGGGGCCTCCTCGAACAAATCGCGGAGACGCTCCTCGCTTTCGGCCAATGCCTTCTCGGAACGCAGTCGCTCGATTTCGGCGACGGCCCGCGCGGCGAAGATCTGCATGATCGCGACGGCGCGCGCGCCGTCTTCCATCGGCTTGTCATCCACGATGGCGAAATGGCCGATGACGGCACCAGAGGAGTCCACCATCGGCACGCCGCAGTAGCTCTCGGCCCGCCAGTCCACCAGCGCCTTGTCTTCGGGGAAAAGTGCCTGGAGATCCCGAGGATGGTGGGACATCTGGCCGTTGAGGACGGCCTCGCAGGGCGTGCCAGCCAGTGGGACTTCGAAGTTGGGCGCGAGCGCGCCGCGCGCCCAGAGCGCGAGCGATCGGAAGCGCGTCCGGTCTTCGGTGAACTCCGTCACGAATGCATAGGGCACATTGAGCGCCATGGCCAGGTGCTGTACGAGCGAGGAGAAGAACCGGTCTCCGGTCTCAGCCACCACGCCCTCGACGATTGCACGCAGGCTCAGGTCCTCGCTCCGCATGGCCGCTTCAGACTTCAGGCGCTCCAGTTCCGCGAAAGCCCGCGCCGCGAAGATGCCGAGGATCGCCGTGGCCCGCAACTCGTCCGGCATGGGTTTGTCGTCGAGGACGGCGAGATGGCCGACGACATTCCCCGAAGGACCCACAATGGGCACGCCGCAATAACTCACCGCTCCCCAGGCCGCGATCACCTGAACCGTGGGGTACAGGAGGGGCAGCCGGTCGGGGTGATGCACCACGCGACGCGTGAGGACGGCTTCGCATGGTCCACCCGACGGCACCACGAAGGGGGTAAGAAATGCGCCGCGAGCCCAGCCGGCACGTGATCGGAAGTGCGTGCGGTCCTCGCTCAACTCGGACACGTAGGCGTACTGGACCCCGAGCGCGGAAGCCAGGTGCTTGACCAGTGAGGGGAAAAAGCGCTCACCGATCTCAGACTCGACGCCTTCGACAATCGCGCGCAACGCGGCGTCTTCGGTCTGCCCTTGCGGTTCGGCCATGGCCCTCCAGGGGGCTTGGATTCTTGAAGCAGGGCCGTAAGGATAGCACCGTCTGGGAAGGCGAGCAACTTCGGGCAGGAGATCACGCGGGGATTTGTCGATGAGCGCTCTTGGATTTCAGGCCAGGGACACGCCGCAGCCGACGCAGGCCTCGGCCGGGCCGCGCCCCACGGACGCGGCTCCCGGAGCGGGTAGCCCAAGGACCGGCGCCGGTTCAGGCCCCAGGACCAGCCTGGCCCACCAGGACGACCGGTACCGGACCAGCAGCTTGGGCGACGCCAGGAAGAGCCCCACCATCAGAACGCCCAAGGCGATCAGGGGCCACTGCGCCGAGACCACGCTGCTCCCCAGGTAGGTAAAGGCGAACGTCGGGGGAGTCATGCCGACCAGCGTGGCCAGCGCGAAGGTCCGCAGCGAGATGTTCGTGAGGCCCGCCCCGTAGCTGATGACGTCGAAGGAGAAGATGGGAATCAGGCGGGCGAACAAGACCATGCCCATCAACTGGTGGTCGGTGCACTTCTGGCAGAAGACGAGATCCGCCTTGAGCAGCCGGGACATCGTCTCCCGCCCGACCGCCCGGCCGATGAGGAAGCTCACGATCGCGCCGATTTCCGCGCCGATGACTGCGTACAACGCCCCGAAGAACGGCCCGAACGCGGCCCCCGCGGCCAGATCAAGCGGGAGGCTGGGGATCGGCGGAATCACGACGGACGCGGCCATGCAGAGGATGAGCACCAGCGGCGCCAGGGAACCGAACGAGTCCAACGCCGCCGCCAACCGCTCCGGCTTCAAGGCCTCGCTGAGATCCACCGAGCCTGCCAGGCCATAGATCCCGGCGGTTGCCAACAGCAGCAACGCGGCCGCGATGGTCAGCTTGAGAAACTTGGATGCGGGCTTGTCGGATGGCATGGTGTCCTCTGTAGCGATCGGCATGGCCGGTGCGATGCTTGCTCCCTCGCCCATATTCTCGTCCCCCTGTATCAAGTTCTGGTCGCGGCTCTCCTGCGGTAGTCTCCCCAGGCGCCCGTCCATTACAGAGGAAATTGGATTCGGAACCGGCGGCGCAGGTCGTCGCGGACCGCTCCAAATAATCTGTGACCGCCTCTGTGAATACCCTACAGGTCATCGAAATCCCGTGAACGTGTGCTGAAATCCGACAATGAACTGGTAATCGGGCGCGCTGGAGGAAAGCCCCACCTCCGCGCCGACGGCGATCGCCATCGTCGGCGTGACGTGGTGGAAGATACCGGCCTGCGCCCTCCAGAGCGGCAACGCGCTCCTCGCTTCCGCCTGCTCCACAAAGAAACCGGCCCGCAACAGAGTTCTGCCGCCGATATCCGCTCCCAATCCGAACCTGTACCGCAGATCTCGCTCCGAGAGCCGCGCTGCGCCCATTTTGATTAGTTCGGCGTTCAGGTTGAATTGGACCGGCCCCGCCGTCTTGGTCAGAATCCCTCGGACCAGCCCATCAACTCCGGCCGCGTCGTTGCCGGTGGGCAAGGTCGTCCCGATCACCACGGCCGTGGCGGGCAGAACGGGGGTTTCATCGGTGACGTTATAGAACCCCTGCGCTCGCAGGTTCCCGCTCTCCCTTCGCACGCCGGCTTCAAATTCAAACTGCGGTCGAAGGGACACATAGCCCCGCTGCACCAGACCCCATCGGAGTTCCGGTTCAAGGCGATACACGTTGCCTCCCCGGGGACTGTCCTCGACGCGAAAAACGGTCTGGAGCTGGAGAGCCCGGAAGGAGACGGGAAACGCGTTGTCCATCTGGGTAGCCATGCCGGCGCTCATGTTCTTCCGATCTTCCGCGAAAGCCACGTCTCCGGCGACGATCAGCCATCCAGTCGCTCCGATGAGGAGCCAGCGCTTCACGGAGAGCGGCTACTTTTCAATGACCTGCATGACGTGCCCGTCCGGGTCCCGGACGAGAAACCCTTTTTTGAAGCCCAGCGCACCGTCCGGCAACGTCACCACTTCCGCCGACACGAACGCATAGTTCATACGCAGGAACTTCGCCGCCTCCTCCGCATCGCTGACCACCAGAGTGACCTGCCAGTGCAACAGATCGGTGGGGCGCGCATCCGCCGGCATAGGCCGGCCGGCCGAAGGCAACTCGTACTCCAGAAATTCGACGCCGGGTGGGCCGACGGCCTGCGTCACGCCTGTGACACGAGCCCTGGCTCCGGGCAGGCTGTCAAGACGCTCCTGCTCGGTGCCGACGTTCAGGCTGCTGCCCCCGAGAGTCATCCCGAGCGTGTCCCGGTAGAACTTGAGGCTATTGTCTGTGCTCCGCACCGTCATGGCCGTGTGGTCAATCCCCAGGAACAACTCGGCCGTGGGCCGGTGCCAGCGGGTATCGCCCTTGCCGTCGGGAAACCAGAGCAGCTCCAGATTATGCCCGTCCGGATCGCGAAACTTCAGGGCCTTGATGCCCGCTGCTGCTGCGTTCGTCTTCGGAATGGTCTGCGGACGCGGAGAGATCTGCCGCACGCGATGTTTGCGGAGATGCGCCCAGGCCTCGTCTATGTCGCGCACGACGATCGCGAAGTGCTGGAACCAGAGGTCGTTGCTGTACGAGGGCACGGGGATGGGCCGGACATCCGGCGGCGCCAGAAATTGGATTAGCTCCAGCGTCTGCCCATCGAGCTGCATGCGCACCACGCGCGCCCGCACCCCGAACACACCCCACAGATGGTCGTACTCAGGCCCGTCCACTTCGACATCGCTGATCATCTTGAACGACAGCACCTTCGAATAGAACTCGACCGAGCGGTCCATGTCGGCGACGGTCATGCCGACGGACGCGACGGCCTGGACGACGGGCGTCTGCGCCTGCGCGGGCAGGATGGCCAGGGCAAGCGAGAAGAAAAGCGCGAACGTCAGTGTTGCCTGCGATCGTTTCATGGTGCTCCCATCGGGCGCAATGAATTGCGCGCCTACTTCATTCGCTCCAGCAGGCGGTCACCCACCCGCATGGCGTTGGCGATGATCGTCAGCGAGGGATTGACCCCTGAGCTCGACGCGAAAAAGCTCGCGTCCACCACGTAGAGATTGTCCAGGTCGTGCGCCTTGCAGTTCACATCGAGCGCGGAAGTCTTGGGATCACGCCCGAACCGCACAGTGCCGCACTGATGCGCCGTTCCCGCTATGGGAATCTTTTTGCCGAGATAGAAGTTGCAAGGCACCAGGTGGCTGTCGCAGCCGATCTCGCCGAGCATGCCCTTCAGCATGGCGACGAGGCGGTTGTGCCCCTCCAGATTGTTTTCCGCGTAGTGGAGTGTGATGTCGCCGTTCTTATCCACCAGGACGCGATTGTTGCGGTCCGGCAGATCCTCCGAGGTCAGCCAGAAATCAATCGAGTGTTTGGCCATCACGTCGAGGGCCATGCCCGGTGCGAAGGGCGGGGCGCCCGACCGCAGGGTCTCGAGATCGGACTTACCGAGCATCTGGATATGGCCCAAGGGGTACTCCCAGTCTTTGGACCGGAAGTAGTAATCGTTCACGCCGAGGGTCTTCTGGAACGCCGTGGGATTCGGCCGCTTGGACAGCGCGAGCATGGCCGAGTTGTTGTGGCACATGTAATGCCGGCCGACGACATCGGACGAGTTGGCCAGCCCGTTGGAATGTTTGTCGTTGGCGGAGCGCAACAACAGTGCCGCTGAGTTGATGGCCCCGCAAGAGACGACCACGACATCGGCCGAGTAGTCTTCCTTCGCCCCGTTGCGCTCGATATGAACTTTCTTCACCTCCCGCCCCGATGGACTCATCTCCAGGCGGGTCACCAGCGCGTTTGTCAGCAAGGTGACGTTCGAGTGTTCCAGAGCCGGGTCCACACAGGTGACCTGCGCGTCCGACTTGGCGTTCACCAGGCAGGGAAACCCATCGCAGGTGCTGCACTTGATGCAGGCGCTCTTTTCCCGATGGTCTTCATCGAGCCGCACGCCGACCGGCAGATGGAACGGCCGGTGGCCGATCCGGACCAGATCGTCGTGCAATTCCTGGATGCGCGGTTCATGGCTGACCGGCTTGTACCGGTAGGGCGCGCTCGCCGGCGGCTCCGTCGGGTCCTCCCCGTGCTGCCCGTGTACCTGATAGAGGTGCTCCGCCTTCGTGTAATAGGGCTCCAGGTCCTCGTAGGTGATCGGCCAGGCCGGCGACAGACCGCCGTGGTGCTTGATCTCGCCGAAATCCTGCTTGCGGAACCGCAGCAGCACCGCGCCGTAGACCTTGGTGTTCCCGCCGACGTAGTAATGGATGCCGGGATGGAAGATGTTGCCGTCTTTGTCCCGCCAGCTCGCCTTGGCCTTGTACTTGCTGTCAATGAAGACGGCGCGGGAGTCCCAGTTATCCTTTTCGCGAGGCAGATAGTTGCCTCGCTCGAGCAGGAGAATCTTCTTGCCGGACGGCGCCAGATGATAGGCGAGCGTGCCGCCCCCGGCGCCGGTGCCGATGATGATCACGTCATAATGATTTGCTTGCGACATGGCTTCGCCCTCCTAAAATCCGACGCCTTTCGTGCTGAGCCTGATCCGGTAGATGGACGAGCCGCCTGTGACGTACAAGACCGACCCGTCGTCGCCCCAGGCCATGTTCGACGTCGGCAGACCTGTTTCGATGCTGCCGAGATGCGTGCCGTCCGGCGCAAAGACGCTGATGCCGCCAGGCCGCGCCCCGAAGAGGTTCCCCTGCTTGTCGATCTTCATCCCGTCCGGCCCAAAGAACGGATCTTTCCTCCATCGAGTGGCATCGAAGAACACTCGCCCCTTCGTCACGGTGCCGTCTTCCTTCAAATCGTAGGCCAGCCAGGCAGCACGCTTGGGGTCCACGTCGGAGACATAGAGCGTCTTCTCATCCGGTGAGAACGCGATCCCGTTGGGCGCCTTGATGTTCTTGATCAGCAGTGTGAGCGTGCCGTCTGGCTTTAGCCTGTATACACCCTGGAACGGAAGTTCCTTGTTCGGATCGTCAAAATTCTTGGGTAACCCGAACGGCGGATCGGTGAAATAGAGATCGCCGTTGGACTTGAAGACCAGGTCGTTGGGGCTGTTGATGCGTTTGCCCTCGTAGCGGTCGGCCAGCGTGATCTTGCGGCCGTCCGGCTCAAGACGCGCAATACGACGGTCACCATGCGCACACAGCACCAGTCGTCCGGCGGCATCGAAGGTCAACCCGTTCGAGCCGGGCTCCTTGCCCTCAAACGGCGCGGCACCCGTGTACCCGCTGGGCTTCAAATACAGGCTGACGCCTTCTCCTTCTTTCCACTTAAAGACCGCGTTGCTCGGAATGTCGGAGAACAGCAGGTAGCCGCCCGCTCGGTTCCAGGCCGGCCCTTCGAGCCAGATGAACCCGTCGGCGACCTTTTCCCGCTTCGCGTCGCGCGGCACCAGCTTGTCGAAGCGCGGGTCGAGGCGGACAATCCTTCCGACAGGGTTGCCGGCGGTGGCCGATGCCCCCCTCGACTGGGCGACGGCCAGCTCCATCATGGCCGGAATGAGGACAGCCGAGACCACCGCGACTTGGAAGACAGTCAGAACTCGTCTCATGATCATTGCCTTCTTCTTTTCTCGTTCCCCGATCGCTTCACCTACCCCAGTCGGGCCAAGAGCCGCATTCTCTCCCAAACAAACAGCTTCTTTAGCAGGATGCGGAGTGAGAGAATCACGCTCAGCATCAAGATTTGCTGCCATGTCTGGAGCGCAATGAGTTTCAGGACAGTCGCGCAAACCATCACGCTCAGTCCAGCGATCACCCCATCCGCCGTCAAGAGCCGCGCCCTTGCAATGTTGCAGCGGGGGAGCAGAGAAACCAGAGCCGCCATGACGTAGCTGCTGATGATCAGGGCGCCGACCACCTGGATCATCCCGGCCCACAAAAGAAAATCAAAAGGCCGGAACGGGAACATTTTCCGTCTTCCTCACAAGCGTCTGTTCGATTTCTCTTTCCAGAAAGTAGTTGAGAGTCGTCCGAAGTACGACAATGGCACCCAGCTTTCCGATCTCGTCCCACGTTGGGGCGATGAGGCTGCGTAGAATATCCGCGGCCAGCATCAACTCCAGGGAGAGCGCCAGCCACCGGCCGAGTAAAAGCCGTATCTCCGGCAATGCCTCCTCCAGTTTCATGCGAAGGCTGTAGCAAAGCCTCACGGCTCGGACTGCGGCTCCCAAGACGCCAACCCCGATAACCGCTCCGCTGCCGGCGTCAATGAAGGCTGCCAGATACATCAAGATCGCTGTGGTCACCGTATCCATATCGATCTCAACCCCTTTGCGATGTCCTTGCGGCCGGATGCCGGCCCACCCTAAGGGCGGATGCCCGGAATGTTCAGCTTCATCCGGTACAGCGCGGATTCCGCCGTCATATAGAGCGTCTTGCCGTCCTCGTCGCCCCAGGCCATGTTGTGCGGCAGCTTGGGTCCTTTGATCGTGCCCAGGTGCCTGCCTTCGGGCGACAGGATCCAGAGCCCGCCGGGACCGGAGACATAGAGATTGCCCTGCTGGTCCACTTTAAGGCCGTCCAGCGCCTCCTCTCCCGGCGCGCCCGTCATGTCGAAGAACACCTTGCCGTTCGAAAGGGTCCCGTCGGCGTTCGCCTCGTAGCGCATCACGACCTTCTTCTTCACATCCCAGTTGGTGACGTACAGGTACTTCTCATCGGGCGAGAAGGCGATGCCGTTGGGACCGGTCAGATCCGTGCTGATGAGTTGGAGCGTGTCGTTGCGCAACGAGAAGACGCCGGTGAAGGGCAATTCGCGCCGGGGATCGTCGTGGAACTTGGGCAGCCCGAACGGCGGATCGGTGAAGTACAACGTGCCATCCGAGCGATAGACAAGATCGTTCGGGCTGTTGAGCCGCTTGCCCTGGTAGCGGTCGGCCAGGACCCTCACGGCGCCGTTCTTTTGCAGGCGGCTGACGCGATGATTGCCATGCTCGTTGATCGTGAGCCGGCCCTCGCGGTCCAGCGTCAGCCCGTTGGAGCCAGGCTGGCCATACTCCGCGATGTCGGCGCCGGCGTATCCGCTCTTCTTTCGAAACACCGAGAGCTGACCGGCGACCGTGTATTTGTAGATGGTGTTCGCGTTCGGATCGCTGAACAACAGGTAATTCCCATTCCGCACCCAGACCGGGCCTTCGGTGAAGATGAAGCCCTCGGCGAGCTTATAGATCTTCGGGTTCGGGGGAACGATGGCATCCAAGGCCGGGTCGAGTTTGACGACCTGGACGTTGACCTCGCGCGGGGGGCTCGCGAACGGTCCCGTTCGTCCCTTGTGGAACTCCAGCTTGGCGAAGCGCATGAAGATGAAGTTCGTGGGCGGATGCGACAGCGGTCCGTTGATGCCGAAGACGGCCAGTTGAATTTTCTGGCCCGGCTTCACGTTGCGGCCGACCACGAGGCGGTTCGGCGCGTTCCAGCCGCTGACGACGGACCCGCCGCTCTGCCCAAGGCCCCGCGTTAATTCGCCGTCCACCCAGATCTCTGCGTAGTCGTCCACCGAAGTTTCGAACACGGCCGTGCTGCCCGTGGGATCGAAGCTCCCGATACGATCGGGAACGGTCACGGTGATCCGGTACCAGTTGAAGCAGAGCCTGCCGGTCGAGCGGCGCTTGTCCAGCGTGGCGGGTTCGACCACCTCCCACTTCGAATCATCGAAGTCTCTCCAGCCCGCATCAGGCGTGAAGTCATAGGTCTTGATGGGGGCGCCCGTCGGCTGCTTATCCGGACCCGGGCCGCGAAAGTCCACCTCGATGATTTTGGTGTCGCTGTAACGCCACTGCCCCTTGACGAGCCGTGCCCCCTCATCGGTGGCGAGATCAATGACCGCCTCCGGCTTGCCAGCCGGCACGTCCAACGCGGTTTGCGCGGCGGCGTTCCCTATAGCGAACGCCACCGCAACGGCAGTCGCAATACCGACCAGGGCAACGCGAGGAAACATGGTCAGCGAACCTTCACCACGTAGTAATCCAGCGGACCCGGCACGTCCTTGAACCAGTGCGGGACCCCGTTAGGAATGATGATCACGTCGCCGGGGGCGATCCGTCGGGTCTCTCCGTCTTTGATCGAGGCGCCGCGAATCTCGTTGGGGCCGATGGTTTTCGTATCCACAGCGGTGCCGCCGGTCACCAGCGTCGCAGAGCCCTTCAGGACATAGACGATGTCGGTGTCGAGTTCGTGAATCTCCACCACGCCGGCCGCCTCGCGGTGACTCGCATGCACCATGTAGTTGCGGCTCGCGTGCATCATGCGCTCGTCTTCCCCGACCAGGACCGCGCCCTTGGCAAAGCCCTCCGACACTTTTTTGCTCTCGATGAAGGTGACCGGCATTGCGGATTGTCCCGCCATCGCGCCGGTCGGCATCGCCTTCAGCGCGTTGGCGCCGGCGATGGCGAGCTCCTCGTCCTGTTGCGCGCTGGCCGCCCCGCTCACGCCGATCGCGCCGATGACCGCTCCCTGGAATTCGATCGGTACGCCGCCCTGCAGCGGCGTGAAGTCTTTCAAGGCCACCATCGTCGTACGGCCCTTGTTGACGATGTCTTCGAATACCTTGGTGGGGCGCTTGAACATGGCAGCGGTCCGCGCCTTGCCGATGGAGATGTTCGCGCCGGCCGCGAACGTGTTGTCGAGCCGTTCGAGGGCCATCAGATTGCCGCCGTCATCCACGACGGCAATGACGCCGCCTGGTGCATTCTTGCTCTTCGCCTCGGCCACCGCGGCGGCGATGGCCTTCTTCGCCCCATCCAGCGTCAATACCTTCTTGTCCGCCACCTGGGCCTGCGCTGGGCCCGTGACGACCACCGTCGCCAGCATCAGGGCCGCCGCTATCATTGGGTGCCACATATCGTCCTTCCTTTCTTAGGCTTAGTCAGCGCCCCAAGTTACTTAAGCGCGCTGGCTCCTGCCTTGGCTATTTCCTCGTCTTGCGCGGGGCTCTCACCGCTGACGCCGATGGCGCCGATGACCTTGCCGTCATACGTGATGGGGATCCCCCCTTGCAGCGGCGTGGCGCCGGGGAGAGCCAGTGCGGCCACGCGCCCGTCCCGGATCTGGTCTTCGAAGACTTTGCTGGGCCGCCTGAAGATCGCCGCCGTACGCGCCTTCCCGATGCCGACATTCACGCTTGCGACCTGGGTGTCATCGAGACGTTCAAGCAAAAGCAAATTACCCCCGTCGTCCACGACGGCGATGACCACCCTGGCGCCCTTGGCTTTCGCATCCGCCTCGGCCACGGCGGCGATCTTCTTCGCCGCGTCGAGCGTCAGTGCCTTCTTGTCCACCACCTGAGCGTGCGCCATGGCGGCAATCACCGAAAGCGCCAGCGCCAATGCAACACTCTTCAGAACCATCATGACCATATCCCCCTGTGCGGGGAGGCCGGATGCTCCGGCCTCCACCGTGACTGGTTCATGCTAACTTGCATCAGTTTTACCGACCCATCGCCATCGTGCCGGACATCTCGGCGGCGGCTGTCTTAATCGGCGCTGGGAACGACGCCTCGCCGAGCAACGCCTCGGCGAAGGAACACCAGATCTGCACCTTCGCGACATCCTGGATGTAAGACGGCAGCGTGACCTTCCGGTTGGTCTTGCCGTCCTTGATCCGCTGTTGCTGGAGCAAGTAGACATTCCCCTTCGAATCCACCACCTGCCAGTGCGGCGCGGGCGTGTCCGGAATCTTGAAATCATCAGACACCGCCAGGACGTCCTTGTTGCCCTCCTTGGAATGCACCGCCTTCCCCGTGTTCGCTTTCACGCCCGCGAACATCGTGGTGGAATGGGGATCAGCCGCGAAGCTGCTCGTGGCGCCGAGCAAGCCAACCGCGATCACCGCGGATAGCAGCCCCAGTTGAATCGAACCGATCTTGCGCAAGCACTGCATGGCAAACCTCCTTTGGGTTGTGGTTTGAATAGACGGTTGTCGTCTGGAATGGGCAATCCTTACAGGGCGGTCGTCGAAATCTTCTTTTCCCGGTCCGGTCCGAGCGACACCAGGTAGGTAAACCGGTCGGGATGTCTAAGCGACAACTTCGCCTCCCTGCTGAGCCGGTCAACGGACGCAAACACCTGGTTCCAAGTGCACGTCGGCAGCATGTGGAGAAGATCCTCAAAACTGAGCGGCCCGTGCTCCGCCAGCAGCTCGAATATTGCCGAATCGACCTCTGCCTGCTCCATGATGGGGCTAGCCTCCTAGAAGCGCTGCGACAGGGCGCACGGGATACCTGATGACGCGGTCCTCTCCATTTCTCCCGTGTCGGTCGGTCAGGATCTCCTCGATGAGTAAGCCGCATCTCCCGCATCGCCATGCACTGAACCTGAACGAGGGCCCATCATCGCGCACGTCATAAGAAAGGCCTCGAATCATGACGTTCCGGCACTGAGAGCATGTCATTGTCGCTGTTCCTCCGTCATAAAGGATTGCCTTGGTATTTCATGTAGCCGCACCGGAAGATGCAGCGTTTGTCATTCTGATGGTGCAGCTTGGCGCAGATGACCTCACGTTTCCCCTTGCCCCACAGATACGTCTCCGCTGCGAGGAGCATCCCCAGTGGCGGGGCTGTAAAGTAGATCCACAGTCCGGTCCATAGCCAGGCCGGCAGGGCCGAGGCAAACGTGCGGGCGGGGTTGATGCTCATGCCTGACAGGGGGGCCTCCACAATGATGTATGTCGCGACCAGAGCGCCGGCAAAGAGTCCTGTAAGGGACGCCAGTCTCTGTCCGTTGGACGACACTAAGACCACCAGCATGAGACCGAAAGAGATCACCACCTCGGCCAGGAACGCGACCCCGAATCCCTGGGAACCTGGAATTGTGGCCACATAGTTGATGGAGGGATCGGCAAGGTACTGTCCGATGAGCGCCGAGACGAGGAGAACCCCGGTGAGCCCGCCGGCAAACTGCGCGACGACATAGAACACCGTGTCCCAGGGGGCCACCTTGCCGAGCCGGAAAAACGTGAGGGTGACCGAGGGATTCAGATGTGCGCCCGACTGCTTGCCCCACGGTGAGTAGATGATGCCGATCGCGGTCAGTCCCATCGCGATCCCCATGAGGACGCGCCGCAGGAACGGATCGGGGAGGGCCTCGCGGATCGGCGAAGCCGGATATTCCAGAATCGTGGCGCACACGCTGGCTGAAATCATGAAGAGACCCAGGCCAGCCGCTTCCATCAGATATTCAGGCCAATGGTGTTTCAGGGCGCCATGCATGAGTGTCTTACGTTCGCGGGAGTTGGTTTCATTGCCGGGCGCGGGCCGTGCAGGCATGCCGTTCCCGTTTGTTTTTGAGAATCACCGGATCCAGGACGTTCCCGCAGCAGACACACCGTAAGCCGCGGAAGCTGAGATGCCCCGTGTCATCCAGGAGATCGTAAAAGTGGTCGCGTACCATCAATCCACGGCATCGCGTGCAGTTCATGGTGGCTCCCTAATTAATCCGAAACCGGTCCCCGGCTTGGTGTGGTGCCGTCCACTCCCTTCCCCTCGCGATCCGCCGGGCGAGATGATCCACTTCCCGATTGAGCCACCAACACTGCACCGCCAGGCGCACCCGACGCGTCATCCCCTTCCATCTGTTCGCCATCGTGCCCTCCCAACCTCGCTTGCTCAACCACGGAGTCCTATCGAATACTCGATCTGCACGTTTGTCGCGCGGGGGATAAAATCCTTACTCGAAATGCTTCTTGGGTCCGAGCAGCCGAGATTGTGCGAGATCATGTGGATGCCGAAACTGCAGATTTTTTGAGAAGTAGAGGGAGAATGGCAAAACCTTGATACACTTCAATGGAAAGAGGACCGCGTGGCTGAAACGCTAGTGATTGACCGATACCTGACCGGCCTGCTGTCGGAGCGAGGGCTGTCCGCCAACACTCTGGAGGGGTATCGGCGGGACCTCGCCAAGCTACAGGAGTTTCTGCGGACGCAGGGGCGTGTCGATCTGGCCTCCTTGATCCGTGCCGACGTGCCACGGCTGCTGGCGTTTCTCCGCAACCAAGGCTTGGCCGCCGCCTCGGTGGCGCGGTGTCTGGCGGCGTGGCGGGGATTCTACCGCTTTCTGCTCGGCGAGGGACTTACCGATCAGGATCCGTTCCTCAACGTCACCGTTCCCAAGGCGACGCAGCGTCTTCCGAAAGCCTTGGCGTTCTCCGAGGTCCAACGATTACTCGACGCTCCCGCGCAGGGAGTCGCGAAGCGCGGCCGACAACCCGAAGCCTTGCGGGATGACGCGATGATCGAGGTCCTCTACGCGACGGGTCTGCGCGTCTCAGAACTGGTCAAGCTGGATCTCGAGGCGGTCAACCTGGCTGTCGGGTTTCTTCGCGCTACCGGGAAAGGGACCAAGCAACGGGTGGTCCCGCTCGGGACAATGGCCGTCAAGAAGGTGCGCCGGTACCTGGAGGACGGACGCCCGCGCTTGCTCAAGACCCGGACCTCCAACCGGATGTTCGTGACCCGAGCCGGGCGGGGTATGACGCGGCAGGGGTTCTGGAAAATTGTGAAACGGTATGCCAGAGCGGCCGACATCCGACGGTCGATCTCACCCCACATGTTGCGGCACTCCTTTGCCACTCATCTCTTGGAGCACGGGGCGGACCTACGCGTGGTGCAAACGCTGCTCGGCCATGCCGATATTTCAACCACCCAGATTTATACCCATGTCGAGCGGGCGCGGTTAAAACAACTCCACAAACGTCTCCATCCACGAGGGTAACAATGGGGGGCGGTTTGTTGACAGTCAAGCCCGAACTTGCTAATATTCCGGAGCATTTATAATGTGTGAACCGATTTTTGCATGACAGCGGGCGGATAGCTCAGTTGGTCAGAGCGCTGCCCTTACAAGGCAGAGGTCACAGGTTCGACCCCTGTTCCGCCTACCACGTGTTTCATACGACCTTAGTCTTCGGGGCCGTCGTTCAGCCTGGTTTAGGACGCCAGATTGTCAATCTGGAAGTCGCGGGTTCAAATCCCGTCGGCCCCGCCATTTTCTTGTGTCGGTGAGCGGCTGGTCAGTGGTAACCGTGTCGGGAGGGTGAGGAGGGCTTTCTCGTATCATGTTGTTTCGTTCAGGTGTGTTTGACCTGCTGTCCTCACTTGGCGTTGTCGCCAAGATCGTCCTGGTTGTCCTCCTGGTTTTTTCAGTCGTTTCCTGGACATTGATCCTCTATAAGTGGCGGGCTTTCCGTAAACAGGAAGCCGCCGACAGCCGCTTCCTGGAGGCTTTCAGCAAGTACGAGTATCCGCTTGAAGCCACCCGCGAGATCCGTTCGCACGGGGACAGCAGCATAGCGGCGGTGTACGCGGAGGTCACCGGGTGCTACCAGCTCGTGGGGAACGGCGGTGTGGGGGGACCGTTGGTGGGGGAGGATACCGTGGAAGGCGGTGAGAGTGCGCCCACCCAGCAGTACGTGGAACGCGTGATGGGGCATGCGATCCAGAATCAGATCACGCGGACGGAAGCCTACCTGCCGTTTCTTGCGACGACCGGCAATATCACCCCCTTCATCGGGCTCCTGGGGACGGTGCTCGGCATCATTGATGCCTTCCGTGAGATCGGGGCTCAGGGGACGGCCAGTATTGCGGCGGTGGCCCCGGGCGTAGCGGAGGCCCTTGTGGCAACGGCCGCCGGATTGTTCACGGCCATCCCGGCTGTCATCGCGTACAACTACTTTTTGGCCCGGGTTCGTCGGCAGGCGTTCCGAATGGACCGGTTTGCCATTGAACTGACGAACTCGCTTGAGATGCGGGGCATCCGGGAGAGCGCGGGGCGGCCATGATCGAATCCAGGAGGAGACGGTTCATGGCCGAGATCAACGTGATTCCGCTGGTGGACGTGGTGTTGGTCCTGCTCGTGATCTTCATGGTCACGGCGCCGATGCTCTACCGAGGAATGGACATCAATCTCCCCAAGTCCGCAACCAACACGATCAAACCTGAGACCCGGGTGGTCCTGACGGTTGAGCGAGACCGGCGCGTCTACCTGGACAAGGATTTTGTCCCTCCGGTCCAACTCCAGCGGAGGCTGGATGCCCTTCGTCGGAAAAGTCCTGAAGTATCGGTTTTCTTGCGGGCCGATCGGGATGTCCCTTACGGGACGGTAGTCCAGGTCATGGACAGCGTCAAGAAGGCCGGGATTGACAAGCTCGGCATGGTTACTGAACCGATAACCGAGGAACGGGTCAAATAGCAAACGAAGAAACGAGTTCGATGACGGTCGGCATCCCCGATGACATGCGGCGAACGGCGTTTGTCTCGGTGGCGGGACATCTGGTTCTCTTGGCGGCGCTGACTGCCGTCCCGTTGCTCAAAACGCCGTTGCAGGGCACCGCCTCCTACCAGGTCACACTCGTTTCCTCGCTGGCACGGCCTGCCCCAGCGCTCCCTCCAGCCGTTCCGTCGGCGCCGACGCCGATTGAGCGCGAACAAGTGGTGCGGGCTCCGGTCTCAGTTCCAGCGTCGGCTCCCCGGATTCCACCCGAACCCGCCCGCCACGTCACGGCCCCTCGCCCCGCGTCACGCGTCGCAGCCGCTCCGGCCCCTCCGCTTGTTCTCCCGAAAGCCCAGGAGCGTTTGACTGAGTCGTTCAAGGAAAAGATGCAGAAGGTCCTTTTGCCTAAGGAGGTCACGCCCGCCGCTCCTTCATATGCGGCATCCAAGCCGCCGCAGAAAACCCCCGATGTAGCGCCGACCGAACCGCTGGCCGCGCAGCGGGCGCCGATCATGCTTCCTCCTGCTGCCAAACAGGAACCTGTGCTCTCGAAGGGGCCGCCCCAGAGAGAACTGTACCAGATGTTGCAGAAAGCGGACCAGTCCTTCAACACGCCTACGGCAGTCCCTGTCGACAAGACGGCCGTTCCCGCTTCAACTCCGACGGCAACATCCAGGACAAGCGAGGAGATCACCAGAGCGCTGGAGCGGTTGTCAGCGCCTGCCGTGGCGGCGGCCGCCCCAGGGGCGCCCTCGGCGTCCCGCGCCGTCGCGCTGGCGCGGTGCCCGCAAAAGGCGCAGAAATATTGCCCCCTGCTTGAAGCGGCCATCAATCGGGCTTGGAATGCCGACACCAATCCGGGCGTCAGGCAAGCGCTGGAGAGCGCCGGTAACGCGACGGCCACCGTTCGCATCGTCATCCAGCCGAACGGAGAGATTCGCGAGATCCGTATCAGCGCGTCGTCGGGCAACGAGCCATATGACCGGGCGGTGCAGAGCGTTTTGCGTGAACTCAAACGCCTGCCGCCGCTTCCGGAAGAGATGAGGGATGAGCCGTTCGTTGCCGTCACCAGTTTCACGTATGCGAAGAAGCGGGACTCGTAACCCATGAAGCCGATGAGCGCTCTGATGAGTGTGGGCCTACTCATGATGGTGGGGGGTCTCGTGTTGCCGTCCGGGGCGATCGAGGTCTTCATTGACGCGACCCGCAGTGAGGTGAAGAAGATCCCGATTGCGGTCTTCACGTTCACAGACGCCCTTCGATTCAACGGACACAATCCCACGGAGGTCCTGAAGGCCGATCTCCGCCGATCACTCTTGTTTGATGTGGCCGATCTGGGGCGGCTGGGGATCAAGGCCGAGGTCAACTCGCAGCCGGCGGCGGAAGTGATTCGCAAGGCCGGCGAGGCCGGACTGGCGGTCCAGGTGTGGGGAGGCGTCAACCCTCGGGTCCAAGGGGCGGTGCACGAAGCGGTCATGGACGGGACCTTGTTCGACTTCACGCGTGGAGAGGTGGTGGGGACAAAACGCTATGCCGGTTCCCCTGAGATGGTGCGGGCCATGGTCCATCGCCTCGCGGACGAGTTGGTCTTCCACTATACCGGTGAGCAGGGGATCGCCCGCAGCAGGATCGCCTTTGTCTCGGCAAGAGAAGGGGCCAAGGAACTCTTCGTGATGGATTACGACGGCTATCAGCCCCGACAAGTGACGTTCGACGCTTCTTTGAACCTCGCCCCGAGCTGGTCTCCTGACAAGCGGCACCTTGCCTTTACCTCCTATCGAGATGGAGGGGATCCCAAGATTGAGGAGCTAGACTTGACGACGAGCCGAAGACGGACGCTCGTCGCCTTTCCCGGGTTGAACATCACCCCCGAGTGGGCCCCCGGGGGGGAGGAATTAGCGTTTGCCACCACGAAGGACGGGAATGCCGAGATCTACAAGGTGGACAAGGACGGCAGGAGGTTTGAACGGCTGACCGACCACCGCGCTGCGGACCTCGCGCCCACCTGGTCTCCGATCGGACGCGAGCTTGCATTCACGTCGGATCGTGGAGGCACGCCGCAGATCTATGTGATGGGCGCCGACGGAACGAATGTTCGCCGGCTCACCTTCGAGGGGAGTTACAACACGGCCGCCGCGTGGTCGCCGAAGGGGAATTGGATCGCATACGTGTGCCGAGATGATCGGAGCCGGCTCAAAATCTGCCTGATCACCCCCGACGGCCAGCAGTGGCGACGGTTGACCACGGGGCCCGGCAACGACGAATCCCCATCCTGGGCGGCCGACGGTCGGCACGTGGCGTTCAGTTCCACCCGTAACGGGAAACGGGATATCTATATCGTTACCACCGATGGGACTGATCTGGAGAGGCTGACCTCCAACGGGTCGTTCAACGACGATCCTGCCTGGTCGGCCCCGTAACCGCCCGGAGGGGATGAGCAGCGAATGGGTGGGCATTGGAAGCATGCGAAGGGTACCAAGATTAAGAGAGAGGAGAATATTGTCATGATGAGAGAACCGGGAAGGCTCGTGTACTGGGTTGTGGCGGCGGGATTGGTGGGCATACTGGGCATGGGCGGGTGTTCCAAGAAAAATGTCATGGCCACTACGTCGGGGGCCGAGGTGCAGCAGGCGGGTAAGGGAACGAAGGCGGACAGTGGTTCGGGCCGGGGCAGCGATGGTGCGGGGGGGGCCGGCTCCGGAGGCATCGGCGAGACTCGACCGGGGGGCGTCCAACCCGGCGGCGATGCCCAAGCCAAAGCCGACACGGGAGCCGGATCCTCTGGCGGGTCTCTGAGGCCCGACGGAAACGGACCTCTGAAAGGTTTCGGGAAGACTCCCTCCGAAGAGTCCGTGCAGGCGCCCCCCACGATGGTGGCGAAGGTGGACCAGGCGGAAATTGACGCCCGCAGGGCCCGCGAGGCCGCGAAACGAGAGTTGAAAGACATCTATTTCGCGTTTGATAGGTGGGCGCTCTCCAGCGAGGGCAAGAAGAACCTGGCCGAGAGCGCCGACTTCCTGAAGCAGAACCCATCCACCAAACTCCTCATTGAAGGCCACTGCGATGAGCGGGGGAGCCGCGAATACAATTTGGTGCTGGGGGAGAAGCGGGCGAAGGAAGTCCGCCGTTACCTGGCGGACCTGGGGATCAAGAACCTGGTAAGCATCAATAGTTTCGGGAAGGAGCGTCCGGTGTGTGCCGAGCACGACGAGTCGTGCTATTGGAAGAATCGCCGCGCGCACTTGGCCGTCGAGACGGGACCATGAGCTGGAAACCGGCAAGGTCTGGTCTGTGCCTTCTCTCGCTGGGGATGGTAGTGCTGTCGGCCTGCGCGACGGAGGGGCAGCTCCGCACCACGTCCAAGGATCTCGAGATCAAGACCGAAGCGGTCCGGTCGGATCTTGAAAGCAAGCAGGCCGATCTGAAGCGGGAGTTGAAGGAGACGCGCCAGCTCGCCGCCGAGTTGCAGAGCCATCTCCGTGAGATCAAGGATCAGGACCTATCCGGCTTGCAGGGACGGTTGGAGCAGGATCGTCAGGACCTCAAGAGATTGCAGGGACGGTTGGAAGACCAAGCGGCCCAGGTGTCGGCGCTGCTCGATACCGCGGTTCAGAAGTTGTCCCGGCAACTCGAGAGCACGACCGGCCGCACGAATGAGCGCGCGGCCGAGATCGAACGGACTCTCAAGGTGATCAGCGCCAAACTGTCCGCCCAAGTCGATAAACATGAGGAGTCCTTGAGCAAGCTGGATACTGCGGCGAAGCAAATGGACCTTCAGATCAAGACGCTCTCGGCTCAGGTCACTCAGTTTCAGGGGGGACTCACCGAGTTTTCCAAGGTCCTGCATGCCCTGACGGATAAGTCCGCCGACATGGACCGGCGGGTGACCGAACTGGCCGGCAGGTCTGAGGGGCAGGGGAAGGCTGTGATAACCCAACTCAACGAGGTCACGCGGACCGTCGGGGTGCTGACCAAGTCGTTTGAGTCGGTGCAGGCCAAGACGGGGGAGTTGAGCGCACGGGTGGCTGGCATGGAACATCAGGGCCCCCGGGTTGAGGCGTTCGCCAAAACGCTCGACGCCGTTGTGGTCACGATGAATGACACGACGCGAGCGGTAAGCGATCTGAAGCAGGTCATAGAGGCGTCCGTCGGGAAGCTTGCGGCGCGGGTCGACGAGCAAGGAGAAATCCTGAACCAGGTCGTTCAACGGATCCAGGCCGGCTCCGGGGCCGCGAACGGACGGACCCCGTCGGCAAACCTGCCAACCCACCCGCCGGCGCCTGCTCCAGGGGCCAAGCCCGTGCCGGACGCAGGGATTCCCGACAAAGAGGCGTATGATCGGGCCTACCTCGAATTCACGCTGACACGATACGAATCCGCGGTGGCTTCCTTCCGTGATTTCCTGCTCCGATACCCCGATTCGTCTCTGGTTCCCAATGCCCACTTCTGGATCGCCGAGTGTTATTTCCGAACCCACGACTACGCGCGCGGGATCGAATCGTACGAGCAGGTCGTCGAGCGCTATCCGAAGAGCGGGAAGGCCTCCGCCGCCCTCTACCGCAAGGCGTTGGCCTTGTTGGAGCTAAAAGACAAGGCTGCCGCCAAGACCGCTCTCCGCCAATTGATCGCGGACTACCCGAAGTCGGACGAGTCCGCACGGGCGCGGGACAAGCTGGCCTCCCTTCGATGAGACGGGCCGCGCTCTTGGCGCTCGGGCTGAGTCTGCTGCCCGGCTGTGTTCCGACGGCGGACTTCACGGCCCTCCGCGTTGAGGTGCGCCAGATGCAGGCCGAAAACCGGAAACTGCGGGAGACCGCAGCGGAGCTCCGCAAGCGCCTGGATGAGCAGGAACGAACCCTCAAACCGGCCGAGGCGGCAAAGAGGCTGGACGCGCTGGATCAAAAACTCGGAGACCTCAAACGACAAGGGGATGAGACCTCACGCCAGGTGGAGGGTCTGGCCGCCCGCCTTGAGGAAACCGAGGCCAAGTCCCACGCCAGGGGTCAGGGCCGGGACACCAAGGCTGACCCTTCGGCCGACAAGCCGGCCAAAGGGGACGGCCTTGAGGCCTCGACCGTGCTCACCCCGACGGCCGCCTATAATCTCGCCTACAACGATTACCTGAAAGGCAACTACGACCTGGCCGTGGCCGGGTTTGAGAACTTTCTCCGCCAATTCCCCGCCACCAGCCTGACGGCTCACGCCCAGTATTGGATCGGCGAGGCCTACTACAACAAGAAAGAGTATCGGTCGGCGATCGAGGCTTACGAGCGGGTGCTCGCCGATCATCCGAAGAGCGACCGGGTCGCCGCCGCGTTGTATAAATCGGGCATCGCGTATGCCGCGCTGGCGGATACCGCCAAGGCCCGCGGTCTGTTCAAGCGTATCCTCGAGGAACATCCGCAGTCGAACGAAGCCACGCTGGCCAGGCAGAGGCTGGCCGATCTCCGATGATTCCGAAGATCGCCGTCCTCCCCGTGGAAGTCGCCAACCGGATTGCGGCCGGCGAAGTCGTCGAGCGGCCGGCGTCCGTCGTGAAGGAGTTGGTGGAAAACGCCATTGACGCCGGGTGCGGTCGCGTGTCGGTCGAGGTGGAGGAGGCAGGTCGGCGGCTCATTCGAGTGACCGACGACGGGGAGGGAATGACGCCGGCTGAGGCCGGCCTCGCGTTCCTTCGGCATGCGACCAGCAAGATTCGCGACGAAGGCGATCTCTACGCCATCCGGACGCTGGGCTTCCGCGGCGAGGCCCTCCCCAGCATCGCGGCCGTTTCCAGGGTTCGCCTCGTGACCGTCCCGGCCGGTGCGTCGTGGGGGACGGAGATTCGGCTCGAGGGCGGCTCGCTCAAGGACGAACGGGAGGCGGCGGCTGCTCGCGGTACCATGGTGGAAGTCACCGACCTCTTTTACAACACCCCGGCCCGCAAGAAGTTCCTCAAGAGCCCGGCAACCGAGTTGGGGCATATCTGTCAAGTGGTGCAACGGCAGGCGCTGGCGTTTCCGGCGATCCACTTTCGGCTCCTGCACAATGACGTTTCGATGGCGGACTATCCCGCGGTGCGATCGCTGGGCGAACGAATCCAACAGGTGTACGGGGCGGGGCTTGTGGATGTCTCCCACGGCGTGGCGGCCGAGGCCGGCGGCCTTCGTCTCGAAGGGCTTTGCTGCCGCCCCTTGGAGGCGACCCTGGTCCGGACTCCCCAGGACATTTTTGTGAACCGCCGGTGGGTGAAGAGCCCATCCATCGCGCATGCCGTCTATGAAGGCTATGGAACATATCTGGCGAAGGGACGCCATCCCCGGTTCGTCCTTGCACTGTCGGTAGACCCCCAGCATCTGGATGTGAACGTGCATCCGACCAAGCGAGAAGTTCGCTTCTCGGACCAGGAGCGCGTACACGAGCTGGTCCGGACCCACATCAGGGACCTGGTCGGTCCCGATCCCGTTCACGCCCCTTACCCGGTCGTTTCCTCGCCGCCTTCCGGTGCGACTCTCGTCGAGTCCCGTTCGGGCCGTGCGTATTCGCTCCCGTCTGCCGGTATCGTGACCGATCCGAGACCGTTCATGGACCGAACCGCGGAGGCGGTCCAAGCCTATCTCCCCTCGGTGGGCCAGGAGATCAGGCCGATGGGTCAGATCGCCGATCGCTATGTCCTCGCCCAGGTCGGAGAGGAGTTGCAGATCGTGGATCAGCATACGGCCCACGAGCGTGTCCTGTTCGAGCGCCTGTGCGCGCAGTTCGAGGCGGGGCCGATCCCGTCGCAGCAATCCCTGCTCGCCCAAACGGTGGAACTCTCCGCAGACGCCGCTGTGTTGGTGCGATCTCACCTCGCGGATTTGGAGCGCCTCGGGTTCGAGGTTGAGGAATTCGGTCACGGCGCTTTTCTCATCCGCGCCTTGCCGGCCCTCGCGGGAACAGCAGATCCGGAGTCCCTCCTGAAGGCTCTCGTGGAGGAGTGGGAGGACCGGGACTCGACACCCTCGATCACGGAGCGGTACCATACCGTTCTGGCCTCCCTGGCCTGCCATAGTGCCGTGCGGTCGGGACGAAACTTGCACCTGCAGGAGATGCGGCGGCTTCTGGAGGAGTGGCGCGACGCCGGGTTCCCCGCCACCTGTCCCCATGGGCGCCGGATAGCAATGAGGCTGACGATCGAGGAACTCGACCGCATCTTCGGCAGACAAGGATGGACAAAATGACGGGGGATGGATTGCCGGTGGTCTTTCTTGTCGGACCCACGGCGGTCGGCAAGAGCCGGGTGGCGATTCCCGTGGCGCAAGCCCTCAGGACCGACATCCTGACGGCCGATTCCACCCAGGTGTACCGCGGCATGGATATCGGGACGGACAAGCCGCGGCTTGAGGAACGCGGGGGCGTGCCCCACCGACTGATCGATCTCGTCGAGCCGGATGAGCCGTTCAACGCCGGGTTGTATCGCCGGGCGGCGCTTCAGGAGATCGCACGGCTTCATGCGGAGGGGCGTGTGCCGCTTGTGGTGGGGGGAACGGGTCTGTATGTTCGGGCACTGGCGTATGGGCTGTGGGAGGGACCGCCGGCCGATTGGGGGCTGCGCCGGCAGTTGCTGGAAGATGCGGCCGTTCGCGACATGGACTATCTCTGGCGGCGTTTGGCCGAGATGGACCCCGTGCTTGCGGCCACCCTGAATCCCCGCGATCGCAACAAGATCGTGCGCGCGCTCGAGGTTGCCGTGCGGACCGGCGTTCCGCTTTCGGAGTGGCATCGCCGCCATGGGTTTCAGGAGCGTCCGTTTCCCACCGTCATGGTCGGCTTGTCGATGGACCGTGCCGCGCTCTACCGGCGGATCAACGCCCGTGTTCTGACGGAAATCGAAGCGGGGCTCGTGGAGGAGACACGGGGGCTGCTGGCCCGGGGATACGATGAGATGCTGGGCTCCATGAAGGCGCTCGGCTACCGGCAGATGACCGGCTATCTCAAGGGTCGGTATGGATGGGAGGAGGCGGTCCGGAGCCTGCAGCGGGACACCCGGCACTTTGCCAAACGGCAGCTGACGTGGTTCCGCAGCGATCCTGCCGTGAAGTGGCTGACGGTGGAGGAGGGCGAATCGGTGGCGCAGGTCGCACGACGCGTGTTGAACCACCTCGAGCAGGTCGGGATCGCCGTCAAGGCGCAGGCGGCATGATGAAGGCGACGCAGAGGGGTTCGACCCAAGCGTCCGTCGGCGTGTTGGGCGGAAGCGGGCTGTATGAGATGGAGGGCCTGGCCCGCGTCAAAGAAGTTCGCGTGACGACCCCCTTCGGCCCGCCTTCCGACGTTGTCGTGTTGGGCGATCTTAAGGGCGTGCGCGTGGCGTTTTTAGCCCGCCATGGACGCGGGCATCGCCTCTCGCCGTCCGAGATCAATTACCGCGCCAACATCTACGCGCTCAAAAAGCTCGGCGTCGAACGAATCATCTCGGTCAGCGCGGTGGGGAGCATGAAAGAGGCTCTCCAGCCTGGCCATGTGGTCATTCCCGATCAATTCTTCGACATGACAAGGAGACGGATCGGGACGTTTTTTGAGGGAGGGGTCGTCGCTCATGTTGCCCTGGCGGATCCCGTCTGCCCGGAGGTCTCGGGTCATCTCGCCGAGGCGGCCCGCAAGAGCGGAGGAACCGTGCACGAGGGCGGGGTCTATCTCTGCATTGAGGGCCCGCAATTTTCGACTCGTGGCGAATCCCTCGTGTATCGGCAATGGGGCGTCGACGTGATCGGCATGACGAATCTGCCGGAAGCGAAGCTCGCCCGCGAGGCGGAGATCTGCTATGCCACCATGGCGCTCGTCACCGATTATGATTGCTGGCATATGGGCCATGAGGCGGTGACGGTGGAGGCCGTCATCGAGACATTGCATCGGAATGTGGCTCTGTCCCGGCAGGTCGTTCGCACGGTCGTTCCCGCCCTGACGGGTCGGCGCGGGTGCGCCTGCGTGACGGCTCTCCAATCCGCAGTCATTACGTCCCAGGTCTCTTCGGCGGCTCGGAAGCGATTGCAGCTCCTTCTCGGAAGATCGTCGGGTAAGACGAAGGTGTAATGCCTTTGCCCCGCTGCTGAGGATCGAGTATGCACGGGAGGAGATGAGATTGCTGAAGCTCGTGGTCGTCGGTTCGGTGGCTCTGGATACCGTGAAGACTCCGTTCGGCGAAGCGACCGAGGTCCTGGGCGGTTCGGCGGCTTTCTTCGCAACTGCCGCGAGCTATTTTACCGAAGTGAGTTTGATTGCCGTAGTCGGGGAGGATTTCCCGGACGCCCACGTCGCGTTTCTACGGCGGCGCGGGATCGATCTGGCGGGATTGGAACGACGGCCGGGGAGGACCTTCCGCTGGCATGGGGAATACTCGTACCAGCTCAATGAGGCCACGACGCTTGCAACCCAACTGAACGTCTTTGAAACCTTTCGGCCTGAGATCTCGGAAAAGTACCGTTCGCCCGATCTGTTGTTCCTGGCCAATATTGATCCGGACCTGCAACACGGCGTGCTTAGGCAGGTGAAGCGTCCGAGGTTGGTGGCCTGCGACACGATGAACTTCTGGATCGAAGGCAAACGGCCCGCGCTGATCCGGCTCCTGCAAGACGTGGACGTGCTGATCATCAACGACGGCGAGGCCCGCGCGTTGGGAGGAGATCCGAACCTCGTGAAGGTGGCCCGCACGATTCAGGCGGTGGGTCCGGCGACGCTCATCGTCAAACGCGGGGAGTACGGAGTCCTCATGTTCAGCCGCGATCGTGTGTTTGCCGCGCCGGCGTTTCCCTTGGAGCAGATTCAGGACCCGACGGGCGCCGGCGATTGCTTCGCGGGCGGGTTCATGGGGTACCTGGCCAGCACGGGGAACCTCGGGGAGGAAGCCCTCCGGCGGGCCGTGGTGTGCGGGAGCGTGATGGCGTCGTTCGCCGTGGAGGCGTTCAGTCTTGACCGGCTACGGGGGTTGGACTACAAAGAGATCGAGACGCGGTTCAAAGAATTCAAGCGACTGACGTTCTTCGAGGACGTTTAGAGGACCCGGAGGAGGAGTTCATGGAGGAACGAGGGCATAGCAGAGTCGGGGGGGGCTGGATGGGGGTCGTGCTGGGCGCCGTGGCCGTCAGCTTCCTAGCCGGATGTGTCAGCCAGGAAACCATCAAAAAGCGGGTCAAGGAAGCGGAAGGCCATTACCAGCAGGGTCTCTCCGTCATCGAAACCGACCAGCAACGTGCGTTCGTCGCGTTTCAGAAGGCGGTCCAGCTCAACCCGGCCTACTACGACGCGCGTTACGCCCTTGGCCATATCTACTTTCAGCGCAAGGAATATGGCGAGGCCGAGCGGGAATTCCGCGCCTGCGTCGAGCTCGACCCCAACAACGGGGAGGCCCTCAACTACCTCGGACGGACGCTGATCCAACTCTCCCGCCTGCCGGAGGCTATTGAGATCCTGAGGAATGCATCGGCCATGGTCCTGTATGCCACGCCGGATATCGCCTATATGAATCTGGGGGAGGCGCTTCAACTGCAGGGGGATGTTCCTGGCGCCGTCCGTGCTTACCAGGCTGCGCTGAAGATCGATCCTCCGAATGTGCCGCGGGCCCTCGTCTATCTCAACTTGGGGCGCCTCTACATGAGGCAGGGCGAGGATGGCAAAGCCCGTGAGGCCCTGGCTCAGGTCAAGACGCTGGACCCTAATGGAGAAGCCGGCGCAGAGGCCAAGAAGCTGATGGAGCGGCTTCGGTAGCTCTGACACGCGCAGTATGTCGGACTCACTCGGGGAATATTTCCAACGGGCCCGCGAGGCCAAGGGACTGACCTTGGAGGAAGCGGCGTCGAAGACCCGCATTCTTCCCCATTACCTGAAAGCGGTCGAGGACAACAATTACGCCCGGCTTCCCGACGAAGTCTTCGCCAAAGGGTTCGTGCGCTCCTATGCTCGCACCTTGGGGTTGGACGAAGTCACGGTCATCAAGAAATTCGACGAGTCCGGCGGACAGTTCTACGCCAAGCGGGCCGAGCGCGAGTCCCTCAAGCTGAAATTGCAGGAAGAGGAACGCCGCAGGAAAGTCAATCGCAACATCGTGACCGGCGTGGTCGGCGTAGCGCTGGTGATCCTGCTCGTGCTGGTCGGGCAGGAACGGGAGGGGCCTGATCCTTTGCCTGGCCTCGAGTCGGCCGTGCGTGAACCTCTTCAGCCGACGATTGCCGTGCCTTCCCGATCGGCACCGGGCCCGTCGCCGCCGGGAGAGCCGGCGGAGACGGCAGGCGCGAGAGCCCCGGCCGCGCCGGCGGCAACGGCGCGGAGCACGCCGCCTCCTCCCTTTTCCGCGCCGACGGAGGTGGAACGGAACTTTTCCGGCGCGCTGCCTTTGGAGGGCGTGGTCCCTGATCCCCCCAAACTGGCCTTGGATGTTGAAGCTCTCGAACGGTGCTGGGTTTTGGTGCGGGCCGATCAGGCGCCGGTCCAGGACGTCATGCTGAATCCGGGAGAGCGGGTCCGTTGGAAGGCCCAGGAGCGATTCGTGCTCACGATCGGCAACGCCGGCGGGGTACGCGTCTATTTCAATGGGAAGCTGCAGGGGTCATACGGGGCCAGCGGCAAGGTCGTAAAGGACCTGGTCTTTACCCGCTGACCTCTATCCGATCGAGTTCCATCCATGCGAGACAGCATCGAGCAGGCCGTGCGGTTCCTCCAGGCGCGGTGCCCTCGAGCCCCTTCCGTGGGCGTGGTGCTGGGATCGGGCTGGGGCCTGCTGGCGGAAGGGCTTGTCGAGGGGACGGACTCCGCGACCGTGATCCCCTATGCCGAGATTCCGGGGTTCCCGCGGTGCTCGGTGGGAGGCCACAACGGCAATGTGGTCATTGGCCGGGGCTGGGGCCCTCTCGCGGCCGTCCTGCAAGGCCGCGTGCACCGCTATGAGGGGTTTTCCTGGCAGGAGGTAACGGTTTCCATCCGAGTGCTGGCGGCTTGGGGCGTGAAGACGTTGGTGGTCACCAACGCCTCCGGGGGGCTCCAAGGGGTCTCGTCGGGCGACCTCGTCCTCATTGCGGATCACATCAATTTGATGGGCGACTCGCCCCTGATCGGCGCGGCATGGCCGGACCGGCGTTTTGTGGACATGGCCGACGCGTACGACGCCGGACTCTTAGGACTGGCCGAAGAAGCGGCCCGAGAAGCCGGCATCCCCGTTCGGCGCGGAACGCTCGCCGCAGTGCCGGGACCGTCTTATGAGACGCCGGCCGAGGCGCAGATGCTGCGGATCCTCGGGGCGCACATGGTGTGCATGTCCACGGTGCCCGAGGTCATTGTGGCCAGGGCTCTGGGGATGCGCGTGCTCGGTCTCTCGCTGGTGACGAACATGGCCGGAACCTTGGAAGCCGGACGGCTCACCCACGACGCGGTCGTGGCGATGGGCGTGCGGATGACCGCCCAGAGCGGACGGCTCCTTCGCGGCATCGTCGGGCGTCTGCATGGATAATGGAACGTTGCTGGCGAAGGCACGCGAGGCCAGGGAGAAGGCCGTCGCGCCGTCGTCCCGATTTCGGGTGGGCGCCGCGCTGCTCTGCGACGACGGCTCGGTCTTTACGGGCTGCAATATCGAAAGCCCCACCTACCTGGGCATCTGTGCGGAGCGGGTCGCCCTCTTCAAGGCGCTGTCGGAAGGGCGGCGGGGATTTCGGACGATCGCGATCGTCTGCGGGGCCAACGGGGGGTGTTCGCCCTGCGGGGCCTGCCGCCAAATCCTCTGGGAGTTCGCGCCGAATCTGGAAGTCGCGCTCGATGACGGGCGCGGTGGGTTCACCCTGCGGCCCATCGCGGACTATTTCCCGGAGCCCTTCGACCGGGGCAAACTGGACCCGGACCGGAACTCGGAACGGTGAGGGCAAGGCGTAATGCGGCGGATCCGTCTATGCTGTAAGCGGTTCATGCCACTCTGAAAGGAGACGCCGTGCGCGCGTTGGTCAAGACGAAAGCAGCTCCCGGGCTGGAACTCTGCGAAGTGCCTCAACCGGCGGCCGGGCCCGGCCAGGTGGTCGTCCGCGTCAAGGCCACGTCCCTCTGCGGAACCGACAACCACATCTACCGCTGGGACGAATGGGCCCAGAGCCGCGTCCATCCTCCACGGATCATCGGCCATGAACTGTGCGGCGAGGTCGTGGAAGCCGCTCCGGATGTCTCAGCGATTTCGGTGGGGGATTTCGTCTCGGCAGAATCCCACATCACGTGTGCCGTGTGCTTTCAGTGTCGGACCGGGAACGCGCATGTCTGCAAGGACTACCGGATCTTGGGTATTGATCAAGACGGCTCCTATGCCGAATACGTGCGGCTTCCCGAGCGCGTCCTCTGGAAGACCTCGCGCGACATTCCCCCGGAACTGGCGTGCCTGCAAGAACCATTGGGCAACTCCGTGCATGCAGCGTTGGTCGAGGACATCACCGGCCAATCGGTGCTGATCACCGGCTGCGGCCCGACCGGCCTCTTTGCGGTGGCGGTGGCCCGGACGGCGGGCGCCGGGACGATCATCGCCTCGGACATCAGCGATTACCGGCTTGGCCTGGCCAAGCAACTGGGGGCCGACCACACGCTCAATCCGACTACCGACGATACCGATCTCATCGGCCGCATGACGAACGGTGAAGGCGTGGACGTGGCCCTGGAGATGTCCGGAAGTCCCACGGCCATCCACAAATGCTTCCGCTACGTCAAGAACGGGGGCCGCGTGACGCTCTTCGGCATCCCGGAGGCTCAAGTCTGCTTCGACATGACGAACGAGATCATTTTTAAAGGCATCCGGGTCTACGGCATCACGGGGCGTCGGCTTTTCCAGACCTGGTACCGGCTGGCCGGACTCTTCAAGGCAGGGCTCAACATCAAGCCCGTCGTGACCCACACGCTGCCGCTGGAGCGCTTCGCCGAAGGGTTCGACTTGGTCGCGAAGGGGCAGTGCGGCAAGGTCATTCTTTTCCCCTGACATGGCGTACGAGAAGGTCCGGCCGCTCATCGAACAACAGCTTGCTGAGATCCGAGCGGCTGGACTGTACAAGGCTGAGCGAGTCTTGTTGGGTCCGCAGGGCGGCAGCATCCGCGTCGCGCAGGGACCGGTCATCAACCTCTGCGCCAACAACTACCTCGGCTTGGCCAACCACCCAGCCATCGTGGACGCTGCGGCGGAGGCGGTGCGTCTCTATGGGTATGGTATGGCCTCGGTGCGGTTCATCTGCGGGACGCAGACCCTTCATAAGGACCTCGAACAAGCGCTCACGGTTTTCCTCGGCACCGAAGACACGATTCTCTATAGTTCGTGCTTCGATGCCAACACCGGCCTCTTCGAGACGTTGCTGGGCGTGGAGGATGCCGTCCTCAGTGACGCGTTGAACCATGCCAGCGTCATTGACGGCATCCGGCTGTGCAAGGCGCAGCGGTATCGGTACGCGCACGGAGATATGGCCGATCTGGAGAAGGGACTGCAGGCGGCGGCCGATCGGCGTCTGCGCCTGATCGCCACGGACGGCGTCTTCTCAATGGATGGAGACTCGGCCCGCCTGGACGAGATCGTCGCCCTGGCCGGGCGCTATAACGCGCTCGTGATGGTGGACGACAGCCACGCGACCGGCTTCATCGGCCGAACCGGTCGAGGAACTCCGGAGCATTTCGGGGTGGCCGACAAGGTTGACCTGATCACGAGCACGCTGGGAAAGGCGTTGGGGGGTGGAACCGGGGGGTACACGTCGGGGCGTCGTGAGCTCATTGAGTTGCTGCGGCAGCGGTCGCGCCCCTACCTGTTCTCGAACGCCGTTCCGCCGATGATCAGCGCCGCGAGTTTGAAGGCTCTGCAGTTGATCGAGCAGGGCGATGACTTGCGCGCGCGTCTTCACGAGAACGCGGCGTTCCTCAGGAAGGAGCTGGAGACGCGGGGGTTCCACGTCAAGCCCGGCCACCATCCGATCATGCCGGTTATGATCGGGGATGCGGCTCTGGCTACGCAGATGGCAGACCGCTTGTTGGAGGAAGGGGTCTACGTGATCGGGTTCAGCTACCCTGTCGTGCCCAAGGGCGAAGCCCGCATCCGCGTGCAGGTCTCTGCGGCCCACACCAAGGATCAGCTTGCCGTGGCGGTGGAGGCCTTCGAGAGAGTCGGACGGGGACTCGGTGTCCTTCCGGCAGGTCCACGATCGGGACCGCCGTAGGCGCGGGCGTTACCGTTCACGCGCCGTCTGGTAGTAGGTGAGTGCTTCCGGAATCCATTCCTCGATCTGTCTGATCCGCGTCTCATTGGCGGGGTGCGTAGAGAGAAACTCCGGGGGTTTCTCGCGCCCCTTCGAGGCGTCCGTCATGCGGATCCAGACATCCCGGGCTGTGTGGGGATCATAGCCCGCCTTGGCCATGTAAATCAGCCCGAGGTGGTCCGCCTCCGACTCGTGGTCACGCGAAAAAGGGAGGAGGATCCCGACCGTCGCCCCGGCGCCCAGCAGCCCTGTCACGAGCTGAGTCGTCCCTGGATCGTTGGCGTTCATGGCCGCCGCGACCGTGGCCACGCCGACCTGGACCAGGAGGTTCTGGCTGACCCGTTCCCCTCCATGTCGCGCGATGGCATGGGCCACTTCATGCCCCATCACCGCCGCGAGTCCGGCCTCGTCCTTCGTGATCGGGAGGATCCCGGTATAGACGGCAACTTTGCCGCCCGGCAGGCAGAAGGCGTTGACCATCTTGTCGTTTTCGACGACCTTGAACTCCCAGTCAAAGTCCGTCCGCCCGGTGGCTGCGGCAATCCGCCGACCGACCCGTTGCACCAGGGCGTTGCGCGCCGGATCCATGGAAATCTTTTCTTTGGCCAAGACCTGCTGATAGGACTGCAACCCCATAGCCCTTTCTTCCGACTCCGGGAGCAGGAGAAGGTGGGAACGCCCGGTGAGCGGCACCGTCTCGCACGCGACGACCGTGACCAGGACTACACCCAGGAGTGCGTAAACCGGAAACCCGCGTGGGCACCCCCCGGACGGTCTTAACAAGGCCTCAAGGATCCTTCTTGCGGAACGGGAGCGGGTCGAGCAGCGGAGGAGATGCGTGTGGGTTGGATCAAGGCGGGCTGAACCCTTTCGTCATATTCGTAGGTCAGGCAGCACTTGAGCCGGCCGCAGAGACCGAGCAGCTTATTGTCGTCAAGGGGGAGCCCTTGCGCCCGGACCATCTTCATGGTGACGGGGTGGAACTCCGTGAGAAAGGAAGCGCAGCAGAGAACGAGGCCGCATAGCCCGACGCCGCCAATGAGCTTGGCCTCGTCACGAGCGCCGATCTGCCGCATCTCGACCAGGGCGTGGAACCGGCGGGTGAGATCTTTAATGAGAACCCGGAAGTCCACTCGCTCGTCGGCCGTGTACGTGAAAATCATTTTCGGCTGGTCGAACACGCACACGACCTCGACCGGTTTCATGGGCATGCGATACGCCTCGATGAGCTCGCGCCAGTAGGCCGTGCCTTCGCGGGCGCGGGCCTCGTGCCGGCCGATGGTCTCGATGTCCTCGGCGTCCGCCTTCCGGAGGATCATCTTCATGTCCCGCATGGGCGGGATGAATGGAGTGACAAAGGCCCTCCCATACACAACGCCGTATGTAATGGCGTGGTCCATCTCGAGAAGGACCCGGTCGCCGTCGCCAAGCGCCACCCCGCCTGTACCCACCTTCTTGATCATGCCCCGGTCGCGGACCTTGATCCCCGCCACGGCAATCATCTGGGCGTCCATAAAAATAGTTTGGCCGGAATACCGCAACAAGTCAAGACTGGGATTGTCATCCCTAGCCCTCTTCCCACAGCTCTCGCGGAGACGTATGGAGCTTTCTTCCGCGGACACCTTTGAGCCGGACGACTGTGTGGCGTTGATATAGAAATGTATAAATTTGGAAAATATTGATATAAATATTATATTATTGACAGATTAATTATTCTATTTGTATCATTCATACGTATTGGGAGAGGTTGCAACACCTGATCGCGAGGGGGAAACGATGCAACGATGGGTAGCTAGCTTGGTGGCGGGGTTCTTGATCGCGACGGTGGGAGTGGCATCGGCCGATGACCGACGGATTCTCGACCTGCTGCTCAAAAAAGGGATCATCACGCGGGCAGAATATGAGGACGTGCTGAAAGAGGCAGCGGAAGATCCGTCTATGGAGTCAAAGCCGGCGGCTCCTGCTGACTCACCACCTGCGGCTGACGCGCCACCGCCACCGCCGGTTGGCTCTTACAAGGATCTCGAGCGCGTTCCTGGAGGCATCGAGAACCTGAGAAAGAACGACTACCGGAACGTCTTCACGACGTTAGACAGCGTGCTGAAGCACAATGAGCGGCTCAGCATTGGGCTCGTGGCACTGAAGGCGCAGTACAACGCTGATTCCACGGATCGGAAACCGTCCAGCTCGACGGCTGATACGGCGAACAACCAAGGGACCTTGCGGGATGAGAACGGCTTTCGCATCCGCGCGGCTGAAATTTACGTCACCGGGCGGCTGACTCCCTGGTCCACCTATTACATGGAGGCGGACTTTGCGAAACAAAATGAGATCGTGCTGAATAGCATGCTGTTGGACTTTTACTCGAAAGACATGCCGAATCTGATGAGACTCTTCCCTTATGTGAGCAAACTCCGAGTCGGGCAATTCCGGCCACCATTTGGAATCGAACAAGGCACGACTCAGGGGCTCCTCGATTTCGTGAACCGCGCCTACTACACGGACCTCCGTACCACGAGTGTGAGCGCGCGGCCGGGCGATCCTGGGCTTAATCCCTTCGGGAAGGACAATGGTTCCGGGTTCGCCCAGCAGTTCGATATTGGGGTGGAACTGACTGGCAAGGTGCCGCAACTGCCGTGGGAGCCTGAATTACAATGGGCGGTCGTCAACGGTGCGGGCCGGAACTTCAACGACAACAACGCGGACAAGGATTTCACCGGGCGATTGATCCTGACGCCAACCGAGGGGATGAAACTGTATTTTGCCGGCTATACGGGGACCTCGTTCTTCACAGCGCCGAACACCGGCACGAGCATCTTGCCCCTCAATACCGACGTTCGTAAAACCCGGCAGGGGGTCATGTACTCTTACATTCCGCCGGGGCTCCCGGAACTGAAGCTCCAAGGCGAGTACATCGAAGGCGCGGACAACGGCTTCCGCCGCCGGACGTGGTACCAGTACGTGCTCTATCGGCCGTTCTCCTGGATGCCCGGGTTCGAACCGGCGTATCGCTACGAGGAATTCACGGTTGATACGAACCGTCCGAACAGCACGCTCTCACGGCACACGCTGGGCTTCAATTACTACCTTCATGCGAATGTGAAGTTCACACTGAACTACGAGATCCGGCACGACGAGAATGAAGGCAACCCCTTCGTCACGCCTGGGGGTGGCGTTGCCAATGCGAACAACCGGAATTTGCTCACCACGCAGTTCCAGTTCCGGTACTAGATGTCTCCTCCCCTTTGTCAGGGGAGGTGGGGAGGGGGTAGAGCCCATGCGACCGATTACAAGAAGGATTCCGCGACAAGAGGAAGCAGTGACGGCTGATGCTACCTCCCCTTGCCCCTCCTTACAAAGGAGGGGAATCGTTGGAGGCATGTTCGCTCGGGTATTTGTTGCCGCAGCGCTCGTGGGGTTCCTTGCAGGAGTATGCGCCGCACCGGCTCGGGCCGGCGAAATCACGGTCGCCGCGGCGGCGGATTTGAACTTCGCGTTCAAGGAGATCGTCGAGGACTTCGAGAAGAAGACAGGGAACATGGTCAAACTGTCCCTGGGCTCGTCGGGGAACTTCTTTGCCCAGATCTCCAACGGAGCCCCGTTCGACCTGTATTTTTCGGCGGACATCGCCTATCCGAAGAAACTGGAAGAAGCCGGTCTGGCGGAGCCGGGGACGCTGTACATGTACGCCGTCGGTCGGATCGTGATCTGGGTACCCAAGGGCTCTCCGATTGACGTGAGATCGCTGGGGGGCAAGGCCTTGCAGCACTCGTCGGTCAAAAAGATCGCGATCGCAAACCCCAAGCATGCGCCCTACGGGCGAGCGGCTGTCGCCGCCATGGAGCACTATAAGGTCTACGATGCCGTAAAAGACAAACTGGTGCTGGGGGAGAACATCTCGCAGGCGGCGCAGTTCGTGCAGACCGGCGGCGCGGATATCGGGATTATCGCTTTGTCCATGGCCGTCGCGCCGGCCATGAGGGAGACCGGGATGTATTGGGAGGTTCCGCTGGGCGCGTATCCCCGGCTCGAGCAGGGAGCGGTGATCTTAAAGGCCGCGAAGGACCTGAAGGCAGCTCGCGCTTTCTTGGACTATGCGAGAGGACCGGAGAGCGCTGGCGTGTTCAAGCGATATGGTTTCTTTCTCTCGGACAACAGCAAGCCATGAAGAGGTAAAAGAATGAGCGCCATGCAGAGAAAACGCCGATTGGTTGTTGTGGGCGGTTCGCAGGACGTCCTGACGGCCCGCGAGGCCGCCAAGTATTTGCGGCTGGCCCTGCCGACGTTCTACCGCTACATGTGGGAAGGAAAGATCCCCAGCTCGAAAATCGGCGGGCGGTACCGGTTCAAGAAGTCCCTGCTCGACCGGTGGCTGGGCAAGAAGGCGGAGGGTGAGGACGTCAGCGGGCGCAATAAGTTCGTCGGGAAGGTGTCGGCCATCAGACGGGATGCGATCCTGGCGCAGGTGAACCTCGACGTGGGCGAGCACAAGATCACGGCCGTGATTACCCGCGACGCGCTGGACGACCTTGGACTCAAGGTCGGTGATACGGCGGTGGCGCTCATGAAGGCTACGGAAGTGATGATCATCAAGGAGAGGTGAAACGTGAACTGGGAACCGATTGTCCTCACGGTAAAACTCGCCGGCCTGACCGCGGTGATCCTCATGGTGGTCGGGATGCCGATCGCGTACTGGCTGACCTATTCCCGCTGGCGCTGGAAGTTTCTTGCGGAATCGGTGGTGGCGCTGCCGTTGGTCCTTCCGCCCACGGTCTTGGGATTCTACGTCTTGGTCGCGATCGGTCCGAAGAGTCCGCTTGGGCAATGGTACCAGGCTGTGGTCGGCTCTCCATTGGTGTTTACGTTCGAAGGACTTGTGTTCGCCTCGGTGCTCTACAGCCTTCCCTTTGCGGTCCAGCCGTTCACCGCGGCCTTTGGAGCGGTGGACCAGAGATTGGTCGAGGCCTCCTGGACGCTCGGCGTCTCTCGGCTCGCGACCTTCTTTCGGGTGACGCTTCCGCTGTCGGTCGCCGGTGTGGTTACCGGCGTTGTCCTGAGCTTCGCGCATACGATGGGAGAATTCGGCGTGGTCCTGATGGTGGGGGGCAATATTCAGGGTGTGACCCGCACGGTGTCCATTGACATCTACGATGAAGTGCAGGCGCTGAACTATGCCGGTGCGGCTCAGACTGCGCTCGTCCTGCTGATTTTTTCGTTTCTCATCCTCTCAGTCGTCTACGCGGTGAACCGGAGACTGTGGGCCGTATGGCCGATGAAATGACGGCCGAGTTCGAGAAGCGGTACGACGGGGGGCCTTCCGTCAGCGTGGCCCTCAGGCTGCCCGTGGAGCGCCCGCACGTGATGGTCCTGTTCGGGCCATCCGGCTCGGGAAAGACGACGGTCTTACGGTGCTTAGCCGGGCTGGAGCGGCCGTCGCGCGGCCGGATCAGCTTTGCGGGAGAAACCTGGTTCGATGCGGAGGCCGTGGTCCACGTGCCCCCGCAGTCTCGATCCATCGGCTATCTCTTTCAGGACTACGCGCTCTTCCCCCACCTCACCGTGGCCCGCAACATCACGTATGCGTTAAAGGGAGCAGGCGGCTCTGAACGCGACGCGCACGTGCAGGGCATGCTCCGGTTATTGCATCTGCAGGGATTGGAGGACCGACGGCCGGCGCAGCTCTCCGGTGGGCAGCAGCAGCGGGTGGCGTTGGCGAGGGTGTTGGCCCGGCGACCCCGGCTCCTCCTGCTCGACGAGCCGCTCTCCGCCTTGGATGCGCCGACCCGCGAACAGGTGTGCGGCGAGCTGCGGGCGTTGCTTGAAAGTCAGGGCATTCCGGCGATCTGCGTCACCCATGATTGGGTCGAAGCTCTGGCGCTCGCGGACGAGGTGGCGGTCATGGCGGGGGGGCGCGTGCTCCAGGTCGGGGCACCGGACGCGGTATTCAGTCGGCCCGCCGATGCGGAGGTGGCGGCCATCGTGGGCGTGGAAACGGTCGTGATGGGGCAGGTGGTCGAGCGCAACGATGACCTGGCGGCGCTGGAAGTGGGCGGCGTGCGGCTCTGGGCCGTCGAGCCGAGCGGGCGAGGCGAGGAGTTCTATCTCTGTATTCGGGCCGAAGACGTGACGCTCGAAATCGGGACGCGACCGACCAGCAGCGCTCGCAATCACCTGGGCGGCCGGGTCACGGACATCCGTCCCGCCGGTCCGGTCTCGCGCGTGACCGTGGAGTGCGGTTTCGCTCTGTCGGCTCTGGTCACTCGCCAGTCGGCGCAGGATCTGGGCCTGGGCCCTGGTGTGCCAGTGACAGCCACCGTCAAGGCCTCCGCAGTCCATCTAATTCCGCGATGATTTTGCAAAGAGATGATTCAATCAGTTTCCCTCGCCCCGCTACCTGACCCGCATTCCCCTCACACTCCACCGCTTGCCGTCAAGGTTCAACATCGCGATCTCACTCGACGCCCAACGGATACGCTCAGCTTGGCAACCCGAAGCTGTTTGCGGCGCTGCTCGGCGTGCCACAGGTCATACTGGGTTTGCTGATTGAGCCAGCTCTCAGCCGAAGTGCCAAACGCAATGGATAAGCGGACGGCCATCTCGGGACTAATACCCGCACGGCCATTCAGAATGGCCGAAAGGGTCTTGCGGCTGACCCCCAACGCATGGGCCGCCTGCGTGACACTCACACCGAGTGGGTCCAAGCAAAGGGTCTTGATGATTGCCCCAGGGTGAGGTGGATTGTGCATGCGCATCGTGGCGACCTCCCTAGTGATAGTCCTCGTAATCAACGGCATCAGCGTCCTTTCCAACAAACCGAAACGTGACCCGCCAGTTCCCGCTGACCGATACGGCCCAGGTACCCTTTCGGCCACCTTTGAGCGGATGAAGGTCTAATCCCGGAAGTGCCATATCTCGTGGGGCGGTGGCAGCACTCAGACGGCCCAAGATGAGGCGAAGCCGTTCCGCGTGTTGTGCGTGGATGCCTGATTTGGTACCCGTCTCGAAGAATCGGCCTAAGCCCTTGTGCTTGAATCCTCGGATCACTCGGACAACTGTAACCCATAGGGTTACAGATTGCAAGCTGCCTAACGGTCGTCCTGACATCCCGGTGACCGAGCAGTTCCTGGATGGTTTGGATGTCATCAGGGAATAGGGAAGAGGGCGGGGTGAACCCCGCCCCCACATTAATGAAAACGAGGTGAGCGGGGAATCAGCCGACCTGGTACGCCACCGGCGTGACGGCGCCGTCCACGATGCGGAAGGCGTTGGTTACCGGCGTCGCGGAGTTCTCCAGCGAGATGATGAAGTGAAGCGGCTCGGGAAGGTTCAGGACCTTCCGGATGGAATCGAACTCGGTCGCGTTCTTGACGTCGGTCACGGACGGGCGCGCGGGGCTGTGCGGATGGGAATGATAGACGACCTGTAACTCGAGGCTGTTTGCCCGCATGTCTTTCAGGGCGAGGGATTGTTCCCGCGCATCCATGACGAAGGCGATGTCGGCGCGTTCTTCAGGCGAGAGCCGTTGCAGGTGAGCGAGCTTCGCGTCGTCGAAATTGGCAACCGCGGCGCCCTCCGTCGCGACGATGTTCGTGATCTTGAAATGGCGGGTGACCAGCCCGTTCTTTCCGGCCAGCAGCCCGCAACACTCGTGCGGGGCCAGCCGCCTCGCCTCAGCCACCATCTCTTCAATGATCTGTTGCGGAATCGTCAGATTGAACACGAAACGGTGTAATCGCCCGAGAGGTCTTTGATCCGCGGGTTGGGGCCGCACAGCGGGCAGGCAGGGTCCTTGGGAACGCGGGTCTTACGGAACGTCATCTCCAGGGCGTCATAGATCAGGATGAAACCGGCCAGAGAGGTCCCGATCCCCAAGATCTCCTTGATCGCCTCGGCGGCCTGCAGCGTGCCGATTGTGCCGGCGAGGACCCCTAGCACCCCCGCTTCCTGACAGTTCGGGACCAAGCCGGCAGGCGGAGGTTCGGCGTACAGACACCGGTAACAGGGCAAGCCGTCGTGGGGCTTGAGGGTGGTGAGTTGCCCCTCGAATCGAAAAATACTGCCGGAGATCAGAGTCTTCCGGGCGAAGAAACAGGCGTCGTTCACCAGATAACGCGTGGAGAAGTTGTCCGAGCCATCCAGGACGACGTCGTAATCCTGGATGAGGTCCAGGATGTTCTCAGCGTTGAGAGTCATCGGGTACGTCTTGATCGTGACATCCGGGTTGATCGCGGCGAGCATCTCGCGCCCGGAGTCCACCTTCGGCCTGCCGATGCCGGCGGTCGTGTGGAGGATCTGGCGCTGGAGGTTGGACAGGTCCACGACGTCGCCGTCTATGAGCCCGATCGTCCCGATGCCCGCCGCGGCCAGATAGAGGGCGGAGGGGGAGCCGAGCCCGCCGGCGCCGATAACGAACACCTTCGAGGCGGTCAGCTTCTTCTGGCCTTTCCCGCCCACCTCCGGCAGAATGATGTGTCGGCTGTACCGTTCGATCTGCTGCTCAGTGAAGTCCATGGGATGCCCCTTATTCGTTAACCGTGAATCGTTAAACGTTGAATTTCAAAAATGCCTAATCCTTCATCCGATTACCGTTTAACGGATAACGATTAACGATCTTTGTCATTCAACCACGTTCAGTTCGATGGGGTCTACGATGATCCCTTTTTTCCGGATGCCCTCGATGGCGCGCTCGATCTCGGCGGCCTCGCCTGAAAACTCGACGTCCATCCAGCCGGTCTTCTCCCGCACGTCCGCCCGCCGGATGTTCGTATCCACCTTGGGAAACTCCCGATTGATCCGGCACAGGACCGGCTCCTTGATCTTCTCCTCGGGAAACCGCAGGTGAAAGCGCAGATGAGCCATCAGACCGACCTCTCTTCGCTGACCCTCAGCGGAGCGCCCCCGGCGATGGCAGGCACGATGGAGACCTCGTCGCCGTCTTTGAGAGGCGTGTCCTTGCCTTGCATGAAGCGGATGTCCTCCTCGTTCAGGTAGATGTTCACGAAGCGCCTGATCTCCCCCTTCTCGTCGCAGACCCGGTCCCTGAGGCCGGGGAATTGTCCGTTCAGCGATTCAATCATGGACTGGATGTCGGAGGCCTGAGTTTCCACTTCCCCTTTCCCCCCGGTCATGGGCCGAAGGGGCGTCGGAATTCGTACTTTGACCATCGTCCGCTTAGCCCTCGTGTTTGCCTAAGTTGAACGTCTTCTGGAAGTGGACGAGGCTGGGCGAGATCCGCGTCGGGCGGCCCACGGCGTCCACAACCGCTTCCTGCGTCTTCAGGCCGTTCCCGGTGATCAGCGCCACCGTGACGTCGGTTCGCTTGATGATCCCGTGTTTCACCAGTTTCTTCAGGACGCCGATGGTCACCCCCCCGGCCGTTTCGGCGAAGATGCCCTCGGTCTGGGCCAAGAGCATCATGCCCTCGATGATCTCCTCGTCGGTCACCGCGTCCATCGCCCCGCCGCTCTCGGCCGTGGCCTTGAGGGCATAGTACCCGTCGGCCGGATTGCCGATGGCCAAGGACTTGGCGATCGTCTTAGGCTTGACCGGCTTGAAAAAGTCTCGGCCCAGTTTGTGCGCCGCGACAATGGGGGAACAACCCTCGGCCTGCGCTCCGTGGATGCGTGTGGTCATGCGTTCGATCAACCCCAGCTTGTGAAATTCATTGAGCCCCTTCCAGATTTTGGTCAGCAAGGAGCCGGATGCCATCGGTATGACGATCTGATCCGGCGCCGTCCAGCCGAGCTGTTCCACGACCTCGTAAGCCAGCGTCTTGGACCCTTCGGCGTAGTAGGGGCGGATGTTGACGTTGACGAAGGCCCACTTGTGCTCGCCGGCGATCTCGCTGCAGAGACGGTTCACGTCGTCGTAGTTACCCTCGACTTCGACGACATTCGGCCGGTACACGAGGTTGCCGAGCACCTTGGAGGCTTCCAGGTCGTGCGGAATGAAGACGTAGCACTGCATCTTGGCGGCAGCGGCATGCGCCGCGACGGAATTCGCGAGATTGCCGGTCGAGGCGCAGGCGACCGTGTCATAGCCCAGTTCGCGGGCGCGGGTCAGCGCCACCGAGACCACACGGTCCTTGAACGACAACGTCGGGTGATTCACGGTGTCGTTCTTGATGTAGAGCGTGTCCAGCCCCAGTTCGTCCCCGAGATTCCTGGCGCGCACGAGGGGGGTGAAGCCGGCGTAGAGCCCGACCGTGGGTTCGCCCTGGATGGGCAAGACATCAACGTAACGCCAGAGGCTCTTGGGTCCGGCCTCTATCTTCTCGCGGGAGAGACGTGCCTTGATGGCCTTGTAGTCGTACTGGACCTCAAGGGGACCGAAGCAGAGCTCACAGACGTGGAGGGAGACCGGCGGGTACTCCTTCCCGCATTCCCGGCAAATGAGCCCTTTGATTTTCGCGGGCGCTTTCGTCATGGGTGCCATAGGCGTGCTTACGCGCTCTTGACCGCGCAGACCTCCGGGTCGTGCTCGAAGAGGTGGGTGATCTCAGGATGATCTCCGCACAACGGACACCTCGGGTTCTTGGCGATCCGGATCTCCCTGAAACGAGTCAGGCGCGCGTCGTAGTCCAGGAGCCGGTTGGTGAGCGGACGGCCCCGGCCCAGGATCAGCTTCAGGACCTCGGTGGCTTGGATGGTCCCAATGACGCCCGCCAGCGCGCCGATCACGCCGGCCTCCTGGCAACTGGCCACCATCCCCGGGGGCGGGGGTTGCTTGAAGACGCAGCGGTAGCACGCGCTCTTTCCCGGCAGGATGGTGAAGACCCGTCCGTCGAATCGGAGGATACCGCCGTGCACTAAGGGCTTGCGGGCGAAGAAGCAGGCGTCGTTGATGAGGAACTTCGCCGGGAAATTATCCACGCCGTCCACGACGATGTCGTACTGGCCGATGATGTCGAGAGCGTTCTCGGCGGTGAGGCGTACGTCGTGGGTCGCGACCACCACGTTCGGATTGAGGGCGAGAATCTTGGCCTTGGCCGAGTCCACCTTGAGCCGCCCGATATCGGGAGTCTGGTGGATCACCTGCCGTTGCAGGTTGGACAGGTCCACCACGTCGCCGTCAATCAGCCCGACCGTCCCGACGCCCGCGGCGGCCAGGTACAAGGCGACTGGGGAGCCTAACCCGCCCGCGCCCACAATGAGAACCTTCGCCTGGCCGATCTTCTGCTGGCCCTTGCCGCCGACTTCCGGTAGGAGAATGTGTCGGCTATATCGGGTGACTTGTTCTTCGGAGTCGGATAGAAATGGCATGGGAGAATCAAATGTTAAAGTATTTTTCAATGCTGATGTAGCGCTCGCCGGTGTCGCAGAGGACCGTGACCACGTTCTTGCCGGGGCCGAGTTCCGCCGCCACCTTCTGGGCCGCGGCTACGTTGGCGCCCGAAGAGATGCCGACCAGCAGGCCCTCCTTCTTGGCCAGGAGCTTGGCGGTCTGGTACGCCTCCTCATCCGTGATGGTGATCACGCCGTCCAGGATCGAGCGGTTCAGGACCTTGGGGATGAACCCCGCGCCGATCCCCTGAATCCTGTGCGGCCCCGGGTCGCCGCCAGACAGCACGGGCGAGCCGGCCGGCTCGACCGCAATGACCTTGATCGTCGGGTTCTTTTCCTTGAAGACCTCACCGCATCCCGTGATCGTCCCACCGGTTCCCACGGCCGTGACAAAGGCGTCAATCCGGCCGTCCATAGCCTCCCAGATCTCGATGGCCGTCGTCTTCCGGTGCATGGCCGGATTCGCGGGGTTCGAGAACTGGTCCGGCATGAAGTACTCCGGATTCGCGGCGACCAGGCTTTCCGCTTCCTTGATGGATCCCTTCATGCCTTCCCAAGCCGCGGTGAGGACGAGCTGTGCGCCGTAAGACGACAGCAGGCTGGCCCGCTCCATGCTCATGCTTTCCGGCATCACGAGGATCAGCTTGTAGCCGCGAACGGCGGCGACCAAGGCCAGGCCGATACCGGTGTTCCCGCTCGTCGGTTCGACGATCGTGGCGCTGGGCTTGAGCTTGCCCTGTCGTTCCGCCTCGTTGATCATGTTGAGGCAGATGCGGTCCTTGACCGAGCCGCCTGGGTTGAAATACTCCACCTTGGCGTAAATGGTGGCGGCCCCTTCCTTGGACATCCGGTTCAAACGGACGAGGGGGGTCTTCCCGATTAACTCGGTGATCGCGGTATACCGAGCGGTCACTTACACGCCTCCGCCCATGTAGAAGAGGAGCTCCAGTGCGTCGCCGTCTTTGACGGCTGTGCTGGCGAGCTCGTCCCGCTCTAAGATTTTTGAGTTCAGCTCCACGGCCACCATGTGTGGCTCCACCTCTTTGGCTTTGAGGATTTCCAGGACGGTCTCACCGGGGACCTCTTCCGCTTTTCCGTTGATCGTGACCCGCATACGCTTCTGGACCTCAACCTCCCCGAACACTTCACACTTAGGCACTGTAACGAAGGTTTCAGGCGATTGTCAAGAAACCGCGGCCGGAGATTCTCGAGCTGATGGGCGCGTTGACACGGGCCTAGGGATTTCCTATAATTCCTTCGTTTCAGCCGTAGAGTCTTCGTTTCCCAGGAGCTGATGAATCTCCCCAATTCTCTGACCGTTCTCCGCATCCTCCTCGTTCCGTTCTTTGTGGGGTTCCTCCTGTACGGGCATTACGGCTGGGCCCTCGGGACGCTCCTTGTCGCCGGCGTGACGGACATTCTGGACGGTGTCATCGCCCGGATGGCGGACCAGCGCACGAAACTGGGAGCCTACCTCGATCCCCTCGCCGACAAGCTCCTCTTGACGTCGGCCTTCGTCACGCTGTCCGCCCTTCATCTGGTGCCGGTATGGGTCGCCATCGTGGTCCTCAGCCGAGACCTGGTCATCGTGGCCGGCACGCTGCTCCTGCATGTGACCCAGACTCCGATCGAGGTCGTTCCGACCGCCCTCGGCAAGAGCACCACCCTGACCCAACTGTCCTACCTGGTGTTGGCCCTGGCGTTGATCTTCTTCCAGCAGGATATCCGCGAGTTGATGCCGTTGTTGGCGCTTATGTTGGCGCTGACCGTGGCCTCGGGGCTCCAATATGTGTATCGGGGTATCCGTGCCTACCATCCGGACTTGGTCTGACGCGACGGCATCATTGACAAGAACTACGCGATACAATAGACTCATTTGCCGATCTATCAAAGGGTCCGCTATCCTCGGGTTTCAACTTGAAAGATGTAGGGGAAAGCTATGGCTATTGTCGCTGACAAACTGGGCAAACTGCTCCTCGGCGCGAAGCTGATCACGGAACAGCAACTCACGGAGGCGCTGGCCACCACGAAACAGAAAGGCGGCGGCCGATTGGGCAGCACATTGGTCAAAATGGGCTTTGTCGAGGAGGAAAAGCTCCTCGGGTTCCTCGCCCAGCAATACCGAGTCCAGGCCGTGGACCTGAAGATGTACCAGAATATTGATCCCGCCATCATCAAGCTCGTGCCCGTGGAATTGGTGAAAAAACACATGGTCCTCCCGTTGAAACGGGTGGGGGCTGTCCTGACGGTCGCCATGGCCGACCCGACGAATATTTTTGCCCTTGACGACCTCAAGTTTCGTACGAACTACACGATCGAGCCGGCGATCGCCGGCGAGGCTGCACTCGTCGAATGCATCAAAAAATACTACGGTGGATCGGCAGCGAGCACCACGGACACCAAGGCCGCGGCGTCCAAGATCCTGGAGGCCAGGGATTATACGATCTCCGATATCTCCGGAGAAGGTGACGATCTGGCCTCCCTCGGCAAGCAGGAAGAAGGCGCGACGGTCGATGTCGAAGACTTCGACAAGACGGTGGGCGACGCCCTGGACTCCGTGGAAGTGGCGGAGACCGAGCAGGAAGGCGGCCTCATCTCCGAGGTCGAAGCCCCGATCGTGAAGCTGGTCAACGGCATCTTGGTCAATGCCATGAAGGTCGGGGCCAGCGACATTCACGTCGAGCCTTATGAACATGTCTTCCGGATCCGGTACCGGATCGACGGCAATTTGCAAACGGTGATGAACCTTCCCCTCAAAGTCAAGAACGCGATTATTTCCCGCATCAAGATCATGGCCAGGCTGGACATCGCCGAACGGCGGCTGCCGCAGGACGGCCGTATCAAGCTGAAATTGGGCGCCAAGCGCGACATTGACTTTCGTGTCTCGGTCCTGCCCACCTTGTTCGGCGAAAAGGGCTGTCTCCGCCTCCTGGATAAGGCCAACATCATGGTCGATATGGAAAAGCTCGGCTTCGATGATAAGCAGAAAGCCGACTTTAATACCGCCTTGGCGGCGCCCTATGGAATGCTCCTGGTCACCGGACCGACGGGGAGCGGGAAAACCACAACGCTCTATTCTGCCCTACAAGCCCTCAACACTCCCGACGTCAACATCTCCACGGCTGAGGACCCGGTCGAGTTCAATTTCATGGGGATCAACCAGGTCCTGGTCCAGCCGGACATCGGGCTGACGTTCGCGGCCGCGTTGAAATCCTTCCTGCGTCAGGACCCCGATATCATCATGATCGGCGAGATTCGGGACTTCGAGACCGGCGAGATTGGGGTCAAGGCCGCGCTGACCGGCCACCTGGTCTTAGCTTCGCTCCACACCAACGATGCGCCGGCGACGATCAACCGGCTCCTCAACATGGGCATCGAGCCGTTCTTGGTCGCTTCTTCCGTCCTCCTGATTATTGCCCAGCGCCTGGCCCGGCGCATCTGCAAGGATTGCAAGGAACCGGACCCCAGCGTCACACCGGAGATGCTGAAAAAGCTCGGCATGAAGGACGAGGAAATCGCCACTGCCACGCCCATGAAGGGGAAGGGATGCGCGACTTGTAGCAACAAGGGGTACAAGGGACGCGTGGCCCTCTACCAGATCATGTTTGTCACCCAGCGGATCCGTGAGGCGATTCTTCGGGGAGCCTCGACGGATGAGATCAAGCAGATTTCGATCGAGGAAGGGACCAAGACGATCCGCATGAGCGGCCTGTCCAAGATCGCTCAAGGAATCACGACCATCGAGGAAGTAGAAGCCAGCTCCGTCGCCGACTGATGTGATGCCATCGCGGAGCGAATGAGGTAATTGCATGCCAGTCTTCGCCTATGCCGGAAAGGCCCGCGGGGGGCAGCCCACCAAGGGAGAACTTGATGCCGTAGATCGCGACACGGCCATCGCCCAACTCCGCACCCAGGGCATCACCGTTAGCAGCATCGAGCCGAAGAAAAAGACCGCGGCTCCGAAAAAGAAGATCACAGACAAGGACCTCGTCATCTTCACCCGTCAGTTCGCCACCATGATCGACGCCGGGCTCCCCCTGGTACAGTGCCTCGAAATTCTCGCTGCGCAGACCGATAACCGGACCCTCGGCGCGGTGCTGGGCGAGGTCAAGCTGGATGTGGAGTCCGGGGTAACATACGCGGACGCCCTGAAGAAGCACCCGAAAGTGTTCAGCAATCTCTATGCCAACATGGTGCAGGCCGGCGAGGTCGGCGGGATTCTTGACACGATTCTGCAGCGCCTGGCCAAGCAGATGGAAAAAGATGCGAAATTGAAAAGCCAGGTCAAGTCGGCCATGGTGTATCCAGCCGCCATTGTGGCTGTGGCCATCATCGTCGTCACGGTCCTGATGGTCTGGGTGATCCCCATCTTCGCGAAGATGTTTACCGATTTCGGCGGGGCTCTGCCGGGACCGACCCAGCTTGTGATTAGTGCCAGCGAATTCATGCAGAACTACATTATCTTCATGATCGCGGCGGCGGGGGTCGCCCTGTATGGGATAAAGCGGTACTACGCAACCCCCGGGGGGCGGCTGAAAATGGACACGTGGGCGCTCAAGGTGCCGGTCATGGGGGATCTCATCCGCAAGATCGCAGTCGCCCGTTTCACACGCACCTTCGGGACCTTGATTCAAAGCGGCGTGCCGATTATGGACGCGCTCGAGATTACCGCGCGGACGGCCGGCAACAAGGTCGTGGAAAACGCGATCATGGCGGCGCGGTCCAGCGTTGGTGAAGGGAAGACCCTTGCGGAGCCGATCGGCAAGTCCGAGGTGTTTCCGGCGATGGTGGTCCAGATGATTTCCGTCGGCGAAGCCACCGGCGCCCTGGACGCCATGCTGGCGAAGATTGCCGACTTCTACGATGAGGAAATTGACACGGCGGTGGCCGCGCTGACCTCCCTGTTGGAGCCCATGCTCATGGTGTTCCTGGGAACCGTCATCGGGTTCATTGTGATCGCCATGTACCTCCCGATCTTCAAAATGGCCCAAGCCATCGGTTAAGTTGCGGTCCGACGAAATGCATGGACGCCCTTCGTCGCAAGCTCAAGTGGCTCATGGGTATCAGGGTCGCGATTGTTACCCTGACGCTGGGGGTGTCGATCTATTTTCAGATCGGTAAGAGCGCCCAGTCTATTCCCGCCTATTACAGCCTGATCATCGCGACCTACCTTCTCACCATTGTCTATAGTCTTCTGATCAATCGCTTGAAGGATATGACGCCGTTCGCCTATCTCCAGCTCGGGGGGGACATTCTCTTTGAAACCGCTCTGGTGGCGATCACCGGCGGCGTGGAGAGCCCGTTCTCCCTCCTCTACATTATCTCTATCACGGCGGCCAGCGGCCTCCTGTCTCGGAAGGGGGGGCTTGTGGCGGCCTCGGCTGCCGGCATCCTCTACGGAGGGATCGTCGATCTCCAGTACTACCGGACGCTGTATCATATCCTTCCGTCCGCCACGTGGCTGTCGACCACGGAACTGCCGACTCCCGAGGTCTACTACAATCTCTCGCTCAACCTTCTCGCGTTCATCATGGTCGGGTATTTGAGCGGGACCTTGGCGCAGAAGCTGAAGCGTTCGGGAGAGCGGCTCGAGGAGAAGGACCGCGACCTCACCGAGTTGCAGGAGTTTCACCGCTGCATTCTGGAAAGCATAGACAGTGGAGTCTTCACCACCGATCCTGGGGGCCGGATCACCTCCTTCAACCGGAAAGCTGAAAAGACCATGGGCTTCGCTGAAGCGGAGACTCTCGGCCGATTCTGGTGGGAGGTGTTCGGCTGGACGTCTCCCGTCATCACGGAAGGAGTCCCAACCGCCGCGCTGCCGAGTCGCATCGAAGAGGTGGGGCGCCGAAAGGACGGGAGCCGCTTCATCGTGGGGATGAGCTTCTCCCCGTTGCTCGAGCGTGGGCTTCATACGGGCGTTGTGGGGGTCTTCCAGGACATCACTCCCCTCAAGAGGATGGAAGAGGCGGTACGCCGGAAGCAATGGCTGGCCACAATCGGCGAGATGTCGGCCGGCATGGCCCATGAAGTCAGGAACCCCTTGGCGGCTCTATCCGGCGCGTTGCAGGTTCTTCGCAAAGATCTTCGCCCGGCCGATGTCAACCGCTCTCTGCTGGACCTCGCCTTGCACGAGACCGACCGATTGAACAGCATCGTCACCGGCTTTCTCCAGTACGCGCGCCCCCGTCCGTTGAACCTCAAGTCATCCGATGCCAGCGAGGTGGTTGAGGAGACTATGCGGATGCTCGAGCAGGCCCCCGAATTCGCCGCTTCCATCCGGTTTGTCCGCAAGTACGCCCTCGATGGTGTCACCGCGCTGCTGGATCCCGACCAGATGCATCAGGTGTGCTGGAATCTGGGCGTGAATGCCTGTCAAGCGATGCCGCAAGGGGGAACGCTGACGGTGTCGGCGCGCCTGGCGCCGGTCTCGGCCGGCGGGCAGGAGGGGGAATCGGTCGAGATCGTGTTCGAGGACACGGGAGAAGGGATCCCCTCGGACCACCTCGGGAAGATCTTTTATCCCTTCTTCACGACGAAAGAAGGAGGAACAGGCCTCGGACTTTCGGTGGTTCACCGGATCTTGGAGGAGCACCGGGGCAGCGTGCACATCGACAGCGTGCTCGGACAGGGGACGCGTGTGCGCCTCAACCTTCCGCTGGGAGACCGGGTCGAGCAGGAGATGCTGTAGTGGAAGCGGCGCCGGCAAAAGTTCTCGTCGTGGACGATGAGCGTGGTATGCGCGAGGTCCTCAACGCCGTCCTGGGAGGGGCCGGGCACAGCGTAGTCGAGGCTAAGAGCGGCGAAGAGGCCGTTCGGCTCATCGGGTCCGACATCTTCGATCTCGTCATCACGGACCTCAAGATGGCGGGTCCGATCGGCGGGATGGACGTCCTCAAGGCGGTCAAGGACATCTCGCCGAATACCGTCGTCATCGTCCTCACGGCCTACGCGACATTGGAGGTGGGTGTCGAGGCGGTGAAGCTGGGAGCCTATGATGTCCTGACGAAGCCCTTCAACAACGATCACGTGGAACTGACAGTCCACAAGGCCCTCGACGCCAAACGGCTGACGGCCGAAAACTTGTTGTTGAAGCGCGAGTTGAAGGGACTGGCTTCGTTTGAAAATTTCATCGGCGCCAGCGAATCGATGCTCAAGGTCTTCACGCTTATTCACCGCGTGGCGGACACCAACAGCACGGTTCTAATCTGCGGTGAGAGCGGGACCGGAAAGGAATTGGTCGCCCGCGCCATCCACGACAACAGCCCCCGCCGCGATCGCTCGTTTGTGACGGTCAATTGCGGGGCTCTGCCGGAACCCTTGCTGGAGAGCGAACTGTTCGGCCACATGCGAGGGTCCTTCACCGGCGCGGTGGCCAACAAGGAAGGCCTCTTCGAAGTGGCCGACGGGGGAACGGTGTTCCTCGATGAGATTGCAGACGCTCCACCGGGGATCCAAGTCAAATTGTTGCGGGTGCTCCAGGAGCGTGAGTTCCGGCAGATCGGCGGAACCCGGAACATCAAGGTGGACGTTCGGATCATCGCGGCTACGAACAAAGACTTGGCGAAGGTGGTGGCTCAAGGGTTGTTCCGCGAGGATCTCTACTATCGGTTGGATGTGATCCCCATCATCTTGCCTCCGCTCCGCTCGCGCCCCGAGGATATTCCCCTGCTCGTCCACCACTTTCTCGCGGTCTTCTGTCGGAAGGCGAACAAGCCGGTTCTGAAGGTTGCCCCCGCTGCCATGCGGGTACTCAAGCAGTATGAATGGAGGGGGAATGTGCGGGAACTGGAGAACGTGATGGAACGGGTGGTCGCCCTGGCCCCTGGGCCAGAGATCACCCTCAATGATCTTGCGCAGTGGTTACGAGGATCGTCCAGCGGCGGACTCGGAATCCCGGCCGATCTCCCGCTTGAAGGGCTCGATCTCGAGGGTCTGATCAATGGCATCGAACGGGACCTGTTGGTTAAGGCACTCGAGCGAAGCGGGGGCGTGAAGAAAGAGGCCGCTCGTTTGCTGAAGCTCAATGCTCGATCTTTCCGCTACCGCGTGGATAAGTACGGGATTAAAACTGGTGACGAATCGAACGAGGGATCGGACGAGAGTGAAGAGAGTGACTGACCGCGGCGTCGAAGTGGCCGCACCCGGCAAAGTCAACCTCATCCTCCGCATACTGGATCGAAGACCGGATGGCTATCACAATCTCTGGTCGGTCATGCAGACCGTCGCTCTCGCGGATACGGTGGTGGCCGAGGAAGGCGACGGTGCGCAAGGGATTCGTCTCTCCTGTGAGGGGGCCGCTCTGCCGACCGGTTCGCAAAACCTGGTTTATCAGGCGGCGGTGCGGGTCATGGCCCGGATGGGGCGGCGGCAGAGCGTTCACCTGTTCCTCCGTAAGAGGCTTCCGATCGCGGGCGGCGTCGGCGGGGGCAGCAGCGATGCCGCCGCCACCATCCAGGCGCTGGTGACCCTCTTCGACACGGGATGGTCGCGGGCGGAGATGGCTGATCTCGGGAAGGAGATCGGGAGCGATGTGCCGTTTTTTTTCTACGGGCCCACGGCGCTGGTCGAAGGTCGTGGGGAGCGGGTCTCGCCGCTTCGATTGGACGGCGAGGGCTGGCTTCTGCTGGTCAATCCCGGCATCTCCATTTCGACCGCCTGGGCCTACGAGAGGCTGGCGGCGTCTCGGTCTGGAGGAACGGCCGGCCTTTCGTTTCGCCCGCCGCTCGTCTTCTCGGGCGAGACCGACAACAAACCTCCGGCGGTGCGATGGGACGAGCTGCTCGCGCTGGCGGAGAATGACTTCGGTCCGGTTCTGGAACGGGAGTACCCAGTCCTGCGCGACCTGCGTCTTCTGCTACTGGACCGCGGCGCTCGGACCGCGCTGCTCTCGGGAAGCGGCTCGACCATGTTCGGGGTGTTTCCTTCGGAAGTGGCTGCCCAAGCGGCGGCGGAAAGTCTGGACCGACGGCCTGGCTGGAGGGTGTGGGTGACACGGACACAGCCCCATACGTCCTGGCAGGCTTCCTTCGATTGACAAGCAGAAAGGCGGTGGATTACACTGCCTTTTTTCTCGCGCGGCGAAGGCTGAACTGATTCGGCGGGAGGGGAGTCGGCGTGCATGAATTGAAGCTGTTTGCCGGGCTGTCGAACCCGACCCTCGTCAAAGAGATTTGCGACTATCTGGATGTGGAGCAAGGGGAGGCACTCGTGTCCACCTTCAGTGATGGCGAGATTCGGATCCAGATCAACGAGAATGTGCGCGGCAAAGATGTCTTCCTGTTCCAGTCCTGTTGCGATCCCGTCAACAAGCATGTGATGGAATTGCTGCTCATGATTGACGCCTTGAAACGGTCGTCGGCCTACCGGATCACGGCCGTGATTCCGTATTATGGCTATGGGCGGCAGGATCGCAAAGATCAACCCCGCATGCCGATCTCGGCCAAGCTCGTCGCGGATCTGATCACAACGGCCGGGGCCGACCGGGTGCTCACAATGGATCTCCACGCCGGTCAGATTCAGGGCTTTTTTAAAATTCCGGTGGACCATCTTTTCGCGGCGCCGGTGTTACTGGATTACGTCGGACGGCGGGGGGGACAGGACCTCGTCGTCGTCTCGCCGGATGCGGGCGGTGTCGAGCGGGCCCGGGCGTTCGCCAAGCGGTTGCAGGCCAACCTGGCGATCATTGACAAGCGGCGCGAAGGACCCAACGAGGCCCATATCATGCACATCATCGGGGATGTGGCCGGCCGGGACGCGCTGTTGCTGGACGACATGATCGACACAGCGGGAACGATTACAGAAGGCGCGAGGGCGTGTCTGGAGCACGGTGCCAGGCGTGTCTGGACAGCCTGCACGCATGCCGTGCTCTCGGGTCCTGCCTTGGACCGGTTGAACGCATCGAAGCTGGAAGAAGTCGTGGTCACCAACACGATTCCCCTCAACGGCAAGGATCGCACGTGTGCGAAACTACGGGTCCTGTCCGTAGCGGCGTTGCTCGGAGAAGCCATCAAACGGATCCATGAGGAAGAGTCCGTCAGTTCGCTTTTTGTGTAATGTCTCGGAACGATTGGGAAAGGGAACGCCATGCAGTTTGACATGAAGGTTGAGGCCCGTCACGCGGTCGGCAAGGGCATCGCCCGCGCCCTGCGGCGGGCGGGAAAGATTCCTGGGATCCTCTACGGCCAGGGTGAATGTCTGGCCTTGACCATGAAGCCGGATGCGATTCGAAACGTTCTCCACTCCGAGTCAGGCTCCAATGCCTTGCTCAATCTGGAGATCGCCGGCGGGCGAGGAAACGCGAAGCGGACCGCGATGCTCCGCGACTACCAGGTGGACCCCATCACCGGCGCGATCCTGCATGCCGATCTTTTTGAGGTGGCCATGGACAAGCCGGTCCGCGTCCGTGTTCCGGTGGGTGTGACAGCAGGAACCCCGGTTGGCGTGGCCGAAGGCGGGGTGCTGCAGCACAACCTGCGTGAGTTGCACATCGAGTGCCTACCTGGTCAGATTCCGGGGCATCTCGTGGTGGATCCAGGCCCGCTCAAGATCAATCAGGGCATCCACGTCAAGGAAATCCTCGCGCCCTCCGGCGTTCGGGTTCTGGACGATCCCAACATGATGGTCGTCAGCATAGTCGCTCCGATCTCCGAGGCCAAGCTCGAGGCCTTGCTGTCGGCCACCCCGGCTGGTGAAGGGGCAGCGGAACCTGAGGTGATCGGGAAAGCCAAGGAAGAAGAAGAAGAGGTAGTGGAAGAGGCCCCGGCCGGTGCGAAGGCAGGAGTCAAGGCTGCGCCGACGCCCGCCGCTGAGGCCAAGGACGAGAAAGAGAAAAAGGAAGGTAAGGAAACCAAAGGGGAGAAGAAGAAGTAGCATTGCGGTTGATCGTCGGCCTCGGCAATCCTGGCCCGGCGTATGCCGGGACCCGACACAATGCAGGGTTCTGGGTCGTGGACGCGCTGGCTGTCGGAATCGAGCTGGAGTTCAAGCGACGCGGGGCGGTGTCCAGGGCTCGGGGGTTTGTGGCTGGATGGGACGTGACCCTGGCGAAGCCGCAGGCTTACATGAACCGAAGCGGGCCGATCGTGGCCGACCTGGTCGCCGGCTTGGGCATCCGCCTCAAGGATGTCATTGTCGTCCACGACGATCTCGATCTTGACCCCGGACGCGTGCGTCTCAAGGCCCGCGGAGGGCATGGTGGGCACAACGGGGTCCTCTCCATCATCACCGCGCTCGAAACGGATCAGTTCGCCCGTGTAAAATTGGGCGTCGGCCGTCCTCCGGAACACATGGAAGCGGAGAACTATGTCCTCGCCCCCGTGCCGGCCGGTGAGCGAGCGGTCCTCGACGAAGCGGTCAAGCAGGCGGTTCTGGCTGTGGAGTGTTGGATTTGCGAGGGCTTGGCGTCCGCCATGAACCGGTTCAACAGAGTGCCCCCCAAGTAGCCGCATCCCCTGCACGACCACACATGGCACTGAATTGCGGGATTATTGGGCTTCCCAACGTGGGGAAAACGACTATCTTTAACGCTTTGGCGGGCGGCAAGGCGGTGGTGGCTAACTTCCCATTCTCCACGGTCGAACCGAACATCGGCGTGGCGGTGATCCCGGATGAACGATTGATCCGACTCACGCAGATCTTCAAGTCGAAGAAGACCACGCCGACGGCCATCGAGTTCCGCGACATCGCCGGGCTCGTTCAGGGATCGAGCGTGGGGGAAGGACTCGGGAATCAGTTCCTGAGCCAGGTCCGTGAGGCCGACGCCCTGGTGCATGTGGTCCGATGTTTTGACAATCCCGACGTGATGCATGTGGTGGGCGAGGTGGACGCTGAGCGCGACATCGGCCTGATCGAGACAGAGTTGATGCTGGCGGATTTGCAGACGCTTGAGCGCCGCAAGGAAAAACTCGAGAAGAAGGTGCGGGCCGGCGAAGCCGGAGCCGCACAGGAGATGGCGTTCCTCAACGGGCTCATCGAGCGGTTGGGAAAAGGTGAATGGCTGGGCAGTGGGGCCTGCTCTGCCGCGGAGCAGGCCTGGCTGCGGGAGTACCAGCTCCTGACAGCCAAACCCATGGTGTTCGCCGTCAACGTCGGGGAAGGCCAGGAAGAGACCCCGACCGTGCGTCGGGTCGCGGAACTGGCCCTGGCCCGCGGAGCGCGCGCCGTAGCGATCGCCGGGAGCATCGAAGCGGAAGTGTCAGCACTGGCGTCTGACGACCGGGCCGACTATCTCCGGGAACTCGGCATCGGAGAAGGCGGGCTGGTCCGGCTGGTCCGTACGGCGTATGACCTTCTGGGCCTGATCACGTTTTTCACCGCAGGGGAAACGGAGTCACGGGCCTGGACAATCCGGGAAGGGACGAAAGCCGCTCAGGCTGCCGGGAAAATCCATTCCGATATGGAACGGGGATTCATTCGGGCCGAAGTCTATCATTACAACGATCTGATCGTCTGCGGCAACGAAGCGGGCGTGAAGGAGAAGGGGTTGTTCCGTCTGGAAGGGCGCGAGTACGTCATCAAAGACGGCGACGTGATGTTCTTTCGATTTAATGTGTAACCGGTGGACGCTGCTTGGCGGCGCCTGCGGCTTCTTCAGCCGCGAAGTCGGGGTACCCGTTGTCCCGACATTGCAACGGGTCCATGAGCGGCGTTTCAACGGGCCGCTTCCCTTGATTATGGTGGGGTGCTGTGTTACGGTAAGCCGCTTTTTTGACCCCCTTGCTCCGGACCCGGCTCCGGGCGTTGCATCCACAAGGAAGGAAAGCAGGTATGGCGCAATTGTACGAATGCATTTTCATCATCCGCCCGTCGCTGGCCGATGAAGAGGTCCAGAAGGTGCAAGAAAAGGTCAAGGCGACGGTGGAAAAGACCGGCGGCATCATCGAACGTTTCGAGAGCTGGGGCAAGAAGAAGTTGGCGTACGAAGTCAAGCGGGAAAAGAAAGGCGTGTTCGTCCAACTGGTCTTCCGGGGAAATGGGACGGTGGTGGCAGAACTTGAGCGCTTCTTCCGATTGGACGACGCCCTGATCAAGTTTCTGACCGTCAGGCTTGACGAGCGGCGGCTTCACACAACTCATCCTGACCCCCCCCCGTGCCCCATGGCTCGTGGCACGTCGCAATCAGATGAACAACCGGCCGCTCGAGCGATGGACGTCCCGGAGAAGGTTGGGTGAGAGCGACCCTGGAGCCGGAGCATGGCCGGGTTTAATAAGGTCATCTTGATGGGCAACCTCACGCGCGACCCGGAAATCCGGTACGCTCCGAGCGGGACGCCGGTGGCCAACTTTGGACTGGCCGTCAACCGCCGGTATCGCCAGGGAGAGGACATGAAGGAAGAGGTCTGCTTCGTGGATATCGTGGTGTTCGGCAAGCAGGCCGAGTCCTGCGGCCAGTACCTCAGCAAGGGAAACAGGGCTCTGATTGAAGGCCGTCTTCAGATGCGGAAGTTCGAGACCAAGGACGGCCAGAAGGTGACCAAGCACGAGGTGGTCGCCGAAAATGTCCGGTTCCTCTCGAAACGACCGGAACCGGGTGCCGAGCGCGATGCGAGAGAACCGATGGACGACCCCGTCCATTACGAACCTGGTGAGACGTTCTGAGGAAAGGAACTTAAGATCGTGGAGCGAGGACGACTCTTTCAGCGCCGGCGGGTCTGCCGGTTTTGTCACGACAAGATAGGCATTGATTACAAGGACGTCGGCCTGATTCGAAGCTTCCTGACCGAACGGGGCCGGATCATCCCCCGCCGGATTTCGGGTAATTGCATGGGCCATCAACGCGAGCTGACAATCGCCGTCAAGCGCGCGCGGTCAATCGCTCTCGTGGGCTTCGCCGAAGAGCGGTAGGCCGGCTCTTGTTGGCGGCGACGGCGCGGTGCCCTGAGGCGACCGCTTGTGAGGGGGCCATGAAGCAGGTGTGTGTCTCTGACATACCGGCCGAAGGGCTCCAGCTTGCGTTTACCGAGGATCCGGCCGAGCTTGACGTGACCGTGCGGGGCACGCGTTTTTTGCAGCCTATCTCGGTGGAGGTGCTGCTGGCCAAAGCGGAAAGTGCGATTACGGCGACCGGGCGGATCGCGGTGCCGGTCGCCCATGAATGCGTGCGGTGCCTGCGGGAGTTTCCGGCCCCGCTGGACATCCCTGTGGACGCGCAATTCCTCCCGACGCCTCCTACGTTCGCCGCCGGCGAGCACCGGATGCCTCGGGAGGAGGCGGAGCATTACTACTACCGCAACGACGTCGTCGTCCTCGACGATCTCGTGCGCCAAGAGGTGCTCCTGGCGGTGCCGTTCAGCCCGCAGTGCAGAGCGGAGTGTCGGGGCTTGTGCGGGCAGTGCGGCCAGGACCTCAACGCGGGGGCATGCACGTGCGCGCCGCCGCCCGACCCGCGATTGGCGGTTCTCAGGGAATATCTTAAGAAGCCATAGCAAGGAAGGACCTCTATGCCGAACCCCAAACATAAGCACTCGAAGGCGCGGCGCGATAAGCGCCGGACGTCCAAGCTCAAGATCCGCCCGCAAAGTCTGTCGATTTGTCCGCAGTGCCACCAACCCAAACCTCCGCATTACACCTGTCTGACTTGCGGAACGTACAAAGGCCAGGAAGTTATCGCGGTCGAAGAGTCCTGACGAGGTCTGTGCTCGGTATGAGGGTCGCGCTGGACGCTATGGGAGGGGATCACGCCCCGGCCGCCGAGGTCGAAGGCGCGGCCCTCGCGGTCCGCGAGTACGGGGTTGAAGTCATCCTGGTGGGTGATGAAGCCCTGCTCAAGGAGGAGTTGCGTCGGCAAGGCCTTCAGGAGATGGCGGGCCTGACCGTGCAACATGCCTCACAACGGGTCGAGATGCATGAGCAGCCGTCCCAGGTGGTCCGCCGTAAGCGGGACTCGTCCATTTGGGTCGGTGCTGAGCTGGTCAAGAAGGGAGAGGCGGCGGCCGTTATCAGCGCGGGGAATACGGGCGCCACGGTCGTCACGGCCTTCTTTCTGCTCGGCGTTCTCAAGGGTGTGGAACGCCCGGCCATTGCGACGATCCTGCCGACCCTGACCGGGCACTCGATCCTGTTGGACGTGGGGGCCACGGTGGATTGCAGCGCCCAACAGCTGATTCAGTTCGCGCTCATGGGGCACGAATACGCGCAGCGTGCCTTGAACAAAGCGCATCCCACGATCGGCTTGCTCAGTATTGGGGAGGAGGATACCAAGGGCAACGAAGTGACGAAGGAGACGTTTAAGCGCCTTAAGGAGAGCCCCCTGAACTTCGTCGGGAACGTCGAGGGGCGGGAGATCTTTGCCGGCGCAGCCGACGTGGTCGTGTGCGACGGCTTCATCGGCAATGTGGCGCTCAAGATCACGGAAGGCGTGGCCGAGGCGCTGAAGAAGATGCTGATTAAAGAAATTGCCGCCGGATCGTTTCTCAGCCGCTTCGGCTATGCCCTGCTTCGGCCCGTGTTCGGTCGGTACAAGCGTCGGATGGACTATGCCGAGTTTGGCGGCGCGCCCCTGCTGGGGGTGAACGGGATCTGCATCATCAGCCACGGCCGATCGTCCGGGCGCGCCATCAAGAACGCGATCCGCGTCGCGAAGGAAATCTTCGAAGGCCGCGTCAACGAGCACATCCAGCACGACATCGAAGAAAGCGTCGCGCTCTATGGGGCCAAGGACAGGGAGACCGAGCGATGAGAGCCCGGATCGTGGCCACGGGGTCGGTCGCTCCTCCGCGCGTCCTGCGCAATACGGACCTGGGGGACATGGTCGAGACCTCGGACGAATGGATCGCAGAACGGACCGGGATTCGGGAGCGCCGGGTCGTGGCCGAAGGCGTGGCCAGCTCGGACCTGGGAACCGAAGCCGCCCGTGCGGCCCTGGCAGCCGGCGAGTGGGACCCGGCAGACCTCGACCTTATCCTCGTCGCCACGTGCACGCCCGACATGCTGCTGCCCTCGACGGCCTGCCTGATCCAGCGCAACCTCAAGGCGCACCGGGCGATGGCGTTCGACTTGGCGGCCGCCTGCTCCGGGTTCCTGTACGGCCTCTCGGTGGCCGATCTCTATGTCCGCACCGGGACCTGCAGGCGTGCCCTAGTCATCGGGACCGAAGTCATGTCCGCGATCGTGGACTGGACGGACCGGAGCACCTGTATTCTCTTTGGGGATGGGGCCGGGGCGGTGCTGGTCGAGCCTACCCTTGACGACCGGGGGATCCTCTCGACGCATCTGCACTCCGATGGAGACCTGTGGGACCTTGTCTGCGTGCCCGGCGGGGGGTCCCGCCTACCGGCATCGGACCACATGCTGGCCAACCGGCAGCAGTATATGAAGATGAAGGGACATGAAACCTTCAAAGTAGCCGTCAAGACCTTGGAGTCGACCGCCCGCGAAGCGCTGACCGCCAACAAGATGGACGTCAAGGATGTGGACCTATTTATTCCCCATCAGGCCAACCTGCGCATCCTCAACGCCGTGGTAGAGCGACTGGGTCTCGAGAAAGATCGGGTGGTGATCAACATGGACCGGTACGGCAATACCTCGGCCGCATCGATCCCGCTGGCGTTGGATCAGGCCGTTCGTGCCGGACGGGTCGCACCGGGTTGTCGGATTCTCATGGCGGCGTTCGGGGCCGGTCTGACCTGGGCCTCGGCTGTCGTGAAATGGTAGGCAGACGGTCAGTCTGGTGATCCGTACAGGGGAGGTCTGATGAGATGGCGCAGGGTGTCGAGCGAAGCATGCAGCCGTTCGAAGGGGACTGGGCCCTTATCCTGGGTGCGTCCAGCGGGTTCGGCGAAGCCACGGCTCTGGAGCTGGCCAGCCTCGGCATGCATATTGTGGGCGTCCACCTGGACCGGAAATCCACGCTGGCCAACGTGGAGCGGATCACCAAGGAGATCAAGTCCAAGGGGCGGGAGGCGCTGTTCTTCAACGCGAATGCCGCCGATCCCGACAAGCGCCGCGAGGTGCTGGACGCCGTCCAAGACCGATGCAGAGGGGACGCTCGGCGATTGCCCGTTCGCGTGCTCCTGCACTCGCTCGCGTTCGGGACCTTGAAGCCCTTCATTGCGGATACCGAGGAAGAGAGCCTGACGAAGGCCCAGATGGACATGACGCTGGATGTGATGGCCAACACGCTCGTGTATTGGACGCAGGACCTGGTCAGGCGCCGGCTCATGGGGCAGGGCGGGCGGGTCTTTGCCATGACCAGCGCCGGCGGGGCCCGCGTGTGGAAAACGTACGGCGCCGTGTCCGCAGCCAAGGCCGCGCTGGAATCCCACGTGCGCCAACTGACGCTGGAGATGGGGCCGCTCGGAATCACCGTGAATGCCGTCATGGCGGGGGTGACCGACACGCCGGCGCTCCGGAAGATCCCGGGCTCCGACCGGATGATCCAGATGGCCCGCGCGAAGAATCCCTCGGGCCGCCTCACGACGCCCCAAGATGTTGCCCAGGCGATCGGGTTGTTGGCGCACCCGAAGGCCCAGTGGGTGACGGGAAATGTGATCTGCGTCGACGGCGGTGAATTCGTTGTAGATTGAACCCTTAGCCTCTCTTTCCTGGGAGCTGTCGAAGGGGAGTTTTCAGTTGACAAGCCGGGAGCAATTCCATCATATGTTTACGCCATGATTCTGGGAGTAGCCTTTATCTTCCCCGGCCAGGGGTCACAGTCCGTCGGGATGGGGTGTGAGTTTTACGAGCAGGAACCGGACGCACGAGCATTGTTCGATCAGGCCGGCCAGGTACTCGGCTATGACGTCGCGGCGTTGTGCTGTCACGGACCGGCGGAGCAACTGAACCTCACCGAATACACCCAGCCAGCCCTCTTGACCGTCAGTGTCATTGCCCTGCGGCTCTTGCAGCGGGCGGGGATTCGGCCGGTCGCAGTGGCGGGGCATAGCTTGGGGGAATATACGGCGCTGGTGGCGGCTGAAGGGCTCGCATTCCCCGACGCTGTAGCGTTGGTCCGTAACCGGGGGCGGTACATGCAAGAGGCTGTGGCGGAGGGGAGGGGGTTGGTATGCGCCATCCTGGGGTTGGATCGCGAGGTGGTCGCGGAAGTGTGCCGGGCAGCCTCCGCGCTCGGCGTGGTCTCGCCAGCGAACTACAATGCTCCCGGACAGATCGTGATCGCGGGAGAGAAGGCCGCGGTCGAGGAGGCTGTGCGTTTGGCCAAGGCGAAGGGATGCCGCAAGGCCATCCCCTTGCCGGTCAGCGTCCCGGTCCATACCACGCTCATGCAGGCCGCGGCGGACCGGCTGGCTTCGGATGTGGCCCGCGTCCCGCTGAATGACCTAGCCGTCCCCCTCGTCAACAATGCAGATGCCAAGCCGATCCACGCCGCAACGGAGGTACGGGCGTCCCTTATTCGCCAGCTTCCTTCCTCTGTCCTGTGGGAGGATTCGGTACGGGTACTCAAGGGGTTAGGGGTGCGCACGCTTGTGGAGGTGGGTCCGGGGACGGTCCTCTCGGGATTGGCCAAGCGGATTGCCTCCGAGTTGCGGGTGCTGAACGTGCAGGATCCGACCAGTTTGGCGGCAACGGTCGAGGCTCTTGGAAGCTGCGGAGCCTGAGCCGGCAGGGAAACGAATGGGATGGGGATCGAGGGCAAAGTTGCGGTTGTGACGGGGGCGGCCCAGGGGATCGGGCGCGCGATCGCCGAGACCTTGGCTCGTGCGGGGGCGGATATTGCGGTTGTGGACCTCGACGCGGTCCGCGCGCAGGAGACGGCGTCCGCGGTGACGGCACAGGGACGCCGTGCCCTGGCGATCAAGGCCAACGTGGCCGAGTGGGCTGATGTCAAGGCGATGGCTGATCACGTTTTGGCTGAGTTCGGACGTCTCGACATCCTGGTCAACAATGCGGGGATCACCCGTGACGGACTTATCCTGCGCATGAAGGAGGAAGACTGGAACCTGGTGCTCGACGTCAATCTCAAAGGGACGTTCCATTGCACCAAGGCCGTGCTGCCCGCCATGACGAAACAACGCGGGGGCGCGATGGTCAATATCGCCTCGGTCGTCGGCCTCATGGGCAACGCCGGGCAGGCGAATTACGCGGCCTCGAAGGCGGCCGTCATCGGGTTTACCAAGACGGTCGCCAGGGAGTACGCGAGCCGAGGGATCACCGTGAACGCGGTGGCTCCAGGGTTCATCGAGACGGCCATGACTCAGGGGTTGAGCGAGGAGGTCCGGACTGCGCTCCTCAAACAGATTCCACTCGGGCGGTTAGGGAGCCCCGGCGATGTGGCCGAGGCCGTGAGGTTCCTTGTTTCGCCAGAAGCGGCGTACATTACGGGACACGTGTTACACGTGAACGGCGGTATGATGATGGCGTGAGGACATTCCTGGCCTCGCGCCGGCAGTGGTGGGGAGGGAGGAGGGAGTGAGATCTATGGCAGCAGTTGAAGAGCGGGTCAAAAAGATCATTGCAGAGCAATTAGGCGTGGAGGAGGACGATGTCGTCCCGGACGCCAAATTCGTGGAAGATCTTGGCGCGGATTCGTTGGATACCGTCGAACTGGTGATGGCCTTCGAGGAAGCGTTCGAGATCGAAATCCCGGACGACAAGGCGGAGAAGATCCTGACCGTCCAGGATGCGGTGGATTTTATCAAGGAGAATATCTGAAGGCACCGGGATTCGCCTGAAGTCGCATGGGCACAGCCTTCCAGAAAAGACGGGTCGTCGTAACGGGCCTCGGACTCGTTACTCCGCTGGGCACCGGTGTCGAGAAGACGTGGAACGCCCTGTGCGCCGGCCGGTCCGGGATCGGTCGGATCACCAAGTTTGATCCCGCCGACCACGCCTGCCAGATTGCCGGTGAGGTCACGGATTTCAATCCCTCGGACTACATTGAAAAAAAAGAGATCAAGAAGATGGACACTTTCATCCATTACGCCGTCGGCGCCAGCCAGATGGCGGTGGATGACTCCGGTCTCAAGATCACGGAGGAGAATGCGGATCGGGTCGGCGTCTACATCGGCTCCGGGATCGGCGGTCTCCCGGCCATCGAGCACTACCATCGAGTTCTTCTGGAGAAGGGGCCGGACCGAGTATCCCCGTTTTTCATTCCGATGGTCATCATCAACCTCGCGTCCGGCCAGGTCTCGATGCGAATCGGCGCGCGCGGACCGAATTCCTGCGCGGTCACGGCCTGCGCGACCGGCAATCACTGCATCGGGGATGCCTTCCGAATCATCCAGCACGGCGAGGCGGATGCGATGGTCGCCGGCGGCACGGAGGCGGCGATCACGCCCTTGTGCGTGGCGGGGTTTGCCTCAGCCAAGGCTCTCTCGACGCGCAATGCCGAACCGGGACGTGCCAGCCGACCGTTCGATAAAGAACGGGACGGGTTCGTCCTCGGGGAAGGCGCGGGGGTGGTGGTGCTGGAAGAACTGGAATCAGCCCGAAAGCGCGGAGCCCGCATCTATGCGGAGGTGGTCGGCTACGGAATGACCGCAGACGCCTATCATATAACCGCCCCGCCCGACGACGGCGGCGGGGCCGTCCGCTGCATGCGGCGGGCGTTGGAGGACGCCGGCCTGGCCCCCGAGGCCGTGGAGTACGTGAATGCCCATGCCACGTCCACGATGGCCGATCGCATCGAGACGGCCGCGCTCAAGCAGGTCTTTGGAGCGCACGCCCGTCGCTTGGCCATCAGCTCGACCAAATCCATGACCGGTCACCTGCTGGGCGCCGCCGGTGGGGTCGAAGCGATTTTCAGCGTCCTGGCGATCCACCGCGGGTTCTTGCCGCCCACCATCAATCAGGAAGTGCCTGATCCCGACTGCGACTTGGATTACATTCCCAACACTGCCCGCCGGGCCGAGGTGCGTGTCGTCCTGTCGAACTCGTTCGGCTTCGGCGGCGTCAACGCCTGCTTGATCTTCAGCCATTGCACGGCATGAGTGTCCATGCGGTCTGGTGGCCTGGATGAACTTCAGCGCCGGCTCGGGTACCGGTTTCGGCAAGAGAGCCTGCTCGTCGAAGCCCTGACGCACAAGTCTTATCTCAATGAAGCAAGGCGATCCGGTGAAGCCGACAGCGAGAGGCTGGAATTTCTGGGCGACGCGGTTTTGAACCTTGTGGTGAGCGTGCATCTCATAGCGGTCCTCCCGGATGCTGCCGAGGGGGAATTATCGAAGTTGAGATCGCGGCTGGTGAGCGAGGAGACGCTGTCCCGCGTGGCCCGGCGGATCGAGCTCGGTGGCGTGCTCCGTCTGGGTCGTGGGGAGGCGGTCACGCAGGGGCGTGATAAACCGTCCATCCTGGCGGACGCGCTGGAGGCGGTCTTCGCCGGCGTGTACCGGGACGGCGGGCTGGAGGCGGCGACGCAATGCGTCAAAACCGTGTTCGGTGACGAACTGGCGTCGTGCGACCGGTCGCTTGCCAGGTCGGACTCCAAGACCGACCTGCAGGAACTTTGCCAGCGGGAGTTTGAGATGCTCCCGCAGTACCGGACGGTCCGAGAGACAGGGCCCGATCATGAGAAGATGTTCGAGATCGAGGTCCTGATCCGAGGCGATCGGTACGGTGCCGGCGTTGGGAAAAGCAAGAAAGAGGCAGAACAGATGGCCGCCCAACAAGCGCTCGAACAATTACGACGAGAGTAAGGGGGAACCATGCGATACCAGTGCGGGATAGTCATGCTCACTCTGCTCCTCATGGGCATGGTGGGAAATGGGTCAGCGGCGGAGGACAAAAAGCCCACAGGAGGAGCGAAAATGGAACCCCACGCGATCATCAAGACCAAATTCGGTGAAATGGAAATCAAGTTTTACCCCGAGCTGGCGCCGAAACATGTCGAGAACTTCATCACGCTGGCCAAATCAGGTTTCTACGACAAGACGCTCTTCCACCGCGTGATCCCGGGGTTCATGATCCAGGGCGGCGATCCCAACACCAAAGACCCCAACAAGAAGAGCGAGTACGGGATGGGAGGACCACCCGGCGTCCGGCTGAAGGCCGAGTTTAATGCCAAGCCCCATACCCGGGGGATCGTCTCGATGGCCAGGTCCAACAATCCAGACAGCGCCGGCTCGCAGTTCTTCATCGTGGTGAAGAATTCTCCTTTCCTGGACCGCCAGTACACGGTCTTCGGTGAAGTCATCAAGGGGATGGAAGTAGCGGACCAAATCGTGAATTCTCCAAAAGACCAGAATGACTTGCCGAATGAGCGGATCGAGATGACCGTCACGATCATCGAGAAATAGGAGTGAGGAGGGCACGGGGTACGCCATGCCGTGGTCGCCGGGCGACGGCCCACACCGTTTCGCCGCTCTACTGCTGCTCACGAGTGTGCTCGTCTCCCCGTTGGCGCGGGCGGCCTCTCCGACCGACAAACCGGCGCTCCCTGCTGCTCCGGCGCCGAAGATGGAAAAGCCGGGTCCCGCTCAACCGGGCAGGCCGCTCGTCCCGCAGGTGATCATCGAGACCGATCGCGGCAAGCTCACCCTCGACCTTTATCCCGATGTGGCTCCTAAAACGGTGGCCCGCTTCAGCGAACTGGTAAAGAAGGGGTTCTATAACGGCCTCACCTTCCATCGCGTCGTTCCAAAGTTTCTGATTCAGGGCGGCGATCCCTCCGCGGACGGGACTGGAGGCAGCGGCCAAACCATTGCCGCCGAGTTCAACGAGAAAAAGCATGTGCCTGGAACGGCGGGGATGGCCCGCACGCGGGACGCCGATAGTGCCGACAGCCAGTTCTACATCTGTCTGGAGACGCAGCCGTTCCTGGACGGGAAGTACACCGTCTTCGGGCAGGTGGTGGAAGGGCTGGAAGTGTTGGGGAAGATTCAGGAGAATGATGTGATGCGAAAGGTGTGGCTGAAACCGTAGGTCGCCCCGATGCGCTCGCGACGCTCCAGGGCCTTCATTCGACCATGCCGTCTTCGTCTTTCGCGCTTGGGTTGTCGGTTGCCGCTTCCATCTCCTCCAGCATCCCGTCGTCGAACTCTTCGCCCATCTCGCCGGCCATCTTCTTCATCCAGCGGGCCATGCTCTGCGGGTCGTTCTCGTCGAGACCGCCGAGGGCTGTGGGATCGGCCAACGCTTCCATGCGAGCCTCCTCGGATTTGGGTGTGGCGATCCGGGAGATGAGACGAGTGAGGCGGTCACCGTGGCAGAACCGGCAACGTGCCGGCGTCGGATCGCTGATGCTGCGGACGAACAGGCTGGTCTGCTTCCCGCACGCGTCGCACCGATATTCGTAGATCGGTATGGCCGCACCTCCTGAAGACACGGAGCGGAATGCGAAAGCTATGGACACGTGTATCAAAAATGGAGATCGCAGGCAAGGCCGCAAGGGCTTTGATCATGCAACGACGGCCGGTGGTAGACTATCCCTTGAGCAATCTCTGGTGGGGACCGCCAATTTGCAATGGAGGCAGCATGGACATTCGCACTGAGAGCCGCAACATTCCCATGGCGCCGCGCTGGCAGGAAGAGATCGAGCGCCGCTTACATGATCTCCAGGACGGGCACCACGACATCCTCCACGCCCGGATGACCCTTGAGCGGAACCGACATCACAACAAAGGGCCGAGGATCGCCTCCGCGCGGCTGGTGTGCAACGTGCGCGGCGGGACGTTCACGGCGAGCAAGACCGACAAGACCTTCGAAGAGGCCATCCGCGCGACGTTTCTCGCCATGGAAGAAGAGCTCCAGTCATACCGTGACAAGCGCAAGCAGAAAGCCCGAACCGAGTCCGCCCGCCGGGTGCCGAGACGGACTGCTGATTGAGTTCGCTCTAAGCCTGGGCGTGCGACGAGAGGCGGTTACCGACGCGGCGCCGGCGGGGTGAACATCTCGTTGGCGTCGCTGAAGGAGCCGCCCGGAGTGGGGCCGCCGGTGAGCACATAAATGCGGCCGTCCACCACCGCCGAGCCCAGCCCATGCCGGGCGGTGGGCATGGGGGCCTGCGCTTCCCAGGTATCGCTGGCCGGCTGGTATGCCTCATTCTCGCGGAAGGTGCCGGCCGGCGCTTCTCCGCCGAAAACATAGATCCGGTCGCCCACGACGGCGGCCGTGATCCCGCTGCGGGCCGTGGGAAGGTCCGCCTTGCGGGCCCATCGGTCGGCCGCCGGGTCGTACTCTTCTGTGACGGATAGGTTTTGGCTGTACTGCCGGTTGAGCCGGCCGCCGATGGCATAGAGTCGACCGCCGAGGGCGGCTGCCGCATGGTGATCGCGGGCGGTAGGCATCGGGGCCCGCGTGACCCAGGTATCGGTCGCCGGATCGTACACCTCGTGTGCACCGGTATTGCCGTCCCGGGTGTAACCGCCTACGGCGTGGAGCTTGCCGTCCAGCACCGCGACCGCCAATGCTCCACGGGGGGCGGGCATGGGTCTACGGGCAGTCCACCGGTCGGCTCCGGGGTCGTACTCGTACACGCCCGCCACCGGGTTCCACATCGTCAAGAAGGAATGCTCGAATCCGCCGATGACATAGAGCCGATTGTTCACCACGCCGATCCCGGCGTGATGGAGACCCGTGGGGAGGGGGACGCGTTCGCGCCATGTATCGGTGCGGGGGTCGTATTCTTCGACGGCCGGCGTAATGACGGAGAGACCCCCCACGAAACCGCCGATCACATAAATCTTGCCGAGGGCCCCGGCGACCACGACCTCGGTCCGTTTGGTCAGAGCAGGCGCCTTGGTGACCCACTCGCCCTTGGTTTGGGCGACCGCGACACCGGCGAGGACCGTGAGCATGGTTGCAGCAAGAAGACGTATCGGGGCGTGACGAAACACGCCCGTATTATAAGCCGCCGTCGTCCGGAGTTCCATGCGAACGGCGGAAGGGTCGAGGTAAGTTTCAGTTTGCGGTTCAAGAGCCCTGCGTGCGGGCCGACTCAGAGCGGGAGGACTCGCCATTTCAGGATTGTCCACAAGATGATGAGCCCGTGTCTCCAGGTGATCTTCTTCCCGTGTTCATAGGTGCGGGGTGTATATTGAATCGGGACCTCCACGATGCGGGCGCCTGTTCGCATCAACTTACACATGAGTTCATTGTCGTATTCGAATCCGTGGGCGCCCACGCGCACGGACGCCAGAGCTTTTCGAGCAAACGCCTTATAGCAGCCCTCGTAATCCGTGAACCTCCGCCAGTATAACAGGTTGGTGATCCGCACAATGAGCAGGTTGCCGAGATAGTGCGCCAAGTAAGGGGACCGCCGCTTACCAAAGAACACCGGTCGTTCCAGGAGAAACCTGGACCCCATGACGACCTCGCTACGCCCGTCCACGATCGGCCGGATCACGGCCCGATAGTCCCCCGGATCATACTCTAAGTCGGCGTCTTGGATGAGGAGGACGTCTCCGGTGGCAGCCTGAAAGCCGGTGGTGAGGGCTGCACCTTTCCCGGCGTTGCGTTGATGGGAGAGATGGCGGATACCGGAAAGCCCCTTCAAGACGTCCAGGGTGCCGTCCGTGGACCCATCGTCCACCACGATGATTTCCTTGTCGAGGGGACCGATGTCGGCGGCCTGAACGCGCCGTACGACCGCTTCGATAGTCCTTTGTTCATTATAGGCGGGGATGATGATGGAAAGCTTCAAGCTCATGGGGCGCACCGGCTCTGGCCGGTCCGCTGGACAGCCTGCACGATCATCGCCAGGCAGATCAGGCCTCCGATGAGTGACGCTCCCGCTCCTGCCTGGAGCAGGGGGGTCCGATAGGAGAACGTGACGACGTGGTCTCCCGCCGGTACCACCACCGCCCTCGCCAGCGCGTTGGCCCGCATGATCGGCGCCTCGATGCCGTTCTCGAGTGTGGCATGCCACCCCGGCGCGAAGCTGTCGAGGAGAACGAGGACGGCCGGCTGTGGGGTTTCAACCCGTATCCTGACCTCTTCGGGCGCGTACCGCTCCATTACAACGCGTCCTCCCTTCGCAGGCCCGGGCAGCGTCGCGGCGGACGTTTCGATCACGTCCACCTCCCCGCTCTGGAAATCAGGTCTCGCCACCAGGGCGCTGGGATCGGGAGGGGAGGCCGCGCGCTCCGGTTTCAGCGAGAGATAGGCGCGTGGCTTGACAGGCACGGGATTTTTGAACAGCACGAGGTCGTAGTCGAGGAGTTCGGCCACACGTCCGCTGGCGAACAGCGGGTCGCGCAGGCGAACTCTGCGGCCGATGAGATAGACAACGTTGAAACGCGCGGCCGTTTCCATCTTGGGCTTCCACTTGAGCATGGTATCGAAGGCCGCGCTGTAACCGGGGAAGTAGTCCAGCGCCGTCTCAAGATGGAACTGGGAATTATGCTCAAGATCGAGCGCCTGCCGGCGCTCCACGTTTTCCGCGTCATGGCTGAGGGAAGGCTTGAGGGCGATCGGTATCGCAAACTGGGTTTCAGGGATTGAGACGAGCCGGAAGCGGCCGAGGGCCGGCGCGTGTTCCCGTGCGGCGATCGCGTGAACGAACAGGGGGGTAAAGGTTGCGAACTCTGCGGGCACGGTGCGGTAGGCTTGAAGGCCTGCGCGTCCCAGGTCGAGCGTAACGATCGCGGCCAGGGCGACGACGAAGAGCGATTCGCGAAGCTGCGCCCTCCGCGTCCCCAGGATGATCACCCACATGCCCAGCCCGGCGACCGCGCTGAAGAGGAAAGCCTCTCCCGCTGACGTACACAATTCGCGGGTCAAGGTTTCTGGCGCGCCGAAGCCTGCGGCCGTCCACGCGCTCACGGTCTCGGCCCGTAACCCGAGCCACGCGCCCGCGCACAGGATCGCCGCTGCAAGCCAGAGTTCAGTTCGCCCTTTCCCTTCGCGCAGCGCGTCAAGTCCCGCTCCGGCAAGCATGGCTGCGGCAAAGGAGACCACGCCCATGAGCTTTTCGGGGTATCGAAACGCCGACCAGAGGGGCACTACACGATAGAAAATTTCGTAGAGCCCCCCATAGCGCCCGAGCGCGAGGAGGAGGGTAAGGCCGCCGAGAAGCGCCAGCACACGCAGGTCGGGGCGCTGTCGTGCGCCGAGCAGCGCCAGTCCCGTCACGGGTATGCCGAGATAGAGGCTTTCCGCCCACATGCCGCGACGCGGGCTGCCGAAGAAGTAGTAGCCCAACTGCACCGGGTTTTCGTTTCCGCCGATCGGCGAGGCCAGTACGGTCAGTAAGCGCAGCGGGTGGGTTGACCAGGACAGCGCCTCCTCATGAAACAGGGCGGACTGCATACGGTTGCTGTCCACGAACACCGACGCCGAAGGCCCGAGCTGAACGCCTGCCAACAAGGCTGCCAAGGCTCCCGCGAGCGCCAGTCGGAAAAACCCCTCGCGACGCGGACCCGGCGCGCGCATGGCTGTCCAGAGCAGCGCGATGAAGCCGTAGTAATATCCCGTTTGCACATCGCCGTTCAGAAAGACCGTCGCCCAAATGAACGCCGGCGCCACCGTCCACGCGCGGGATTCCTTCAGAGCCTTCTCAATGGCAGCGCAAAAAAGCGGCAACACGCAGATCGAGTACAGGTACTGAATGTTCTCTGTGAGCGACACCACATAGCCTGAGAGCGCGAACGCAACTCCGGCGACCAACGCCCCCGCACGTGAATACTTCAGGCTACGACCCAGCGCGAAGGCCCCGATCGCCGCCAGGAGACAGGAGAGGAGCGCCGAGGCACGATACGCGTCGTGGGCCGGGAGAAAGAAATAGAGCGCCGTGAATGGGTGGAAGACTCCCGTGGCGGTCGCGCCGATGAACGGGCGGCCCATTCCGTCATAGGGGAACCACTGTGGCAGCTCGCCGGCCGAAAGTCGTTCGATCAGATACTGTTTGATCGGAAGGTGGAACCGATAGGCGTCACGCTTAATCAGCACCTGATCGGGAAGCCAGAGTCCGTAGTAGAAGGCGAGCGTGATGCCGCAGAGGACCGCCGCCGCGTACCTCAAAGGCCACCGACTCCCGGCGGCGACGTCTCGCTCCGCGCCCAGGCCTTGCTTAGGCGTCTCCATCACATGCTCTTTTCATTCTGATCTGTGAGTACGCGATTCACGTCACGGCGGTGAGGGATTCTATGCTGGCGTCGGCGAAGAGGCAAGCCCAAACAGGTTCACTGGAACCTATGTCGTCCGACTGCAACACATGGTGCGCGCCGAAGTAGGGTGATCTCTTGAGAATGAAAAACGGGGCCCACGGCCGGCTCCCTGGTCCGTGTAATCGGCTGATTTCTCATGAAAATAGGGTCCGGCGCGCCTTGACAGGTCAGTCCCTCTATGTTAGCGTGGCCACGGTTTTGTCCATCCTGCCAGCTTCACAAGTAAGGAGACCCGCGGCATGCTGAAACGGTACTTGTTGGCTCCGGGGCCGACGCAAGTTCCCCCGGAAGTCTTGCTGGCCATGGCGAGGCCCATCGTGCATCATAGGGCCCCGGAGTTCACTGCGCTCTTTGCGGAGCTTCGAGAGGATCTTAAATGGCTTTTCCAGACCCAGAATGATGTCCTCGCGCTGGTCGCTTCGGGAACCGGCGGGATGGAGGGAGCCGTGGCGAACTTTCTGTCGCCCGGCGACAAGGCCCTCTACGTGAACGGGGGGAAATTCGGCGAGCGGTGGGGGAAGCTCTGCAAGACCTTCGGCGTGAACGGGATCGAGATCAAGGTGGAATGGGGCCATGCGGTGGACCCCCAGGCGATCGCTGATGCCTTGAAGCAGGATCCCGCCGTCAAGGCCGTGTATGTGCAGGCGAGCGAGACGTCCACCGGCGTCGCGCACGACACGCGGGCGATCGCCGAAATCGTGCGGTCATACGAAAACACAATCCTGGTGGTGGATGCGATCACGGCGTTGGGCGTCTTCGACCTCAAAACCGACGAGTGGGGTATTGACGTCCTGGTCGCCGGCTCTCAGAAGGCCCTGATGCTGCCTCCTGGCTTGGCCTTCGTGAGCGTCAGCGACAAGGCTTGGCGGCTGGCCGACAAGGCCAGGAACGCGGCCTTCTATTTCAACTTAAAGAAGGAACGGGAGGCTCAGCAGAAGAATCAAACCGCTTACACCGCGGGGGTGTCGTTGATGGTGGGGCTCAAGGAAGTCATGCGGATGCTGAAGGCCGAGGGCCTCGGCAATGTGTTCGCGCGGCACGCCCGCTTGGCCCAGGCCATGCGCGAAGGCATGAAGGCTGCGGGCCTCTCGCTGTTCCCTAAACAGAACCCCAGCGACGCCCTCACCGTTGTGTCAACGCCGCCGGGTGTGGACGGCCAAGCCGTCTACAAAAACCTCCGCGAGCACTATGGGGTGACGGCCGCCGGTGGGCAGGATCACCTCAAGGGCAAAATCTTCCGGATCTCGCATATGGGCTACATGGACACGTTCGACGTCATCCAGGCGCTTGCCGCCACCGAGATGGTGCTGAAGGGGCTGGGGTATCCCGTGAAGCTGGGATCGGGCGTCGGGAAGGCG
>Ga0137796_10000047_pt1 | contig 76181 bp, 81 predicted proteins | sample OV2TP3_FD_97704 | JGI IMG/M metagenome (GOLD analysis project Ga0137796, IMG submission 97704) | reverse complement strand
CTCAAATCATCACGATATCGTACTGCTCGATGTGCAGGGTCGGGTCGGGCTTGACGACGACCTTGACCTGCCGCTCGCGCTCCAGGTCGGCGATCGCCCCGGCTTCCTCATCCGTCAGCATCGAGGCGACGTTGGGGTGGGCGCCGATGACCACGGTGCGCTCGTCCGGCAGGGGCTCCAGGCGCCGGATGTCGCGGAACAGTTCATAGCAGATGGTGGTCGGATCCTTCGTGTAGGCGCGGCCCTCGCAATAGTGGCAGGGCTCGGAGAGGGCGCGGTAGAGATCCTCCCGCACGCGCTCGCGCGACATCTCCACCAGCCCCAGTTCCGAGATGCGCAGGATGCGCGTCCGGGCTTTGTCCTGGGCGAGCGCATCGTTCAGCGCCTGGAAGACCTTCTCCCGGTTGCGCTCGCGCTCCATGTCGATGAAGTCGATGATGATGATCCCGCCGATGCTCCGCAACTTGAGCTGGTAGGAGATCTCCTTCACGGCCTCCAGGTTGGTCTTCGTGATCGTCTCCTCGAGGTCCCGCTTGCCGACGAAGCGGCCCGTGTTGACGTCGATGACGGTCATCGCCTCCGTATGGTCGATCACGATGTGCCCGCCCGATTTCAGCCACACCTTGCGGGCGGTGGCTTTGGCGATCTCGGACTCGAGGTCGAAGTGGTCGAAGATCGGCTCCTCCTTGGTGTAGAGATGGATGCGCGACAGCAGCTCGGGCAGGTAGCGGCCCACGAATTCCCGGATCGCGTCGTAGTCGGACTTGGAGTCCACCCAGAGATGCTGGACCTCCTTGGTAAAATGATCACGGACGGTCCGGAAGACCAGATCCAGGTCGTTGTGCAGCAGAGCCGGCGCCTTCAGGCGGGACTTCTTCTCCAGAATGTCTTCCCACGAGGCCTGCAGGAACTCGACGTCCGAGCGGAGCTCGTCGTCCGTCACGCCCTCGCTGACGGTCCGCACGATGTAGCCGGAGCCCGGCTTGCGGAGCTTCAGCATGAGCTGCTTCAGGCGGGCGCGTTCTTCATCATTGCCGATCCGGCGTGAGATGCCGATATGCTCGACGTGGGGCAGAAAGACCAGGAAGCGGCCGGGGAGGGAGACGTAGGACGTCACCCGCGAGCCCTTGGTGCCGATCGGCCCCTTGGTGACCTGCACCATGAGCTCCTGGCCCTCGTCCAGGAGGTCCTCGATGGGCTTCGCACTGTGGCGCTTGGGTTTCGGGACTTCGGAAACCTTCTCATCCTCTTCCAGCAGCGTGTCTTCCGCGCCGATCCCGCCGGCCAACTCGGAGACGTGCATGAACGCGGCCTTGTCCTGCCCGATGTCGACGAAGGCGGCCTGCAGGCCGGGAAGGACCTTGACGACCTTGCCCTTATAGACGTTGCCGACGAAGTCGCGCTGCTTGACCCGGTCGATGTACAGGTCCGCGAGGATTTTCCTGTCGAGCACGGCCACGCGGGTTTCTTCCCGCGCGACATTGATGATGATCTCCAACCCCATACACACTCCTTGGCAGACCGGTGTAGCGGGCGCGATAGAGACTCATGTCGTCCCCCTCAATCCGTTAGACCCGCCTGCCGTCAAAAGGTTTAACCGTAACTGTCAATAAAATAGTGTCAAGCGACGTCGTTTGACATTCAGCAGAAGCCCCAGGGCCGCCATCGAGGTCACGGTGGTCGTCCCGCCGTAGCTCATCAGCGGGAGCGGGATGCCGACGATCGGGAAGATCCCCATCGTCATGCCCACGTTGACCATCAGACAGAAGCCCAGCATCGAGAGGATGCCGGCGGCCAGGAGCAGGCCCAGCGGGTCCTTGGCCTTGAACGCGATCTCCGAAGTCAGGAAGATCAAGGCCGCGAACAGCAGGAACAGGACGACGACGCCGATGAAGCCCCATTGCTCGGCGAACACCGCGAAGACGAAGTCCGTATGGCCCTCGGGCAGGAACTTGAGCCGGCTCTGGGTGGCCTCGTCGAGGCCTTTGCCGAGCAGGCCGCCCGACCCGATGGCGATCCGGGCCTGCAGGGCGTGATAGCCCTTGCCGGCGGGGTCGACCGTGGGGTCCCAGAAGGTCAGGATGCGCTCGCGCTGGTAGTCGTGCAGCGACGTCCAGATGAGCTCCCAGGCGAACGGGAACAGCATGGACGTGAAGAGCACGCCCATGCCCAGGGCCTTGGCGTGGAGCCCGCCGACCAGCACCATCGAGACGAAGATGAAGCTGAAGCTCATGGCAGTCCCGAGGTCCGGTTGCTTGAGGATCAACAGGAGACCGGGCAGCGTCAGCAGGCCGGGCACGATCACGCGCTGGACCCAGCCGGACCGTTGCACGTCGGCGAAGTACTTGGCGAGCACCAGCACGAGCACCAGCTTGGCCACTTCCGACGGCTGGAAAGCGATGGGCCCCAGCGAGAGCCAACGTTGCGCGCCCCGGCTGGACTTGCCCATGACCAGGACCAGCGCCAGGACGATCAGCGTCAGGCCGTAGAGCACGTAGGCGTGCCGGGCAAGCTTGTGGTAGTCGATGGCGATCGCCGCCAAAAACGCCACAGTGCCGATCAGGATCCAGGCCAGTTGCTTGGCGAAGAGGGGCGCATGGCCGGCCGGCGTCGGGCCCGGCGAAACGCTGTAGATGGAGACCACCCCGACCGCGAGGATACCCATCGCGACAAGGACGAACCGCCACTCAAAGTTGTCCGGCGTTCTGGTGTCGATCATCGGTTTCCGAGACTTTCAGATATTCCTCAATCAGGGCCTTGGCGATCGGCGCGGCGAACGTGCCGCCGTGGCCGGTGTTCTCCACGATGACGGCCACGGCGATCTTGGGGTCTTCCGCGGGGGCGTAAGACACAAACCATGCGTGGTCGCGAAACTGCTTGGGGATGGCCTCTTCCTTGGTGCTCACCTGGTTCGGGCGTGCGCCCACCGTCTGGGCGGTGCCCGTCTTGCCGGCGATCTCCACGAGCTTGGAGCGCGCCCGTCCACCGGTGCCGTGGAGGACGACCCCGCGCAGGGACTCTTGCAGGAGGGTGAAGGTGCGGTCCTGCAGGGGGACGCCCCCGCGGTCCTGCGGCGCGATCTCCCGGACCCGGCTGGTCGCCCGCTCGCGGACGGCGCGGACGAGGCGCGGCTTATAGAGGGTCCCGCCGTTGGCCACGGCCGCCGTGGCGACGGCCATCTGCAGGGGCGTCACCGTGACGTAGCCCTGCCCGATGGCCACCGAGATGGTTTCGCCGGCGTACCAGGGCTCCCGCCGGACACGCTGCTTCCACTCGGTGGAGGGGACGATCCCGACACGCTCGGACGGCAGCTCAATGCCGGTAAGCCGCCCCAGTCCGAACTGACGCGCCGTCTCGGCGATCGCGTCGATGCCCATGCGATGTCCGACATTGTAGAAATAGACGTCGCACGATTGGACGATCGCCTGCTCCATGTCCATAACGCCGTGCCCGCCCTTCTTCCAGTCCCGGAACACGTGGTTGCCGGACGGGAAAGTGCCGGTGCAGCGGACCTTGGTGTCCGAAGACCACTTATCCGATTCGAGGGCGGCGGAGGCGACGATGATCTTGAACGTGGAGCCGGGCGGGTACTGCCCCTGCAGGGCCCGGTTGGTCAGCGGGTGGCGCGGGTCCGACGCGATTTGCTCCCACGTCCCGGGCGTGAGACCGCGCGAGAGGACGTTGGGATCGAAAGCGGGGCGGCTCGCCAGCGCCAGCACGTCCCCGTTGGTGGGGTCCAGCGCGACGACCGCGCCGGCTTCCTCGCCCAGCAGCGATTCGGCCAGTCGTTGCAGGCGCAGGTCGATGCCGAGGTACAGGTCGTCGCCCGGCGTCTGCTCGACGACCGCCACGGTTTTCCGCTCGTTCCCCCGCGCGTCCACCTCGATGGTTTTCTCCCCGGCGATACCGCGGATCAGGCGGTCGTACGTCTTCTCGACGCCGGCCTTGCCCACGATGCTGCCCTGAAAGAGCCCCTCGAACGCCGGCTCGTCCATCTGCTCGGGCGACACTTCGCCGACGTAGCCGAGCAGGTGGCCCGCCAGCGGGCCGTGGAGGTAGTGGCGCTGGGACTCCGCCTGGATCCGCAGCCCCGGGAGGTCGAGGCGGTGGCCTTCGATGAGCGCGGCCTCGCGGAGCGTGAGGCCGGTCTTCAGGAGGATCGGCACGTAGGACTTGGCCTGAAGGGCCAGCCGCTTCTTGGTTTCGGCGCGGGGGAGGCCGATCATGTCCTCGAGCGCCGTGGCCAGGCCCTCTCGGTCCCGGATGTCTTCCACGGTGAGGTACAGGTTGAAGCTGGGAATGTTGTTGGCGAGGAGCTCGCCGTGGCGGTCGAAGATCAGGCCCCGGGCCGGCTTGAGGTCCACCGTGCGGACGCGGTTCTGCTCCGACAGCGCGCGGTAGTAGGTGCCCTTCACGACCTGCAGGTACCATAGGCGCCCGGAGAGGAGCAGCAGCCCCAGCAGCAGGCCGAGACGCAGGAACAGCAGCCGGCGCTGCAGGTTTTTGAAGTCTTCGTGTTGGGTGGTGAACCTAGTCATAGGTGAAGGCCGTCGGCGGCGGGCGGTGCGGCTTCCAGAGTCGCATGAGTTTGAGGGCGACCAGGCCGAAGACCGCGTCGTAGCAGGCCTGCGGCAGGACGACTTCCCGCGCCGCCAGGAAGAAGTTCGCGCCCGGTCCCGTCAAGGACTTCAGCAGGTACATGACGGAGCCGGATAGGAGCGAGAGCCCCAGCAGGAGGACCAGCACGAAGGCCCAGGTCAGGTTGACCAGGTTACGGCTGGCCAGCCCGGCGATCAGGCCGAGGATCGGCTTCAGGCAGAGATTGCCCCAGTGCTCGGCGCCCGAAAAAAGGTCTTGCGTGAAGCCCATCGCGAGCCCGACCAGCACCGCTTCGACCTCGCCCCGGTACAGCCCGATCAGGCAGACGACGACCAGCGCCAGGTCCGGGCGGATGCCGGCAACGCTGATACGGTCGAGCAGCGCGATCTGGATCGGAATGACCAGTAGGACGAGCGCGGCGTACGCGGCGAGCTTCATCGCGTCTCTCCTGCGTCTCGTTTGGTCGGGGGCTGCATGGGGAACGGCATGGGCGGGAGCTGCGCCGACTCCCGCGGCGACGTCACGACCAGCACGTCTTCGATCTTCGCAAAGTCGCTGTCCGGCACGATCTCGGCGGAGAGGAACAACTCCGCCTCGTGCCGCTCGATCTTGGTGATGGTGCCGATCGGCAGGCCCCGCGGGAAGCCGCCGGCCAGCCCGGACGTGATGACCCGATCGCCCACCGTGACGGTGGAGAGCAGGGGCAGATACTTGATGCGGGCGAGCCCTTTCTCCGTACCTTCCACGATGCCCTCGTCTCGCGTGCGCTGCACCAGGCCGGCGACCGCGTTGTTCGGGTCAATGAGCAGCAGGACGATCGCGAAGCGGTCATAGACTTTCACGAGCCGGCCGATGATCCCCGACGGTGTCACGGCCCCCATGTCGACGGCCAGGCCGTCCTTCGTACCCTTGTTGATGACGACGCTGCGATACCAGTTGGAGGGATCGCGGCCGACCACATGAGCGGCGATTGTGGCGTAGGGTAGACGCTCCTTCAGCTCCAGCAGGTCCCGCAGGCGGGTGGAGGCGACAGCCGTTTCGCGCAGGCGCGCATTCTCCTGCTGCAGGCGCGCCAGGTCCTGGCGCAGCGTGAAGTTCTCCTCCCGGACATGCTGCAAGGCCAGGTAGCGCGACCAGACCGTGTCGAGCCCGTGGTTCACCCACTCGACCGCACGCAGAGGCACGGCGGCGACGACGGCCATGTGCCGGCCGAGCGCCAGGAGGGGCTCCTGGCGGGACTCCGGCAGGAGCAGCAGCGCGGCGATGAGGAGGGCAAGAAACAGGATGACGGCCCGCTTGCCGCCGGCGATAGTTTGCAGAGAAATCATGGCCCCGGCCGGTTCGCCGCGTTAGCGCGTGCTGCTGTACTGGGACATCACGCTCACTTTGCGCAACAGGTCCAGTTCGTCGAGAATCTTGCCCACGCCCAGCACGACCGAGGTGAGCGGGTCGTCCACCGTGATGATCGGCAGACCCGTCTCTTCGCGCAGCCGCGTGTCCATGCCCCAGAGCATGGAGCCGCCGCCCGTCAGCACGATTCCGCAATCGATGATGTCGCCGGCCAGTTCCGGCGGCGTGTTCTCGAGCGCCACCTTGATCGCGTTCACGATGGTGCTGATCGGCTCGTAGAGGGCCTCCCGGATTTCGGAGTCGTCGAGCACGAGCGTCCGGGGGATGCCGGAGATGAGGTCGCGCCCCTTCACCATGAGGGTCTTCTTCTCCTCGAAGGGGTAGGCGGACCCGATCTCCACCTTGATCCGCTCGGCCATGTGGTCGCCGATGAGCAGGTTATATTTCTTCTTCACGTAGTTCATGATGGCGTCGTCCATGCGGTCGCCCGCCACCTTCACGGATTCGCTGTAGACGATCCCGCCGAGCGAGAGCACGGCGATGTCGGTCGTGCCGCCGCCGATGTCCACCACCATGTTGCCGGAGGGCTCCGTGATCGGAAGGCCGGCGCCGATGGCGGCGGCCACGGGCTCCTCGATGAGGTACACCTCGCGGGCGCCGGCCAGTTCCGCCGAATCGCGCACCGCGCGCTGCTCCACCTGCGTGATCCGCGACGGCACCCCGATGATGATCCGCGGCCGCACGAAGGTCCGGCGGTTGTGCGCCTTCTCAATGAAATGACGCAGCATCTTTTCCGCCATCTCGAAGTCGGCGATCACGCCCTCCTTCATCGGGCGGATGGCCAAGATGTTGCCCGGGGTCCGCCCCAGCATCTTCTTGGCCTCGGCGCCGACGGCCAGCACCTTTTCGGTTTTCTTCTCGATCGCCACGACCGACGGCTCGTTGAGGATGATGCCGCGCCCCCGCACATACACCAGGGTCGTCGCCGTGCCGAGGTCGATCGCCAGGTCGTTGGAGAACCACCCAAGGATGTCTGAGGTGACGCTCACGCCGCTGCTCCTTTACGTCTGGGACTCCACATCGAAGATCGTTTCGTCGACGACCTGCGTGTGAGCCAACTCATCGCCGATCCGCAGCCCCTGCTCGTTGCCGATGATCAGCAGAGCCTCGATGCCCAGGATGGCGATGGTGCCCAGCCATCCCACGTAGGGAATCTGGAAGGTAAAGTAGCCGACGGCGAACGGCACGTTCCGGATGATCGAGTCCTTGAATCCGGCCGGCGCGTGCAATTCGGGGACCCAGGTCTGCAGCCCGATGAGACGTTTGCCGATGCTGCGTCCGGAAAAGCCGTCCGCGACCAGCACGTACCACAGAGCCACCCAGAAGCCATACGGTGGCGTCAACTCCCCAACTCCCAAAACGATCAACACGTCCAATGACTTAGCGATGAAGCGGTGGAGGACAGTGGCCTTGGGAAAAACCCGAAGGGGCGCTCGTTCCTGTTGCTTTTCGAGGATGCCCCCCGTTTCCGGCAAGTGTCCTGCTCCTGCTTCTGGACTGGATTGTAGCAAAAAACATTCGGCAAGACAAATAGTTGAGTGACATTGCAAGACGGTCCCCCGTTGTTTACAATAGGCACGACTTTTGTCGGGAGGCGTGAGCGGATGCTGAAGGTTATTCGGGAAGGCGCGATTGAACGGCCGTGGTTCTACCGGACCCTCATGATCCTGATCGCCGTGGTCTTCGTCGTCACGATGGGCTGGTGGGGGTTCGAGGAGAACAAGGAGGACGTCATCGTCAGCGTGGGGGACGATCGCGTCACGCGCGATGAGTACCTGCGCCTGCTGCAGAACATGTCCCGGTTTTACAAGGACATGATGCCGGACGGCGACAAGACGCCGGAAGACCAGATCAAGCAGATGGTGGTCGATCAGCTGATCGACTCCCGCCTGTGGATGCAGGCCGCCCGCGAGATGGGCGTGGTCGTGACGGCCACTGAAGTGCGGGAATCGATCATGAAGATCCCGGCCTTCCAGCACAACGGGAAATTCGACCCGGAGCAGTACAAGCGCCTGCTGGCCCAGAACCGCCTGACGCCCGAGCTCTTCGAGACGTCGCATCGCAGCGACCTGTTGCGGGAGAAGGCGCGGATGCTGGTCCGCGAATCCGTGGCCCCGACCGCGGATGAGTTGTCCGAAGTCCAGGCGATGCTGGCCGCCCAGCCGACGCCGAGCGTCCCGATGCAGGGGGGAACGTCGCCTGATCGCGCGGCTCAAGTCGTGCTGGTGCAGAAGCAGCAGCGGGCGCTCATGGCCTATCTGGAAGCGCTGAAGGCCAAGAGCAAGATCACGGTTCGACGGGAACTGATGTAAAGGGAGCCGTGGCCATCAAACCACCAGGAGAAGGCGGGGGCGGCGGCAGGGGACGCAGCCTGGCCGTGATGGCGAAGGAAGTCATGGAGGGCTACGTTTCCCTGAACCCGCTGGTGCTGAAGAAATTCGACGCCGCGGCGTTCAAGGAGATGCACCAGCATCTGCGCAAATTACAGACGGTCATCCGCTCGGAGGGGGTTGATCTCACCAACCAGGAGGCCACCCGCAACCGCAACCAGAAGCTGCAACGAATGCACCAAGCCATGTCCGTGCTGGAAATCCAGGCCAAAATGAAGAAGATCGTGCTGGGGTGATTGATGGGGGCGCGGCGCTCCGCGCTCCGCCTAGGCGTTGCCGGTCGGCCCGCGCGGCGTTTCTTGGTCCGCCTCTTCCTCGACCTTCCGCATGGTTCCGAATCCCATGCCGAGAATCTGCTGCTCGTCGGCGAGCGTGAGTGAGCGCCCGCAGCACTCCATGTGCTGCAGGCCGTGGCCCCCGTCCATGATCATCAGGCGCAGGCCGCACCCGGCCGGATAGCTCTTCTTCTCGTCGATGATGAAGCCGACGCCCTTGGGGCCCATCTTCCGCCCGTGCCGTTTGATCGGGGCGGCCACGACGTCCTCTTCGGTCAGCTCGTGCCCGCAGCACACGATCTTCTGAAAGCCGTCCCCGCCGCTCATCACCTTGACGACCAACCCGCAGCCGTCCGGGTACCGCTTCCACTCGTCGATGATGTCGCCCTTCTTCAATCCCATGGAGGGCCTTTCAGACGCTGGCCTGTTCGGCGGCGTCGCGGATGGCGTGGGCGACCTCGCGGTGCGGTTTCGTCCCGATGCGCTCAGTTGCGTGCTTGGGGTCCACCGGCGCGTAGGGGAGGAGAAACCGGTCCTTGGCCTCGAGGATGCGCAGGACGGCATGCTCGATCTGCAGCTCCGTGAGGTCCCCATCCTTGACCGCGCGGTACACCGCCTCCATCGCGGCCACCTGCCGGTCGTGGTCCTTGCAGAGCAGGAGGATGTCGGCGCCGGCCTTCAGCGCGCGGACCGCCGCCTCTTCGACGCCGTAATGATCGATGATCGCGTGCATCTCCAGATCGTCCGTCAGCACCAGCCCCTTGAAGCGCAGTTGCGTGCGGAGCAGGTCGGCCAGGATGGCCGGAGACAGCGTGGCGGGCGCCTCCGGGTCCAGCGCGGGATACCGGACGTGGGCCGTCATGACGGCGGCCAGCCCGTTCTGGAAGCAATGGGTGAATGGGCGCAGCTCGACCTCGCGCAGCCGGTCGATTCCATGGGAGACCGTCGGTAGCTCTTTATGCGAGTCCGCGGCGGTATCGCCGTGGCCGGGGAAGTGCTTGCCGCAGGCCAGCACGCCGTTGTCCTGGAGCCCGGCGATCACTGCCAGGCCGAGGGTCTCCACAAGCAGAGGCTCCGCTCCGAACGCGCGGTCGCCGATGATCGGGTTGCGCGGGTTGGTGTGCACGTCCAGGACCGGCGTCAGGTCCATGTTCACGCCGACGGCGCGCAGCTCCAAGGCCGTGACTTCCGCGAAGGCATACGCCAGATCGGGCGTGCCGGCCTGTCCCAGGGCGCCCTGCCCCGGGAACACGGTGAAGCCTTTAGGGAGCCGCGCGACCCGCCCGCCCTCCTGGTCGATGGACACCAGCAGGGGCATCTTGAGGGCCAGCTTCTGGAGCGCGTTGGTGAGATGGGCGGCCTGTTCGGGGTCCTCCAGGTTGCGGCTGAAGAGGATCACGCCGCCGGGATGGTACGTCTTGAAGAGGTCGCGCAGGGCCTTGGAGGGCTCGGTCCCATGGACCCCGAGCATGAAGAGCTGGCCGATCTTCTCCCGCAGGTTCACGACCGTTTGCCGTCGGCCCGATTGGAGAGGAACCGGATCAACAGACGCGTCCCCACGCCCGTCGCGCCTTTCGGGATGTAGGCGCGCTCCCGATCGCTCCAATCCGTGCTGGCGATGTCGAGGTGTGCCCAGACCGCGTCTCCCACGAACTTGCTGAGGAACGCGGCGGCGGTGATGGTCCCGCCGGGCCGGCCGCCCGTGTTCTTCACGTCGGCCACGTCGCTCTTGATCTGCTCGTAGTAATCCTCCCAGAGCGGCAGTTGCCAGGCGCGCTCGCCGCACTGCTCGCCGGCCGCCTTCAGTTCGCCGATCAGCCGCTCGTTGTTGCCCAGCACGCCGATGGCGTGGGTGCCCAGCGCCACGACGCAGGCGCCGGTCAGGGTCGCAATGTCCACGACGGCCGACGGCTTGTAGCGGTTGGCGTACGTCAAACCGTCGGCCAGGATCAGGCGTCCCTCGGCGTCGGTGTTGATGACTTCGATGGTCTTACCAGAGAGGCTCGTGAGGATGTCGCCCGGCTTCGTCGCGCTGCCCCCCGGCATGTTTTCCGTGGCCGGGATCAGGGCGACGACGTTGACCGGGAGCCGCAGCCGCGCGGCCGCGCGGACCGCCGCCAGCACGGCGGCGCCGCCGGTCATGTCGGCCTTCATCTGCTCCATGTTGTCGGCCGGCTTGAGCGAAATGCCGCCCGAGTCGAACGTGACCGTCTTGCCGACGAGCGCCACGGGGCGCCCGCCGCGCGGCCCGCCCCGGTACTCCAGAATGATGAACTTCGGCGGCTCGTGGCTGCCCCGGGCGACGCCCAGGAGCGCGCCCATCCCGAGGCGCTGCATCGCCGGCCGGTCCAGCACCGTGACGCTCACGCCCCGCTCCCTCGCGACCTTCCGGGCCTCGTTCGCGATGTAGGTCGGCGTGACGACGTTGGCCGGATGGTTGCAGAGGTCGCGCACGAAGGTCGTGGCCTCGCCGATGACCTGGCCCTGGCGGACGCCTTGCTGGGCTTGGGCCAGCAGGTGAGGGTCCCTCACCACCGCGGCCATCTTGCGGATGACCTTGTTCGCTTCGTCCTTGCCCTCCGTGCGGTACATCGTGAACTGGTAGAGGCCCAGGAGCGCGCCTTCCGAGAGAGTCTGGGCCACGTCGCGCACGCGGCCGGCGGCGGGGACGGCGGTCAGAAATCCGACCGGGTCCTGAACGGGGACGGCGAACGACTTGGCCCCCAGGTTGCGGATGGCCTTCGCGGCGGCGCCGGCGGTCTGGCGGAGCTTGTCCAGGGAGACGTCCTTGCGCTTCCCGATTCCCGCGAGCACCACGCGTTTGGCGCGCAGGCGCTCCCCCGGAGCGACGTGAAGGACGGACACCTGCCCCAGCCGTCCCGTGAACTCGCCGCTGGTGATGAGGCCGGCGAGCCGCCCGTGGAGCCGCGCGTCCACCGCGGAGGCCTCCCGGGCCAGCCGCCGCTCGCCCTCGCAATGGATCAGCAGGACGGCGTCGGCGGGCTCGTCCTCAATACGACCTGTTCGTGCCGTGATCTCCATGGTCTCCTTCACACCCCGCGCATCGCGGGATCCCAGATGTATTTGTGCAGTTGCAGCTGGCAGCGGACGGGCAGCCGGTCGGCCAGCACCCATTCGGCGAGCGTCTGCGGATTCATTTCACCGAAGACGGGACTGAACAGCACCTGGTGCCGGTCCGTCAGGGCCCGTTCGCGGACTGTTGCGGCCGCCCATTCATAGTCCGCGCGGTCCTTGATGACGAATTTGATCTCATCTGTCAGCTTGAGCTTCGGGATGTTGGCCCACAGGTTGCGGTCGGCCATGCCGCTGCCGGGGCATTTCAGGTCCATGATCAGCGTGGCGCGCGGGTCCACCGGGGCGATGTCGAACGCGCCACTGGTCTCGATCAGGACGGTGTAGCCGCGATCCGCCAGGGCCGTGATCAAGGCATGGACCTCCGGCTGGGCCAGCGGCTCGCCGCCGGTGATCTCGACCAGCCGGCATCCGTACTGATCGACTTCACCCAGGAGGCTGTCGAGACTGCGCTCGGTTCCCCCGTGGAAGGCATAGGCGGTGTCGCACCACACGCAGCGCAGCGGGCATCCCGTCAGGCGGACGAAGACGCAGGGCCGGCCGGCATGGGTGGATTCCCCTTGGATGCTGAAGAAGATTTCGGTGATGCGCATGGCAGATAAGAGGGTTAATCCCAACGCAGGATGGGCCAGCCTCGCCGGCGGGCGATGCGGCGCATGCCGCGGATCGGGTTCACAACGCGGGGATGGCCGACCGCCTCCAGGATCGGCAGGTCGCCGGGGCTGTCGCCGTACATGTAACTCGCGCCCAGGTCGAGGCCCTGTTCGGCGGCGAGCCGTTCGGCCGCCAAGCGTTTGCCGTCTCTGTAAGGATAAGGCTCGAGCATGCGTCCGGTGAAGGTGTCGCCCGCTCGTTCCAGCCGCCCCGCCATGACCTGGTCGATCTTGAGGTAGGTCGCCAGCGGTGCCACGATGAAGTCGGGTGATCCGGTGAGCAGGACCAGCCGGTGTCCTTGCGCGCGGTGCTCTTCGATGGCCCGGCGCGCCTGCTCCGAGACCCGCGGGCACACGTGTTCCCAGAAAAAGTTCTGGGCCGGGGCTTCCACGGCGGCGATGGGTTTGTCCGCCAGGTAGGCCTTAAACCGCCGGAGGGAGTCGAACGAAAAGGGCGGGATGTTCCGAAGCAGCACAGCCGCGCTCCCGGCCAAGTCCATCGGTCCGACCAGCCCCTGCCGCCAGAGCAAGGCGAAGTACCGGTACTCGATGGCGGGACCGGGGACGATGGTGTTGTCGAGGTCGAAGAACGCCGCGATACGTGAAGACATGGTAAATTGGATTCTACGGACGCCACATGCGGGTGTCAACTTCATTGACAGAATGGCCCGGCCGCCCTATATAATCGGTTCGGCGCCGAAGTGGTGGAATGGCAGACACGCACGTTTGAGGGGCGTGTGGGGAAACCCGTGCGGGTTCAAATCCCGCCTTCGGCACCAACCCCGCTTCGCGGGCGCGCAGCGTTAACCGTTATACGTTAAACGGCAATTGCTGGAGACGCTCTTGCTTTCCTTCTTCCACGATTAACGGATAACGTTTAACGGTGAACGATCACTCTCATGAGTGAGTGGACCCCCAAGCTCAACGCCGTCGCGGCGGGCGTCTTCGTCACGATCGGGTTCACGATGGTGTGGAACCCGATCCCGCTGTCCTGGGCCGTGGCGGCCGGGCTTGGGTTCACGGCGCTGCTGGTCTGGCTGGGCTCGACGCCCGCCTATGTCTGGGCCTGGGCGTTCCTGTTTCTCGGGTTGGAGAGTCTGAGCTGGCCGTTGGTGGAGGTCATCAAGCTGCGGATGAGCGGCGTGACGGAGCCGTCCGAGGAGCAGATGCAAGACCTGGTGCCCACCCTGTTCATGGGTGTCATCTGCGCCACCTTTTTTCTCTCCTTCGCCTACGGCGTCTTTCGCTGGATCCAGCGCACCGAGCAGGCGACCACGCCGCCGGAGGAGCCCCCGCCGAAGAGCTGAAGGTGCGGCCCTTGACACCCTAATTGCGCACGTCTAATACGTATGTTTATGAAACGGAAAGGATCATTGCCCAAGGTTGCCCTGTGCAAAGAGAAATGGACGTTGTCCTTTGATCCGGTGCTCAAGACCCTTGTCGTCAAGGCCGCTCGTCGCAAGGGGGTCTATCCGGTCGCGCTGCTGGAAGAGATCGTCCGGGAGCGGTTTAATCCCTATGGACACACGGACGTGAAGGACAGCGCGGAGTATGTCGCGACGCTCCGAAAGGGTTCCCGCAAGCACACCGATGAGGAATTTTTGGCCGAGATCCGGGCATGGCAAAAGTCTCGGTCCTCGTAGACACCGACGTTTTCATCGACTACTTCAGGGGAACAAAAAGCACTTTCGAATCGTCGCAGGACTGTCGGTCCTGGGCGCCTGAACCCTTCAGGCCTCAGTGTGCGGCGTCCAGGATCGCGCGCACCTTGCGGGCCAGGGCGTCCGGCGTGAAGGGCTTCTGAATGAATGCGATTTCTGTTTTTCTTTCGGAGAGAGTGAGCAGGGCACTGTCTGCACAGCCTGACATATAGAGCACCCGTGCATGTGGGCGCAGGGCTGTCACTTGCTCAGTCAGGCTTTGTCCGTTCATTCCCGGCATAATGACATCGGTCACAAGAAGGTGGACCGGACCTTCGTATTTTTGACAGATTTGAAGAGCTTCCGTCCCTCTGCTTGCCTCGAGGATCGTATAGCCGCTCGACTCGAGAATCATGCGAACCAGCCGCCGCACGTTTGTTTCATCGTCAACGAGAAGAATGGTCTCCATTGAATCCCCCTTCAAATGAGGCTAGACTGCCTGTGCGGGTAAAAAGACGAGGCGTGCCGGACCGTCAAGACTGACACGCCCCGTCGTGCCACGAGCGACCATAGCGCTACGCCCGTGGTGTGTTTACGGTCTTTTTGTGGGGGCATCACGCTATTCGTAATAGCGGAGCCGGCGGCATCATAAGTTATAACTTATTTAATGTCAACACAAAAATAAGCTATTAGGATGGATTCGGAACCCCGTGAAATAATTGAACGTCTTATCGTCGCTCTTGATCTCAAAACACAGGTGCAGCTTGCCGCAAGCCTTGAGATCAAGCCCCAGTCCATCATCTCTGCGATGGGCCGCGGAGAGATTCCGGATGCCTGGCTGTATCGAGTGGCCTATCTCACAAAAAGAAACGTTGACTGGTTGAGGACGGGGAGGGGGCCTGTGTGGCACGGAAATGTCACTGCAGAGTCCACATCGCCATTGTACGGCGGTGGCAAGGGGCATTCAGCCCCCCTTCGCCGCGTTCTTGAAGCATGGGAAGAGCTCGATTCTGAAGAACGGGTCACGGTGGAGCGCTGTGCCGAAGCGCTCCGTATCGGTGATCGTGAGATCCGCGAACACCTGATCACCCAATTGAAGCTGATCGAAGAAACCGTTCAGATGCGACGAGCCAAGCGCGCACGTCGGCGCCCTCACTCGGCACCGTAGGGGCGGTTCGCGAACCGCCCCTCCTAATCCTATAGGAGAGATTGCGGGTCGACGTCGATGTCGTAGCGCAGCCCGCCGGCACGGCTCGCGGCTCCCATTTCCGCCAAGGTGATCTGCACTGCCTGCCGCAGGGCAGCGCCGTCCGGCCCTTTCACCACGAGCTGCCGGCGGAAGCGACCCCGCACGCGGGCCGGTGTGGCCGGGATCGGGCCGAGCACGGTCATGTCCGGGCCGCGCGCCTCCTTCAGCAAGGCCGCCCACCGGCTCGCGGCGGCTTCTGTGAGTTCTTCCTTGGTCCCGCTCACCCGCAATCCGATCAGCCGGCCGAACGGCGGATAGCCCAGCGCCTGCCTGGCCGCCAACTCACTTTCGTAAAAGATGGAAGGGTTGCGTTCCGCGAGCGCGCGGATCACGTGGTGTCGGGGGACGTACGACTGTATCACGATCTCGGCGTCGGTATCGTGCGGATCGGCCAGGGCCATCACGTCGCTGAGCGTGTGATAGGCCCGTTCGGCCGCTTGAAAGTCCGGAAGGTGGAGGGCCGCGTCGGGATAGACCAGGCCCACGAGGGAAGCGACCGGCCGGGGGCTTCGCGTGACGACCAGTTGGGTGCCGATCAGGATGTCGAGTTCCTTCGCCTGCCAGAGGGACAGGATGGCCGCGTTCGCCCTATCCCCGCCGATCCGGTGCAACTCCAACCGCGCGACCCGCGCGGACGGGAAGTGCGTTTTCACCGTCTCTTCGAGGGCTTCGGTGCCCGATCCGGACGGGACCAAGCGGGCGCCGGTGCAGGCGGGGCAGGCCTCCGGGGCGTTCCCGGTTCGCCCGCAGTAACTGCACCGCAACAGGCCCTCGCGTTTGTGAAACGTCCAGCCGATCGAGCAGGCGGGACACGTCACGGCCTGGCCGCAGTCGCGGCACAGGAGCACCGAGGCGTACCCCTTGCGGTTGAGAAACAGGAGGACGTTTTTCCGAGCGGCGAGGCGGGCGGCGATGGCCTCGGTCAGAGGCGCGCTCAGATTTTCCCCCCAGGGTACGTCGCGCAGGTCTGCCACCGTCACCGGCGGCGCGTCGGCACGCGGGACGTCAGGACCGACCGCGCCGATGTCGGCGCCCATTGCCTGGACGGTTTCCAGCGACGGGTGCGCCGACGCCAGGGCCAGCACCGCGCCCGCTCGCCTGGCGCGCTCAGCCGCCACGACGCGCGCATCGTACCGCGGGACGTTTTCCGCTTTATACGCCGGATGATCTTCCTGGTCCACGATAATCAGGCCGACGTTGGTGAGCGGGGCGAAAACGGCTGAACGGGTTCCGATCACGACCGCGGCGTCTCCTGTCTGGATGCGTGCCCAGGCCTGTTGCCGGTCCGCTGAAGAAAGCCCGGCATGGTACACCTGACATCGCGCGCCCCAGCGCGCCGCAAAGAAGGCATGGCCGGCTTCGACCCGTCCGGTTTCGGGGACGAGTACGAGCGCGGTTCGCCCGCGGTCCAACGCGGCCTGCATGGCATCCGCGTAGAAACCCAGCGATGCGACGGTGGTCGCGGGGAGGAACAGACGCACATGAGTCTGCCGGGCGATGGCGGCCAGGACGTTCGCACGGAGCGGGGCTAGGGATTCGTTAATCGTTAATCGTTGAACGTTAAACGTGGATGGATCGGAAATGGGAACGGCGGCAGGAGCGTTCGTGTGCACCGTCCGCCTCGGCCGCTGCGTCCGCTCGAGGGATCCGGGGAAGGCCAGGCGCAGACACTGTCCCAGGGGGGCAAGGTAGCGCGCCGCCACCCATTCGGTGAGCGCCAGGAGATCAGGTGAAATGCTGGGTCGGTCCTCCAGGCGCGCAATGACCTCTCGGATGCGGGTGGAGTTGCCGCCGGTCTCAGGATGGGGCGTCACGGCCACGACGAACCCCGTGAGCGTGCTGCGTCCGAAGGGGACGCGCACCAGCATGCCGGGTGTCCAACCCGTTGGAGCGCCGGGCGGAGTCGCATACGTGAAGACGCGGTAGAGGCGGCGGGGAACGGCTACTTGCAGGTACTGAGTTGCACGAGCGGACAACGAGACAAAGCCGACGTGCAGGGACTTAAGGGGTGGACACCCGGAGCGCGATGTACTGGCCTCCTCCTGTCTGGAACTCCACCGTGACTTGGTCGCCCTTGGCCAGATCGTTGAGCGATTTGCGGCTGCCCGTGAACGCCGTCTTGGGGTCGACCGCGAAGGTGAAGCGATTCCCGTCCGCCTTCTTCACGGTCAGCTTGTTCGCCGCGACGTCCACCTTCAGGACCTCGCCGGCGAATTGCTCCCCTGCCAGCGCGCTCGACGCCCCACCCAGAAGGCCGGCAAACAGCAAAGCGATGGCCGCTCGCAGAATCATACCATTCATCCTAATCGACGCGGCCGATGAAGTCAATCAACTTCCCGCCGCCAGATGGACGCGCCGGTTCTTCGCGTAGCAGGCCTCGTTTTTCTCCGTGCAGACCGGCTTGTCCTCTCCGTAGCTGATCACCGTGAGGGTATTCTTCACGCCCGAGTCGGCGAGAAACCGGCGGACTTCCTCCGCCCGTTTCTCGCCCAGACCGCGATTGAGCTCGGGTCTGCCGCGCTCGTCCGCATAGCCTTCGATGGTGACTGCGAGCGTGGGGTTCTCCTTGAGATACGCCGCATGCTCGGCGAGGGTCTTCTTGGCCTGATCCGAGAGTTGCCATCTGTTGAAGGCGAAGGGCACGTCCTCGAAGTCCTTCATGACGGGCTTCGGCGCCGCCGCGGGTGGGGCTACGGCAGGCGCAGCTTTCGCGACCGCCATTGTGTCTGCGGCGGCTTCCTTGGGCGGGGCGGCGGCCGGTTCAGCTTTCGGGGGGGGAGGAGGGAGGCGGTTGATGGTGTCGCCGCGCCGGATGGCGTCGGAGCTCTTCAGCACATACGCCGTCGCCGTCCGCGCCTGCAAGCCGATCACCTTGAGCTCGGCGATCACGTGATCGGGATTCCGGCTCGTGGCGGATAGCCGTTGACCCCGATGGGAAACACTGAAGCGGTCGCCCAGGGCCAGTCCGTCCAGCTCTCCTTTATCGAGGTAGACGATTTCCGACTGTCCTGTGAGCTGTCGCGGGGCCAAGAAATCAAGGACAATCCCCGTAACGGGGCCGCTGGTTACCTGCTGGGTGGGTACCGGCGGCGGCGCCTCGTACGGCTTCAGGAGATCGCCCGGCGCCATGACGTCGAAGGCGCGCACGATCCGGGCCTCCGTCACGCCTTCGCCCGGTTCTTTGGCAATCTCCAGGATGCCGAGGAGGACGACCATCCGCCCAATGTAGTCGCGCGTGACCGGGTGATATACTTGAATGGTAGGCCTGAAGATGGTGAACCGATCGCCCGCCTTCGCGTCCGTCGTCGGCGCAAGCCGGAGGTAGAGAATGTCGCCTTGCCCGAACAGGCGTTTGGCCTCCTTGGTGCCAATCACCATGCCGGACACGGGCTCCGGAAAGGCCTGCACATAGCCGCTTTGAAGGGCCATGGCCTGGTCGAGATCCAACTTAACCGCGGCCGAATTTGCGGACGTAGGGGGAGCGCTTCCGGCGAGGACAATGGCGCCGGATCCGAGCAGCATGCCGGAATACGCCATGGCGAGAAGGACTCCACCCCATTCCAGCTTGCGCGGTATTCTGCCCATGCGTGCCCTCCGTGTTCGTACCAGGGGCAGGATAACAGAAATCGTTCAGATGTCAAGAGAATACACTTGATTGACGAGGGGTTAGGATGATGCTACGGTAACGAAATGCGACTTGCACTCAGAGTCGTCGGGCTGGCGATCGGGGCCCTTTTTATTGTCGGCGTCCTCGATTCGGGTGAGACGGGAATCGCGAGTCCTTCGACTGAAAAGTCGGCCCTGCCCATCGAACCGGATGAATTCGATCGCCGTGAAGTGGACGCACACTACGACTGGCGAAGCAATCTGTTCTTCCGCGTCTTCACGATGACGAGCCTGGAGAGCAAGCCGGACTTCATGACCGCCCGCCGCACCTACAAGGTGACCGTGAACCAGTACGGGTATGAGGTCGCGATCACGTTTTCTCATCCGTTGTTTTACTGGGTGGATCGGAACGGCGACGGCGAATTCGAGCCGGCCAAGGGCGAGATGTGGATCGACATCGAAGAAGACGGCGTGAACGGGAACGAGCGGCTGTACGACCCGATGGCGCCCGACGAGGCTCCGCGCGGGCCGGTGCCGTTACCGCCCCGGCCCCTAGGGAAACCGGGCGGGTCTTTATAAAGGACCGCAGCGACAATGGCCAAGCTCGACCGCAGAACATTGACCAACCAGCCTGACCCGCCCGATTACGGCAAGACCGCCCCCAAACGCATCCGCACGCAGATCCATCGAAGGACCGGCACCACCGAACCGCTGGCCGAACAATGGGATGCGGGTTCCGGCCGTGCCCCGGACGGCCTGCGGACTCCTTCGGAAAAGATGCCCCGCCGACCACCGAAAAAGCCGTAAGACCCATTCGCGACTAGGCCTTTTGGGCGCTTGCTTTGTCGGAAATCGCGATGCTAGACTTTCCTTCTTGTCGCAAGTCTTTGTTTTTGTAGGAGGCTATAAGGTGGACGGCGCCTCACATCTCCTCGCTTATCTGGCGAATTATTTCCCGGTGCTGGTGTTCATCGTCGTCGCCTTCGCCTTCGGCGCGGGGACGCTCGTCATCAGCCATTTCCTCCAGCCGAAGTTGCCCGATCCTGAAAAGCTCAGCGCGTACGAATGCGGCAGCGAACCCTTCTCCGACGCGCGCATGCCGTTTCCGGTGCGGTACTACATTATTGCAATGCTGTTCGTGATCTTCGACATTGAAATCCTGTTTCTCTACCCCTGGGCCATCGCCTTCGACAGGATCGGCGTGATCGGCATGGTGGAGATGCTGATCTTCATCGCGCTGTTCGTCGTGGGATATGTCTACGCCTGGAAGAAAGGGGCCCTGGAATGGGATTGAACCCACCCCCGAACCTCATCCAGGTCTCCCGCGGGCATGACAAAGACGGCGATCTGGGGTACGCCCTGATGACGCTGGAGAAAGCGGTCAACTGGGCCCGCAAGGGCTCGCTCTGGCCGATGACGTTCGGCCTCGCGTGCTGCGCCATCGAGATGATTGCCGCGGTCTCCGCTCGCTACGACATCGACCGCTACGGCGCCGGCGTCTTTCGGGCCTCGCCGCGGCAATCCGACCTCATGATCGTCGCCGGCACGGTCTGCGTCCGGATGGCGCCGGTGATCCGCAAGATTTACGATCAGATGCCGGAACCGCGCTACGTGATCGCGATGGGCTCCTGCGCCACCTCCGGCAACATCTATGACAGCTACAGCGTGGTGCAGGGCGTGGACCGGTTCATCCCCGTGGACATGTACGTGCCGGGGTGCCCGCCCACTCCCGAAGCCCTGTTTGACGGCATCCTCAAGCTGCAGGAGCAGATCATGCAGCGGCGGGTGCTCTATCAGAAGCCCCCCGAGCAGGCCAGGGCCTAGCCCGTGCATCCCGTCGCCGAGAAGATCCAGCAGGCGTTCCCGGAGGCCTTCCGGCAGGCCGTCGAGTGGCGGGGGGACCTGACCATCCAGGTGGCGCGGGAGCACCTCCACGCCGTGTGCCGATACCTGCACGACGATCCCGGCATGGACTACGACTACATCGTCCATGTGAGCTCTGTGGACTGGCCGGACCACCCCGAACGCTTCGAGGTCGTCTACGAGTGCTATTCCATCCGGCGCCGGGCGCGGGTCCGCGTGAAGGCCCGCGTGCCGGAAGACGATTGCGTGGTGGATTCCATGACGGACATCTGGAAGGGCGCGGATTTCATGGAACGCGAAGTCTACGACATGATGGGGATCCGGTTCCGCAACCACCCGAACCTCGTGCGGATCCTCCTGCCGGACGATTATCCGGAAGGGTTTCCGCTGCGCAAGGACTTTCCGGTCCGCGGCAAAGGATGGCGCGACACGTTCCCCTTCATCGGGGAGAAGACCGTTTGAGGGACCATGACGCAACCGTTCGAAGATCAGCGCACGACCGTCTATAAGGTCGACCCGGAGCATCCGGAAACCCTCGCGCTGCCGACACTGCGGACCGAGGAGATGATGCTCAACATGGGGCCGCAGCACCCCAGCACGCACGGCGTGCTGAAGGTGGTGTTGGCGCTGGAAGGCGAGCGGATCGTCAAGGCCGTCCCGGTCATGGGGTTCCTCCACCGCGGCGTGGAAAAACTGGCGGAGGACGGCACCTACCAGCAGTTCATCCCCCACACCGACCGTCTGGACTACATCTGCGCCATGTACAACAACTTCGCTTACTGCCGGGCCGTCGAAAAGCTGATGGACATGACGATTCCGCCCCGTGCGGAATACCTGCGCACGATCGTCGCCGAGGTGCAGCGGATCATCGGCCATCTGTTCTGGCTGGGGACGCAGGCCCTCGACATCGGCGCGATGACCGTGTTCTTCTACACGTTCCGCGACCGGGAAATCCTGCTCGATTTCTTCGACGAATTGTGCGGGGCCCGGCTCACGACCAGTTGGTACCGGATCGGGGGCGTCGAGCGGGACTTCACGCCGGACCTCGTCGAGAAGCTGCGCCGCTTCGTCGGCTACTTCCCCCCGAAGATCGACGAATACGTGACGTTCCTCGAAACCAACCGCATCTGGCTCTCCCGCACGAAGGGCGTGGCGGTAATCTCGGCCGAGGACGCCATCAATTTCGGCCTGAGCGGGCCGACGCTGCGAGGCTCCGGCGTGGACTACGACCTGCGCAAATTCGAGCCCTATGCCGCCTACGGCGAGTGCGAGTGGAGCGTCCCGGTCGGGAAGAACGGCGACACCTACGACCGGTACTGGATCCGCATCGAAGAGATGCGGCAGAGCCTGAGCATGGTTCGGCAACTGCTGGACAAGATCCCGGACGGGCCGGTTATGGCCTACGTCCCCAGCGTGACCCTGCCGCCGAAGGAGAAGGTTTTCAACGACCTCGCGAGCATGATCCAGCAGTTCAAGCTCTTCTCGCAGGGATTTCAGGCGCCGAAGGGCGAGATCTATTGCGGGACTGAAGCCGCGAAAGGCGAACTGGGGTTCTACATCGTCAGCAACGGCGAGGGGAAACCCTACCGGTTGAAGATTCGCTCGCCGTCCTTCATCCACATGGGGGCGTTCGACTACATGGCCCGCGGCTACATGATCGCCGATATCGTGACGATCTTCGGCACGTACGATATCGTGATGGGGGAGTGCGACCGTTAGTGAAGACGTTAATCGTTAAACGTGTAATCGTTAATCGTGAAATGCATGATCTTCCGTTTAACGAATAACGTTTAACGTATAACGGCGAGGAACGAGCAATGGCACTAAAGCCAGTCACCTCCCCCGACGTCGCGGCGCCCGGCATCGAGCTGACCATCGACGGGCAGCCGGTGCAGGCCAAGGCGGGCGTGTCGCTTTACGACGTCATCTCCCAGACCGGCAAGATCATCCCGGCCATGTGCTACCACTACACCTTCGATCCGTTCGGCTCCTGTGGGATGTGCCTGGTCATGGTGGAGGGCAAGAAGGCGCCGGTGCGCTCCTGCACCGCCAAGGCCGAAGCGGGCTTGCAGGTGCGGACCGAAGGCGACGATCTGTTCCAGGCCCGGAAGAAGGCGGTGGAGAAGCACCTCACGATCCATCCGCTCGATTGCCCGGTCTGCGACGCCGACGGCCATTGCGAGCTCCAGGACACCGCCTTCAAACACGGGGTCACGGGCCTCGTCAACGCCAAGCCCAAGGGCCTGCCGGAGGACCGCCGGAGCCTCGTCCTCGATTTCAACATGAACCGCTGCATTCTCTGCGGGGAGTGCATCAACATCTGCAAGGACGTGCAGATGGTGGACGCCCTGCAGTTCTTCAAGAAGGAAGGCAGCACCCACGTGGTGGCGAAGGGCGACAAGGGCCTCGTCTGCGAGTTCTGCGGCGACTGCCTGGCGGTCTGCCCCGTCGGCGCCATCACGAACAAGTATTCCAAGTACGTGTACAAGCCCTGGCAGTTGAAGAAGACGACGAGCACGTGCGCCTACTGCGCCGACGGCTGCCAGATGCACATCGAGACCAGCGGGAAGGACGTCCAGCGCGTGACTTCGCCGCTCTCCTGGAAGAACAAGTGGGGCGATCGCGCGGAAACCGCCAAGGGGCACGGCGGGCTGTGCGTCCGCGGGCGGTTCGGCTTCCAGTACATCGACAGCAAGGAACGGCTGAGCGGACCGCTGGTCCGCACCGACGAGGGGCTCGTTCCCAAGTCCTGGTTTGAGGCGATGGATGTGGCGGCCGGGCGGCTGGCCAGGATCAAGGCCCGGCACGGTCCCCGCGCGATCGCGGGGCTCATCACGGCGCGCTGCACTAATGAGGAACTCTATCTGTTCCAGAAGCTGCTGCGCGCGGCCGTCGGGACCAATCACGTGGACAGCAGCGCCCGGTACGGGCATCTGAATTTCACGCGCGCCATGCGGCACGCCGCCGGGATCGGCCGGATGATGAACGGCTACGAGCAGATCACGAAGGCCAACGTGCTCCTGCTCATCGGCACCGACATTACGGAGACCAATCCCGTCGCCGGCCTGCGGGTCAAGGAGGCCCTCCGTGTTTACGGGGCGCAGGTGATCGTCGCGTCGTCGCGGATGACCAACATCGCCAAGCTGGCGACCCATCCGCTGCCGATCGCGGCCGGGAGCGAGGAAGGGGTCATCAAGGCACTGGTCAAGGCCGTGGTCGAGGAAGACCTGGTGGACGAAGCGGCCGTGAGCGCCGCGCCCGACGCCTTCGCCGCACTGAAGCAGGCCGTATCCGGCCTGTCGTGGGACGCGTTGACCGCCAGGACCTGCGTGACCAGGGAGATTGCGGTCGAGACGGCACGGCTGTACGCGGAAGCACCCAGGGCCGTGATCCTCTGCGCCGAGGGCGTGACGCGGCAGGCCAACGGCTATGCGAATGTCCTGAATCTGGTGGACCTGGCCTGGGTGACCGGCAAGCTGACGAAGCCCGGCTGCGGCGTGAACGCCTTGCCGGAAGAGGCCAACGAACAGGGCGCCGTGGATATGGGTGTTGCTCCTGAACTTCTGCCGGGGCAGGCCGCCTATTCCGATGAAGCGGCCCGTGCCACGTTCGCCGGTGCCTGGAACGCGACACTGCCCGCCGGCCCCGGCGCCCCTCTCATGGAGATGCTGGACCGTTGCCGGCGCGGGGAGATCAAGGCGCTGTATCTCGTGGGCGAGAATCCCCTCGCGACGCTGCCGGCCTCGACGGGCGTGCGCGAAGCGCTGGAGAAGGTCGAGTTGCTGATCTGCCAGGACCCCTTCCTGACCGAGACCGGCCGGCTCGCGCACGTGGTGCTGCCGGCCTGCACGTTCGCGGAGAAGGACGGCACCTTCACCAATCTCGAAGGCAAAGTGAACCGCGTCCGTCCCGCGCTGGAACCGTACGAGGAGGCGCATCCGGATTGGGAGATCTTCGCGGCGCTGGGTACGGCGCTCGGCTATCCGATGGACTACGAGGGGCCGCAGGCCGTGCAGCGGGAGATCATGAAGCTGCTCCCCGGGTACTACAACCTCGGCGAGGCCAGGCCCCTGACGGCCAACCCTGACGCCTACCTGCGCGATGGCTACGTCCGGGAAGTGGCAGGGCGCTACGCGACCGGCTCGGAGCCTGCCCAGCCGGCGAAGCCGTTTGCCGAGGCCGGCAGGCCGTTTGCATTGCAGATCGGGCAAGTGCTCTATCATTCGGGCAAGCTCTCGACGCGCGCCTCGGGGCTGGTGCAGCTCTCTCCCAGCAAGGGCCGGCTGCAGATGAGCCAAGCCGACCTCGCGCGGCTGCAGGTCGGCGCCAACGATGTGGTGCGCGTCGCGTCGGCGCGGGGTGTCGTCGAGCTGCGGACCGAGTCGAATCCCGATCTGGCGCCGGGAACCTGCTTCTTCCCCGAACATTTCAACGAGCCGCCCGTAATAGATTTGGCGGACTGCGTGGTGGACGCCACCACGGGCGTGCCGACGTTCAAGTTCACCCGCGTCACGATCGAAAAGGTTTAGTCGGAGAGGAGCTGGCAATGAATCCGAGAACCCAGGGAAAAAGCCTGCTGCGGGAAGTCTGGGACGCCCTGTCCTTCTCCGAGATCCGGACGGCGATGCGGGTCGTGCTCAAGCACATGTTCGTGAAGCCCGTGACCTTCCAGTACCCGCGGGAAAAACGGACGATCCCGGACGCCCACCGGGGCGCGCTGGGGCTGCTCCGCTACGACGACGGCGCCGAGCGGTGCGTGGGCTGCGACCTCTGCGAGGCGGCCTGCCCGTCCCGCTGCATCAAGGTCGTGAGCGCCGAAAACCCGGACCGCCCGCTGTCCCGGTACGCGACCGAGTTCTACATCGACATTACCAAGTGCGTCTTCTGCGGCTATTGCGTGGAGGCTTGCCCGGTCAACGCCCTGGCGATGACCAAGATGTACGAATACTCCACCGCCGACAAGCGCCAGCTGATCTTCGACAAGAAGCGCCTGTACGAGGTCGGCGAGCAGCACATCGAGGACGCCAAGCGGTACCTCTACGCTCACAATCAGGAGAAGAACGACGCGGACAGCCGCGACTACCGATATAAGTTTCCGCACCAGGTCGCAGCCTTGACGCCACCCCACGACTCCTGAGCATGATCCCGGTCTTTTTCTCCTACTTCGCGCTGGTCAGCATCGCGGCGGGAATCCTGACGGTGTCGCTCAGGAATCCCGTGCACTGCGGGATCGCCCTGCTGGCGCTGCTCGGGCACGTCGCCGGACTCTTCGTCCTGCTGCACGCCGAGTTCGTCGCGGTGGTGCAGATCATCATCTACGCCGGTGCCATCCTGATCCTCTACCTGTTCGTCCTCATGCTGCTCAACCTCAAGAGCGAGGAGCGGTACTTCCATCGCCGCCATGCCTGGTACGTCACGGGCGTCGGCGCGCTGACCGTGGAACTGCTGATGGTCCTGCTCGCCTCCCGCTTCAGCGGGGCGAAGGGGCCCGCGACGGTCGAGGCCGTGGAAGAGGTCGGCAACAGCATGGCGATCGGCATTGTGATGTTCAGCGATTACCTGCTGCCGTTTGAAATCGTCGGCGTCTTCCTGCTGGGCGCGATCGTCGGGGCGATCGTCCTGGCCAAGGCGCCGTCGTCGTCGGAGGGGGAATATCGTTAAACGTGAAACGTTAATCGTGAAGTCCCATGCGGTTAACGAATAACGAATAACGGATAACGACTATGGTTCCAGTCTCTGCATACGTCCTGGTGAGCGCGATCCTGTTCGTGACGGGGCTCGTCGGGGTCCTGATCCGGCGGAACTTCATCATCGTGCTGATGTCGGTCGAGATCATGCTGAACGCCGCCAACATCAATCTCGTGGCCTTCGCCCACCACCTAGACTCGCTGGCCGGACAAATCATGACGCTGTTTGTGATCGCCATCGCAGCCGGCGAGGCTGCCGTGGGGCTGGCCATCATCATCGTGGTGTTCCGCGGCAAGATCGCCACCAATGTCGATCAGATCAACCTGCTGAAGTGGTAGGGACGGAGCGCGATGGACTTTGATCTGATCGTCATCCTCATCCCGCTGTTTCCGCTCCTGGCGGTGCTGGCCAACGGCCTCAACGTCATGACGGGGCACCGGTATTCGCACGAGATCGCCCACCGGATCGGCTGGGGCTCGGTCCTGCTCTCCTTCCTCTGCGCGCTCGAGGTGTTCAGGCAGACCCTCGGCCACCCCGAGCCTCGCACGGTGATCGCCTATCAGTGGTTCTTCGGGGGGGACCTCACGGTCAACCTCGGGTTCCTGATCGATCCGCTCACCTGCGTCATGCTGATGGTCGTCACCGGCGTGGGCCTCCTCATCCACGTCTATTCGGTCGGCTACATGCACGGGGAAGAGGGGTTCACGCGCTTCTTCGCCTACATGAACCTCTTCATGGTGTCGATGCTCCTGCTGGTGATGGGCAGCAACTATCTGGTCCTCTTCATCGGCTGGGAAGGGGTGGGGCTGTGCTCCTACCTGCTCATCGGCTACTACTACGACCGGGTTTCGGCCGCCAAGGCGGCCACCAAGGCCTTCGTGGTGAACCGCATCGGCGACGCGGGCTTCCTGATGGCGATCTTCCTCGTCTTCGCCAATTTCGGTACACTCGACTACACCGAGGTCTTCGCCCGGGCGAAGCAGCTCGACGCGGCCACGGCGACCACTATCGCCGTCTGTCTCCTGATCGGCGCCATTGGCAAGTCGGCCCAGTTGCCGCTCTACACCTGGCTGCCGGACGCCATGGAGGGCCCGACGCCCGTCAGCGCGCTGATCCATGCCGCGACGATGGTGACCGCCGGCGTGTACATGGTCGTCCGCAACCACGCGCTCTACGACCTCGCGCCGGACGCGTTGCTGCTGGTGGGCGTCATCGGAGGCGCGACCGCGCTCTTCGCGGCGACGATCGGCCTGGTCCAGACCGACATCAAGCGCGTCCTGGCCTACTCCACCGTCTCCCAGCTCGGCTTCATGTTTCTGGCTTGCGGCGTGGGGGCCTACGCGGCGGCGATCTTCCATCTGGTGACGCACGCCTTCTTCAAGGCGCTCCTGTTCCTGTCGGCGGGCTCGGTGATCCACGCCCTGTCGGGTGAGCAGGACATCCGCAAAATGGGTGGCCTGTGGGACAAGATCAAGGTCACGCACGGGGTGTTCCTGATCGGCACGGCCGCTATCGCCGGCTTCCCGTTCCTGGCCGGCTGGTGGAGCAAGGACGAGATCCTCGGCCACGCGTTCACGCACGGGCACTACGTCCTATGGGCGCTCGGGGCGACGGCGGCCTTCTGCACGGCCTTCTACATGTCCCGCCTGCTCTACGTCACGTTCTACGGCGAGTCCCGCGTGGCGCGCGAGGTGGCGCATCACATCCATGAATCGCCGCCGGTGATGATCTATCCGCTCATGGTCCTGGCCCTGCTCTCGGTGGTCGGCGGGTGGATCGGCTTCATCCCGGGCGGGCTGGAGAACGGTGCTTTCCACCAGTTCCTGCAGCCGGTCGTCCATTCGGCTGGGGCGGGGGGCGAGGCCGCGCACGAGGAAGGCCACCTGCCGGCGATCATCCTGATGCTCGTCACGACGCTGATCGGGGCGGCGGGCTGGTTCACGGCCCACTATTTCTACAAGCTCAAGCCGGAGCAGCCGGACCTCCTCATGAACAGGATGAAGGGCGCCTATACGCTGCTCCTCAACAAATACTGGGTGGACGAGGCGTACGACAAGGCCTTCGTGGAGCCGGGCAAGGTCGTCGGGCGGGGCTTCGACCGGGCAGACCAGGCGGGCCTGGATCGCGCGGTGGTCGCGGTGGAGCGCTTCACCGACTTGAGCGCGGCCGGCTCCACGTGGTTCGAGAAATACGTGATCTACGGCGTCATTAACGTGACCGGCTATGCGAACCATGTAGGAGCGCGCATCTTACGCCAATTGCAATCCGGCCTGGTGCACCATTACGCGGCGATCCTTGTGGCCGGCCTCGTTGTCCTCGTCAATCTGATCGTGCTGTTCCTGTGGCTCGGGGGGACGTCATGATCCTGAACGAAGTCGCCGCCCTCCAGCAGATCGGCTTTCCGATCCTCACGATCCTCACCTTCCTGCCGATCGTCGGCGCGGTGGTGATCTGGATGTTCCGGGACGAAGACTTCATCCGCAAGTGGGCGATGGGCTTCGCGGTGCTGGAGCTGTTCATCTCCATCCTGCTGATGTGGACCTTCACCCCGAACAGCGCCCAGATACAGTTCGCCGAGCGCGCCGCCTGGATTCCGGCCATCGGCGTCGGCTACCACCTCGGCGTGGACGGGATCAGTGTGCTCTTCATCCCGCTGACGGCCTTTCTCACCTTTCTGATCATGGTCTATTCCTGGGACACCGATCGGAATCTGCTGAAGCCCTACCTCATGGCGCTGCTCGGCCTGGAGGGCACCATGGTGGGCGTCTTCGCGTCGTTGGACCTCATCCTGTTCTTTTTCTTCTGGGAGCTGATGCTGGTGCCGAGCTACTTCCTGATCAAGCTCTGGGGTACGGGGCCGAATCGCCAGTACGCCGCGCTGAAGTACGTCCTCTACACGCTGACCGGGTCGGTGCTGATGCTGGTCGGGATGGTGCTGCTCAACCTGAATTACCATGCCGCAGCGGTGGCGTCCCGCACGGAGCCCCTCTACTCCTTCGACTTTATCGATCTCCTGAACGTGCCGGTGCCGCCCGAGAAGCAGGCGCTGATCTTCTTCCTGATGTTCTTCGGGTTCGCCTTCAAGGCGCCGGTCTTTCCGTTCCACACCTGGCTGCCGACCGCGCTGGTCGAGGGACCGATCGTGATGAGCGTGCTCCTCGCCGGCGTCAAGCTGGGTACGTTCGGGTTCATCCGGTTCACGATCCCGCTGCTCCCGGAGGCGTCCCGGGACTGGCTCTGGCTGATGGCCGGGCTGGGCCTCGTCGCGGTCATCTACGGCGCGCTGATCGCGCTCGTCCAGACGGATTTTCGCCGCCTGCTGGCGTACTCCAGCATCAGCCACCTGGGGTTCGTCATGCTCGGGCTCTTCGCCCTGAACTTCCAGGGGCTCCAGGGGAGCCTGCTGCAGATGATCAACCTCGGGTTCTCGACGGCCGGGCTCTTTTTCATGGCGGGATTTCTCTATACCAGGACCGGCTCGGCGGACCTCTCGGCCTATGGCGGGCTCGCCCGGCCTGTCCCGCTGCTGGCGACATTCGTCCTGATCCTCGGCTTGGCTTCGATCGGATTGCCCGGCACGAACGGGTTTGTCGGGGAGTTTCTCATCCTGCTGGGCGCGTTCCGCGCCCATTGGGCGCTGGCGGCCGTCGGCGTGCTCGGCGTGATTTTGGGGGCGGCCTACTTCCTCTGGTATTACGAGCGGGCCTTCTTCGGCCCGGTCCTGCACGAGCCGAAACGCCCCTTGCACGACCTCCGGCCCCGCGAGTGGGGGATCGCCGTGGCGCTGTGCGTGATGGTGCTGTGGATCGGCCTGTACCCGGCCCCGTTCCTGAACATGATCAACGGGTCCGTGCAGATGCTGGCCGATCGGGTGCAGCAGGGGTCGGCGATGCAGGCCGTGAAGGCAGGGAAACACCCATGACCGAAAGTTATCTGCTCAGCGTCATCCTGTTCGCGCCGTTCGTGGGGGCCGCGGTGCTGATCTTCATCTCCAACCGCCAGGCCCTGCTGGTCCGGCAGGTCGCCGCCTTCTTTGCCGGCGTGTCGTTCCTGGCCTCGTTCATCCTGCTCTTCGCCTTCGACTGGCAGAAGGGCGGCTATCAGTTCCAGCAGAAGTACGTCTGGTCGGAACAACTGGGGATTCAGTTCTATCTCGGCGTGGACGGGATCGGCGTGCCGATGGTGCTCGCGTCCTCCATCCTCCTCTTCGCCGGGGTGTTCATCTCCTGGCACATCAAGGACCGGACCAAGGAGTTCTACGCCTTCCTCCTGATCCTCGCCGGCGCCACCATCGGCGTGTACGTCTCGCTGGACCTCTTCTTCCTGTACTTCTTCTACGAGATGTCCGTGATCCCGATGTACCCGCTCCTGGGCATCTGGGGCAGCCACACGAAGGGGTATCTCGAGACGACCGACGCGGAAGAGTGGGAGCGGCCCGACTCGCCCGGCTTCATCCTCAACTTCGCGCGCAACAGCAAGGAATACGCCGCGATGAAGCTGACGCTGTTCCTGTCCGCGGGCGCGGTCGTGGCCCTCATGGGCATCCTGCTGATCTACAAGTTCTCGGGCCTCAACACCTTCGAAATTCCGGTGTTGGCCGAAAAAGCCCACTTCGACGGCACGCTGGCCACGGTCATCTGGCTGCTGGTCTTCTTCGGGTTCGCCTCGATCGCGCCCCTGTGGCCGCTGCACTCCTGGTCGCCGGTCGGCCACGCCGCGGCCCCGGCGGCCACCAGCATGCTGCACGCCGGCGTGCTGATGAAGCTCGGCCATTTCTCGATCATCCGGACGGGGTTCCAGATCCTGCCGGACACCACCCGTGACCTGATGCCGATCGCGGCCATCCTCTGCATCTTCAGCATCCTCTATGGGGGCTACGTGGCCTACTACGCCAGGGACACGAAGTACGTCATCGGGTACAGCAGCTCCAGCCACATGGGCTACGTGTTCCTGGGCATGGCGGCGCTGGATTACATCAGCCTCACCGGGGCTGTGCTCTACATGTTCGCGCACTCCCTGGCCACGGGGATGCTGTTCGCCATGGCCGGCTGGGTGTACGACCAGACCCACTCGCGCGACATCCCTTCGCTCGGGGGCCTGGTCGACAAGATGCCGTTCGTGGCCGGGTGCTTCCTCGTCGCCTGCATGGCCTCCATCGGCATGCCGGGGACCGTGAACTTCGTGGCCGAGGTGATGATTGTCCTGGGGAGTTGGTCCCGGTATCCCGTCCAGACCATCATCGCGGTCCTGGGCATCGTGCTCACGATGGCGTACCTGTTCCGGATGATGCGGGGCCTGTTCTACGGCCAGCTGAGCGAGCTGGGGCACCACGCCCATGACGCTCGGGCGGTGGACCGCCTGCCGCTGCTGATCATGATCGGCTGCAGCGTCGCCTTCGGCATCATGCCCGGGCACATGCTCAACGTCATCCGCTCGGGCGTGGACCCGATTCTGGCGCGGATCATGGAAGTCGCCCCGGTGGTGACGCAGGTCGGGGGCGCGATCACCCCATGACGTTCGACCTCCAGTTGTCCCTCAGTGACCTGCTCCTGATGCTCCCGGAGCTCTGGGTGACGCTCTGGATCTGCGTCGTCCTCTGCGTGGACTTCCTGATGCCGCGCCTCTCCCAGCGCACGATCGCCGGGCTCAGCGTGGCCGGCATGGGGGTCGCGCTGCTGTTCCTCCTCGGGTACTACGCGGGGGGGACCCACGGCGTCCTCTTCAAGGGGATGTTCGCGCTGGACGGGCTGGCGCTCTTCTTCAAGATCTTCGTCGTCGGCGCGGCGATGCTCGTCATCCTGGCCTCGATCGACTACGTCGGCCGGTTCCGCTTCTTCAAGAGCGAATATTATTTCCTGGTGATGATGGCGGCGCTCGGGATGATGTTCATGGCCTCGGCCAACGACCTGCTGTCCGTCTTCGTCACGCTGGAGTTCAGTACGTTCGGCTTCTACGTCATGGTGGCATATCTCCGGGACGACCTGCGCTCGAGCGAGGCGGGGCTCAAGTTCTTCATCCTTGGGGTCTTCGCCGCCGCGCTGCTGGCCTACGGGATCAGCCTGGTCTACGGCGAGACCGGCACGTTCCTCTTCGCCACCATCGCGGCGGGCGGCGCCGACCTGACGCCGGGGCTGGCGGTGGGCTGGCTGCTGATCTTCGCGGCCCTGGGCTTCAAGATCGGGGCCGTGCCGCTGCACTCCTGGATCCCCGACACCTACCAGGGCGCGCCGACGCCGGTCACGGCGTATCTCTCCATCGCCCCGAAGGGCGCCGCCTTCGCCATCCTGCTGCGGATCTTTTTCTCCACGCTGGTCGCCCTGAAGCCGCAATGGGTGTGGCTGATGATCGGGACGGCCATCCTCTCCATGCTGTACGGGAACATCGTGGCGATCGCGCAAAAGAACATCAAGCGGTTGCTGGCCTATTCCGGCATCGCCCAGATCGGGAACATCCTGATCGGGATGGCGGCGGGCACCCGGATGGGGGCCGAGGCTGTGCTGTTCTACCTGTTGACGTATCTGTTCGCCAACCTGGGGGCCTTCGCGGTCGTGATCGCCTTCAGCCAGACCTCCAACAGCGATGAGATCGAGGACTACAGCGGCCTGAACCGGCGCTCGCCGTTCCTGGCCTTCGCGATGCTGGTCTTCCTGTTCTCGCTGGCAGGCGTGCCGCCGCTGGCCGGGTTCATCGGGAAGATCTACGTGTTCGCGGCGGCCATCAAGGAGGAGCTCTATACGCTGATCACGATCGGGCTGATCAGCATCGTCATCTCGCTGTATTACTACATCATCGTCGTCAAGAAGATGTACATCAACGAGCCGGCCGATCCCACGCCCGTCCCCGTCCCCGGCGCGCTCAAGGCCGTGATCTACGTGGGGCTGGCGGGCACGCTCATCCTTGGAATCTATCCGAAGCCGTTTATGGAGTTCTCCGTCGCGGCGGCGTCGATCTTCTCGAGTATGGGCGGCGGCAGCGCCGTCGCGGGGCTCCTGCCGTAAATCGACGTGACGCGGGGACCGTCACCCTTTGCCCGGTTTCCGCGCGGAAGGACCGCCGAAGTTTTTCCCTTTACGACGATGCCGGCGGGGATTCAAGGAGGCGAGCGCCGTGGCGGACGGCCAGAATTTGGACGGAGGCGGGAGCCCGAACCGCCCGATAGATCACGCGATAGTCCCCCACGATGAGCTCCCGAAGGCCGCTGGCAGGGAATTCTGGCACGGTTCGTCCGGATTCCGGAAATTTTGCGAGCCGGCCGACTTTCGTTCTGATCGTTGAGCCGAACTGCCGAGCGGCTGAGGGGTTGTCGGCCTGAATGTGTCGAACAATATCGAGAAGGCTGTCGAGGGCAGGTCGAGTCCAGACGACCGAGGCGCGTTTAGCCATTCAGGATCTTGTCTAACTCGGCCATGGCCTTGGCGTGGGACACCACTGCGCCTTTTTCGGCGGCGCGCATCCCTGCGATGATGCTTTCCAGCAACTCTAGCCGATCCGCCTTGCGTTCGTACTCACGGACATCCTCCAAAACGGCGGCGGACCTGCCCCGTTGCGTCAAGATGACCGGCCGTTTGGTTTTCTTGACCTTCGCGACGATCTCGGCCGTGCGCACGCGAAAGTCGCTGATCGGTGTCAGGTCTTCCAAGAGATTGAGCCTTGCCATAGGACACTCCCCATTAAGAGTAGCACTAATTGTACTCTTACAGTACCTAGCTCACGTCCCATTGTCAAATGTAAAGAACACGGGGACGGGCTCTGGCAGAAGGGGGCCGGTTTCCGCGCGAAAGGACCGCCGCAGCTAAAATTTTATCGCCTGAGAAATCTCTTCTTCGGACAGGTCCCGGGCGCAGGGTTCATCCTTCAGGTGTGATGCCGTTGTGACGACGAAGGTGGCGGGAATCCGCTCCCAATGCCGAAAATCCGGCTCCAGCGCGCCCTTCAACACCTTCGGGGCCTGCTTCATCAACGCGACCCCTCCTTTCAGGGATAGCTCGCACAGCTTGCCTTGCCCTCCCCCTTTGGCGTCGGCCACGCAACCCCCGACGACCACCCCGGCGCCTGCCGCCATCGGCACGAGGCTGTACACCATGCCGATCGGCAGCCGGATCCAGGCTTGCACATTCAGGAGCGGATGATAGGCATGGCTGTGCCGCACGGCGATTTTCTCGAACCATCGTCGCGTGGAGATGCGTACCCCCGTGTCGGAGGCGCAGACCGGCCCGAACGCGCCCTTCGGTCTGACGAGAAAATAGCCGTCGCTCGAGCCGAGAAATTTCAGATCCCAGTCGACGCCCGGGAAGCTTCCAACGCCGTAGATCTGCCAGGCCGGCTGCACGGCCTCGCCTCGATCAATTCTGGCGAGCTGGCGTTCCGCAAACGACCGGATTTCCGGTTCGAGGCCCTTGAGCGACCCGACCTGATCCTGCAAGCGCAGCCAGTCGACCCGCGCCTCACCGGGCTCGCCCAGGTGCTCCCACAACACGGCCGACAGGAGCAGATTGACGGGGTCCTCCCCGTAGTTGTAGAGCGGGGCGAACAGCTCGTGGTCCAGGCGTCTCAACTCCACCTTCGCCGCGTCGGCTTTCTTCTCCCGCAGGTAGCTGGCCGCCAGCAGGACGGTCAGGTAGCCGCGCTCGTAGCTTTCCAGGATGTACGCCGTCAAGGCGCCGTCCGGCAGAAAAATGCCGGCGGTTTCCCTGGTGACCGAATAGGTCTTGTGCCGGTATTCCGTTTGCGCGCGCGCGCCGTGGCGGAGCACCACGTCGTAGCACTTCCGCGCAAAGGCATCCGCCAGGAGGTTCAGCGTCTCAACCTGGCGGGACAGATTCACGCCCTGTTCAAGCGTGGCGCAGGTGGACGTGGCCCGCGGGCTCGGCCCTCTGTGCTGGCAACCGACAAGAAGCACGGTGAGACCGGTGACGACACCAAGGCCCGCCCACAGGCACCATACGGCCATGCGTGTATCGTGGACCATGACTGTCCCGCCAGTCTGAGTCACTCCGTCGTCCAGGTCAAGCCGGGAGCGCCGGCGGCTTGCGGACGGCCCGGGAACGGATTACCATCGCGACCCAGGACCTGCAAGGACGCTGCTTACCGACCGCACGGTCCACATCGCTCGGCCATGACCACCCCGCAAAAGACCCTGCTCCTGTTCCTCGGCTGCGCCGCGCTTCTCGCCGGTTCCTACCTCACGTTGCAGAACCTCAAAGAGACCATGGAGGCCCAGGTCACCGACCGTTTGACCCAGGCCGTCGGTCACATCAGCAACGAAAGCCTGGACGTTCGCCTGGGGGGCATTTATGCCCTCGAACGCATTGCCGCCGGGTCGGAACGAGACTACGAGCCGATCCTACACATCCTCATCACCTACGTGCGCGAGCGGGCTCCGTGGAAGGAGGACGGGTCGGCGCGGCAGGGCCAGCTTGCGAAGCCGGCACCCGACGTTCAGGCGGCGCTGACCGTGATCGGTCGGCGCAAGCATGCCTACAAGCAGGGAGAAACGCAGCGCCTGGACCTCCGCAAGACCGACCTGCGAGGGGCCAACCTCAGCGGCGCGCATTTGGAAGGGGCCATTCTCAGCGGCGTCCATCTGGAAGGCGCGATTCTCCACGGGACCAATCTGAAAGAAGCGATCCTCCGCGAGGCCCACCTGGAGAACGCCTCCCTCGTGGGTGCCCGCCTGGAGAAAGCGTACCTGGGGGGGGCGCGCCTGGACGGCGCGATCCTGAGGGACGCCCATCTGGAGGACGCTTACGCAAGCGAGGCCCGCCTGGACGGCGCGGACCTCCTGGGCGCCGACCTCACGGGCGCGTTCGGGCTCACCTGGGAGCAGATCAAGACGGCGCGGAAGGACAACCGGACCCGCCTGCCCAACGACCTCAAGGCACAACGGCCATCGCCTGGATCGCCGTAGAGGAAGGCCTCAGCGCACGCCGACAAAGCGGCCCTGGGCCATCTCCCGCAACTGCTCGACGTCCTCCCGCCGGGTCACGGACAGGGGAATGGTCTGACGCATCTCTTCGACGAGCAGTCCGGCGTCGAAGGAGTGCTTCTGCGCCAAGGCCCGGTAGAGCGCGGAAACCACCGCCTGCTCGATCTCCGCGCCGCTGAATCCCTCGCACGCGGCGACGATCCGTGGCAGGTCGAACGTGGCAGCATCCTGCTTGCGCAGGCCGAGGTGAATCTTCAGAATGGTTTCGCGTTCCTCAGAGGTCGGCAGATCCACGAAAAATATTTCATCGAACCGACCTTTGCGAAGCAGTTCGGGGGGGAGGATTGACAGGTCGTTGGCCGTCGCCACCACGAACACTTCCTTCCGCTTTTCCTGCAGCCAGGTCAAAAACGCCCCGAACAGGCGGCGGCTGAGTCCCCCATCGGCCTCGCTGCTGCCAGACGAGACCATCGCTTTCTCGATCTCGTCGATCCAGAGTGCGACAGGCGCTATGGATTCGGCCAGCGTGATCGCTTTGCGGAAGTTCTTCTCGGACTCACCGATGTACTTGTCGAAGAGCCGGCCGGCATCGAGCTTCAGCAGGGGCAGTTTCCACTCGCGGGCGATGACCTTGGCCGCCAGCGACTTTCCGCAGCCCGGCACGCCCACGAGGAGGATACCGCGCGGCGGGGTCAAATTGAGCGCCTGCGCCTCATGGCTAAACCCGACGTGCGCCCGCTGAAGCCAGGCTTTCAGATTCGCAAATCCGCCGAGCTGGAACCGGTTATCCTCGACCGGATAGTACTCCAGGATCCCGCCATCGCGGATCAGTTGCGCCTTCCGCTTCAGCACGAACCCGATGTCCTCAGGTGTGAGCTTTTCGTCGTCGAGCATCGCGCTCGCCACCGCCTGGCGTGCCTGCTGCAGGGTGAGCCCTTGCAGGGCATTCAGCAATGCCTCATGGTCCTCGTCGCGAAGCCGGACCTCGATCTTCCGGTCAGTCCTCACCGCCTGGAGTGTCGTGTTCACGACCCGGCGCAGTTCGTCCCGATCCGGAAAGTGCAGCGCGTAGCGTACCACTTCCTGGTCGATCTCGGCAGGAAGCTGGACCGTTGCGCCGGTCAAGACCGCTGTGGACCGCTTGGCGAGGAAACCCCGTGCCGTTTCGCGAAACTGTCGGGCGACCTTGGGATCTTCAAGGTACTTGCTCAGATCCTTCAGCAGGAAGACCCCCCCGACGGTGAGACTGTCCAGATGCCGGAGCATCATCAGCGGATCGGTCGTCTTGGTGATCGGGGACGTCTCCGAGGTCTTCATCAACCCGCGGGTGACGGACCATTGGAAAAGCGGCTTCCAGGCTGCATCCGCGACGGCGCTCAGAAGGTCCTCGACCCGTTCCTCTTCGACCGTCTCGATGACGATGACGGGGTGGAACGACAGCACCAGCGTTTTGATGTCGTGCACGCTGCTTACGGTGCTCACCGGCGATCCAACAGATGGGCGCGCAGAGCGGGACGAATCGATGCCCTCCAGGTATTGCGGCGGGGAGGGCACTGGTCCGCCGGCCGATGGGGGCGGGGGTGTCGACGCCATTGCATTATTTGCTGATGTCGTGGGCGAGCAGCGCGACATCGCGCATGACGTCCAGAACTTTGCGGGTCGTTTTATCCATAATCACGATATCGGTGCCGACCGTCACGCGGACCTGGTCTGGAGACGGCAGCGGCTTGAGCTTGATCTCGAGCTCGCGCGGCAGTGGTTGCATTTCTTTCTCAAGGTCGGCCGGCAGCACGGTGCCGCGCTCCAGCTGCTTCTGGATGCCCGGCGGCAGCTTGTTTTTCTTGGCCAGGCCGGGCGGCAGTCCTTTCTTCTTCTTTCCTTTGCCGTGGCCCTTCCCTTCCTTCTCCGCTTTCTCCCGGGCCTTCTCGATGATCTCCCGACCGTAATAATCCTTGATGACTTTCTGCTCGTCGTCACCGAAGACGATCCGGACATCGCCCTGCACAGACACCTGGGCCCAGGCCGGCCCGCCAGCGAGCAGCAGCGTCATCGCCCCTGCGATCATTCCCATGCATCGGTTCATAGCCGCGCCTCCTTCTTATTTCGTTCCCGCGTTCTCTCCGCCGTGGCTTCGCACCCGGTTGCGCCCCTCGCGCTTGGCCTGATAGAGGGCCTGGTCGGCGGCGGCGATCAGGACGGCCGGGTCGCCTTTCTCCGGCGGGACCATGCCGGCGGCGCCCACGCTGATGGTCACGCGGTCGGAAACGCGGGAGTTGACGTGCTGCAGGTGCAGCGCTTCGACCGCGTCGCGCATCTTCTCCGCCACCAGGGCGGCTCCCGCCGCATCCGTCTTCGGCAAGACCGCCACGAACTCCTCGCCGCCGTAACGGGCCGGGAGGTCTCCCGGGCGGTGCACCGCCCCCCCGATCGTTTTCGCCACCTGCTGCAGGCACGCATCGCCCGCCTGATGGCCGTACGAGTCATTGTACAGCTTGAAATAATCGATATCGATCATGAGGAGCCCCAGCGGGGTCTCATCGCGCCTGGCCCGGGCCCACTCCTGCTGGATGATCTCGTCGAACCGGCGGCGATTGGCCAGCCCCGTCAGCCAGTCCTGGCCGGACTGTTTCTGCAATTCCGCTTCGAGGCGCTTGAGCGTGTTGATCTGTTCCAGGAGGCCGGCCTTCTTCTGCCGTTCCCGGCGCACCGTCTCCGTCGTCGCCCCGTAGAAGACCGCCATGATGAGGAGCACCGTGATGCCCAGCAGGCGCCCCTCGGACAGCGAGCCGGTGTCGAGCGAATCCAGGTACAGCACGGCGCCATAGGCGGTGCACAGGATGACGGACAGGCCGATCATCTGCTTCAGGCTGGGCGCAAACGCCCCGATCAGCATGACCAGAAAATAGGTCAGGTACAGGGAAGACCCGGCGTTGCCCGAGAGGTAGATGATGGCGGTCGTGATGGCGGTGTCGCCCAGGACCAATCCCACAACCGGCCAGCCGCTCTCCCACAGGCGGGCCGGCAGAAACATCACGCCGGCGATGAACAGCAGGAGGCCGAGAATGATGATCTGCTTAACCTCGGACGAGACGAACGCTTCCTGGCTGAACAGGAGCTGATAGCACAGCACGATGGTAACCAACGCCTGGAGCAGGACGAACTGGAGGCGGTCCCGCGCGTCTGCGAACGAGGCGGTCAAGCGGGATTCCCGTTGCGCAGGCTCCACGACCTCGGTATTGTCGGGCATCGCGCATCCCTTCCCGGCCATCCACGCCGGCAATTCAGCAGGCAGATTCTAGCCTCGCGCATCTCCTAAAGCAAACGCCCAGGCGGGGGATTCCTTACCCGATGAGTTCCTTCACCGCCGCGGCATGGCAGCGAAGGGCCTGTTCTCCGAAGCAGACGAGGAGGATCCTCTCCAGCGATGCGTTGCGCTCAAGAAAAGATTTGATTTCGGCTACTCCGATGCGTGCGGCGCGCTCCATCGGAAAGCCGAAAATGCCGGTGCTGATGGAGGGAAACGCGATCGTCTTGAGGGCGTGTCGCTCGGCCAGCGCCAGGCTGTTGCGATAACAGCGCGCTAGCAGTTCGTCTTCCTGACGGGCGCCGCCCTGCCACACGGGGCCTACCGTATGAATCACCCACTCGGCCGGTAGATTATAGCCTTTCGTGATCTTCGCCTCACCGGTTGCGCAGCCGCCGAGCGTCCGGCATTCCTCCCACAGACCCGGTCCGGCCGCCCGGTGAATGGCCCCGGCGACCCCACCGCCGGGCGCAAGGGCATTGTTCGCGGCGTTGACGATCGCATCCACGACTTGCTGCGTGATGTCGCCTTCAATGACGGTAATCCTGTCAAGCAGCATTGCCACCCCGCGCAGTCGCCGAGTGGCCGGATTCTAGACCCGGCCTGCCGGCAAAGCAAACATCCTTGACCCCCTTTCGAAGCTTCATTAGAATCCTGCTATCCATGCGCTATTCCAACGTCTGCATCGAGTCCATCGGGTACGAGCTGCCGAAGCAGGTGGTCACCTCGGCGGAGATCGAGGCGCGCCTCAGCCCCCTGTACGATCGCTTGCAGTTGCCGTACGGGCGCCTGGAGCTGATGAGCGGCATCCGGGAACGGCGGTTCTGGGACGACGGCACGAGTCCGAGCGACGTCGCGTCCCTGGCGGGGAAAAAGGCGCTCGAACAGGCCGGGGTGTTCGGGCAGGAGATCGAATGCATCATCAACTGCTCCGTGTCCCGCGATTTTCTGGAGCCGGCGACCGCGTCCGTCGTCCATGAGCGCTTGAAGATTTCGCCCCGGGCCACGATCTTCGACATTTCCAATGCCTGCCTCGGCATGCTGAACGGGATGGTGGCGTTGGGCAACATGATCGAGCTGGGACAGATCAAGCGCGGGCTCCTCGTCGCCGGGGAGAACGGGAAGCCCCTGGTCGAAACGACCATCCGGCAGCTTCTCGCCGATGCCGCCATGACCCGCAAGAAATTCAAGGACGCCTTCGCATCCCTCACGATCGGCTCCGGGGCGGCGGCGATCGTCATGACCCATGCCGCCGTCTCCAAGCACGGCCATTCCCTCGCCGGCGGCGCCGTGCAAACCGACTCGGAGCAGAATCACCTCTGCCGCGGCAGCGCCGACACGGGCCTGGACTCCGACAGTCGGGCGGAAATGTCCACGCAATCGGAAGAGCTCCTGCACCGGGGCTGCGAGCTGGCCGGGCGGACCTGGGCCGATTTCAAGCGGGAGCTGGGCTGGAGCGACGCCGACGTGGCCCGGACCTTCTGCCACCAGGTCGGTGTGGCGCACCGCCGCCTGCTGTTCGAGACGCTGAAGCTGGACCCCGCGATCGACTTCCCGACCGTCGGATTTCTGGGCAACATGGGGTCGGTGTCTTTACCCGTCACCATGGCTCTCAGCATCGAAGCCGGTCACGTCCGGCGCGCCGAGAAGCTGGCCCTGCTGGGAATCGGGAGCGGCCTGAATTGCCTGATGCTGGGCGTGACCTGGTAGTGACGCGTGGACGCCTTCCGGAAGCTGTACCCGTTTGAATCCCACTATCTGTCGCTCGAAGGCCGCAAGTATCACTATCTTGACGAAGGGACAGGCGATCCCCTCGTCATGCTCCACGGGAATCCTACCTGGTCCTTTCACTACCGTGCGCTGATCGCCGAGTTCCGCAATACGCACCGGGTCATCGCTCCCGACCACATGGGCTGCGGGCTCTCCGACAAGCCCCAGGACTATCCCTATACGCTCGAACGGCACATCGCGAACCTGGAGGCCCTGCTCGATTCGCTCAAGCTGGAGCGCACGACGCTGTTCCTGCACGACTGGGGGGGGGCCATCGGGATGGGGTACGCGGAGCGCCATCCGGAACGGGTCAAACGCTTCGTTATCTTCAACACGGCGGCCTTTCCCGCGTCCCGGATTCCCTTCCGGATCAACATTTGCAAGCTGCCGCTCGTCGGCGCGCTGGCGGTGCGCGGGCTCAATGCTTTTGCCGGCCTCGCGCCCGCCATGGCCTGCGCCAAGCAGGAACGCATGACCCCGGCCGTGAAGGCCGGCTACCTCGCCCCGTACGACAGCTACGCCCACCGCATCGCCCTCCTACGTTTCGTGCAGGACATCCCGATGAGCCCGGCGCATCCGACGTATCGGCTGGTGGAGGACATCGGCATGGGGTTGTCGGCCTTTCAGGATCGCCCGATGCTCATCATCTGGGGCGAGCGGGACTGGTGCTTTACCACCGGCTTTCTCGCGGAATGGCAGAAGCGGTTCCCCCAGGCCGAAGTCCGGCGGGTTCCGGATGCCGGCCACTACGTGGTCGAAGACGCGCACGAGCAGATCATTCCCTGGGTGCGCGAGTTCTTCGCCAAGCATCCGATCCCATGACGGTGATGGCCTCATCCCCAACCGCCTCGACCGAGCCCGCTCTGCTCAACATCGCGGCCCACCTACCGCGAATGGCCGGCACGCATCCCGATCAGCCCGCGGTGATTCATCCGAAGGGCGGGGTGTCACTCACGTTCCGGCAACTGAACGAGGAGTGCGACCGGTACGCCTGGGGGTTGAGCCGCCTCGGCATCGGACGCGGCACCCGCACGGTGCTGATGGTGAGGCCGGGGCTGGAGTTCTTCAGCCTGACCTTCGCGCTCTTCAAGCTGGGCGCGGTCCCGGTCCTGATCGATCCCGGCATGGGCAGGGCGAATCTCCTCGGCTGTATCGAAGAGGCGGCGCCCGAGGCCTACATCGCGGTCCCCATCGCGCAGGCGGCGCGGGCGCTGTGTCCCCGCGCGTTCCGGACCGTCAAAACGGCGGTCACGGTGGGCCGGCGTTGGTTCTGGGGCGGCCCGACGCTCGCACAGACTCGCGAATCCATTTGGCGCGAGTTTCCTTGTGCACCGACAAGGGCGAATGACGCAGCCGCAATCCTGTTCACTTCCGGCAGCACGGGCGCGTCCAAGGGCGTGCGGTACGAGCACGGCATGTTCGACGCGCAGGTGCGAGCGCTGCGCGACTACTACGGCATTAAGGAAGGCGAGGTGGATCTGCCGGCGTTCCCGCTGTTCGCGCTCTTCAGCGTGGCCATGGGCGTGACCATCGTCATTCCCGACATGGACCCGGCCCATCCCGCCCGGGTGGATCCGGAGAAATTCGTCGCCGAGATCCAGGCCTATCGCGTCACACAGTCCTTCGGCTCGCCGGCCATTTGGGACCGGGTCGGAACATACTGCGTGGAGCGGAATCTGACGCTGCCGTCGCTCCGGCGCGTCCTTATGGCGGGCGCGCCCGTCTCGCCCGCCATCCTGGAACGGGTCCAGCGCATCCTCCCGGACCGCGCCGACGCCCACACGCCCTACGGCGCCACGGAGGCCCTGCCGGTGTCCTCTATCACGGCGCGCGAAGTCCTGAGCGAGACCGCCTCGCTCACCCGCGCCGGCAAGGGCACCTGCGTCGGCAAGGCGTTGCCGGGCATCACCCTTCGCGTCATCCGCATCACCGATGAGGCGATTCCGTCCTGGGACGATCGGCTGGTCCTCCCGCGCGGCAAAATCGGCGAGATCGTCGTGAAAGGTCCCGTAGTCACGCGTGCCTACTACCAGCGCGAGGCGGCGACGGCGCTCGCCAAGATCCCCGATGGCAATTCATGGTGGCACCGCATGGGAGACGTCGGCTACCTCGACAAACGCGATCGCCTCTGGTTCTGCGGGCGTAAGGCCGACCGAGTGCGGACCGCCGCAGGCACGCTGTTCACCGTGCCTTGCGAGGAGATCTTCAACCAGCACCACGACGTGTTTCGCTCGGCCCTTGTAGGCATCGGTCCCTCGGGAAGCCAGCGGCCGGTGATCGTGATCGAGCCAGTTCCAGGCAGGTTTCCTGCGACCGCCGGCGAAGCGAAGCGGTTCACCGAAGAATTGCTGTGGCTGGGATCGGCCACTCCGTTGACCGCGGGGATCGCCACGGTTCTGTTCCATAAGAGCTTCCCTGTGGACGTGCGCCACAACGTGAAGATCTCACGGGACAAGCTGGCCCGCTGGGCCGCGGAGCAGTTGCGATGAAGGCGCTGGTGACGGGCGGGGGCGGCTTTCTCGGCCGGCATATCGTCACGAAACTGCTGGCGCGGGGAGACAAGGTCAGGGTCCTGGGCCGGCGGCGCTATCCCGACCTGGACAAGATAGGCGCGGAGACGGTCTGCGCGGATATTCAGGATGCGGCGGCTGTCGGGCGCGCCTGCGCCGGTATGGACGCGGTCTTCCATGTCGCGGCGCTGGCGGGCTACTGGGGCTCGTGGGACTCGTACTACGGCCCCAACGTCGTCGGCACGGAGAACGTCCTCCATGGATGCCGGAAGGCGGGCGTGCGAAAGCTGATCTACACCAGCACGCCGAGCGTCGTCTCCGCCGCCGGCAATCTGGAGCATGCGGATGAGCGGGTCCCCTATCCCTCGCGCTACGACTGCCCCTATCCCGCCACCAAAGCCCGGGCCGAGCGGCTCATCCTCGCGGCGAACGGCCAAGGCGGATTGCTGACGGCCTCGCTCCGTCCGCATCTGATCTATGGACCGGGCGATCCCCACCTGTTCCCCCGGATCATTGACCGGGCCCGAAAGGGACTTCTGGTCCAGGTGGGCGACGGCACGAACCAGGTGGACGTCACCTACGTCGAGAACGCGGCCGACGCGCACCTTTTGTCGGCGGACCACCTCGGCGACGGCTCGCCGGTCAACGGCCAAGCGTATTTCATTTCCCAGGGGACGCCCGTATCGCTCTGGCCCTGGATCAATCTGATCCTGGAACGGCTGGGCATCCCCGGCGTCCGCCGTACGATTTCCCATGGACTTGCCCGGACAGTTGGAGCGGCCCTGGAAATGGCCTATACTGTGCTGCCGCTTCGAGGGGAGCCGCGGATGACCCGGTTCCTGGCCGATCAATTGGCCACCTCGCATTACTTCGACATCTCGAAGGCGCGCAAAGACCTTGGCTACGCACCGCGGATCAGCACCGAGGACGGATTAGAGCGAACGATCAAAGCACTCCAGGCAACATGAACAACCGCCGTCGCATCGTCATCACGGGGATCGGGCTCACCTCGCCCAACGGGAACACGCTGGCCGAGTACCGGGCGAACCTCCTGAAGGGAGTCTCCGGCGTCGTCTGGTTCGAGACCCGCTACATGGGCAAGGTGCTCGCGGGCGTCTGCAACTACGACCCCCTCAAGTACCAGTTGAAGAAGGAGGTCCGCCGGGGCACGCGGGCTGGGTCCATCGCGATCTATTGCGCGCAGGAGGCGATGGCCGACTCGACGCTGGGCTTCCCTTCGCTCGACAAGAGCCGCATCGGCGTCTATCTCGGCATCACGGAGCACGGCAACGTGGAGACCGAGAACGAGATCTACAACATCAGCCAGTACAACTACGACACCAAGTTCTGGTCGCACCACCACAACCCCCGGACGGTCGCCAACTCCCCGGCCGGCGAGGTCACCCTGAACATGGGCATCACCGGCCCCCACTACACGATCGGCGCGGCCTGCGCGGCGGGGAACGCCGGCCTGATCCAGGGGGTCCAGATGCTCCTGCTGGACGAAGTGGACGTGGCGGTGGCGGGCGGGGTCTCCGAGAGCATCCACACGTTCGGCATCTTCGCCAGCTTCGCCAGCCAGGGGGCGCTGGCGAGCCACGCCGACCCGGCCAGGGCGTCCCGCCCCTTCGACCGCGACCGCAACGGCATCGTGTGCTCGGAAGGCGGGTGCGTCTTCGTCCTGGAGCGCCTGGACCATGCCGAGGCGAGAGGGGCCCGGATCTACGGGGAAATCGTCGGCCACCACATGAATTCGGACGCGTCGGACTTCGTCCTGCCCAATGCCCAGCGGCACATCGAGTGCATGCAGGCGGCCCTGAAGCGGGCCGGGATCGGCCCCCAGGACATCGACATCGTCAGCACCCACGCCACGGCGACCCCCCTCGGCGACATCCAGGAGTGCCAAGCGCTGCGGACCGTCTTCGCCGACTGCCCGAAGACCCATTTCAACAACACCAAAAGCTTCATCGGCCACGCCATGGGCGCCGCCGGCGCCCTGGAACTGGCGGGCAATCTGCCCTCGTTCGACGACGGCATCGTCCACCCGACCATCAACGTGGACCACCTGGATCCCCAATGCGAAGTCCCCAATTTAGTGCTGAATTCTCCACAAAAATTGCCCCGCGTGGACTATATCCTGAACAATTCCTCGGGCATGCTGGGAATTAACTCGGTAGTGGTTGTAAAACGGATATAAATCGTGTATTTTCTGAGGCCGATTGTGCCCGGCCGGACCTCGGGGAAGTCTCGACATGACGAACGATCAGATCAATCAAGCGATCCTTCAGATCATCAGTGTGATCGCGCCTGATGAGGACCTGAGCCATCTCAAGAGCGACGTGGCGCTCAGGGAACAGCTCGAGCTGGACTCCATGGACTTTCTCGACATCGTGATGGAGCTGCGCAAGCGCTACAAGGTCGAAGTCCCTGAAGCCGACTATGGGCACTTGGCCAGCCTGGACAGCTGCGTGGCCTACCTCGCGCCCAAGCTCAAAGACCTCTGACAAGAAGGGGGACAGTCCCCCTTCTTAAATGGGGACTGTCCCCATTTTCCCATGCCTCCCTCCCACTATGACGTCATCATCATCGGCGCCGGCATGTCGGGCCTGGCGGCGGCCATCCGTCTGGCCTATTTCGATAAAACGGTGTGCGTGTTGGAACGACACTACGCGGCCGGCGGCCTGAACTCGTTCTATGCGCTGGGCGGCTACCAGTTCGACGTCGGCCTCCATGCCATGACCAATTACGTGCCGCCGGGCACCCGCGGCGCCCCCCTCACCAAGATCTACCGGCAATTGCGGCTCACGCCGGAGGACTTCGGGCTGGCTCCCCAATATCAGTCCGAGGTGCGCTTTCCGGGCATCTCGCTCCGCTTCAACAACGACTTTGAATTCTTCGTCCAGGAGGTCATCGAGAAGTTCCCCGCCCAGAAGGATAATTTCCTGCGTCTCGTGCGCCACATCCGGGACTATGACGAACTCGACCTCGACGCGAAACCCCTGTCGGGACGGCAGGTCGTCGCGCGCTTCCTGACCGACCCGCTCCTGGTCGACATGATCTTCTGCCCGCTGATGATTTACGGCAACGCCGAAGAGCACGACATGGAGTTCGGCCAGTTTGTGGTGATGTTCAAGAGCATCTTCTGCGAGGGCCTGGCCCGGCCCCGTGAAGGCGTCCGGCGCATCATCACGGCCCTGCGCCGGAAGGTGCGGGGGGTCGGCGGGACCGTCCGGATGAAATGCGGGGTCCGGTCGCTGCGCGTTGAGGGGGGGCGGGTCAAGGCCGTGGAGCTCGACAGCGGCGAGACGCTCACGGCCGGCGTCATTTTTTCCTCGGCCGGCTACGTCGAGACGATGCGCCTGTGCACCGATTGCGATCCGGAGAAACTCACGCCCCTGGAGGGGCGGATGTCGTTCATTGAGGTCATCCACGTGCTGGACAAGCCGATGAAGGCGCTCGGCCACGACGCCACCATCATCTTCTACAACACCGGTAAGGAGTTTCACTATGCGGTGCCCGCCGACCTTGTCGATCCCCGGAGCGGCGTCATCTGCTGTCCCGACAACTTTCTCTTCGACAAGCCCATCGCCAAGCCCATGATCCGCCTGACCTGCCTGGCCAGCTTCGACCGCTGGGCCGCCCTTGAGCAGCCGGCCTACGTGCAGGCCAAAGCGGAGTGGCTTCCGCGAATCCACCAGGAAGTGCTAAAATTCGTCCCCGACTTCAGGGCACACAGCCGGTTCACGGACTTTTTCACCCCCCGGACCATCAAGCACTGGACGGGCCACGTGAACGGAGCGGTATACGGAGCGCCGGGCAAACTCAAGACCGGGCGGACGCACCTGGACAACCTGTTCATCTGCGGCAACGACCAGGGCTTCCTCGGCATCATCGGGGCGATGTTGAGCGGGATTTCGATGGCCAACCTGCACGTGCTGAAGAAATAGCGCACTTCCCTCGCCCCTTGAGGGAGAGGGTAGGGTGAGGGGATGTACTGAGCAGCGATTTCCGTTCGCCCTGAGCTTGTCGAAGGGCGTATGAGTCAGATCGTGAGCTTCTGGATGTATATCTTGCGTTGCGTGGATAATTCCTATTACACAGGACACACAGACGACCTGGGAAAGCGGATGGCCGAACACCAGGCTGGCGAGATTGAAGGGTACACGCAAAACAGACATCCTGTGACGCTGGCGTTTTCTGAGGAATTCCCCTCACGCGAGGAAGCCTTGTGCCGAGAACGCCAGATCAAGGGCTGGAGCCGAAAGAAGAAAGAAGCGTTGATGCGGGGAGATTGGGCAGAGGTAGCGAGGTTGGCGAGGGGCGGGACTAGCCGTTCGTCCTGAGCTTGTCGAAGGATGAACGATAAGATTTCTCGTACGAAGTTACGTTGACACGGGTAGTTATGTGGGGCACAATCCAAGAAAATTCTGTCGGGGCGTTTAACAGGCATGCCTATTGATCGCTATGCTATCTGCCACAATTAAACTGTTCTTGCCGTGCGGAGACGCTAAAAGTCTGCGAACAGCAGAAATCTCTAACTGGACGGGCAAGGCGATAGCGGCACCTCGAACGGAACTTGACGATTTGCTTCAGCGCGAAGAGGTCGATAAACCTGGCATTTATATCTTGTCTGGTGTCGATCCGGTTTCTGGCTCACCACGTGCCTACATCGGAGAGGCGGAGGTCATTCGTGATCGCCTGAAACAACACAAGACCAAGGAATTTTGGACTTCGGCTATCGTCTTTGTCAGCAAGGACGAGAACCTCACAAAAGCTCATGTTAGATACTTGGAGAACCGACTCCTTAGTGAGGCCAGCAAAGTTGGTAGGTTTACCTTAGAGCAAAATCAAGCGAGCGGATCGAGGCTTCCCGAATCGGATCGCGAGGATATGGAGGTTTTTCTTTCTCGCATCCATCAACTGTTGCCTGTGCTCGGTTCTGATCTTCTCATCCCCATCGCTCAACCTGCAGCGAAGCAACAATCCGGTGGCATTCTTTTCTGCCGCATGAAGGGCGCTGAGGCGCGTGGACATCGCTCGCCTGACGGGTTTGTGGTACTTCAGGGTTCTACAGCAGTGTTACAGGAACGCCTATCCGCGAAGAAATGGCCGTATGTCGTCGCTCTCCGCAAAAAGTTGATTGACGATGGCACCCTAGTCCAGAAGGACGGATTTTATCTGTTTACAAAAGACTTCGAGTTTTCTAGTCCTAGCGCGGCCGCAGCCGTTATTGAAGGCGGCAGCGCGAATGGACTTATTGAGTGGAGAGCAAAGGATGGAAGAGTTCTGAAAGAACTCGATGAACAGGCGTAATCCACGTTGCGTTGAAGGGCGACAGGCAAGACGGAAATCGAAGCGCCCTTCGACAGGCTCAGGACGAACGGAATTATCGTGGATCAGTGAAATGTTGAGTCACCCTCACCCCAACCCTCTCCCTTCAAGGGCGAGGGAAAAGATGGAATAGATGGCGCAAGACTGGCTCAGAGACGTCAAGCCCGACTACGACGTCATCGTCGTCGGCTCGGGGCTCGCGGGGCTGACGGCCGCCAACCGGCTGGCGACCTGCGGCTATGCGGTGCTGCTGCTGGAGCACCATTACAACTTCGGCGGCATGGCGACGTGGTTCAAGCGGAAAGGCGGCCACATCTTCGACATCTCGCTCCACGGCTTCCCCATCGGCATGATCAAGACCTGCCGCAAGTACTGGTCGGCGGACATCGCGGAGTCCATCGTCCAGCTCAAGGGCATCCGGTTCGACAATCCCCAGTTCTCCTTCACCACGACCTTCGACCGGGCCGACTTCACCGACAAGCTGGTCAACCACTTCAAGATCCCGGCCGAGACCGTCGAGGCGTTTTTCAAGTTCGCCCGCGGCATGAACTTCTACGACGACCAGAAGACGACCACCCGCGAGCTCTTCGAACGGTACTTCCCCGGCCGCCCCGACGTGTGGCGCCTGTTGATGGAGCCCATCGCCTACGCCAACGGGTCCACGCTGGATGACCCCGCCATCACGTTCGGCATCGTCTTCTCCAACTTCATGAGCAAGGGCGTTTACACCTTCCGGGGCGGCACGGACAAGCTCATCATGAAGATGAAGGCGACGCTCAAGGCCAACAAGGTGGACCTGCGCCACCACGCACTGGTGGAAAAAGTGCTCGTCGAGCGTGGGCGGGTGGCGGGCGTGATCTGCAACGGCCGGACGATTCGCGCCAAGGCCGTCCTCTCGAACGCCAACCTCAAGTCCACCATCCACAAGCTTGTGGGCGACGAGCACTTCAGCCCGGATTTCCTCCGCGAGGCCGCCGCCGTCCGCCTCAACAGCAGCAGCTGCCAGGTGTACATGGGCGTCCGCAAGGGCGAGTGCATCCCCTATGTCGGGGACCTGTTCTTCACCTCGACCCATCCGGAATTCGATACAGAGGCCCTCAACTCGATGGACGTCACGAGCCGGACCTATTCCTTTTATTACCCCGACACGCGGCCCGGATCGGACCGGTACGCGATCGTCTGCTCCACGAACGCCAATTACAAGGATTGGATCACGCTGTCGGAGGAGGCCTACCGGCGGGAGAAGGACAAGCTGATCAAGGGCGTGGTGGACACGCTGGAGAAGTACCTGCCGGGCGTCAGCGACAAGATCGACCACCTGGAGGCGTCCACCCCGCGGACGTTCGAGTACTACACCCGGCACATGGCGGGCGCGTCGTTCGGCACGAAGTTCGAGGGGCTGAAGATCAGCCAGAACCTTGCGAAAGTGATCAGCGGGCTCTTTCACGCCGGCTCCGTGGGCATCATCATGTCCGGCTGGCTGGGCGCCATCAACTACGGCGTCATCGTGGCCAACGAGGTGGATAAATTTATCCGTCAGGAATCAATCGCCGCGGGCGGCTTGGGGCAGGCGGCGGCGGCCTCCCATGTTTGATTTCCGCGACCAGACCGTCGTCGTCACCGGGGGCACCCGCGGCATCGGCCGGGCCATCTCCCGGCATTTCCTCGAGGCGGGCGCGACGGTCGTGGCCACCTACACCGCCAATGACGCCGCAACGGAGGCGTTCAAGACCGCTCTGGGCCCAGCCGCCAAAGAGCTCCATCTCCGCAAGTTCGACGTCGCCGACTACGCGCAGGCCGAGGCCTTCTACAAGGACCTCGACGCGGAGCACAAGAACTTCTCCGTCCTCGTCAACAACTCCGGCATCCGCAAGGACGCCGTCCTGGCGATGATGAAGCCGGAGGACTGGCAGCAGGTCCTGGACGTCAACCTGACCGGCGCCTTCAACATGGCCAAGCTGGCCGTGCACCGGTTCATGCCGAACCGCTATGGTCGCATCATCACGATCACGTCGCCGGCCGGCCGCTTCGGGTTCGAGGGGCAGGCGAACTACGCCGCCTCCAAGGCCGGGCAGATCGCGATGACGCGCTCGCTGTCGAAGGAGGTGGCCTCGCGCGGGATCACGGCCAACTGCGTCTCGCCGGGGTTCATCGACACGGAGTTCGTCGCGGACCTGCCGGAGAAGCTCCGCAAGGACTACCTCGCGTCGATTCCGCTCAAGCGCTTCGGGACGCCCGACGATGTCGCATACTGTGTGCTCTTCCTGGCCTCCCGCGAGGCCGGCTACATCACCGGCTCGGTCCTGTCCGTGGACGGAGGCCTGTAAAGTGACGGCCCGGACGAACGAGGTGCTGACGCTGCTCCCCCACCGCCCGCCCTTCCTCTTTCTCGACGAGGTGCTCGAGCGGGACGACCGCCGCATCAAGGCCGTCAAGACGCTGCACCCGGAGGAGCCGTACCTGGCGGGGCACTACCCCGGTCGGCCCATCATGCCCGGCGTGCTAATTTGCGAGTGCGTGTTCCAGGCAGGCGCCGCGCTCCTGTTCGGCCGCGGCACGCTCGATCCGAAGAAGGTGCCGGTGCTCAGCAAGATCCAGAACGCCCGCTTCCGGCGGCCCGTCTTTCCCGGCGCCCGGCTGGTGATCGAGGCGGAGATCGTCGAAGAGCTCATGGGCGCGTTGATCATGAAGGGTTCAGTCGGCGTGGACGGGCAGAATGTGCTGCGCACGGAGTTCATCGTCGGCATGGCGGACGTCGGCGAGGGACCGACCATGAGGAGTCCGGCGTGAGCTTTCTCGGCTTTGAAGGCAGGACGATCGTCGTCTTCGGCGTGGCGAACAAGAAGAGCGTCGCCTACCACATCGGCCAGACGCTGGAAGCGGAAGGAGCGACGGTCGTCTATGTCGTGCGGTCGAAAGAGCGCAAGGACAGCGTCGGCAAGCTGCTGCCGAAGGCGGAGATTCACGTCTGCGACGTGGCGCGGGAAGAGGAAATCCTCGCCGTGGCCCGCGACATCGGCAAAGCCCATCCGGCGATCCACGGGCTCGTGCACTCCATCGCCTTTCTGGACTACGAGGGCGGCGTCAAGCCCTTCCACGAGACGACCCGCAAGGCCTTCCTCCAGTCCGTGGACATCTCCTGCTATTCGCTCATCGCCATCGCGAACGCCTTCAAGACCATCCTGGTCCCTGACGCCTCCGTCGTGGCGGTCTCCATCTCGACCACAAAGATGGCGGCCGAAAGCTATGGCATCATGGGCCCCGTGAAGGCCGCGCTGGATTCGACCATCTGTTTCCTCGCCAAATCTTTTAGTTCGTTCTCCAACGTCCGCTTCAACTCGGTCAACCCCGGCCTGCTCAAGACTTCGGCCTCGGCCGGCATCCCCGGCTATGCGGACTACTATCTCTACGCGGAGCGGCTGACGCTGCGGAAGAAGGGGGTGACGACGCAGGAGGTCGCCAACGCGGCGGCGTTCCTCCTGAGCGAGCGCTCGGCCGGCATCAACGCCCAGGGGATCGTCCTCGACGCCGGCATGGCCGTGAACTACTTCGACAAGGACATCATGCGCCGCGCCTCACGGCCCGAGTGATCCGACTTTGAGCCCGCCGTACAGGTCCGACGACTCGAAGTTCAGCGACCGGCGCAAGGTTCCGCGGTTCACGCTCCAGGTCCGGGCGGGCGTGACCGGCGGCGGGAAGACCCATTGGGGCAGCCTCAGCAACGTGAGCCGGACCGGCGTGGCCATGTCGCTCAAGCAGCCATTGCGGCCGAACCAGGGCGTCACCATCCTGTTCAACCTTCGCAGCGCCGATGGGCGGGAAGTCACGGAGTCTTTGTCCGCAAAGGTCGTCTGGCAGTTGGGAGGCAAGGCTGGGTTCGAGTTGGACCCTCCCGTGAAGGGCCGTTCCCCGGCGGTCCTGAAGGCGCCGTACCTCAATGCCTACCTGCTCGATAAAGAATCAGGACGGTAAAGGAGGGAATGCCGCGGCGTTCCGGGCTTTCCCGGCTTAGCCTTGACTCCCGCTGCGCAGTGGATTACGATGCATCCCGTACTTACGTCCTTGGTGTCGCAACCCTGTGACTGGAGGAGGCCATGACGATGACTGGAGTGATTCGCATACTGGGCATTCTGACGGCGGTTGCATTCGTGGGCCAGGTCGGTCTGGCGGCGGCGGCCGACGAGCCCAAGAAGGAAAAGAAGGCCAAGGAGGCCCCGGCGGCCGCGAAGCCGGGCGGTGGGATCCAAAGCAACAAGGCCGAGGCCGCCAAGTCGCCTCGGCTGACGAAGGGCCGTGTCTGCTCGGGTGAGACCCCCAAGATCAAGAAGATCAGCCCGGACGAAGGCAAGACCGGTGACAAGGTGACCATCACCGGCGAAAACTTCGGCGAGCCCGGCTGTATCAGCATGGTTTCCTTCGGGCCCGGCGGAGCCGCCAAGTTCACCCAGGTGGACGACAAGACGATCACGACCACGGTCCCGGATGGCAAGAAGGGGATGGAGTTCCTGACCGTGACCGGTGCCACAAGCCAGGATACCAAGCCTTTCCTGCGCAAATAGACCGCGTTCTCATTCCTGGGCCGGCGCGCTGCTCCCGGGGGAGTCCCCGGGCGGCGCGTCGCCGCCTCCGGCCCGTCCATCGTATAATGCCGAAATGTCCGCTGTGACCAAGAAGTACCAGGAGGCCGAGTACGTCCGCGACGAAGCGGGCTTGAAGGCCCTCTGCGGGCGGCTCCGGGAGCACGAGCGCCTGGCGGTGGACACGGAATTCATGGGCGAGGATTCCTTCCATCCCCGCCTTGAAATCATCCAGGTCGCGGCGGGGGACGTGACCGCGATCATCGATCATCAGGAAGTCCGCCGGCTCGATCCATTCCTGGACCTTCTGAACGACGCCCGGCTGCTGAAGGTGGTCCACGCCGGTCGGCAGGACCTGGAAATTTTCTCGGTGCTGTCCGGGGCCGTGCCCGCGCCCATCTTCGACACGCAGATCGCGGCGGCGATGGTGGGGTACGGGGCGCAGGTCGGCTACGGCCAACTCGTGCAACAAGTCGTCGGTGTGGTCCTGGACAAATCCGAGACCTTCACGAATTGGGCGCAGCGCCCGCTGACCCCGCAGCAGATCGCTTACGCGCTTGAGGATGTGCGGCATCTCTTTTCCTTGTACGACCATTTGCACGGCAAGCTGAAGACGCTGGGGCGCTTGGAGTGGGTGGAGGAGGAATTTGATCGGTTGCTGACCCTGGCCGGGGAGGAGTCGCGCGACCCGCGGCTCCGGTACCAGCGCATCAAGGGCTGGGAGGGCCTGCATCCGCGCGCGCGCGGCATTCTGCGGGAGCTGGCCGCCTGGCGCGAGCATGAGGCCAAAAGGCGGGACCGGCCACGCGGGCGGATCCTGCGCGACGAGATCCTGGTCGAGGTCGCCCGGCGCACGCCCACGACAATGTTGGCGCTGGGGGCCTTGCGCGGCATCCAGCCCTCCCAGGTGGAGAAATACGGCGAGGCGCTGGTCGGAGCGGTCAAGCATGGCCTGGACGTTGCGGAGCGCGACCTGCCGCGGGTCGAGAAACGCAAGCGGATCGATCCGGAAACGGCCGGGCTGGCCGATCTGCTCGGGACGGCGCTGAAGGTTCGCGCGGTCGAGGCTTTCATCGCGCCGCAGTTGCTGGCCACGTCGGCCGATCTCGATGTCTTCGCCCTGCATCGGGGCAAGGGTCCCGCCGAGCAACTGCCTCTCATGCAGGGCTGGCGGCGCGCGCTCGCCGGCGAGCACCTCGTGAAGGTCCTCCACGGCCGGCTCACCGTCGGCTACGACCCGGACACCGGCCAGGTGCGGCTCTTCGAGCGCTAAACCGCCTTCGGCTTGATGACGAAGACGCCGTCGCGGAGGGTGAGGAGGGCGGCGGTGACGCGGGGGTCGGACGAGACGACGCGGTTCAAATCCTGGATCGCGGCGGTGGAGGGGTCGGGACCGTGGGAGTTGAGGACCCGCCCGCTCCAGAGGACGTTGTCGATCAGAATCACACCGGTCGGCGAGATGAGATCGAGCGCGCGCCGGTAGTAGTTCACGTAGTTGGCCTTGTCGGCGTCGATGAAGATCAGGTCGAACGGCCCCTTCAGCGCCGCCAGCGTCTCCAGCGCCGGCCCCACGCGGACATGGATCTTCCTGCCGTGCGGGCTCTTGTCCCAGTGCCGGCGCGCAAAGGCCGCCGAGTCGGCATCAATCTCGCAGGTGAGCACCGTGCCCTCGTCCGGCAGCGCCTCCGCCATCGCCAGCGCACTGTAACCCGTAAACGTCCCGATCTCCAGGGCCCGCTTGGCGTGCACGGCCAGCGCCATCACTTTGAGAAACGCGCCCTCCAACGGCCCCACCACCATCTGCGGGCAGTCCTGCGTCCGGTACGTCTCCTCGCGGATCGTCCGGCAGACGTCCGATTCGGCCACGGAGCAGGCCGCCGCGTACTCCTCGATCTCCGTGGGCACCAGGTTTTCCATGGAGGCCCCCTCTCCCTAACCCTCCCCCTCGGAGGGGGGAGGGGAGGGTGGGGGTGAAACCGGCTCGAACTCGATCGTGAAATGCCGTAGCACCGGCGCCTGCTTGATGACGCGGAAGCCGCGCAGGGACTCGCGCAGCTTGTAGACGTGCTCGGCCACTTCGATCACGTAATCAATGTGGCTCTGGGTGTAGGCCCGCCTGGGGATGGCGATGCGTACGAGGTCCATGTCCGCGGGGATTTCCTCGCCGTCCACCGTGCGCCCGAACATGGCGTTGCCGATCTCGCCCGTGCGGACGCCGCCGTGCTCGTAGAACGCGGAGCAGAGGCTCTGGGCCGGGAATTGGTTCGGCGGGATGTGCGGGAGCAGGGCGCGCGCGTCCACGTACACGGCGTGCCCGCCCGGCGGCTGGACCATCGGGTAGCCGATCGCCGTCATCCGCTCCGCCAGGTACTCGACCGAGCGGAGCCGGTAGCGCAGATAGTCCTCCTCCAGCACTTCGCGCAGGCCCTGCGCGATCGCGTCCAGGTCGCGGCCCGCCAGCCCGCCGTAGGTCGGAAACCCCTCGGTGAGGATCAGGAGGTTCCGGCACTGCTGGGCCCAGGCTTCGTTGTTCATGCCGAGGAACCCGCCGATGTTGACCAGGCCGTCCTTCTTGGCGGACATCGTGCAGCCGTCGCTGAGGCGGAACAGCTCGTGGGCGATGTCGGCCGGCGACCTGTCCTGGTAGCCGGGCTCGCGGAGTTTGATGAAGTAGGCGTTCTCCGCGAACCGGCAGGCGTCTAGGAAAAATGGGACGCCGTGGCGGCGGCACAAGGCGCTCGTCTCCCGGAGATTCTGCATCGAGACCGGCTGCCCGCCTCCGGAATTGTTCGTCACCGTGAGCAGGCAGAGCGGAATCCGACCGGGCTTCGCTTCTTTGAAGAGCGCCTCCAGCCGGTTCAGATCCATGTTCCCCTTGAACGGGTGCCTGGCCTGCGGCTGTTTGCCTTCCGGGATCACGAGGTCCACCGCCTCGGCGCCGGTGTGCTCGATGTTGGCCCGCGTCGTGTCGAAGTGCGTGTTGTTCGGGACGATCTGGCCCTTCCCGCATACCGTCGAGAAGAGGATGCGCTCCGCGGCCCGGCCCTGGTGGGTCGGGATGATGTGGGCGTAGCCGGTCAGGCCTTTGACCTCCGCTTCGAACCGGTAAAAACTGCTGGACCCGGCGTAGGCGTTGTCGCCGCGCATCATCGCGGCCCACTGCTCGGAGGACATGGCCGCCGTGCCGCTGTCAGTCAGGAGGTCGATGAGGATGTCCTTCGCGCGGATGGCGAACATGTTGTAGCGGGCCTGCCGCAGGACCGCCTGCCGTTCCTCCTGCGTGGTCATGCGGATCGGCTCGACGACCTTGATTTTGAATGGCTCGATGATGGTCCGGAACATGCGGCTAGTATAGCGCCAGATGCCGGTCGGCGTCATGCGCCGATGCGGATGAAGCAGATGGGGTCCTCGACGATGGCCGTCGGGTAGTCCTCGTCTTCGACCACGCACGCGAAGCCCCGGCGCTCGCACCAGTCCGTGATCCAGGGAATCTCCTCCACCGACGTGGTGACCAGGCCGGGACGCGCCACTTTGTCGAGACATCCGGCGGCGAGCGCGAAGACGGCCTGTCGCTCGATCGAGAACTCGGCCGGATGGAACGTGACGGGATTGGCGCGGCCGGAGGACAGCGCGCCGAGCTCGGGAAAGCATTCCGGGTCGTTGAGCACGCTGACGAGCCACAGATGGTCAAAGGCGCCGACCGCCTCCCGCGCGTCCCTGGCCCGGAACGCAAATGGCAGGCCAGCGCAGGCTGTGTTGAGCACCGTCACTTCCTCCGCGCGGAGGTTGTAGGCTTCCACCGTGCGATTCAATTCCATCGTCTCCATCGCCAGCACGGGCAGCTCGGCGATGCCCGCGCCGACGTACAGGCTCCGGCCATTCGGGGCAAGCCGGTCGCGCAACAGGCCGGCCAGCTTGATGCCGAGATCCTGGCAGGGCCCCCGCCGTTCCTCCCAAAACGCGTCGCCGCCCTCGTGGCAATAGATGGGGCCGAGGGCGGTGTAGTCCACGGCATCGAAGATCCGCGCGATGGCTTGGAGCGTGGCGGGTTGGAGTTGCGTCATCGAGGAGAGCGTGTTGGTGCCGAAGACAGGATTTGAACCTGCACGGGATTGCTCCCGCTAGACCCTGAATCTAGTGCGTCTGCCAGTTCCGCCACTTCGGCACAGAGCGGAGAGCAAGAATTATATGGTACAGTTCCGGCCGTGTCCAGTCTGAAGAATCCGTATCGGATAGGGCAGACGGTCGTCCCTGCCGCCTGGGCCTGGATGCTGCTGGTGGCCGCCTTGTCCTTCTGGGGGGCCTGGGACATCCCGGCGCGACTGCCCGACATCAACGACGTCGCCACCACGCACCTGTTTCTCGCCCCGGTTTCCCTGATCTTGTTTCTCGTCCTGAGCTGGCTCAGGCAATATTACGACGATGAAACGGCCCATCCCGGGCCTCGGCCGTTTGCCCGTTGGCGCGCGACGATGGGGATCTGGATCCTGGCGTTCCTGCACCCCGTTTCCTGCGGACTGTACCCGGCGGCCTTCAACCTCGATACCCGGACCGTTGAGCAGATCACGCAAGCGGTGGGCGTGATGCGGGCCGGGATGCCTCGCGCTGAGATGGAACAGCGTATCGTCGAGCTGAATGCGGCGCTGCCGGTGTCCATGGAGACGGATCGCAGCCGGCATCGGAGGCTCCAGGAAGAAGCGGCGCGGTATCTGGACGAGAGGGACGCGGCCGTCCGCCGGCAGCTCTGGCCGGAGCTGTCGCGGGCCACGCTCGTTTTTATTCCCTGGGGCTTGAAGCCGGGGCATGAGCCGGAGCGGAACGCGCGCGAGCAGGTCTTTCTGCGGAGGACGCGCGCGACCAGCGACATCGGCGTGGACACGATCCGGGTCCGGTACGGGCCGGCCTTGACGGTGGAAGAGATCGTCTATTCCTCCAACCGCCAGCTCCTCATGGAGCGCCAGCCCTGCACGATCCACGTCATGATCCCCGCGCCGCCGGAGACATCGTTTCCCTATCCCTGTCCGAAGTAGATATTGTACTGCCCCACTTAATTGGGGACAGGTTGTGTCTTGTTTTTGACTCTCCATTCCGCATAGAACTCGGCCGGCGCCTGCATCCCTAACGCGCTGTGTGGCGCGTGTTGGTTGTAGTGCTCGATCCACGCCGGGAGCTGGCACTCCACTGCCGCTAACGTTTCGAGGCACGCCTGATACACGTAATCCCGCTTGAAGCTCCCGAAGAACGCCTCCGCCAAGCCGTTCGATTCCGGGCTCCGTCTGGGTGTATGGCACGGGATCAGCCCCATCGCCCGCTCCAGTTCCTCAACCCACTTCTGCAGCCCGAGCACCAGGCTCTTCGGCACCATCTCGCCCGGCTCCTTAAACCCTTGGTCGAGACTCCGTATCCAGCGGTACATCTGGGCCGCGTTCACGGCGTATTTACGGCAGACTTCCTCTAGGGGCACGCCGTTCTTCCACTCCTGCAAGACCGCCGGCTTCTGCTCGGCGTTCCACCGACGTCTCACCCCACGACCGTTGTTCTGGACAGGCCTCACTGCGGTTTCCATTGATCTCCCTCCTGACCAATTTATACCTGTCCAAATTTTAAGTGGAGCACAACAGAGCTGAAGCCGAGGGGGCGGAATTGCGGAAGCTAGGGCACGGAAAAGTCAGCCAATAGCGCGATGGCGCCATGCCGCCTGGCCTTTCGATAGTAGCGCCGGTCGGCCGTCACCAGCGTGGCGTCGGGCAGATCGAGCGCAACGGCGTGGTACAGGGTGTCGAACAAATGATGGTCGAGCTCGACCGCCAGCGCGCAGGCACGGTGGTAGACGTCGACACTGTTCCGGACGGGGATCTCCATGGCGTAGAGCAGGCCCGTCGCCGGCGCCGCGATGTCCGGCTTGAGACGGACACAGACTGCGGCCACCTCGGCCAGCCAGTGAATGGGCTGGACCAGACCGGCACGGCCGGCACGAACACTCTCGAACAGCGCAAGGGCCTGAGCAGTGTCCGGCTCACCGTCGTCGTCCTGAAGAATCCACTTCACCAGGACGCTTGCATCCAACACAAGCCGACTCACGGGCGCCCGTACTCGCGCGCGGCCCGGATGGCCGCATCACTGAAATGGGGTTTCCTGACTCGCAACTTCAACAAACCCTCCATCGCCTTCACCCTGCGCTTGTGCAATGCCCGCTCCTCCACCGCCCGCATCATCAACTCCGCAATGACCTGGCTCTTGTTCTTGCCGGCAAACATCTTGTTGAATTTCTGCTTGACCGCCTCCGGCACGCTGAAATTGACCGTTGCCATGGGACCTCCATATTGTTGAAATCTTCAACAATGCTATTGTCGACCGGACCGCCCGGAAAGTCAATGCTGGAAGCCCTCTATTCTTTTGACACGGGTTCCCGGCCAAAGTTACTTTCAGAGCCAACCCCCTTTTGAATTGTCACGGACAGCGGGGTTATGGGCGGCCGGCGCGCGAATCTAAAAAGATACAGGGGTGGGATTGGGGAGGGCGGTTCGCGAACCGCCCCTACGCCGGTGTGGGCCGCGCGGGCGCTGCGAAAGAACCGGACAGCGCCGTCAGCCAGCCGCGTGATGCGCCGCCGGGTGCCGGTGTGGAGGGCGGGATATCTTGCGGGTCGCCTGCCAGCACGATCCGCTCGCGCGCGAGGCAGGCGCAGGCAAACAGCAGGGGGAGGGGAATGCGGGGCCCCTCGTCGATGACCAATGCGTCGTACCGGATAGGGCGGAAAATGGAATCGCCGACCACGCGGGTTGCCGTCGCGGCCAGCACGCGCTTGGCCTGAAGGAACGGCAGGCGCTTCACGTCCTCTTCCATGGCCAGGACCTCCCGCACTTTGGCGGCGCCCCCCAGGCGCTCGATCTCCTCTTTGAGATCCTCGTACTCGGGGCGCATTTCCGGATCGATGTAGGCTTCCGGCTTCAGCTCGTTGATGCGCGCCTGCACGATCTCCAACTCGTTCATGTACTCCCGCTTCTGGGCCTCGTACAGCACGCAGTTCTCGTTCATCGTGGCCACGTTGCTGCCCAGCACTTGCATGCTGAGGCGCTGCCAGACGGGCAGGGCCTCGTACGACGTCACCAGGCCCTGGAGTTTTTTGATCTGGGCCTGGGCGTCGCCGAGGGCCGTGAGGAGGCGCCATTCGAGGTGGCGCACCTCGTCGAGGTCTTTCTGTTTCTCGGCCTTGTAGCGCAGAATGGGCGCGAGTTCCAGGTAGCGTTCCAGCTTGCGCCGCAGGCCCGCCTTGTCGGCCTGAGACTTGCCGAGGAAGGTGGAGACTTGGAAGTCGAAGGTCAGCTCACGCAGGTTGATCCCGCTGTCCACGGTCTTGTCGGGAGGGTCGTAGCAGCACAGAAAGCTGCGGTACTGGAGGCCCGCGCCGCGAAGCCCTCTGGCGGCGGCCAGCAACGCTTCGGTCAGGGTCCGGGTGTTGGGCGCGATCAGCAGGACCCGCTTGTTCGCCTTGACCAGCTCGGTGACTGTGGCCGCCAGTTTCGTCCGGCGCGCCGCCCGGTCGGCGTCCCAAATGGTGGTCAGCACGGAGGTCACGATGGTCGAGCGGAGCGTCGGGTCGGCGACGGGCGTCTCCGGAGCCACCCACGGCATCAGGCGATCCGCGGGGCCGAAGTGATAGGCCGACGAATGGTGCAGGATGTCTTCCAGCCGCTGGCGGACTTTCGACAGGAGGCCGGCCGGGTCGGCAGCGCCCTTCGCTTCGTCGGCCACAAGACCGATCAGGGTGGGGAGGAGCTCGAAGGCCTTCACTCGTTCAGGTGCTCCAGGAGGCAGAGGGCGAGGCAGCCGAGCTCGCCGGCGGGATCGTTCCGGTTGTTGGGGCACTGACGGGCGCGGCTGCAGGTCAGCGTCCGGGGCAGCTGTTTGGCCACGTCCACCGGCAGGTCCCCGACGCGGTAGACCAGGACCGTCCCATCGGCGGCGGCCGACAGAATCAGCAGCCGCCGGCGGGCGTCATCCTCGATGATCGCGGCCCGGGGGGCCTGCGGGCCGAGCCGTCCCAGGCGGTACCCGTCCAGTGTCCACTGCTGCTTGATCATGTCGGTGGGGGGCTGGAGGGCGCTGGGGCTCATACGGATGTTCAGAAGGAGCGGATCGAAGCCCGTTTGCGTGGCGCCCGGGAGAGGCGCAAAGATAATCGCGACAACCACCAAAAGTATGCGGAAAATCATGCCCTTATTCTAGCGAAGCGGGGCCGCCAGAACAAGCGCTGTTCATTGACTTTACCCCCTAGCTCTTGTAGTATCCAAGCCTTCCATCACAAGGAGTTTGTGCAATGAAAGTGATCCTGCGAGAAGACGTGCAAGGGGTGGGAAGCATAGGGGATGTTCTTGAGGTCGCGCGGGGGTATGCGCGCAATTTTCTGCTGCCGCGCAACAAGGCGGTGGAGGCGACCGGCCGCAACCTGAAGGCGGTGGACCACGCCAAGCGGGTGATCGCCGAGAAGGCCAAGAAGGAAAAAGCCGCGGTCGAGGAGTATGCGAAGAAAGTCAGCGCCGCCGCCGTGACGATCACGGTGCAGGTGGGCAAGGACGACAAGCTCTTCGGGTCCGTGACGGCGAAAGACATCGCCGAGGCGTTGGCCGCCCAGGGGATCGAGGTGGACAAGCGCAAGATTCACATGGACCATCCGATCAAGGAACTGGGGACGACGGCGGTCCCGGTCAAACTGCATTCGCAAGTGACGGCGACGGTGAGCGTCACGGTGACGAAGGCCGAGGCGCCGGCCGAAGCCGCGGTTCCCGCCCAGGAAGGCTAGCGCAACGATGGCCAGTCCGTTACGGACGACCGATCCTGAAGTCTACGAGGCCATCCGGCGGGAGGGCCGCCGGCAACGCGAAAAAATCCTGCTGATCGCGTCGGAGAACTTCGCCAGCGCGGCCGTGCTGGCCGCGCAGGGCTCCGTCATGACGAACAAGTACGCCGAAGGGTACGCCGGCCGGCGGTACTACGGCGGCTGCCAGTACATGGACGTCGTGGAGTCGCTGGCGATCGAGCGGGCCAAGCAGATCTTCGGCGCGGAGCACGTCAATGTCCAGCCGCATTCCGGATCGCAGGCCAACATGGCCGTCTATTTCTCGGTCCTCAAGCCGGGCGATTCGATTCTGGGCATGGACCTGGCCCATGGAGGCCATCTCACCCACGGGAGCCGCGTGAGCTTCTCCGGCATCCTCTACCGCGCCTTTTTTTACGGCGTGGACCGGGCCACCGAGCGGATCGACCACGAGGCCGTGCGGAAGATCGCCGAGGAATGCCGCCCGCGCATGATCGTCGTCGGCGCCAGCGCCTATCCCCGCATCCTCGACTTTCCCAAGTTCCAGGACATCGCCAAGGCGGTCGGGGCGTACCTCATGGTGGACATCGCCCACATCGCCGGCCTGATCGCCGCCGGCCTGCATCCGAGCCCGGTGCCCTATGCCGACTTCGTCACGACCACCACGCACAAAACGTTGCGTGGACCGAGAGGCGGCATGGTCATGTGCAAGGCCGAGCATGCCAAGGCCATCGACAAGGCGATCTTCCCGGGCCTGCAGGGCGGGCCGCTGATGCATGTCATCGCCGCCAAGGCCGTGGCCCTCAAGGAGGCGCTGGCGCCGGGCTTCAAGAAATACCAGAAGCAGGTCCTGGCGAACGCGAACGCCTTGGCGACCGGTCTGCAGAAACGGGGATTCCGCATCGTGTCGGGCGGAACGGACACGCACTTGATGCTGGTGGACGTCACGTCGAAAGGGATCACGGGGAAGGAAGCCGAAGCGGCTCTCGACGAGGCCGGCATTACGGTCAACAAGAACGCCATCCCCTATGACGACAAGCCGCCGGCCGTCGCCAGCGGCATCCGGCTCGGAACCCCGATCGTCTCCACCCGCGGGATGCGCGAGAAGGAGATGGACGAGATCGCCGATGCGATCGACAGGGTCCTGTCCCATCCGAGCGACCCGGCCGTCCGCAAGCTGGTCCGATCCCGCATGCGGACCTTGTGCGGGAAATTTCCCGTCTTCGAGGAATACCGGTAACAAGAGGCGCAGCCACCCGTGCGATGCCCGTTCTGCAGCCACGTAGAAGACAAGGTCGTGGACTCGCGCATGGCCAAGGAAGGCGAGGCCATCCGCCGCCGCCGGGAGTGCCTGGGCTGCAAGCGGCGGTTCACCACCTACGAGCGGGTGGATGAAATCCTCCCCATGATCATCAAGAAGGACGGGCGCCGGGAACCCTTCGACCGGGCCAAGGTCCTGGCGGGCCTGAAGCGGGCCTGCGAGAAGCGTCCCATCAGCATGGCGGTACTGGAAACCGTCGCCGATCGGATCGAGAAGCGCATCCAGGAGCGCGGGGAGGCCGAGGTGCCGTGCCGCGTGGTGGGCGAGGAAGTCATGGCCGAACTCCATCAGCTCGACCAGGTGGCGTATGTGCGGTTCGCGTCGGTGTATCGTGAATTCAAGGACGTCGAGCAGTTCATGGACGAGGTGAAAGGACTGCTCCGTGAAAAGGGCGAAGGGCCGGATTAGCGCGCGCTCAATGCCCGTCAAGACCAAGCCCGCCTCCCCCCGCCGTCCCGCCTCCGGGCGGCGCCCTTCCCGTCAGACTGCAGCGGTCCCTGCCGTGACGAACGTGGCGATCATCGGAGCGGGCGAAGGAGGATCCGCCCTGCTGTCGGTTCTGGCGCCGGACCCGCTGGTCCGGATCGTCGGAGTCGCCGAAGTCAATCCGAAGGCGCCGGGCCTTCGCCTGGCCAAGCGCTACGGCATTCCCGTGTCGCGGAACTTCCGCGACCTGGTGTCGTCCGAGGAGGTGGACCTGGTCATTGATGTGACCGGGAACCAGGAGGTGGAGGAGGCCCTCTCCGAGCTCGATCGGGTCGGGGTGGCCGTCATTCGGGGAACCAGCGCCAAGTTCATGTGGCAACTGATCGAGGCGCGCGTGCGCGGGAACGCCGAGATCAAGCGGCAAGTGAAAAAGTTCCAGGAGCTCTCCCGGCTGTACGAGCAGGAAGCCGGCTCCGCGGTGACGGGCGAGCGCAGCCGCATCGCCTGCGAAATCCACGACGGTCTGGTGCAGACCCTGGTCGGCATCAACCTCAAGCTGGACCTCTGCCGCGAGCTCATCTTCTCGGACCCGACGCGGTGCTTCGAGTTGTTGAGCGACGCCAAGGCCCAGCTCAAAGCGGCCGTCGAGGAATCGCGGCAGGTGATCTTCAACCTGCGCCCGCTGTACTTCGAGTCGATGGACCTGGTCCCGGCGTTGAAGTCGTTTCTCAAGTCGTATGAGACGCAGTCGCACATCCGGACCGAGTTTGTCTGCACGGGCGACGAGCCGGCGCTGTCGCCGAAAGCCAAGATTTTCCTGTTCCGGATCGTCCAGGAGGCGCTCAGCAACGTGCAGAAGCATGCCCGGGCCGATCGGGTCGTGATCACGCTGACGGTGGCGGACGGCCGCATCAAGGGAGTGATCGAGGACAACGGGGTGGGGTTCGATGTGGATGCCGTCTCACAGGATCCGACCAAATGGCAGTCGTTCGGCTTGAAGGGCATCCCGGAGCGGGCGCGCTTTGTCGGCGGAACGGCCAGAGTGGAGTCACGGAAAGGGGGGGGGACCAGGGTGCTCGTCGACATCCCCCTCCCGTCGGGGCAGGAGACCTGACGCGGTGGACAAAATCAAGGTCCTGATCACGGACGATCACCGGGTGGTCCGGGAAGGCCTCTCCGCCATCTTGCGGGAAAGCAGAGACTTGGAAGTCGTCGGCGAGGCCCGTGACGGTCAGGAGGCCGTGGAGAAGGCCCGTGAGCTGCAGCCCGACGTCATCCTGATGGACGTCAGCATGCCCCGGATGTCCGGGGTGGAGGCCACCCGCGCCATCAAGCGGGAATCCCCCCACATCGGCATCGTGGCCTTGACGATGTATGACGACGAGAAATACATCTTCGATCTCGTCCGCGCGGGCGCGACCGGGTATTTATTGAAGGATTCCGACTCGTCGCAGATCATTTCCGCCATCCGGTCGATCTCCAAAGGCGAATCGCTCATCCATCCGTCGGTGGCCAGCAAGATCCTGGCGGAGTTTTCCCTGCTGTCTGAGGGGAAGGGGAAGAAGCAGGCCCGGACCGAGCACGACCTGACCGAACGCGAAATCACGGTGCTGCGTCTTGTGGCCGACGGCAAGACGAACAAGGAAATCGCCAACGATCTCGACCTCAGCGAAAAGACGGTCAAGAACCACGTGCGGAATATCTTCCACAAGCTCCAGGTCTACGACCGCACCCAGGCCGCCATCCTTGCAATCCGCAAGGGATTGATCGAGCTGGACCCGAAGCGCTCGTAGCTATTATCCGACAGTATCACAAGGTTTTGAAATGTTGCGGTAGATAGGACCGGGGAGCGGAAATGCTACAAATGCAGTGTTTTTACAACATTGTCAATGCGTTATGCGGCCACGATGATACGGCACGCATGACCATTAATGTGTTTGTTATCAATGAGTTACAGAGATGAGATCATATGGTATTGGACTTGCTTACATTATCAACGCCTTCATTTGGGTACAACGTAAAACGTATGCGGTTCCAGCAGACGATCCGAAAGCCGGTTACCTGTTCCGGGGTGGGTATTCATTCCGGATGCCGGGTTTCACTCGCTCTGATGCCTGCCCCTCCGGATACCGGGATCGTCTTTATCCGTAAGGACATCAGCGGCGGCCCCAGGATCCCGGTCTCGATCAAGAATGTGCGGCCGGCCCTGCTGTCGACCACTATCGGGGTCGATGGGGTACAGATCCAGACCATCGAACATCTCTTGGCCGCCGCGGCCGGACTTGGAGTAGACAATCTGTTCGTGGAAGTAGACGCGGCGGAGCTTCCGGCTTTGGACGGAAGCGCCCGACCGTTCGTGAGTCTCATGCTGGAGGCCGGGATTGTTTCGCAAGACCGCCGCCAGACTTACCTGAAGGTCGTGCGGCCCATCGAAGTGAGCGACGGGGACAAGCGCATCGCCATCCGCCCGGCCTCCGAATCGAGTGTCACTTACACCATCGATTATGCGCATCCGCTGATCGGTCGCCAGGTGTACGCCTATGACTGCTCCAGTGGCGCGTTTATCGGAGACATCGCCCCGGCCAGGACCTTCGGCTTTCTTCGGGAAGTCGAGGCGCTCTGGGAAGCGGGACTGGGACTCGGCGGGTCTCTCCAGAACACGCTGGTTCTGTCCGAGGAGGGGCTTATCAACGAAGACGGCCTGCGGTTCGCCGACGAGTTTGTTCGCCACAAGATTCTTGACCTGGTCGGCGATATGATGCTTCTCGGCATTCCCGTTATCGGAGAAATCGAAGCGGTCCGCTCGGGCCATGCGTTGCACGCCCACCTTGTCGCCCGCATTCTTGAGTCTCGGGACAACTGGATTCTCGTATCGGCGCAAGCCCCTATGCCGGCCGGACGCCTCCGCGAACTGCCGCCGTCTCTGGTCGCTTCTCCCCAGCGCGATTGAACCAATCCATATGTGCTCCTTATGCAGAGAGCCAGCGGACAGTTTTGTCCGGGGTGCGGAATGTTCTGTGAAGTGTAGTGAGGAGAAGTTAAGAGTGCTGGGGGCGAGGGGCCTCGCCCCCAGCACGCGATGCTAGAGAGGAACTTACTTCTTTTTCTTCGCAGCCTTTTTCTTAGCCGGCATCAATCTCACCTCCTTTCATCGTAGTTCGGTCATCGGCGTTCACGACGGTCCCGCCCCGCCGCCGTGTCACTCATACCGCCTGCAGTTTTTCTTCCACCGCCTCGAACGTGTTCGGCGCCACCTTCCGGAATCGCCGGTCTCGCTTCAGTGACGTGGCGATCGAGGTGATCGGGGTCTTGGTTTTGATGCGGAGCCCGCCCTCGATCAACCGGGCGCAGATATCCTTGGCATGCATGGCCTTCCCGGCATCCCGGAGGACGAGATACGCGGCTTCGGACACGCTCATGCCGACGTATTTTGAACGACCCAGGAGGATCTCTCGGGATTGATCGGTTGTATCGGCCGTAATCTGGCTGGGGAGGCTGGGGAGCTTGGCCCGCCCCGCTTCAAGCCGGAAGAGGGTTTCCGCAAGCTCAAGATACTTTTTAATGGTGGCGATTTCGTCGTCGATGCGGTCGCGCTTTTTTTGCAGCTCTTGCAGTCTGGACTTGTAGGCAGTGATACGCTGATCCAAGCCGACAGTGATGTCTTTTAGTTCGTCCAAGGCAGATCGTCTTAGAGAATGTGAGAAGGTTTATAGCAGGCGCTTTAAAGCATGTCAATAGAATTTTTTTGTTTTGATTCTTTTTTTGAATCGTAGAAGGATGAAGGCATCTAAAATCAAATGGTTTTGACGGAAGGGCTGGTTTTCAGTGAAGCGTGCTTCATGTTTTTGCCGCCACAATAGCTAGTGGCAGGCCATCAAGCAGACACAAGCCTGCTTTAAATCGCAGCAGACTGCTCAGGTTATTCTAGGCGATTATGTCGAACTTGACACCTAGGCGGAGCTATGCCTTAATGGGGCTGACTGCCAGTCTGACGCTATTGTTAAGTAGCGCGGTTCCGTGTTTGGCACAATATGAGAGGCCACTGATCGGGGGGCTTCCCAGCGATGGGCTGCGCGTGATAACAGAACGCGCTGTAGTGAGCTTCTCTGAACGTTTCGTAGCCTATGCAGCCTTCAATAACGAGAATGCGCGTCCCCTTCCATACAGCCTCGGCATCTGGGAGTGGCTGGTTAGGATAACCAACACCCCGCTTGAGAGGCTCGGATGGATAAACGACCAGCCCGTTCGGATTGGGCTTGGCCGTGCCGCACGTTTCGTTGGGATTAGGCAAACGATCATACCAACTCGCATTTGCGTTTGGTGGTTCGACTGTGCGTGGGAACACTTGTATTACTACATTCAAGGCTGGTTCTTTCCCAATATTGGCATACGGGATTCCGTAATTAAACGGTTCTCCTCGGACAAGCCCACTGTAAATCTTTGGATTGCTAGGTTCAATCCAGGCGCGATTGGTGCTGATCAACGTATCATGATTGATACGGTTAGATTCGGTGGAAGTCCACCAAAGGAGGCCAGTGAAGCCAGCCACAACGCCAGTGAAGATGGTATTGATGACAGTCTGCGATGGCCATCGCCAGCAACGATTGGGTGGCTCATTGTAGTGGTTAGTTGCGGGCTGGGGGTTCTTGGGGTTTATCTCTTGGGGAATGGGCGGCTCATCCTCGCAATTCTTGTCTTTATAGTTATGCTCATCATTCAACATTTTGGCACAACCCTTCTTGCTTGTTCTTTCTCGTTTTTGGCCTGCTATGTATAGAACAAGTAGGCAGAGTCCGATGAGAGTGCGCAGGTTCAAGCTGGCCTTTTCCTTTTCACCTTTTCAGGTTTCTTCTTCGCTTTGGGCTTCTTTGGTGCAACCTTGAGAAGCGCGTTGATAGCCTCCTCAAAGTTTAGCGGGTGGAGCGAGACGGGCTTGGCTTTAGGCATAGATTCCCCTTGTAACGCAAACGGTACTGTGCGGGCTCCGCTGTGTACTTCATCTGAGCACGCGTCAGCGGGGGCGTGCTCAGCATCCTGCTACGACCGCCCCGAAGATGTCAGGATTCTTGCGCTGATTGTGTCTGAACGTAAACTCCGCCAAGTACAGTGGGAGGTAGTCTTTGCTGATGTTATGGAACGTTCCCATGACACCGCGCTTCACCAGCGACCAGAAACTTTCAATGTTGTTCGTGTGAACCTCGCCGCGCACATACTGCCCGCTACTATGACTGCATGCCTGATGCGGCACGCCGCGACGGTCCAATGTGTCGTAACCTGTATGCTCGTCAGTCGCGACCAGATTGACGCGCTCGGAAACAGTCTGACGAACGAAGCTATCCAGCACCGGGCCAGCGATATTCTCAATCACCTTCGCGGTGACGTTGCCCTTGCGCGAGATCGCGCCAATGATGGCGACCTTGCCTTGGACGCCGGAGAGATGTTGCCGCTTATCTTTGTGACGGTTCTTATCCTTCCCGCCGATGAATGTTTCGTCCACCTCGACCACGCCCGTCAACTTGCGGAATGTCTGGTTCTTCATGGCCGCACGGATGCGATGGCACATATACCAAGCCGTCCGGTAGTCGCCGCTGCCGATCTGCCGGTGAATCTGCATGGCGCTGATACCCTTCTTGCTCTGCGTCATGAGGTAGATCACTTGGAACCAGGTCCGCAGTGGGTAGTTGGTGTTCTCAAAGACCGTCCGCGTGAGAATGGAAAAGCGATAGCCATTCTGACCGCCACACTTTTTGCACTTACAGACCCAATGGAAGGGCCGCGCTTTCAGCGCATAGACCTTCTCGTTCTGGCAGCGCGGACAGCGCACGCCTTTTGGCCAGCGCTTCACTTGCAGGTATTGTTTGCAGGCTTCTTCGGTCGCAAAGCGGGTCACCAACTGCGTCAATGTAATGTTCGGCTTGGTCGTCATGGCTACTACCTCCCTTATCCTGAAAGGCAGTCTAGCAGGTTTTTATGTCGGTGTCAAGTACAACATAATCGCCTTATTCTACGTAAATAAATTCTATGTTGTGGGAACGGGCGTGGGGGGTTTCTGCAAGGGAGTGAGCGGGAGATGCTGCCAGGTTTTGGCGCCGTCCGTGCTGCGGAACAGGCCGCTGCCGTTCGTTCCGGCGTACAGGGTTTGCGGGTCGAGCGGACTGAGAGCCATGGCGCGAATATTCAACGTCGTGAGGCCGTGGCTGGCTTCGGCCCAGGTGTGGCCGCCATCGGTTGTCTTGTGAACGCCCTTGCGGGTGCCGGTGTAAAGGACGTTGGGGTTGGACGGATCGATGAGGATCGCGCTGATGTACGTGTCTGCCAATCCTTTCTCGATCCGATTCCATGACGCCCCGGCATCGGAGGTTTTGAACAGCCCGTTGGTGGTACCCGCGTAGACCGTGCCGGGCATCTTGGGGTCCGTCACCAAACTGTTGACGCCCAGCGCCATCGCCGCGTCCAGTTTTTCTTTCGGGATCAGCCCGTTGTTGACCAGCCCCCAATGGGCCGTCCCGTCCGTGGTCTTGTAGACACCGCCGGTCGTGCCGGCGTACATCACGTCGGAGTTCTTCGGGTCCATGGCGAGCGTGACGACGTAGTGGACCTCTTTCATGCCGGTCATGCGTTCCTCCCAATACCGGCCTCCGTCCTTCGTCCGAAAGGCGCCGACGGTCGTCGCCGCGTAGACAATTTCGGGATCGGTCGGGTGGAACACGAACTGGTTGACCACCGAGACGTGCTCCTTCAGGCCTGCGTTGTGCGGGGTCCAGCTCTGGCCCCCGTCGGGGCTCTTGTATACGGCGTCACCCATGGTGCCGGCCAGCACGTTCGCGGGACTATGGGGGTCTACCCCCAGTGTCAGCACGCGGAAACTGCTCAGATCCGTCGTCATTTTGCTCCACGTGGCTCCGCCGTCTCGGGTCTTGTACAAGGATTCATTGGTGGCCACATACATGATGGCCGGGTTCCGCGGATGCGGTGCGATGGCCACGATGGTGTCGCTCTTGCCGCTACAGGCGGCGGCCGACAGCACAAGACAGAAAAGCATCAGCGCACGCATGAAAACGATCATTGAGCGGTCTCCTGAATTCCCAATGCCTGGTACAGTCACTTCAATTTAGCATACCCCGTCAATTCCGCGTATCCGAGACCCGAAACGGGCCGTCCCTCTCGCGCGCCCGTGACGGTCACGCTGCCCTCCCAGTATGTGACCTGCGTGCTGCGGCGCGTGATCAGTTCCTGATCGGACACCGTCGGAATGACCTCGACTGCCAGGCGCACCGACGGCACGCTGATGCGCCATCGACCCGGATAACGGCCTCGGCTCTGCCGGGACTGCCAGTGCTCGAGCACGTCGATCACGATGGCGTTGCGGGAGAGAGGAACGGCTGCGCCGTCGGCCCTGATCCACGTGCCGCCCGAAGCGGGCTCCACCGAACCGTCCCGTCGGCGGATCTGGTAGACCATCAGCTCGGTTGCATCGGCGAGCTGCAGCGAAAACCAATCCCACCCGACCTGCTCGCTGCCGAGCTGGTTGCTGCCGAACTCGTGATCCATCCAACTCAGGCCGGCGACGGGCAAGGATGTTCCTCCCAGCGTGAGCGTGCCGTCCGTCCGCATCCGGGTGAACGAGTAGTAATGAGAGCTTTCGCCCGGGCCTGCTCCCTTGCGGCTGACGCCGTCGGCGCCGTGGATCACCGGCGGCTTCTCGGGCGTCAGCCGCAGGCGGAGCGCGAGCCCCTCGGCTTGCGCCTGGAGCACGTGCGCCTCGCCGTCCGCCCGGACCAGCCAATCCTCGATCCAGACGGCCAGCCGCCCCGCATCGGCGCCGGCCTTGCCGATGCCCGCGCGGGCGATTTTCTCGCTGAAGTGGAACCGGCGCCCGCCTTCGTCCGTGACTGCGAAATGGGCGAAGTAGAGATGGCGGATTGTCCAGCGCGAAGGGTTGCGCGCCGCGGTCTCGGGCGCGGCGGCGCGGCGGAAGAAGGTCAGTTGATAACCGAACGTGTTCCCGTTTGCGGCCCGGAGGTGGCCGGTGTAGTACCACCATTCGGTCTGGAAGTCGTCGTGCGTGCCGTGGTCCTGCGGGAATCGGTACTGGTAGCCGGGAAGGGCCGGGCGGAATTCCGCCGCGGCGATTCCGTGCTCGGGGAACGCGCCCGGCAACCAGGACGCGCACGCGAGCCCTCCGAGCAAGCAAAGAACCGTTCGTGGTCGTCGGAACATCCTGGACATGCGGCTGATCATTCCGGCCATCCGCGTCTCTGGTTGACCACTTAGGGGACGTATGCTAGGCTCGGTTCACGCATGGACAACGGACCCCGCCAGAATCTCTGGATCCGGTGGATGGAAACGCTCGATGGGCTGGGCTACATCACGGCCGGCTTCAGTTTCCTGGTGCTCGGCATGGTGGTCTTCGCCCATGCCTGGTTTGCCTTTCTGACGACATTGGCCTCGGGAGTCCTTCCTGCGGCGCTCACCCTGATTCATGACTTGTTGCTGGTCGTGATTCTCCTGGAGCTGTTCCGGACCATCATCAATTTCCTCAAGACCCACGTCATCACGCTGGAACCCTTCCTGTATATCTGCATCATTGCGTCCACGCGGCGCATTCTCACCACAGGCGCCGAAACCGCGTACTCGGAGAACCTCACCACCGAAGTATTCCACCGCTATCTCCTGGATGTGAGCGTCAACGTGCTCGTCATCGTGGCGCTGGTTTTTGCCGTGTTCATGGCGCGCAAGGTTACGAAGGCCGGCCCGACCTCAGCGAGGGGAGACTCAGGGGTCTGATTTGAGCCGGCGGTTGCGCGCGCCCGCGTGCCGCGTGAGGGGCACCATGCGTTCCATGCGATCCGGATTTTCGATCACGTCGATGCCGGCCGGCGTGATCATGATCACGCTGAACTGGAGTTCCCCGCTGAAGCTGGACCGGTCATTGGTGATCAAGCCCTTGCCGTCGAGGTAGAGGGCGTTGAAGGCGAACTCATAGGGGGTCATGTCGAGCTGGAGGGCGATCTCGCGGGCTTCGACGCCGGCGATCAGCGACTGCGGCGCTTCCACGGCGCGCTGGTAAAGCAGCTGCAAGATCGCCCGTCTCAGGATTTGGTTCCGCATGGTCCGTGCCTTCCGTTACCCTAGCCCGAATCCCCGCCGGTGTTCAAGTAGGGTGTTGCATGCCGTGCCCCTACAGCAGTTGGGGGACGACCTCTGCGGCGCGGCCTCCGATCGCGATATCGACGATCGGCGAGTTCGGGGTGGGGTCCAGGTTGATCTCCGCGACGAACGCGCCGGCCTGCTTGGCGAGCGCGGCAAAGGACGCCGCCGGATAGACGACGCCCGAGGTGCCGATGAGCAGCAGCACCTCGCAGGAGCCGACTTCGGCCAGGCTCCGGTCGAGGTTCTCCGGGTCGAGCGATTCCCCGAACCAGACGATATGCGGACGCAGCAGCCCGCCGCATGCGGGACAGAGCGGGAGAGTCGGTATCGGCACCTCCCGGTTCGCGTGCACTTGCCGGCATTGGGTGCAGCGGACCTTCCAGATGTTGCCGTGAATCTCGGACAGCTTCCGGGAGCCGGCGGCGGGATGCAGCCCGTCCACGTTCTGCGTGATCAGCCAGAAGCGTTCGACCCGCTGTTCCAGCTCAACCAGCGCATGATGAGCGGGGTTGGGGCTCTTGGTGGCGATGAGCTCGCGCCGCCAGTTATACCATTCCCAGACCAGACGGGGGTCGCGTTCAAAGGCCTCCGGCGTCGCCAGGTCTTCGGCCCGGTAGTTTCGCCAGAGCCCGTCGGCCCCGCGAAATGTCGGCACGCCGCTGTCTGCTGAGATGCCGGCTCCTGTCAGCACGGCGACCGCGCGGGCGCCGGCCAACCGGGCCTTGATTTCCTGGATGCCGGCCGACCGCTGCATGCTTTAAAAGTGGCGCGCCCGGAGGGAGTCGAACCCCCAACCCTCAGATCCGTAGTCTGATGCTCTATCCATTGAGCTACGGGCGCGTGGCCGGTCGGGAAGACGTGCAGTTATTGAGAACATCGCAGTTATACAGGTCTTGAAGCCGGGCCGTCAACTCAGGCGCTACTCTACTCCCACTCGACTTCCCGCAGGTTCAGCCGGATGCTGTACGACTGATCGGTGCGGTGGCGGACCACGCGCACCGGCTTGTTGAAGCCGGGCACATCAAAGCTCTCTCCGACGTTGGGCGCTTTGCCCAGGAGCGTCAGCGCATCGGCCATCTCGGTGAAGGCTTCGATCACCGGCCGTTCCGACAGGCCCCGGGCGCGATAGGTCTCGAGGTCCTCCAGTCCGAATTTCGACAAGCCGCGGGTGTGAAACCACACCCGACCGTCGGCACGTCCTTCCACCTGCTCGATCCGCAGATGGTCCGAGATCCGGAAGTCCCGCAACGGCCGGTCGGTCCAGTCCGAAGGGTTCCAATAAGACTCGGTGGCCGTGTCGTAGGCCGTGCCTCCGGTCAGGAGAGTCAGCCCTCGAGCCAGTCTCGCGATGAGGAGCACGATGTCCCGGCTCTCGCGGCTGGTCATTTTGAGCGGCAGGATCTGGGCGGCGCGCTTGTGACTCCATTGCAAGCGTTCGTGCCAGGGGTCGGCAATGGATGGGGGGAGACTCGTTTCCACCAGCGCGGCCCAGGGACCATGGTGGGCCTCGAACCTGGTCGTTCCGGGATCGCCGGAGAGCCGGATCGTGAGCGGCCCTCCGTATTCTTGGTCGAACCACGCGGCGAGGAATCCCGGCGGGGGCGGTTCGGGCGCGGCATAGCCGATGACGAAGGCGGGAAGCCGGAGTGGGTTGCCCGCCGACTTCCGTTTGATTTTTTTCACAACGAACTTCAGCGGGTCAGCGAGTCTTCGATGTCGGGCGGGGTGGCCGTGATGCGCGCGCCCAGAAAGGGATGGCGCTTTAGGATGGCCTGCTGCATGAGCCAGGCGATCTTGCGGTAGGAGAAATGGCCCTTCACGCCTGAGCGGAGCCGCGCGATGTATTCCGCTTCCGCGTAGTCCATCTTGAACAGGCAGCGGGTGCGACAACCGAACGGGATGAGATAGGCGGCAGCTTCCGGATGGGAAAGCGCTAGGCTCTCCACGAGCTCCCGGACGACGTCCATGGTTTCCCGGTACTGCTGGACGACGCCGGCGTCTTTGAGGAGCGCGGGCGTCTCGTAGCCGTGGATCGGCGTGAACTCCTGCCGGACCTGCTGGCAGCGGCGGTGCCGGTGCAGGTCCCGCCACCCGCCCAGGTCCATGAGGATGTCGAAGATGAAGCCATACCCGCAGTGGAACTCTTTCAACAGTTCGTCATAGGGGCCGCGCCATTGCAAGCCGACCTCGACCAGTTCCTGTTTCTCTTTCTCGGTCCAGTCCCGGACCGCCGCCAGAATCTGCCGGTAGGGATAGGCGGTGACCCGGTACAGCAGCGTCGCGCAGAGTTCATCCAGGGGAGCGTGCGGCTCGATCAGCTCGACCGGCTCGCTCTCCCAGATCTCGCCCAGTTTCAGCCGTTCGGCGGCGGCCTGCTTGAGGGCCGGATAGGTCTTCATGACGTACTCGCTCGGGTGCGCGTGGCGGGCCAGTGTCGGCGCCAGCGGCTCGTTGAGCGCGGCGGCCTGCCCGCTCAGCTCGCCCCAGATATTCAGGGGAGGATTCGCGCAGGCGCGCTTGAGATCTTCGCCGACGGCGCGGAGCTCGGCGACCGGCTGCGACAGCAGGCGGCCGATCTGC
>Ga0137796_10000044_pt1 | contig 79664 bp, 78 predicted proteins | sample OV2TP3_FD_97704 | JGI IMG/M metagenome (GOLD analysis project Ga0137796, IMG submission 97704) | reverse complement strand
CTTTCAGACGCTGCTGGGCCTCGGCGCCCAGCGGGCGCCGACCACCTACCGCCAGTTGTATGATGTGGAGTCAACCGGATAAGCAACACCGCGGTTTTCAAGCGAAGACCTCCAAGCAAGCGAGGAGAACGGTGAAGATCGAGTACGACCCCGAGGCTGACGCGCTGTATATCCAGATTCGTGAGGCCCATGCCGACGACAACATTGACATCGAGGAGGGGGTCACGGTGGATGTGGATGAGCACCGCCACATCGTGGGCGTTGAGATTCTCGACGCCAGCAAGCGGCTCAGCCCCTCTGACCTCACCAGCATCACCATCCAGAAGCTCCCTCTGGAAACCACGATTCCGTGAGAGCCGCCGACCGACCCGCCTGACTTCTTCCATACCAGTCCCCGATTTCGACTGATGTGGTAGAGTGACAGCCGGGACGGGACAGTTTTCGATCAAGCTCCGCATCTGGCCTGCTCATACCCCCGAAAAGGGCCAGCAGCTCGAATTCCTGGTGGATACCGGGGCGGCGTATACGGTGGTCCCGCGTTCGATCCTCGACGCGATAGGATGCCTTCCTTCCACCAAACGCACCGTTGTCCTGCCCGACGGCCGAGAGGAGATCTGGGATCTCACGTACATCGTCATGGCGCCGGGAGGAGAAGAAGCGCCCACACCCTGCCTCATGGGACCTTCCAACGGCCTCACCCTCCTTGGAGCCGTGACCCTGGAACAATTCGGGCTCGGGGTGGACCCGCTTCACCGCAGACTCGTCCCTGTCCGCGCTCCGATCGCGTAGCGCCTCACAGGCGCGCCTCCTTCTCCTTATCCGGCCCGTCGCTCGTTCCCCGAGGCCGCGACGAGCGCCTGGAGTCGGCCGGCCAGCGTGTTGAGGTCCTGGGCCGCGCGCTCGACCTGGCGCGTGGAAGCCATGTTCTGGGTCGAGGCCTGGCGGATGTTCTGCATCGCCACCGCCACCTGATCCATCCCGGCCGCCTGCTGCTGGGCGGAGGCGAGGATCTGCTGGGCGGCCTGGGCGGATTCGGTCAGGCCCTCGGTGAGGACGCGGATGGCCTCCCCGGATTTGGCTGCCACGGCGACGCCGGCCTCCGACGCCTTGACCCCCTGCTCGGCGGCCATGACCGCCGCCTGGGTGGCCTTCTGGATCTCGCCGAGGATGCCGCGGACCTGGGCCGTGGCCTGCTTGGACTGCTCGGCGAGGCTCTTGACCTCCGCGGCCACCACCGCGAAGCCTTTCCCCGCCTCGCCGGCCTTGGCGGCCTCGATGGCGGCGTTGACGGCGAGGAGGTTGGACTGCTCGGCCAGGTCGTTGACGGTCGCCATGATCTCGCCGATCGCCTGGCCCTGCTCGCTCAGGGCGAGGATGCGCTCGGCGAGGGTCTCCATCCTCGCCTTGGCGTCCTGCGTCCCCTTGACGCTGTCCTCCACCGCCCGCCGGCCGTCCTGGGAGACCTGGGCGGTCTTCTGCGCGGCCTCGGCCACCGCGCGGGCCTTCTGGGCCGTGACCTGGGCGGTCTGCTTCACCTCGTCCACGGTCGTGGAGGTCTCCTGGACCGCCGTGGCCTCCTCCGCGGTCCCGGACGCCTGCTGGGTGGTGCTGGCAAGGATCTCCGCCGTCGCGGACGCCATATCGTTGGCTGCCGCGCGGATCTGCCCTAACAGACTATCAAGGTTCCCTGCCATGGTGTTGAACGTCTCCGCCAGCAGGGCGATCTCCCGGGAATTCGCGGCTTCGGCCCGGGCTGCCAGGTCACCCTGGCCGATTCTGCGAGCGGTCTTCTCCAGTTCGCGCAGGGGTCCGACGATCGAGCGCGTCAACGTCCAGGCGATGACCGTCCCGGAGGCGAGCACGAGCCCTGTCACAATGAGAATGCCCCAGAAGGCACGGGATGCCTCCGTAGCCGCCGACCGCGTCGCGTCGTTGGCGCGAGCCCGGTCGGACGCGACAAGGCGGTCGACCAGGGCGGATAGCCGTTCACGCACCGGCTGCACCTGCTCTGCGCGGATCCGGAGCGCTTCGGCCTCCCGGCGGGCCGCCTTGGCTGACACGGCGGCATTTTGCCCTTGCTCGAGCAACGTCAAGAGACTCAGCGCCTCCTCCCAGCCGCTTTTTGATTCCGGGGTCGTGCTCACGTCGCGGAGCGCTGTTACGGCCTGGCGGCCGCTCGAAAGCCGGTCCTCCATCGTCCTCAGGAATCTCGGATCTGCGGTCAGGAGGTAGCGGAGGAAGTTCGCGTTCGCTGCCGTCAGCCTCTCGTCCGCACGCAGGGCGTCGAGGCTCTGCTCCTGCCGGCGCACCGCGCCCTCGAACGTACCGGTCGTGCGCGGGAGCGCATACAGGCCCACCCCGGCCATCACCGCAAGCAGCAGGAGGACCGCCCCGTGTCCGGCCGCGACCCGCTGACCCACTGTCCATGTCATCGCTCGTCCTCCGGAGGCGGTCCCGCTGGCAGCCTGCGATGCCGGGCGCAGCGTGGGGACCGGGCGGGCTCGTTGTGCGTCGTCATCGTCCAGATTCCCCGGTCATGCCCGGCCCGCCGCGGCCCCCTATCCGGGCCTTCGCTGATTTCCGGAGGCGGCGACGAGCGCCTTGAGCCGTCCGGCCAGCGTGTTCAGGTCCTGGGCCGCGCGCTCCACCTGGCGCGTGGAAGCCATGTTCTGGGTCGAGGCCTGGCGGATGTTCTCCATGGCGACCGCCACCTGATCCATCCCCCCCGCCTGCTGTTGGGCGGAGGCGAGGATCTGCTGGGCGGCCTGGGCGGATTCGGTCAGGCCCTCGGTGAGGACGCGGATGGCGTCCCCGGCTTTGGCCGCCACGGCGACGCCGGCCTCCGACGCCTTCACGCCCTGCTCGGCCGCCATCACCGCCGCCTGGGTGGCCTTCTGGATCTCGCTGAGGATGCCGCGCACCTGGGCCGTGGCCTGCTTGGACTGCTCGGCCAGGCTCTTGACCTCCGTGGCGACCACCGCGAAGCCCTTCCCCGCCTCCCCCGCCTTCGCGGCCTCGATCGCCGCGTTCACCGCCAGGAGGTTCGACTGCTCGGCGAGGTCGTTGACGGTCGCCATGATCTCGCCGATCGCCTGGCCCTGCTCGCTCAGGGCGAGGATTCGCTCGGCGAGGGTCTCCATCCGCGCCTTGGCGTCCTGCGTCCCCTTGACGCTGTCCTCCACCGCGCGCCGGCCGTCCTGGGAGACCTGGGCGGTCTTCTGCGCGGCCTCGGCCACCGCGCGGGCCTTCTGGGCCGTGACCTGGGCGGTCTGCTTCACCTCGTCCACGGTCGTGGAGGTCTCCTGGACCGCCGTGGCCTCCTCGGCGGTCCCGGACGCCTGCTGGGTCGTGGCCGCGAGGATCTCCGAGGATGCGGAGGCGAGCCTCCCGATCGTCTCCCGCAACGGCCCGATGATGCCCCGCGCCAGCCCCCAGGCGATGGCGGTCCCGGAGGCGAGCGCGAGCCCCGAAACGGCGACGATCACCCAGAAGCCCTGGGACGCCGCGGTGACCGCCGACTCTGTGACTTCCCTCGTCCGCGCCTGTCCGGCATCGACAAGGCGGTTGACCAGGGCATCCCGTTGCAGCCGAAGCGGGCGCACCCGCTCTGTGAGGATGCTGAGCGTTTCAGCTTCACGGCGGGCCTGCTTGGCCTTCATCGAGCTTCTGGACGCTTCCTCCCAGGCGTCCAGGATCCGGAGCACCTCTCCCCATCCGGTTCTCAGCTCCGCGGTGGGACTCGTGTCCCGGAGCTCCGTCACCGCTCGCCGAGAGTCGGCAGTGCTGCTCTCCCATGCCTTGAGGAAACTTTCGTCCGGCGTCAAGAGGAAGCGGAGGAAGCCTTGAGATGCGCTGTCGATGGCCTGATCGGCCCTCAGGGCGTTCACGAGGCCCTGCTGCTGCTCGCGGGTCGCCGTCTCGAAGGCATCGCTGGTGCGGGAGAGCGCATAGATGCCCACTCCGGCCACCACCGCGAGAAGCACGAGGATGACCGCGAAGCCGACCGCGATCCGCTGACCGACTGTCCCTCGCATCGCCCACCCCTCCAGAGCGGCGGCTCAGCCGCCCTCGTCGTTCACGGTGATCCGCGGGTCGCGGGCCAGCGCCTCGAGATCCAGCATGGCGACCATCTCCCCTGTCACGCCTCGGAGGAAGGCCTGGCGATCAGCGGTGAGGATCACCGGAGGAGGCGCTACCTCGTTCGCCCCGACGGTGACGGTCCCGATGACCGCCTCGGCGAAGACCCCGAACGTCATCCCGCCGGCCTCCACCGCGACGACCCGGCTTCCCTCCGCGACCTCTTGCCCCGCCAGGTCGAAGAGCCGTCGGAGCTCCAGGACGGGAAGGATTCGCCCGCGGTGGTTCACGACTCCCAGGACGAACGCCGGCGTCCCCGGGACCGGCACGAGGTCCCGGAGCGGAAGCACCTCCAGCACGCGAGCCATCTCGATCCCGTACCGCTCCCCCGCGAGACGGAAGACCAGAAGCTCCAGTCTCTCGGCGGGCGTCGGCGCCGCCTCCAACGGCTTCGCCAGCGCCCGAGCCCGCGCCCGCAAGATCCGCGTGACCTGGTCGGGCGGAAGGGTCCCGCCGGCGTCGAGGGTCCGGCGGGCCTCCTCCAGTCGGGCGTAGGTCCGATCCCAGTCGATCGCCCCTCGCGCCTCGTTCATGGTCGAACCTCCAGATACGCGCGCGCCGTGTCCAGCAGGCGGCCCGCCGTCAAGCCGTCGCAGCCGGGCAGCGCCTCATCGGGCGGGGTCCGGCTCAAGAGGCTCACCACGGTCTCGAGGGATCGCTGCCCCTGCCGGCGCTTCCGCTGCCGGAGGAGCAGGCTGCCCAGGAGGAAGTGGGCCGGGGCGGAGTCCGGGGCGAGGTAGATCGCCCGACGGAGGGCCGTCATCGCCGCTCCGAGCTCCCCCCGCTCCTGGTGAATCGCGGCCAGGAGAAGGTAGGGCTCGAGGTCGAGCCGATTGCGCGCCAGGATGGCCTCGCACAGGTCCAGAGCCTCCTCGAGCCTCCCCTGGTCGGCCAGGGCCCGGGCACGCCGGAGATCCGTCGCCGGATCCGGGAGAGCTTCGACTGGCTCCGGCGGGGTCGACGCGACCGCCGACTGCGTTGTGACCGGACCAGGCGGCGCATCCAGAACGGACCAGGGAGCCGGAGAATCGAGCCACACCGTCTCGGCCTGCCGGCTCGCCGGCGCCCAGCCGATGGCTGAGGGCTGACCGCTGATGGCTGATGGCTCTTTCCGATAGAGGATGGCGCCGGGGAAGCTGACAGGCACCAGGGGGCGGAACAGCTCGGCCGAGGCTTCGGCCGGGCTCACGACGAGCCATCCGCCGGTCACCAGCGCTCGCTCAAGCCGGGGCACGACGGCCCGTTGGGCCTCGCGGGTGAAGTACATGAGGACGTTCCGGCAGAGGATCAGATCCATGGCGCTGGTGTCGGTCACCACCGACGGATAGCCGTCCTCGGCGAGGTTGAGGGGGGCGACCGTGACCATCGCCTGAATGCTCGGGGCGACCTCGAAGGTCTCCGCTCCACGGCGGTGGAAGTAGCGATCGCGGATCCACTCGGGCGTCTCCCGGAAGGACCAGTTGCGGTAGCACCCGCGCCGGGTCGCCTCCAGGGCTTCCGGGTTGATGTCCGTGGCCAGGATCGTCAGGGCCCAGTCGGCGCGGTCGGGGAGCAGCCGATCCAGCAGAATCGCCAGGGAGTACGCCTCTTCGCCCGTGGCGCATCCGGCGCTCCAGAGCCGGAGCCGCCGGAGGCCCGCCTCGCGGCGGGCCGCGATGAGGGTGGGGAGCACCTGTTGCTCCAGCGCGTCGAAGCAGGCGCGGTCGCGGAAGAAGTAAGTCTCCCCCACCGTGAGGTGACCGGCCAGCCACCTCCACTCCGGGCTCTGGTCCGGCAATGTCGCCAGCCAGGTCAGATAGGTCTCCGGCGTCGCGGCCGAGGAGGCCCGACAGGCTCGGGCGAGTCCCCGCCCGAACTCGGCCCGCCGGCTGTCCGGGAAGTCCAGGCCCAGGCGGCTGGCCACCAGGGCCTGCGCCTGACGGCACACCTCGTCCGAGAGCCTCATTCCGTCATCCCTCGAGAGCCCCGGCCAGCTCCCGCTCCTCCTCCAGGGAGAGGAAGGTGTCCAGGTCGTGGATGAAGAGAAGGCCATCCGCGAGCGCCACGATCCCCGTCACGCGACCGATCCCGGGGAGGACGGCGTCCGGCGCGGTGACGGCCTCTACGGCGACTTCCTGTACGCCGACGACCTCGTCGACCGGCACGGCCAGGGTGCGCCGACTCGTCCGAGCCACGAGCAGGTGGGCGGTGATGCCGTAGTCACGCGGGGGGAACCCGAAGCGGCGCCGGATGTCCAGGACCGGGATGACCCCGCCGTGGACGTTGATCACCCCGAGGGCGACGGGCGGAGCCTCGGGAAGCGGCGCGACCGCGGCCATCGGGAGGACGCGCTCCACCGTCGCGAGCGGGAGCGCGTAGCGCTGGCCGTCCAGAACGAAGAGGACGAGCTCGAGCGCGGGCGGCTGGCTCCGGGAGTCCACTACGAGGCCTCCCCCTCCTTGCGTGCGGGCGCGGCAGGGAGCTTGCCGCCGCCCGTGACCCGCTGGATCGCGGGGAGCAGGTCGGTGTGGAGCGTGGATTTCGCGACGAAGTCATCCGCGCCCGCGGCGAGCGCGGCCTCGCGGTAGCTCGCGCCATCGAGCAGCGTCAGCGCGATGATGCCCATCGTGGACCAGGCCGTCCGGAGGCGCCGGATCACTTCGAGCTCCGGGACGTCCGGCATGGCGAGGTCCACGAGGGCCACGTCGGGACGCAGCGTCTGGGCGCGCGCGAGGGCCTCGGTCCCACGGAGGACGGCGTCCACCACGACGATCCCGTCGGAACCGGCGAGAAAGCGCCGCGCCGCGCGCAGGAAGGTCGCGTTGTCGTCCACGAGCAACACGCGTATCGGGTCCATGGAATCCCTATGCTCGCGCGTGCCGGGTAGGCGCGTCCATTCGCAGACCTACGTAGTTCCGGGGCGGGCAGGCCCGTAGGCGCCCCCCAGCCGTGGGGGCCGACCGCCGGCGGGCCTGGATCTACCGGGCGGGCGGGAGGGGGTCTTCGGGGGGAAGGATCCCGCGACGCACGGCGAATCGGACCAGCTCCGTCTGGCTGTGCAGGCCGAGCTTCCGCATCAGGTTAGTGCGGTGCGTCTCGGCCGTGCGCGGGCTGATTCCGAGCCGGGCGCCGATCTCGGTGCTGGTGTAGCCCTCGGCCGCGAGGTGGAACGCCTCCCGCTCGCGGGTGGTCAGCGTCTCGTAGGGGTCCGCCGCCTCCCTGGCGCGCTCGGCGTAGGCGTCGACCGCGCGCCGGGACAGCGGCGCGCTCAGGTACCGCCGGCCGGCGGTGGCCTCCCGCACGGCTTGGGCGAGGTCGGCCGCCGTGGCGTCCTTCAGGACATAGCCGGTCGCCCCGTTCCGCAGCGCCTCGAGCACGTAGGCCTCGTTCGCGTGCATCGAGAGGACGACGACGCGCGTCCGCGGGAGCCGCTGCGCGACCTGGCGCGTCACCTCGAGGCCGCTCAGGCAGGGCATGAGAAGGTCCACGACCAGGACGTCGGGTTTGAGTTGCTCGGTGAGGCGCACCGCCTCGAGGCCGTCACCCGCCTCGCCGACCACGCGAAAGTCGGCTTCGGCCGCCAGGAGCGTCCGCAGCGCCTGGCGGACGAGGTGGTGATCGTCGGCGAGGAGGATCGAGGTCATCGGTCGTTTTTCTTCTTCTCGTCGCTGCCCGGCCCCCTCGGCGCCAGCGGAAGCTCCGCCGTGACGCGAGTCCCGGCGCCCGGGGCCGACTCGACGGCCAGGTGGCCGTCGAGCAACACCGCCCGCTCCTGCATCCCCCCCAGGCCGCCGGTCGTGCCTGCCGCCATCGCCGCCGCGACGTCGAAGCCGACTCCCTCGTCCGCGATCTCGATCCCGAGCACCTCCGCGTCGGCCCAGAGCCGGACCGTCGCCTCCCGCTTCCCCGAGTGGCGGGCGACGTTGGTCAAGGCTTCCTGGACGATTCGGTAGACGGCCGTCTCGACCTCCGGGCGGAAGCGCCCGTTCACGCCGGTGTGCCGGAACGTGACGCGCACGCCCATCCGGGCCGTGTAGCGCTCGAGGTGCCAGAGGAGCGCGGGGAGGATTCCGAGGTCGTCCAGCATGGCCGGGCGGAGGTCGAGCGAGAGGTCCCGCACCCGCGTCATCAGCTCGTCCACCAGGACGCGGGCGTCGTCCAGGACCGGGGCGTCGTCCGGGCGCAGGTCCGCGCCCGCCGCAGGCCGGCCGGCCATCTCGAGGGTGAGCTTGAGCGCGGTGAGGGCCTGGCCGATCTCGTCGTGCAGCTCGCGGGCGATGTGACCACGCTCGGCCTCCTGCACCTCGACGAGCCGGCGGGAGAGGGTCTGGAGGCGCTCGCGCCCGGCGAGCACCTGGGCGAGGAGGCGGGACTCCTCCGCGCGCTGCCGCGTCGTCTCCTCCAGGAGCCCGAGCTGCTCCTCGAACAGCCGCGCGTTCTCCAGCGCGACGGCCGCCTGGTCGGCGCACGCCTGGGCGATCCGGATCTCCTCGGCGTCGAACACGCGGCCGAGGCGGTCCCCGATGCCGAACGCGCCGATCACGCGGTTCTTGACGACGAGCGGCACCGCCAGCGCCGCGCGGCTCGGGGTCTGCTCGATGCGGGCCCGGGTCTCCGGAGTGAGTCTGACGCGGGGGTCGGCGAGCACGTCGGCGGTGACCACGGGCCGGCGCTCGCTGACAGCGAGCCCGACGAGCCCGGTCCCCTCCGGGAACACGAGAGTGCTCCCGCGGCGCACCCCTACCTCGCCCGATGTCGCCACCGCCACGAGGTCGCCCGACTCGGGCTCCAGCCGGACGACGCCGGCGGCGACGGCCCCGAGCAGCGTCCGGACGCTGCCCACGATCCGCTGCGCGACCTCCTCGAAGTCCAGCGACTGCGATAGCACTCGCCCGACCTCCGCCAGACTCTCCGCCATGCGCCGCCGCCGCTCGGCCTCCGCGTAGAGCCGGGCGTTGCCGATGGCGATGGCGGCGTGGTCCGCGAGCTTGACCAGGATTGCCTCGTCGGCGTCCGTGAACCGGCGTACGACGGCGCGGTTGGCGACGTTGAGGAGCCCTTCGACCCGGTCACCCATGCGGATCGGAACGCTGAGCAGGCTGGCGACACCCTCCTCGCCGGCCGGCCCGACGTAGTCCTTCGTGATCCGCGGGTCTCCCGCGTAGTTGTCCGTCCGGAACGGGCGCCCCGTGAGGATGACCTGGCCGCCCACCCCCTTGCCCGGCTCGACGCGGAGCGCACGGTAGGCCGTGGAGCTCACCCCCGCCCAGTACCGGAACACCATCGCGCTCGACGCCGGCTCCCAGAGGGCGATCTCGGCCACGTCACTCTGGCAGAGCTCCTTCGCGCCCTCCACGACCCGCTGGAGCACGGTGTCGAGGTCCAGGGAGGCGCCGACGCTCCGCGCGAGTTCGGCCAGCACCTCGGCCTCGCGACGCCGTCGCTCGGCCGCCTCGTACAGGCGGGCGTTGTCCAACGCGACGGCGGCCCGGTCGGCGAACGCCTCGGCGACCCGCACGTCCTCCTCGCCGAAGACGCGCCCGGCCCGGTCGCCGACGGCGAGCGCGCCGCTCGCCTTGCCGCCCCCGCGGATCGGCACGGCCAGCGCGGCCCGGAAGGGACTGCGCTCGGTACGGGCCCTCGCCTCCGGGGTGAAGACGATGCGGGGATCGGTCAGGATGTCCCGGGTCGTGACGGCGCGACCCTCGCGGATCGCGACGGCCGAGAGGCCGGTGCCGCGCGGCAGCACCACGTTGCGGCCTGAGACGTCCTCCAGTTCCGGCGCGTTGGCGACGCCGAGGGCCACGAGGTCCCCGGACTCGGGCTCGAGCCGGTAGAGGGTCGCTGCCAGCGCCCCGAGCAGCCTCCGGATGCCGTCCGCAATCCAGAGCGCGACCTCTTCGGGCTCGAGCGACTGCGAAATCAGCTGTCCCACCTCGGCGAGACTCTCCGCCGCCCGCCGGCGCCGGTCGGCTTCCGCGAACAGGCGGGCATTGTCCAGGGCGAGCGCGGCCTGGTCGGCGACGGTCTGGAGGAGGGTGACCTCGCGCTCGGAGAACTCCCGGCCGACCCGGTCGGCGACGGAGAGCACGCCGATGATCGCCTTCTTGACGCGTAACGGCGCGGCTACGATGGCCCGGTCCCCGGACGCCTCGATCTGACGCCGCAGCGCGTCCGGGAGCGCGATGCCCGCCTCACCGAGCACATCGCGGCTGACGGCCGCACGCCCCTCGGCCACGACCCGGGCCGAGAGACCAGCCCCGCTCGGCAGGACGCTGTCCGAATCGGAGTGCACGCCACCCGGGTCGGCCCGAGCGACGGTTCTCAGCGAACCGTCCGGCTGGAGCAGTCGCAGCCGCGCGAAGCTGGCGCCGAGGAGGGGCAGCATCTCCTGGACGACTTGCCCGGCCAGCGCGGTGACGTCCAGGGTTTCGGTGAGCGTGCGCGCCAGGCGGGCCACGGCCTCGGCTTCGCGCTGCCCCCGCGCCGTCTCGTCGTAGAGCCGCGCGTTGGCGACCGCGACCGCCACCTGGTCGGCCAGGAGTTCCATCAGGCCGAGATCGTTCTCGGTCAGCTCCGGTTCCCCGCTCGACTCGACCGCGAGCGTGCCCAGGACGCGGCCGCCCCGCGTCCTGAGCGGGGCGATGACCGCCTGCCGGATGTCGGGCTCCGCGGCCAGGAACTCCAGATCGCGGGTCGCATCGCGCATGAGCTCGGCCCGCCCGCTGCGGGCGACGCGCCCGCTCATTCCCCGGTCGATCGGGATTACCCCGATCGTGGTCGCGTACCCCACGGACGCCTGGAGCCTGAGCGCGTCGCCTTCCAGCAGGTAGATGCTGACCCGCCGGTACGCGAAGGCCGCGCTGATCTCGTCGACGACGGCCTGGAACACCGCCTCGAGCCGGAGAGTGGAGTTGACCGCGTGCGCCACGCGCGTCACGGTGGTCACCTCGGCCAGCCGACGTCGCGTCTCCTCGTGGAACCGCGCGCCGGCGATGGTGAGCGCCGCCTGGCGGCCGATGCCGTCGGCCAGTCGGAACTCGTCGGGCGTCAGGGCGCGCCGTTCGCGCCACCACACGGCGCCCAGGCCGCCGAGCAGCTCGCCCTCGTGGATGAGCGGGACGACGAGGAGCGACTGGTGAGGGAAACGCGCGACGGCCTCCCGGTCGATCCGGAGATCCGCCGGGACGTCGCTCGAGAAGACCGGCTGCTGCTGCTCCCACGCCTCGACCAGGACCGGGTGACCCTTCAGCGGGATCCGGTAGTCCCGGAAGGCCTCGAGGAGCGGCTTCGGAACGTGATACCCGGCCAGTGCGCGGAGGCTCGATCCGTCCGGCGTGGGCACGTAGGCGCCGACCATGTCGGCCTTGAGGTGGCGGCCGAGCTCCCGGGCGACGCGCCGCATGGTTTCCGTCAGGTCCAGGGACGAGCCGACCGACCGGGCCACGGTCAGGAGGGTCTCGGCCTCCTGGTGCCGCCGCTCGAGCTCCTCCGCCATGCGCGTCCGCGCGGCGGTGTCCTGCTGGAGCGCGTCCGCCATGTCGTCGAAGGCGCGGGCCAGGTCGTCGATCTCCGTCGCGCCCGGCATCGCGCCGCTTCGGGCCGCGAGGTCGCCGGCGCCGAGCCGCCGGGTCGCCGCCAGCACCCGGGCGACGGGGCGCAGGACGAGCGCCCCGCTGGCGACCCAGGCCGTCAGCACGACCAGCGCCGTCACCAGCCCGAGGCCGACCAGGTTCCGGACGAGCGCGCGATCGGCGGCGGCCAACGCCGTGTCGGCCGGCACGCCCGTGATGACGGAGAAACCGGCGAGCTCTGGCTCCGTGCTGAGCGGGGCGACGGCGAACAGTCGTTGCCGGCCGTCGAAGCCGACCGCCTGGAACGCGGCTTCACCTCCCAGCGGCAGGCGGTCTCGGAAGGCGGGCAGGTCGGAGAGTGGTCGGCCGAGCCAGGCGTCGGCGTCGGGGTGGCGACCGATGATCGTGCCGTGGCGGTCGGTCACCGTCACCGCCGTCCCGGGGGGGAACGGCAGCTCGCTCGCGAGCCGGTTGAGCCAGCGGAGCTCGAGGGAGGCGGCGACGATCGCATCGAGCCGCCCGGAGTCGCCGAAGACGGGGTGGGCGAGGACGAGGGCCCGCTGGCCGGTGGTCCGGTTGACCTGGTAGTCGCCGACGGCGAACCGGCGCGTTTCCACGGCGCGCCGGAAGTAGGGCCGCTCCGCGACGCTGTGGGGAGCGGCGTTCGCGAGGGTGGCGCAGAAGACGGTCCCTTGCGGGACGGAGGCGGCGAAGAGGGTCGCGTAGTGGGAGCGCTGATCCAGGGCGCGGCGCAGGAGGGTGCGGCAGGTCTCGGGGTCGTCTTCCCGGATGGTGAGGAGCTGCGCGAGGGTCCCGAGGAGCTCGCGCGCGTTCTCGAGGAGCTTCGCCTGCTGGTAGGCGGCGAGCCGCGCGAGCCGCAGCGCGTCCCCCCTAGCGTGGTCGGCTGCCTGGCGCCGCTGCTCGGCGGCGCTGAGGAGGATCATGCCGAGGGCCGGAACGAGCGCGAGTAGCACGAGAGCCAGGAGGCGGGCGCGGAGGCTGGAGGGGAAGCGGCGCGTCATGCTCGCGGGCGAGGGCCGCGCGGATCACCGCGCGGCCGCGGGTCCCCCTCCGCTCGCTGCCGGGATGCGCCGGCGTCGCAAGTTCCCGCCGTCAGCCCGGGTGTCGCCATGTGAGTGCCACCAGTGTAGCCGAGCCGAGGATCGCGCCGCAAGGGGCGGGCGCCGTCGCGAGCCTCCCCGCCGGAACGGCCTGGGGTCGGCGCGCGGCCTTGACCCCGAGGCGCCGGTGCCTCCATAATGGAGGAAAAAGGGAGGACGTGGTGGCGACGCTCAACATCAAGAACGTCCCGGATTCCCTGTACAAGAAGCTGCAGGCCCGGGCGAGGCGCCAGCACCGGTCGGTCGCCCAGGAGGTGATTCACCTGCTGAGCGAGGCCACGGAGCGGCCCGTCCCGCTCTCGATCATGGAACTGCGCGGGCTCGGCAAGGAGTACTGGCGCGGCGTGGACCCGGCCGCCCACGTCGCCCGGGAGCGTCGGTCGTGGAGTTGATCCGGGACCTTGGTCCCGGCCCGGTCGCGCTCGACACCGTTGTCTTCATCTACTTCATCGAGGAAGACCCCCGCTTTCTGCCGGTCGTCGAGCCGATCTTCTCGGGGGTGGACCGGGGGCGGTGGGAGGCCGTGACCTCGGCCCTGACGCTGCTCGAGACCCTGGTCGTCCCGTACCGCGCGGGCAACGCGGCGCTCGCGGACCGCTACGAAGCGCTGCTGACGCGCGGGCGCGGCGTCCGTCTGCTCGATCTCGACCGCTCGCTGCTCCGGCTGGCGGCGCACCTTCGGGCCGCGCTGCCGGTCAAGCCCCCCGATGCCCTTCAACTGGCTGCGGCCCTGACGGCGCGGTGCACGGCCTACGTGACGAACGACCGCGCGCTCCCTCGCGTGCCCGGGTTAGAGATCCTCCAGCTCCGCGATTACGCCAGACCTGCGTGACGCTTTCCGCGTCTGGCCGCTCGTCATTGCCGTCCAGCTCGGGGCCCTCCTCGCCGCGCCCGCACACTCGGCGCCTTGACGTGGTGCCGACAACGGGCAACACTGTGGCCACTCCGGAGCGGACTGCGGAGGGCGGGGTGTGACTGACAGCGAATACCAGCAACTCGTCGAATACCTGGGCCAGCAGTTCCAGGCGATCGACGACCGGTTCCAGGCGATCGACGATCGGTTCGAAGCCATCGACCGCCGGTTCGACGCGGTCGATGAGCGGTTCCGCGAGATGCTCGGTCACTTCGACGAGCTGTACCGGCGCCTCGAACGGCTGGAGCAGGAGTACCAGGCGATTCTTCAAGCGCTCCGCCGCATCGAGGGGTTGTTGACGGATGAGCGGGTCCGGCGCGAGGTGATCGAGCGGAGCATCGAGGAGCTGAAGCGCCACGTCGCCGCCCTCCAGGCGCGCATCGACAAGCTCGAGCAGCGGATCCGGCGTTAGTAGCCCTGATCGGACCCACGGGTCACGGCGCCGATCCGCTCCCGCTATACTGAGCGCTGCGGTGGATGCCCCCCTGCGTGAGGTCTGGCCCGTCGTCGTCGCCGTCCAGCTCGGCGTCCTCCTCGCCGCGCTCGATGCGACCATCGTCGGCACGGCGATGCCGACCGTCGTCGGGGCGCTCGGCGGCGTGGCGCTTTACCCCTGGGTCTTCTCGGCCTACATGCTCGCCTCGACCGTCGTGATGCCGGTCTTCGGCGCGGTCTCCGACCGCCTCGGGCGCAAGCGGCCGTTCCTGGCGGCGGTGGGGATCTTCAGCGCGGGATCGCTCCTCGCGGGGGCGGCGCCCTCGATGCTCATCCTGATCGGCGGCCGGGCGCTCCAGGGGATTGGGGCCGGCGGCCTCATCGCGCTCGCCCTCATCATCTTCGGGGACCTCTTCCCGGGCCCGGCGCGCGGGCGGATGCAGGGCTTCCTCTCGGCCGTCTGGGGTTTCGCGTCCATCGTGGGGCCGCTTCTCGGCGGCGTGATCGTGGACCGCTGGAGCTGGCGGTGGGTGTTCCTCATGAATCTCCCGCTCGGCGCGGTCGTCGTCCTCCTGATCCTCGCCGGGCTCCGCGAGACGGCGCCCGCGCTCGGCCGGGCCGGCCGGCGTTTGCCCGCGGCGGAGGCGGCCGTCTTTCTCGTCGGCACGACCGCGCTCCTCTTCACCTTCCTCCAGCCGGACCAGGCGACCGCGGCGCCGCGGCCGGACCTCCTCACGCCGGGGCGCATCACCGCGGCCTTGGTCGCCGTGGCCGCGCTCGCCGTCTTCGTCCACCTGGGCCGGCGGTCAGCGGACCCGCTCCTGCCGCTCGGGCTGTTCGGGGAGCCGGCCTTCGCGGTTCCGTGCGCCGCGGGGTTCTTCGCCGGGGCCGCGATGTTCGGGGCGCTCATCCACGTCCCGCTCCTCCTCCAGTGGGGGCAGGGGACGAGCGCGACGACGGCCGGCCTCTCGCTGATGGCGATGAGCACGGGCTGGTCCGTCGGGGGCCTCGCCGCGGGCCAGCTCGTCAACCGCCTGGGCTTCTGGCGGCTCACCGTCCTCGGCATGACGGTGATGAGCGCGGGCTACCTCGCGCTGGCCACCCACCCCGACGCGACCTGGACCGCGCTGATGGCGATCGGAGGCGTGACCGGACTCGGGATGGGGCTGACCGCGATCACGCTGATCGTGGCGGTGCAGACGCTGATCCGCCGTGAGCAGCGCGGGGTCGCCACGTCCGCGGTCCTGTTCTTCCGGAACGTCGGCGCCACCCTCGGCGTCGCGGTGATGGGGGCCGTCCTGACCGCGCGCCTGGGCGTCCGGGTCGCAGGGCTCGGCGAGGGACTGCGCACGCTGCCGGCACCGCTCGCCGCCGCGCTGGTCTCCGAGATGGGCGTCGTCTTCTGGCTCGGCGCGGGTGCCACGCTCCTCGGCCTCGGGGCGACCCTCTTCCTCCCGGGCGGCTCCCCGGCCACCGCCGCGGCCGCGCTCGCGTCCTCCGCTCCCCCGTCGGGGGAGCGGGTGGGATGAGGGGGGCTCAATGAGCACGGCGGCGCTCCGGATCGACCTGGGGCGGCTCCGTGCCGACATCGAGGCCCTCGCCCGGATCGGCGTGGACCCCGAAGGCGGCATCTCGCGCCCGGCGTGGAGCCCGGCGTTCCTCGAGGCGCAGCAGTGGCTCGTCGAGCGCTGCCGCGCGGCGGGCCTCATGACGCGCGTGGATCCGGCGGGGAACGTCGTGGGCCGGCTCGGCGACGGCGAGCCCGTGGTCCTCACGGGCTCCCACATCGACACGGTCCCGCGCGGCGGCCCCCTCGACGGGGCCCTCGGCGTCCTCGCAGGCCTCGAGTGCCTCAGGACGATCGCGGCCGCCGGCGTCCGGCCGGGCCGGGCTCTCGAGGTCGCCGCCTTCACCGACGAGGAGGGGCGCTTCTACGGCTTCTTCGGCTCGCGCGCGATGACGGGGAGCCTGGACACGGTCCTCGCCGCGCGGCTCGCCGACCCGACAGGCCTGCCGTTGCCCGAGGCGATGCGCGGCGCTGGCTTCGAGCTGGCCCGGGCCCCCGAGGCGCTGCGCGACCCGCGGACGATCGGCGCCTACGTCGAGCTCCACATCGAGCAGGGACCTTGGCTCGAGGGGGAGGGCGTGCCGATTGGCGTCGTGGGGGGGATCGTCGGCATCCGGCGACGGCGGCTCACGTTCGTCGGCCAACCCGACCACGCCGGGACGACGCCGATGGACCGGCGCCGTGACGCCTTCCTCACGGCGGCCGAGTACGCGACCAAGAGCCGGGAGACGGTGGTCCGCGTGGGAGCCGGCCGAAGCGTGACGACGATCGGCGTCGTCGAAGTCTGGCCGGGCGTCCCGAACATCGTCCCGGCGCGCGCCCGCCTCCTCCAGGAGATCCGCGATCCCGACCCGGCTGTGCTGGAGCGACTCGCGCGGCGGACGCTCGCGCTCGCGCGGCGCGTCGCGAAGCGGCGCGGGCTCACGCTCGAGGTCGAGGAGCTGATGCGGGCCGAGCCCGTCGGCCTCTCCCCGCGCGTCCAGGCCGTCGTCGAGGAAACGGCACGCGGGCTCGGCCTCGCCACCAAAGGGATGCCGTCGGGCGCGGGGCATGACGCCCAGATCCTCGCGGCCGTCACGGAGGCCGGGATGATCTTCATCCCGAGCCAGGGGGGGCGGAGCCACCGGCCCGACGAGTGGAGCGACTGGGGCGCCATCGAGCGCGGGGCCAACGTGCTCCTCGGCACGCTCCTGCGCCTCGCGGGAGCGTGAGCCGAGCGGGGCGGTCCTCAGCCTGCCCAATACGTATCCGACCTCGGCTATGATACGTACTGCCGGCCCACGCGTTCACGACCGTCCACTACCTTGCGTCCCGGGCCCGCGGGCCGCGGTTCGCCCGTCGAACCCTCGAAGACCTGCTGCGCGTCTTCGAGGTGGCCCCGGTGGACGGGGCGGTCATACGGAGCGCTCTCGACCTGGCATGGCCCGACTTCGAGGACGCCGTCTGTGCGGCCGCCGCGGTGGCGAGCGGGTGTGAGGCCATCGTGAGCCGGGACCCCGCGGGGTTTCCGGACTCCCCCGTACCGATCGTGGAACCCGAGGCCGCCATGGCTTGGTTGAGCGTCCAGTGAGCCCGAGAGGCCTGGGCTGCAGGCGGCGTGCCAGGGGGACGGGCGGGCTCCCGGTTCCTTGCTGGCGCGAGCGGCGTTCCGGTATCATGAGCGTCTGCGGTCAGACTTCGACGTGAGGCGAGGGTAGATGAACATCGCGGTCGTGGGCACGGGCTACGTGGGGCTCGTCACCGGGGCGGTCTTCGCCGACCTCGGGAACGACGTCGCCTGCGTGGACAAGGACGTCGCCAAGATCGACATGCTCCGGGCGGGGCGGATGCCGATCTACGAACCCGGCCTCGAGGAGCTGGTCCACCGCAACGTCGCCGACGGCCGGCTCAGCTTCACGACGGACCTGGCCGATGCCGTCCGGCGGTCGGACATCATCTTCATCGCCGTCGGGACGCCGCCGAAGGCCTCCGGCGAGTCCGACCTCTCGGCGGTCGAGGAGGTCGCCCTCGGCATCGCCCACGCGCTCGACCGCTACAAGGTGATCGTCAACAAGTCCACCGTGCCCGTGGGCACCGGGGGGCTGGTCCGCGACATCATCCTGAAGAACCGCCGCCAGCCGGTGGAGTTCGACGTCGTCTCGAACCCCGAGTTCCTCCGCGAGGGGTCGGCGATCGAGGACACGCTCCGGCCCGACCGGATCGTCATCGGCGCGCCGAGCCAGCAGGTCGCGATGACGCTGCTCGAGCTCTACGCGCCGCTCGAGCGGCCGATGATCATCACCGACGTCCACTCGGCGGAGATGATCAAGTACGCCTCGAACGCGTTCCTCGCGACGAAGATCTCGTTCATCAACGCGATCGCGAACCTGTGCGAGCTGGCGGGCGCCGACGTGACGCAGGTGGTGAAGGGGATGGGGCTCGACCCGCGCATCGGCCCGGCGTTCCTCCAGGCGGGGCTCGGGTACGGGGGCTCGTGCTTCCCGAAGGACACGGACTCCCTCATCCAGACGGCGTCGCAGCTCGGCTACGAACCCCGCCTCCTCCGCGCCGTCGTCCAGGTGAACCGGGAGCGGGCCCAGCGCTTCGTCGGGCTGATCCAGAAGGTGCTCGACCCGCTGGAGGACCGCATCGTCGCGATCCTGGGGCTCGCCTTCAAGCCGAACACCGACGACATGCGCGAGGCGCGGAGCATCGAGATCGTCTCGCGCCTCGTCGAGGTCGGGGCGCGGGTCCGCGCCTACGACCCGGTGGCGATGGCGAACGCGAGGGGGCTCTTGCCCTCGGGCGTCGAGTACTGCCAGTCCTCCTACGAGGCCGCGGCGGGGGCGGACGCGGTGGCGATCGTCACCGAGTGGAACGAGTTCAAGCTCCTGAACCTCGAGCGCCTCCGCGACGTCATGCGGCGCCCGCTCGTCTTCGACGGCCGGAACATCTACGAGCCCGAGCGGATGCGCCGTCTCGGGTTCGAGTACCACTCGATCGGCCGCAGGCCCATCTATCCCGGCTGATCGCCATGTTCAACAACGCCGGTCACTACTGCACGGTCGACGCGCACGGGCCGGGCCGCTCCGAGCGCGGGCTTTGCCCGCGCAACCGCGGGGGAAGCTCGAAGGGGGGCGCAGCTCCCCTTCGAAGCATGATCTACGAGCCCGAGCGGATGCGCCGTCTCGGGTTCGAGTACCACTCGATCGGCCGCAGGCCCGTCTATCCCGGCTGATCGCCATGTTCAACGACGCCGGTCACTACTGCACGGTCGACGCGCATGGGCCGGGGCGCTCCGAGCGCGGGCTTTGCCCGCGCAACCGCGGGGGAAGCTCGAAGGGGGGCGCAGCTCCCCTTCGAAGCATGATCTACGAGCCCGAGCGGATGCGCCGTCTCGGGTTCGAGTACCACTCGATCGGCCGCAGGCCCGTCTATCCCGGCTGAGCCCCCATGCGCGTCCTCGTGACCGGCGGAGCCGGCTTCATCGGCTCCCACCTCTCGGAGTTCCTCCTCGCGCAGGGCTGCGAGGTCGTCTGTCTCGACAACCTGCTGACCGGGACGACGGACAACATCGACCACCTGCGCTCCGACCGGTTCAGCTTCATCAAGCACGACGTCACGAATTACATCTACGTGGCCGGCCCGCTCGACTACGTCCTCCACTTCGCGAGCCCGGCGAGCCCCGTGGACTACCAGCAGCTCCCCATCCCGACGCTGAAGGTCGGGGCCCTCGGGACGCACAAGGCCCTCGGCCTGGCCAAGGCCAAGGGGGCGCGGTTCCTCCTCGCGTCCACCTCGGAGGTCTACGGCGACCCGCTCGTCCACCCGCAGCGGGAGGACTATTGGGGGAATGTCAACCCGGTCGGCCCGCGCGGCGTGTACGACGAGGCCAAGCGCTTCGCCGAGGCGATGACGATGGCCTATCACCGCTACCACGGGGTGGACACGCGCATCGCCCGGATCTTCAACAGCCACGGCCCTCGGATGCGGATGAACGACGGCCGCGCGATCCCGAACTTCATCCGCCAGGCGCTGACCGGGGAGCCGCTCACGGTCTACGGGGACGGGTCGCAGACCCGCTCGTTCTGCTACATCGACGACCTCGTGGACGGCATCTGGCGGCTCATGCAGTCGCCCGTGCACGAGCCCGTGAACCTCGGCAACCCCCAGGAGATGACGCTCCTCGAGCTGGCCAAGCGGATCCTGCGCCTCACGGGGAGCGGGAGCCCGATCGTGTTCATGCCGCTCCCGCAGGACGATCCGCGGGTCCGCCAGCCCGACATCACGCGCGCGCGCCAGCTCCTCGGCTGGGAGCCACGCGTGGACGTGGACGAGGGCCTCCGGAAGACCATCGAGTGGTTCCGCACTCAAGTCCCCCTCTCCCCCGCCGGGGGAGAGGGTGGGTGAGGGGGGCTTCACCCGCATGATCGACGACGAGCTGAAGGCGATTCTCGCGTGCCCGGCCTGCAAGGGCGACCTCCGCTTCGAGGAAACCCGCATCATCTGCCCCGCGTGCCGGAAGGCCTACCCGATCCGCGACGGGATCCCGGTGATGCTGATCAACGAGGCGGAGGAGTGGACGCCGCCTCCGGGCCGCTGACGCCGCGGTTCTTCCCTCTTCCCCATGGGGGGAGAGGGTAGGGTGAGGGGGGCCCGGACGCCCGTGTCCGTCTACGCGGTCATCCTCGCGGGGGGCGGCGGCGTGCGGCTCTGGCCGGCGAGCCGCCGGCGGCGCCCCAAGCAGTTCCTGGCGATCGCGCCGGGCGCGCGCTCGCTCTTCGAGGCCACGGTCGAGCGGGTCCGGCCCCTGATCCCGCTCGAGCGCCTCCTGGTCGTGACGACCGCCGGGCAGGCCGCCGCGGTGCGGGCGACCCTGCCCGCGCTCCCGGCCGCGAACCTGGTCGTGGAGCCGGTCGCCCGCAACACGGCACCCGCCATCGCGCTCGCGGCGCGGACGCTCGAGCGGGCCGGCCAGGCTGAGGCGGTGATGGCCGTGCTCCCCTCGGACCACGTCGTCACCGACGAGGCGGCGTTCCGGCGGACGCTCGAGCAGGCGATCGCCGCCGCCGCGCGGCACCTCGTCACGGTGGGGATCCGCCCCACGCGCCCCGAGACCGGCTACGGCTACCTCGAGCTGGGGTCGCGGAGCGAGGGCGACGCCTGGGAGGTACGGCGCTTCGTCGAGAAGCCCGACCTCGCGCGCGCCCGGGAGTACCTGGCCGCGGGCCACTACCTCTGGAACAGCGGGATGGTCTTCTTCCGGGTCGGGCGGATCCTCGAGGAGACGCGCCGCCACCTTCCGGAGGTCGTCCGGGCGGTCGACGGCCGGTACGAGGACGCCCCGGCCATCTCCCTCGACTACGGGGTCATGGAGAAGACGGCCGATATCTGGGCCGTCCGCGGGGAATTCGGCTGGAGCGACGTCGGGAGCTGGCTCGCCGTCGCCGACGTCCACCCGCCGGACGCCGCGGGCCAGGTGCGCCTCGGCGGGCCGCTCGTCGCGGTCGATGCCAAGGCGAACGTGGTGATCGGCGACAAGCTCGTCGCGCTGGTGGGCGTGGAGGGGCTCGTCGTGATCGTCACCGAGGACGCGGTCCTCGTCATCCCGAAGGAGCGGGTGCAGGACGTGCGGGCCGTCGTCGCGCAGCTCGAGCAGCGCGGGATGGACACCTACCTGTGACGGACGAGGAACCCTCACCCCGACCCTCTCCCCGGAAGGGAGAGGGCGGGAACACCGGAACTCCCCTCTCCCCCGTGGGGAAAGGGATAGGGTGAGGGGTGTGACCGCCATCCGCTTCGGCACGGACGGCTGGCGCGGGGTCATCGCGGAGGAGTTCACCGAGGGCAACGCCGCCATGGTCGTCCAGGCCGCCGCGGAGGCCTGGGTGGACGCGAGCGACCGCGCCCACCCGCTCGTCGTCGGCTACGACACGCGCTTCAACTCCCGCCGCGTGGCCGATCTCGCGGCCGACATCCTCGCCGCCAACGGCTGGCGCGTCCTCCTCGCCGACCGACCCGTCCCGACGCCGGTCGTCTCGCTGGCCGTGGTCGCCCTGGGCGCGGCCGGCGGGCTCGTCGTGACCGCGAGCCACAACCCGGCGCGGTTCAACGGGATCAAGCTGAAGGCCCCGTTCGGCGGCTCGGCGCCGCCCGAGTTCACCGCCCGCGTCGAGGCGGCGCTCGGGCGGACCCCGCCGCGCCGCGCCGCGGCCGGCGACCGCGCCCGGATCGAGCGGGTCGATCTCCTGCCGCCCTACCTCGAGCGGATCCGGGGCCGCGTGCTCGCCGACCGGCGCCCGGCGCGCCCGCTCCGGATCGTGGCCGACGCGCTCCACGGCGCGGCGGACGGCCTCTTCCGGCAGCTCGTGCCGCCGGCCTGGGGGGAGGTGCGGCTGCTCCACGAGGCGCCGGACCCGCTGTTCGGGGGTCTCCACCCCGAGCCGATCCCCCCGCACACGGACGCGCTCGCGGCGGCGGTGCGCGAAGACGGCGCGGACCTCGGGCTCGCCACGGACGGGGACGGCGACCGCCTGGGGGTCGTCGCGCCCGGCGGCCGGTACGTCTCGCCGCACACGGTGCTTGCCCTTCTCGCGCGGCACCTCGTCGAGATACGCGGCTGGCGCGGCGAGGTCGTGAAGGGGTTCGCCGTCGGCGTCCAGGTGGACCGCGTCGCCGCGCGCTTCGGGCTGCCCCTCCACGTCGTGCCGATCGGGTTCAAGCACATCGCGCCCCTCATGCAGAGCCGTGATATCCTGATTGCGGGCGAGGAATCGGGTGGCGTGGGGTTCCGCGACCACCTGCCCGAGCGTGACGGGTTGCTCAGCGCGCTCTTCGTGCTCGAGGCGGTCGTTGCCTCGGGCGCGAGCCTCGACGACCTCCTTCGCAGCCTGGAAGCCGAGGCCGGCGCGGCGGTCTACCGCCGGCGCGACTACGCCCTCCACCCGGACCTCGGCCGGCGCCTCGTCGCGCGGCTGGACGCCGCGCCGCCCGCGCGGCTCGGCGCCCGGCGCGTCGTCCGGGCCGAGGCGCTCGACGGACGCAAGTACTGGCTGGACGACGGTGCGTGGGTGCTCGTGCGGCCCTCCGGGACGGAGCCGCTCGTGCGGGTTTACATCGAGGGGCCGACGGCGGAAGAGGTGGACGCGCTCCACGCCGAGGCCTGGAGGCTGGTGGAGGAGTTGACCGGTAGCTGATGAGCCTGGAGCTGATTCGGAACTTCTCGATCATCGCGCACATCGACCACGGCAAGTCCACCCTCGCCGACCGGCTGCTCGAGCTGACCGGCGCCATGGACCCGCGGAAGGCCGTGGACCAGGTCCTCGACTCGATGGACCTCGAGCGGGAGCGCGGGATCACGATCAAGGCCCACGCGGTCCGCCTCCTCTACCAGGCGCGGGACGGGCGGACGTACACGCTGAACCTGATCGACACGCCGGGCCACGTGGACTTCTCCTACGAGGTCTCGCGGAGCCTCGCCGCGTGCGACGGGGCGATCCTGGTCGTGGACGCGGCCCAGGGGGTCGAGGCACAGACGCTCGCGAACTTCTACCTCGCCCTCGAGGCGAACCTCGCGATCGTCCCGGTCCTCAACAAGATCGACCTCCCGCAGGCGGACGTCGAGGGGACGAGGCAGCAGCTCGCGGACGTGCTCGGGCTCGACCCCGACGAGCCGCTCCTGATCAGCGCCAAGCAGGGGACGGGCGTGCCCGAGGTCCTCGAGGCCATCGTCCGGCGCATCCCGCCCCCGAGCGGCGACCCCGACGCCCCGCTCCGGGCGCTCGTGTTCGACTCGTTCTACGACTCGTACCAGGGCGTCGTCGTCTACGTCCGGATCCTCGACGGCCGGGTCCGGTCGGGGGCGAAGGTCCTCCTCATGTCGAACGGCAAGGTCTACGAGGTCCACCAGGTCGGCGTGTTCACGCCGCAGATGGCGCCGGTGGACGAGCTGTCGGCGGGCCAGGTCGGGTTCCTCACGGCAGGAATCAAGCGCGTCGCCGACTCGCGTGTCGGCGAGACGATCACCGACGCGGCGACTCCGACGGCCGCGCCGCTCCCGGGTTTCCGCGAGGCCAAGCCGATGGTCTTCTCCGGGCTCTACGCGGTCGAGGACACGGACTACCAGGCCCTCCGGGACGCCCTCGAGAAGCTCCGCCTGAACGACTCCGCCTTCACGTTCGAGCCCGAGTCCTCGATCGCGCTCGGGTTCGGGTTCCGCTGCGGCTTCCTCGGGCTCCTCCACATGGAGGTCATCCAGGAGCGGCTCGAGCGGGAGTTCGGCCTGGCGCTGATCGCCACGGCGCCGTCGGTGCGCTACCGCGTGGTGGCGACGGGCGGCGAGACGATCGAGATCGACAACCCGGCGAAGCTCCCCGCGGCCGGCGACATCGAGGAGATCCAGGAGCCATACGTCCGCGGCTCCATCTTCCTCCCGACCGAGTTCATGGGCCCCGTCTACAAGCTCGCCCAGGACGCGCGCGGCGAGCATCGGGCGGTCGAGCACATCGGCAAGCGGGTCCACCTCACGTTCGACTTCCCGCTGGCCGAGATCATCGTGGAGTTCTACGACAAGCTGAAGTCGCTCTCGAAGGGGTACGCCTCGTTCGACTACGACTTCGCCGAGTTCCGGACGTCGGACCTCGTGAAGCTCGACATCCTGCTGAACGGCGACCCGGTGGACGCGCTCTCGCTGATCGTCCACCGGGACAAGGCCTACGAGCGGGGGAAGACGCTCGCCGAGAAGCTCAAGGGCGTGATCCCCCGCCAGCTCTTCGAGGTGGTGATCCAGGCGGCGATCGGTAGCCGGGTGATCGCCCGGGAGACGGTTCGGCCGCTCCGCAAGAACGTCACGGCCAAATGCTACGGCGGCGACATCACGCGGAAGCGGAAGCTCCTCGAGCGGCAGAAGGAAGGGAAGAAGCGGATGAAGCAGCTCGGGCGCGTCGAGATCCCGCAGGAAGCCTTCCTCTCCGTGCTGCGGTCCTGAGGCCATGGCGCAGCCGATCAACCACACGGAGCCGGGGGGCGTCCCGAAGGCGGTGACGCAGGTGCGGAAGAAGTCCGTCCTCCGCGAATACGTCGAGGCGATCCTCATCGCCATCCTGCTCGCGCTCCTGATCCGCACCTTCATCGTCCAGGCGTTCAAGATCCCATCGGGCTCGATGCTTCCCACGCTCCAGGTCGGGGACCACATCCTGGTGAACAAGTTCATCTACCAGGAATTTCGCATTCCCCGCCCCGGGGGTCCCTTGGTCGTCGGGTTGCGGGATCCCGCGCGCGGCGACATCATCGTCTTCAAGTACCCCCAGGACGAGCACCGCGACTTCATCAAGCGGGTGATCGCGGTCGGCGGGGAGACCGTCTTCGTCAAGGACCAGAAGGTCTTCATCAACTGCCAGCCCCCGGAGTCGACGTGCCAGGCCATCCGGGAGCCCTGGGCGTACTACGAGCAGCGGCTGGGGGCCTGGAGCGAGACGTCCGGACCGCACCGGGTCCCGCCGGGCTCCTACTTCGTCATGGGCGACAACCGGCACAACAGCCAGGACAGCCGGTACTGGGGGTTCGTCAAGCGCGAGAAGATCAAGGGCAAGGCGTTCGTCATCTACTGGTCGTGGGACTCGGAGCGCGACGGGCTGGCGCTCTGGAAGCGGGTGCGATGGAGCCGACTGGGACACTTGATCTACTAGTCGATCGGCCGGCGACCGACACCGTCCCGCCCGAGCTCGAGAGCGGGCCGGTCGGCGCCCGCTACGGGATCTACGTCCACTGCGTCTTCTGCCTCCGCCGCTGCCCCTACTGCGACTTCAACGTCGCGATCTACCGTGAGGACCGCGTGCGGCCGTTCGTGGCGGCCCTGCGGGCGGAGCTGGCGCGCTATTCCGGCCTCCCCTGGGGGGGCACGGTGCCCGCCGTGAGCCTCTTTTTCGGGGGCGGCACGCCCTCGCTCCTCGAGCCTGACGCGGTCGGCGACCTGATCGCGGCCGCGCGCCGCGGTCTCGGGCTCGCGGCCGACGCCGAAGTCACGCTCGAGGCGAATCCCGAAGGGCTCGATCGAGAGCGCCTCGCGGCCTTCCGCGCGGCCGGCGTGACGCGGCTCTCCCTGGGCGTCCAGTCGCTCGACGACGCGCTGCTCCGGCGCCTGGGGCGGACGCACTCCGCCGCCGACGCCCGGCGCGCCTTCGCGGCGGCGCGGGCCGCCGGGTTCGAGAACGTGAGCGTGGACCTCCTCTGGGCCTGCCCCGCCCAGGACCTCGGGGCCTGGACCCGGACGCTCGACGAGGTCCTCGCTTGGCGGCCCGAGCACCTCTCGGCCTACGCGCTGACGCTCGAGCCCGGCACGGTGTTCGGGCGGCGGCCGGTGGCGGACCTCCCGGACGAGGAGACGCAGATCGCGCAGTTCGGGTGCCTCGTCGAGCGTGCCGCCGCGGCGGGCTTCGAGCGCTACGAGATCTCGAACTTCGCGCGGCCGGGGTTCGGCTCGCGCCACAACCTCCTCTACTGGCGCCGCGAGGAGTACCTCGGCCTCGGCCCCGGCGCCCACGGCGCCTTCGGGGGCCTCCGGTACGTGAACCTCCGCGCCCACACCCGCTACCGCGCGGCCCTCGCGGTGGAGCGCTGGCCGGTCGAGCGCTGGGAGCGGCTCACGCCGCGCCAGGTGCGGAGCGAGCGGATCATGCTCGGCCTCCGCCTGGCCGAGGGGATTCCCCGCGCGTGGCTCGAGCGCCACTGGGCCGACGACCCTCGGCGCCTCGCCGGCGCGCTCGACCGCCACCTGGCCGCCGGACTCCTCGCCACGCGGGACGGCCGCGTCGCGCTCACCGAGCACGGCGTCCTCCTCGCGGACACCGTGCTCGCCGAGCTGATCTGACCCCTCTGCCCCGAGGGGCCATCAGCCGGTTGCTTGACAACTCCGCGTCGGGATTCGATATTCTGTATGTGCACTCGAACCCCATGCGACGGAGGCCATAGTGGGTTGGGACGAGCTGGGTGAGCGGGCCTGCCAGGTCCTGCAGGCCGTCATCTTCGAGTACATCGTGACGGCGGAGCCGGTCGGCTCCCGCCAGGTGGCGAAGAAGTACGCGCTGGGCCTGTCCCCCGCCACCATCCGGAACACGATGGCCGACCTGGAGGAGACGGGATACCTGACGCAGCCCCACACCTCCGCGGGCCGGGTGCCGACGGACAAGGCCTACCGCTTCTACGTGGACACGCTGGCCGGCCGTGGCCAGATCGGGCGCTCCGAGGCCCTCCAGCTCCAGCGCCAGGTCGCCTCGGCGCGCTCGGACCTCGACGACCTGATGGACTCGACCTCGGCCCAGCTCTCGGCGCTGTCCCGCTACGCGGCCGTGATCCTGGCGCCGCCGCTCAGCAAGACGCGCCTCGACCGCATCGACCTGATCCCGGTCGAGGGGGACCGCGCGCTGGTCGTCCTGGCGACCGAGACCGGCTGGGGGACGAGCCGGATCCTCGCGCTCGAGGAGTCGGTCTCCGCGGCGGAGTTCCGCGAGATCGCGCGCGTCCTGACGGAGCGATACGCAGGGCTCACGTTCCAGGAGATCCGCACGCAGCTCACCGACGCCGCCGTGCCCGCGGACGCGGACCGCCTCGAGCGCCTGGCGGCCGCGCTGGCGCGCGAAGCGTTCGCCTCGATCTGGGACAGGAACCTCTACTACCACGGCGCGATGAACATCCTCGACCAGCCCGAGTTCTCGGACATCGGCGCGATGAAGGCGGTCCTGCGGGCGTTCGAGGAGAAGCGGCAGCTCATCGAGCTCCTCACGGCGCGCGCCAGCGGGGGCGACACGGTCCAGGTGGTCATCGGCTCCGAGATGCCCTACCAGGAGATGCAGGAGACCAGCCTCGTCGCCGCTTCCTACAAGTACGGGGACCGCGTTCTCGGTGTCCTCGGGGTCGTCGGGCCCCGCCGGATGCCCTACACCAAGATCGTGCCGCTCGTGGACTACACCGCGCGGCTCGTCTCGCGCCGGGTCACGCGGCTCGCGCGCTCCGAATCGCTGCCTTAGAGCGATGCTGACCAAGGCGATGGTGACTGGTCCGTGCGCGCCGCGCTCACCGGGGCGCTCCGAGACCGCACCCTGATCATGAGCGACGACCCCATCGCCCCGCCCGAGGCGGGCGAGACGGCGCGGGCGGCCGCGGAACGCTCGTCCGACGCGCCGAGCCGGATCGAGGAGGACCTCGACGCCCTCCGCGCCGAGGTCGAGGCGAAGCGCCGCGAGGCCGCCGAAGCCCACGACCGGTACCTCCGGACGCTGGCCGACTTCGACAACTACCGGAAGCGCACCGAGCGCGAGCGGGCGGAGTGGCGCCTCCGGGCGCAGGAGCAGCTCCTGCGCGAGATCCTGCCCATCCTCGACAACTTCGACCGTGCCCTGGCCGCCGGGTCGGCTGCCGCCGGCGAGACCGGCTTCCGGGCGGGCGTGGAGCTGATCCACCGCGACTTCCTCAAGGCCCTCGAGCGCGCGGGCGTCCGCCCCTTCAGCGCCGTCGGCGACTCGTTCGATCCCGCGCGCCACGAGGCCGTGGGCCGCGTCGAGCGCGGAGACGTGGCGGACCACACCGTCGTGCAGGAGACCCTCCGCGGCTACCTCTTCCACGACCGCGTGCTTCGCCCCGCGCAGGTCATCGTCGCGGTCGAGCCTCCGCCGCCTCCTGAGCCGGGCGAGGCCGGCGCCTGATTCCCCCCGGCCGCCCGTCCCCGGGGACGCCCGCGTGGCTGCGGCGCGCTGAGGGCTGATGGCCACGCGCGACTACTACGCGATCCTCGGCGTGTCCCGCTCGGCCAGCGAGGTCGAGATCAAGAAGGCGTTCCGTCAGCTCGCGCTCAAGCACCACCCCGACCGCAACCCCGGCGACCAGAACGCCGGGGAGCGCTTCAAGGAGATCAACGAGGCGTACGCGGTCCTCTCCGACCCCGAGAAGCGGGCGCAGTACGACCGGTTCGGGCGCGTGGACATCCCGCCCGGCGGCTTCGACATCGGGGGCTTCGGCGACCTCTTCGACGACCTCTTCGAAGGATTCTTCGGCGGCCCGCGCGCGGGGACCCGCACGCGGGCACGCCGCGGCGACGACCTCCGCTACGACCTCGAGCTGACGCTCGAGGACGCGGCGAAGGGCGTCGAGACGCGGCTCCAGATCCCGCGGCTCGAGCGCTGCGACGCCTGCCAGGCCTCCGGCGTCGAGCCGGGTTCGACCCGCGTGACGTGCCCGACGTGCCACGGCCGCGGCCAGCTCCGCTACCAGCAGGGGTTCCTCACCGTGGCGCGCACGTGCTCCCAGTGCCTCGGCGAGGGTCAGGTCAACCGCAACCCCTGCAAGGTCTGCCGCGGCGAGGGGCGCGTCGCGCGCGAGCGTGCGCTCAAGGTGCGTATCCCCGCCGGGGTCGAGGACGGCTCGCAGCTCCGCCTGTCGGGCGAGGGGGAGGGAGGCCCGCGGGGCGGGCCGTCCGGCGACCTCTACGTCGTGATCCACGTCCGCCAGCACCCGTTCTTCACCCGCCACGGCAACGACCTGGTCTGCCCGCTCCCGGTCACGTTCACGCAGGCCGCGCTCGGGGCCGAAGTGGACGTGCCCACGCTCGACGGCACGGTGAAGCTCAAGGTGCCGGCGGCGACGCAGAACGGCGAGGTGCTGCGGCTCAAGGGGAAGGGGATGCCGTCGCTGCGCGGGCGCGGGCGCGGCGACGCGTGCTACCAGGTCGTCGTGGAGATCCCGCGGAAGCTCACCGCCCGGCAGCGGGAGCTCCTCGAGGAGTACGAGCGCGCCTCGCGCGGCGAGGAGCAGGGCCCGCTCGTCGGCGGCTTCCTCGACTCGCTGAAGAAGCTCTTCGGCGGCTGAGGGCCTGCGATTCTCGCAATCGGCGACTACTGGGCGCTCACCGTCGCGGTGGCCCCTGAGGCAGCGGACGCGGTGGCGAACTTCCTCGCGGAGGCCGGGGCGCTCGGAGTCGTCGAGGAAGGGGACGACGCGCCGGTCACTCTCCGCGCCTTCTTCTCGCCCGGCACTGACTCCACAGACCTCGGCGGCCGCCTCGAACGCTACCTCGACGAGCTGCGCGCCCTCGCCGTCCCCGTCGGCCCCGGCACGGTCGAGGTCGCACCCGTGATCGAGGAGGCGTGGGCGGAGGCCTGGCGCGCCCACTTCCGCCCGCTCCCGGTCGGCCGGCGGCTCCTCCTCTGCCCGCCGTGGGAGCTCCCGCCCGAGGCGCCGGCCGATGGGCGGGAGGGCGCGCGCCTCCTCGTCGTCATCGAGCCCGGCCGGGCCTTCGGCACGGGCGGCCACGCGACGACGCGCGGGTGCCTCGAGCTGATCGAGCGGGCGCTGGAGGCGGCGCCTGCCGGGCACCCGGTCGGACGCGTCCTCGACGTGGGCACGGGGTCGGGCGTCCTCGCGATCGCGGCGGCGCGGCTCGGCGCCCCGGCCGTCGACGCGGTGGACCTGGATCCCGATGCCGTGGCGGCGGCGACGGCGAACGCCGCGCGGAACGGTGTCGCTGACCGCGTGCGGGTCGAGCTCGGGACCCCCGAGACGTGGACGGGACCGCCTGCGGACCTGGTGCTGGCGAACCTCCTCGGCGCGGCGCACGTGGCGCTCGCACCCGCCCTCGCGCGCTGCACGGCCGTTCCCGGGCGCCTGGTGGCGGGCGGCCTCCTGAGCCACGAGGTGCCGGCCGCCGTCGCGAGCTTCGTGCCCGAGGGGTTCCGCCTCGTGGAGGTGACCGAGCACGAGGGATGGGCGACGCTCCTCCTCGCGCGGGAGCCCTGAGGCTCCCGTGCGGCGCTTCATCGTGCGCCCGGAGGCGATCGAGGGCGGGCGGGTGCGCTTCGACCGGGACGAGGCGCGCCACCTCGGCCGGGTCCTCAGGCTCCGGCCCGGCGCCCTCGTCGAGGCCGCCGACGGGGCGGGGCGGACCTTCACGGTCTGTCTCGAGGCGCTCGGCGCGCGGGAGGCGTGGGGGAGGATCGTCGGCGAGCGCGCGCCGGCCGTCGAATCGCCGTGCGCGATCACGCTCGGGCAGGCGATTCTCAAAGGCGAGCGGATGGCGTGGCTCCTCCAGAAGGCCACGGAGCTGGGGGTCGCGCGGATCGTCCCGATGGAGACCGAGCGGGTCGTGGCGCGGGCCGCCGGCGAGCGGGGGGCGGCGCGGCAGGCGCGCTGGGCGCGGATCGCGCGGGAGGCGGTCAAGCAGTGCGGGCGCCCCGTGGTCCCGGTCGTGGAGGCGCCGCGTCCGTTCGCCGAGGTCGCGGCCGAGGCGGGGCGACACGACGCCGCGTGGCTCCTCTGGGAGGGCGGGGGGACATCGGTCGCCGCCGCGGCGCGGCAGGCGGGGCGAGCCCGCCGCCTCCTCCTCCTGGTGGGCCCGGAGGGCGGGTTCACGGCGGGCGAGGTCGCGCTCGGGGAGCGGCAGGGCGCGCGCGTCGTCGGGCTCGGCCCGCGCATCCTCCGGGCCGAGTCGGCGGGGCTCGTCGCGGTCGCGCTCTGCCAGCACTTGTTCGGGGACCTGGGGGCCGACCCCCTCACCCCTCCCTCTCCCCCATCGGGGGAGAGGGGGAGAAGCTCGTGAGCGAAGGGTTCGAGTACTTCGACGTCGCCGCGGACGTCGGCGTCCACGCCTGGGGCCCCGACCTCGCCGCGTGCTTCCGCCAGTGCGCCCGGGGCGTCTTCAACCTCATCGTGCCGCTGGAGGCCGTGCGGCCCGCGGAGACGCGCGAGTGCGCCGCCCAGGGCGACAGCCCCGAGGCGCTGCTCGTGAACTGGATCAACGAGCTACTCTACCTCCACGACATCGAGGCGTTCGTCCTGCACGACGTCGATCCGCCGCGGCTCGAGCGGGACCGTGCCCACGGGACGGTGACCGGCGAGCCCGTCGCGCCGGAGCGGCACCCACGTGGCACGGTCGTGAAGGCGGCGACCTTCCATCAGCTCGCCCTCGAGCGGGAACCGGACCGGGTGAGTGCGCGGCTCGTGCTCGACATCTGAGAGCCCGGATGAGCCGGGTTGCATGAGCGGGTGTTTCGATGATGAAACCTCGAGACCCCGGATGGCGCTTTGCCCGCGCAACCTTCGGTCGCCGCCGGGTGCGATCGTTTGGGGAATCCGGACTCAACTTGCCGCCGAATAAGGCGTCTCGGCGTGTCGGCTGAGTCCGTGGAACCTGGCACCCGTCTTGCTCATCGTAACGGCTGGGCCCGTTCGGGTCCGTGCGCCCATGGAGCTCCAGCAGACCGTCCGGAAGTCCGTCAGGTGCCAGGGGGTCGGCCTCCATACGGGGGCGACCGTGGCGATGGCGGTCCATCCCGCGCCCCCGGGCCACGGGATCGTGTTCCGTGTGCGGCCCTCCGGGGCCGAGATCCCGGTGTGGCCCGAGTCGCTCCTCAACGGCCACTACGCGACGACGATCGGCACGGACGGCGTCCAGGTCCAGACCGTCGAGCACCTCCTCGCCGCCGTCGGCGCCCTCGGGATCGACAACCTGGTCGTCGAGGTCGACGGGCCCGAGCTCCCCGCGATGGACGGGAGCGCCCAGCCGTTCGTCTCGCTCCTTTACGCGGCGGGGCGCGAGGAGCAGCCGGCGCTGCGCCGGTCGCTCTGCATCTCCGAGACGATCCGCGTCGGCGACGAGGACCGCTGGATCGAGATCGGACCGGCCGCGGAGCTGCGGATCACCTTCACGCTCGACCAGGACCACCCGGCCATCGGCGTGCAGACCGCCTCGATCGCGCCGACGGAGCGGCGCTTCGTGGACGAGCTCGCCTCGGCCCGCACGTACGGGTTCCTCAAGGACCTCGAACTGCTGCGTCAGCAGGGGCTCGCGCGCGGCGGCTCGCTCGACAACGCGGTGGTGGTCGGGCAGAACGGCGTGCTCAACGGCGCCCTGCGCTTCCAGGACGAGTTCGTGCGGCACAAGATCCTCGACGTGGTCGGGGACCTCGTGCTGCTCGGACGCCCGGTCGTCGGCCACGTGGTCGCGCGGAACGGCGGGCACAACCTCAACCACCTGCTCGTGCGGGAGATCGCGCGGCGCGACCGGCACCGGGACGCCGCCGTCGCCCGGGCGGTCTCGCATCCCGTCGCGCGCTCGGAGGGGGAAGCCCGGCACAAGGCCCGGGTGGCGGCCCTGTAGATCGCCGGAGGGGGGCGTTGCCCCCCTCCCGGATGTCTGCCGCGTTCCTCCCGCAATCCTCCTTCCGGGCGCTGAACCCCCGGCGCTATAATGATCTGCTATGTCGAGGCCGCGCTGGCGGATCAGGGCGGTGGCGGCCGCGTTGGGGCTGGGGCTGCTCGCCCCGGTACCGGGGTGGGCCGGGCCGTTTCGGATCTCGAACCTGGTCGTCACGAACTCGAACCAGACGCTCCTGGTCAACGTGGTCCTGCTGGGATCGTTGCCGGAATCGATCGCGGAGGGGTTGGCGACCGGGATCCCCGCGACGGTGCGCTTCCAGGTGGAGCTCTGGCAGTTCAACTCCTGGTGGGTGGACCGCCGGATCGCCGCGAAGATCGTCGAGCGGCAGGTGGCCTACGACGTCCTGACGAAGGAGTACCGGGTGACGGCGGTGCAGGGCGAGGAGCGAGAACCCTACGTCACGCGGGACCTCTGGGAGGGCGAGCGGGTCCTCTCCGAGATCCGGGGGCTCCCGCTCGCGCCGATCACGAGCCTCAAGCGCGACGACCTCTACTACGTCCGCGTCCGCGCCGAGGTGCGGTCCGGGGTGCCCGACTCCTCCTTCTCGAAGATCATGCCCTTCCTCGCCTCGCGCATCGAGACGGCCTGGGAGCAGTCGCCGCTCCTGACCGTGAGCCGAACACGATGAGCCGACAGGTGTCAACGCCTGACATGCCGCGGGCCGTTCGGGGCAGCCTTGAGAGGCCGCGTCTCCCCTCCCCCCGAAGGCGACCGGAGGGACGGGACGTCGCGAGGTCGGATGCCCGAGCCGTCCCGGCGATGCGATCAACAGTCGGCGGGGGTGCGGGGGGTGCCGCATGAGAAACGCGCCGTCAGGCCCCGGCTGGCCGGCCCGCGCCCGGAGCGCGGGGCTCCCCTCCCCCCGAAGGGTGGGAGGGGGCGGGGGTGCGGGGGGTCCCGAATGACCCCGCTGGTGAGGCCGCTGCGACCCGCCGGCGACGAGCGGGAGCGCCGGAAGCGGAACCTCGTCATCATCGCCGTCGTGCTCGCCCTGCTCGTGACGATGACGGCGTTCGAGGTCGGCATCAAGGCGCCCGAGCTGCCCGTCGCCTCCAACGTCGCGGTCATCGCGCTCTTCAACCTGAACCTCATCGTATTCCTGCTGCTGCTCATCCTGCTCTTCCGGAACCTGGTCAAGCTCTCGTTCGAGCGCCGCCACAAGATCCTCGGGTCGCGGTTCAAGACCAAGCTGGTCGTCTCGTTCCTCTCGCTCGCCCTGGTCCCCTCGATCCTGCTCTTCCTGATCGCCTCCAACCTCATCAACACGTCGATCGAGGGCTGGTTCAAGCTCCAGGTGGAACAGCCGCTCGACGAGTCGATGCGGGTCGCGCAGACCTTCTACGAGCGGATGCAGGAGAGCGCGCTCCAGCACGGGCAGCACATCGGCCGGGTGCTCAAGCGCGACCGGCTCCTCGGCGAGGAGAGGCGGGAGGCGCTGATCGCGTTCCTGCAGGAGCAGCAGGAGCAGTACGGGCTGGCCGGGATCACGATCTACTCCGCGAGCGGGCAGGAGCTCGTCCACGTGAAGGACCCCGTGCTCACCCCCGCTATCACGGGCGGCGTCAACATGGAGCAGGTCCGGATGACCCTCGCCGGCCGCGAGCTCTCCACGCGGAAGGAAATCGCGAACGGCGACCTGATCCAGGGGATGGTGCCGCTCGTATCGCCGGCGCCCGACGAGCGGGTGATCGGGGCGATCGTGGTCGCGATCCACCTGCCGCAGCGGCTCGAGAGGCAGGTGCGCGCGATCTCCCAGGCCTTCCAGGAGTACAAGCAGCTCAAGCTCCTCAAGCAGCCGATCAAGGGCATCTACATCCTCCTCTTCCTCCTGATGACCCTGGTCATCGTCTTCTCCGTGACGTGGTTCGGGCTCTACCTGGCCAAGGGGATCACGGTGCCCATCCAGCTCCTCGCGCAGGGGACCCGCGAGGTGGCGGCGGGCAACCTCGACTACCGGGTCACGGCGCAGGCCGACGACGAGGTCGGGATCCTCGTGACCTCGTTCAACAAGATGACCGAGGACCTCGCCTCCTCGAAGACCCAGCTCGAGCGGGCGTACACGGACCTCCAGGCCAAGCACGCCGAGCTGGGCACGCGCCGCCGGTACACGGAGACGGTGCTCGAGGCGGTCGCGACGGGCGTCGTCTCCGTGGACCAGGCGGGGAGCGTCACGACGGTCAACGGCGCCGCCGCGCGGATGCTGGGGCTCGCGCCGGGCGACGCGGTTGGCCGGCACTACGTCCGGGCCTTCGCCGCTCCGGACTACGCCGATTTCGTCGCGCTGATCCAGCGCATGGAGCGGCTGCGCGAGGGCAGCCTCGAGCGCGAGCTCCAGGTGACGCGCGGCGGCCAGCGCCGGACGCTCCTGGCGAGCCTCACGGCGCTCCAGGGCCCGGGGCGGGAGCACCTCGGGGTGGTGGTCGTGTTCGACGACCTCACCGACCTGCTGTCGGCCCAGCGTGTGGCGGCCTGGCGGGAGGTCGCCCAGCGCATCGCCCACGAGATCAAGAACCCGCTCACGCCCATCCAGCTCTCCGCCCAGCGGCTCCGCCGACGCCTCGCGGGCCGGGTCGCCGACGACGGCGGGATCCTCGAGGAGTGCACCGGGACGATCATCGGGGAGGTGGAGGGGCTGCGCCGGCTCGTGGACGAGTTCTCGCGCTTCGCGCGGATGCCGGCCCTCGCCCCGAAGCCGACGGACCTCCACCGGCTCCTGGACGGCGTCGTCGCGCTCTACGGCGAGACGCACCCGGCCGTCACGCTCCGCACGGACTTCCCCCCTGATGCCCCCCCGCTCGAGGCGGACGGGGACCAGCTCAAGCGGGCCGTGCTGAATCTGATCGACAACGCGGTCGAGGCCGGCGCGAGCGAGGTGGCGGTCTCGACGCACTGGGACCGCGCGGCGGGCCGCGTCCAGCTCGTCGTGGCCGACAACGGGGAGGGGATCCCGCACGACGCCCGCGACAAGCTCTTCCTCCCCTACTTCTCGACGAAGACGACGGGGATGGGGCTCGGGCTCCCGATCGTCCATCAGATCGTCACGGACCACGGCGGGCAGATCCGAGTGGCGGACAATCTCCCGAAGGGGAGCCGGTTCATCATCGAGCTGCCGGTGCTCCGGCCGGGCAACGGCGAGCTCACCCCCTCTCCCTCCCCGGGAGAGGGTCGGGGTGAGAGTGGAGTCCGGCAGTGAGGAGGGCTAGCGTCCTGGGGGGAGGCAGGGCCGATCCGTTCGCCGCCGAGTTAAGGCCGGGGCGCCCCGCGAGGCCGCAGGCCGAGCGCGTCCCGGCCGAGATGGACAGGCGAACGGCCCGGCTTTGCCCGAAGGCCCGCCCGGCGCAGCCGCGCCGGTCTGAACAAAAGGGGGGCGAAGCCCCCCTCCGAGGTGACTGATGGCCGGCGAGCGCATCCTCATCGTGGACGACGAGAAGGGGATCCGGACGACGCTCGCGGCGATCCTCGCCGACGAGGGCTACCGGGCGATCGCCGTCGGGAGCGCCCAGGAAGCGCTCGCGCGGGTGGGCGAGGAGGTGCCCGACCTCGTCATCCTGGACATCTGGCTCCCGGAGATGGACGGGATCGAGACCCTCGCGGAGCTGAAGCGCCAGTGGCCGGAGCTGCCCGTCATCATGATCTCGGGCCACGGCACCATCGAGACCGCGGTCAAGGCGACCAAGCTGGGCGCCTACGACTTCATCGAGAAGCCGATGTCGCTCGAGAAGACCCTCCTCGTCGTGGACCGGGCGCTGGAATACGGGCGGCTCGAGCGGGAGAACCGGCTGCTCCGCGAGCAGATCGAGCGGGCGCATCAGATCATCGGCACTTCGCCCGCGGTCAATGAGCTCCGCCGCCAGATCGCCACCGCCGCGCCGACCAACGGGCGGGTGCTCATCATCGGCGAGAACGGCGCCGGGAAGGAGCTGGTCGCCCGCGCGGTACACGCGCTGTCGCCACGGCGGGAGCGCCCCTTCGTCGAGGTCAATTGTGCCGCGATCCCCGACGAGCTGATCGAGTCGGAGCTGTTCGGCCATGAGAAGGGCGCCTTCACCGGAGCGATCGTCCGCCGCCGGGGGAAGTTCGAGCTGGCGGACGGCGGGACGCTGTTCCTCGACGAGGTCGGGGACATGTCGCTCAAGACGCAGGCGAAGGTCCTCCGCGCGCTCGAGGAGCAGACGGTCGAGCGGATCGGCGGGCACGAGCCGATTCGCGTGGACGTCCGGGTCCTCGCCGCGTCGAACCAGGCGCTCACCGAGATGATCGGCCGGGGGCGCTTCCGGGAAGACCTCTACTACCGGCTGAACGTCATCCCGATCGAAGTCCCCGCGCTCCGGCGCCGGAAGGAGGACATCCCGCTCCTCGTCGAGCACTTCCTCAAGACCTTCTCCGCCGAGCACGGCAAGCGGCTCAAGGCGCTCTCGGGCGACGCGATGGCCGCCTTCATGGCGTACGACTGGCCGGGGAACGTGCGCGAGCTGCGGAACATGGTCGAGCGGCTCGTGATCATGACGCCCGGCGACGTCATCACGCCCGAGGACTTGCCGCCGCCGCTGCGCGCGCCCGAGGCGGTCGCGCTCGAGGACGGCGGGCGGAGCCTGCGCGAGGCGCGGGAGGCGTTCGAGCGCGCGTTCATCCTGGCCGAGCTCCGCGCCAACGACTGGAACATCACGCGCACGGCCAAGGCCCTCGGGATGGGGCGCGTCAACCTCTGGCGGAAGCTCAAGAGCTACGGGCTGAGCCCCCCCCGCAAGAGCGAGGAGCCTCCTCGCTCCGATGGCTGAGGCGCGGTTTCCCGCGGCTCGAGGGCGCCGCGGGGCCGTCGCCTCGCCGCATCCCCTCGCGACCGAGGCCGGCCTCGCCGTGCTCCGCCGGGGCGGGACGGCCGTGGACGCCGCCGTGGCCGCGGGCGCGACGCTCGCCGTGGTCTACCCCCACATGACCGGGCTCGGCGGCGACAGCTTCTGGCTCGTCTGGGACGCTCGGGGCGGCCGCCTCCGGGGGCTCCAGGCGTGCGGCCCCGCGGCCGGCCTCGCGACGCCCGCCCTCTACCGCGACCGCGGCCTCGCCGAGATCCCGGCCCGCGGGCCGCTCGCGGCGCTCACGGTGCCGGGGGCCGTGGACGGCCTCTGGACGGCGCACGCCTTCAGCCGCGGGGAGCTCGCCTCGCCGCTCACGTGGCCCGATCTCCTCGCGGCCGCCATCCGCCACGCGGCTGACGGGATCCCGGTGTCTCCGTGCCAGGCGCGCGTGACCGCGGGCGCGGCGGACCTCCTCGCCGTGGCGGGCGGGCCCGCGTTCCGCTCCTTCCGCGAGACGTACCTCCCGAACGGCGGCCCGCCGGCCGCGGGCGCGCGGCTCGTGCAGCCCCGGCTCGCCCGGACGCTCGAGCGGCTCGCCCGGGACGGCGGGCGGGCGTTCTACGAGGGCGCGGTCGGCGCCGAGCTGGCCTGCGCCTGCGAGGCCGCGGGGAGCCCGCTGCGCGCGGCGGACCTCGCGGCCTACCACGCGCGCTGGGTCGAGCCGCTCACCGTGCCGTACCGCGGCGGCGTCGCCGCGTCGCTGCCGCCGCCGAGCCAGGGCTTCACCGCGCTCGCGATCCTCGGGATGCTCGACGCGGTGGACGTGCGGGGCTACGAGCCCGACTCGGCCGACTACGTCCACGTCGTCGTCGAGGCGACCAAGCTCGCGTTCGAGGACCGGGACCGCTGGCTCGCGGACCCCGACGTGGCGCCCGTCCCGACGGCGCGCCTCCTCGACCCCCGCTACCTCCGCGACCGCGCGCGGGGGATCCGCGCGCGGACCGCCGCGCGCGCCCCGGGTGCCGCCGGCGTCGGGGGGGACACGGTCGCGTGCGTGACCGCGGACGCCGCCGGGCATTGTGTCTCGCTGATCCAGAGCCTCTACCACGAGTGGGGCTCGGGGCTCGTCGCCGGGGAGACGGGCGTCGTCCTCCAGAACCGCGGCGTGGCGTTCAGCCTGGACCTCGGCCATCCGAACGTGCTGGCGCCCCGGCGCCGCCCGTTCCACACGCTCACGCCGTTCATGGTCCTCCGGGGCGGCCGGCCCGTCCTCGTCGCGGGGACGATGGGCGGCGAGGGCCAGCCGCAGACCCTCGTCGCGCTGGCCACCCGCGTCCTCGACTTCGGCCTCGACGTCCAGGCGGCGGTCGACGCGCCGCGCTGGCTCTTCGGGCGGACGTGGGGCGTGAAAACGCGCGCCCTCGCGCTCGAGGGGCGGTTCGGCGAGGCCGTCCTCACCGAGCTGGCGGCGCGCGGTCACCGGGTGCGGGTCGTGGAGCCGTGGAGCGACACGATGGGGCATGCCCAGGCGATCTGGCTCGACCCCGAGACCGGGGACCTCGTCGGCGCCGGCGACCCTCGGGCCGACGGCCCGGCGAAGGCGTTCTGACATGGTCCCTTGTCCCCTCTGGGGCGAGGGGTAGGGTGAGGGGGCTCATGCCTGTCCGCGCGGTCGTGCGCGCTGCCTTCTACCAGGACTCGGTCGCCCTCATGCGGGTGGCGCAGGAGCTCCGCGCGCGGCCCGGCGTCCGCGAGGCCGCAGCGCTCATGGGGACCCCCGCGAACCACGAGCTGCTCGCCGCGGCCGGCCTCGCGACGGCCGAGACGAAGGCCGCCGGGCCGGGTGACCTCGTCCTCGCGGTGGACGCCGAGACCGACGCCGCCGTGGCCGCGGCGCTGGCGGCAGCGGACGGCCTGTTCGCGGCGCGCCGCCAGGCGCTCGAGGCCGCCGTGCGCGTCCTGCCGCGCACGCTCGACTCGGCGCTGCGCCACCTGCCCGAGGCGAACCTCGTGGCGATCTCCATCCCGGGTGCGTACGCGGCGGCCGAGGCCCTGCGGGCGCTCCGGCGCGGCCTCCACATCTTCCTCTTCAGCGACAATGTCCCGCTCGCCGACGAGGTCGCGCTCAAGCGGGAGGCGGCCCGCCGCGGGCTCCTCTGCATGGGTCCGGACTGCGGGACGGCGTACGTGGGCGGGATCGGGCTCGGCTTCGCGAACGTGGTCCCGCGCGGTCGCGTCGGCGTCGTCGCCGCCTCGGGCACGGGGCTCCAGGCGGTCGCCTCGCACCTCGCGGCGCTCGGCGAAGGGCTCTCGCACGGGATCGGCGTCGGGGGCCGCGACCTCTCGACCCACGTCGGGGGCCCCATGACGTTGTTCGCCCTCGAGGCGCTCGGGCGCGACCCGGCGACGGCGCTCGTCGTCCTCGTGTCGAAGCCGCCGGACCCGACCGTCCTGCCGCGGATCGAAGGTGCCCTCGCCGGGCTCCGGAAGCCGGCCGTGGTCTGCTGCCTCGGCGCCCCGACGCGCGAGGGGCCGGGCCGCTGGGTCGCGACGCTCGAGGACGCGGCGGAGGCGGCGGTGGCGACGATTCGCGGTCAGGCGTGGCATCCTCGTGCGTTCGCCGATCCCACGCGGGTGCGCGCACGCCTGGCGGCGCTCGGCGCGCGGAGCGACCTGGTCCTCGGCCTCTACACCGGCGGCACGCTCGCCCACGAGGCCGGGCTCCTGCTCGACCCGCTCCTCGGCCCGGGACGTGCCCGGGTCCTCGACCTCGGCGCCGACGAGTTCACGATCGGTCGGCCCCATCCGATGCTCGACCCCGAGGCACGCGCGGCCCGGGTGCGTGAGGCCGGGCGTGATCCCGCGGTCGGCGTCATCCTCGTGGACCTCGTGCTCGGCCGTGCCGCGCACCCCGATCCGGCGGCACCGCTGGCGGCCGCGATTCGGGATGCCCGCACGGCGGCCGAGGCCGCCGGTCGGTCGCTCGCCGCCGTCGCGTCGGTCGTCGGCACAAGGGACGACCCCCAGGGGCTCGCCGGCCAGGTCGCCGCCCTCGAGGCCGCGGGCGCCGAGGTGCTCCCCTCCAACGCCCAGGCCGCCCGCTTCGCCGCGCTCCTCCTCCGGCCCGACCTCGCGCCCTCGCTGCTTGGGCACTCGCCATGACCCTCGAGCGTCTGCTCGCCGGGCCGCCGAAGGTGATCAACCTCGGGCTCGAGGCCTTCGCGCTCGAGCTCCAGGCCGCCGGCGTTCCCGTCGTGCACGTGGACTGGCGGCCGCCGGCGGGCGGAGACCCGCGCCTCGCCGCGCTGCTCGCGAAGCTGGACGACGAGGGCGACGAGGAGTCGCGGCAATGACCCAGCCGTATCCGCGCGACCTCGTGGGCTACGGGGCGACCCCGCCCGACCCGAAGTGGCCCGCCGGGGCGCGGCTCGCGCTCCAGATCGTCCTGAACTACGAGGAGGGCGGCGAGACCTCCGTCCTCCACGGCGACGCCGTGTCCGAGGTCTTCCTCCACGAGGTCGTGGGGACCCAGCCGGTCCGCGGCGGGCGCAACCTCGTCGTCGAGTCCGTGTACGAGTACGGGAGCCGGGCCGGGTTCTGGCGGCTCCTCCGGCTGTTCGCCGAGCGCGGCATCAAGATCACCGTGTACGCGGTGGCGATGGCCCTCGAGCGGCACCCGGAGGCGGCCCGCGCGATCGTCGAGGCGGGGCACGAGGTCGCGAGCCACGGCTGGCGCTGGATCGACTATCAGGCCGTCCCGGAGGCGGAGGAGCACGAGCACATGCGGCTCGCGATCGAGGCGATCCGGAAGGTCGCCGGGAGCCGCCCGCTCGGCTGGTACACGGGGCGCGTGAGCCCGAACACGCGCCGGCTCGTCGTCGAGGAGGGGGGCTTCCTCTACGACGCCGACGCCTACAACGACGACCTCCCGTACTGGGTCGAGGTCTCGGGGAAGCCCCACCTCGTCGTCCCCTACACCCTCGACAACAACGACATGAAGTTCGGCACCGCCCAGGGGTTCAACACGGGCGAGGACTTCTTCGCCTACCTCCGCGACGCCTTCGACGTCCTCTACGCGGAGGGCGCGGAGCATCCGAAGATGATGTCGGTCGGCCTCCACATGCGGCTCGCGGGCCGTCCCGGCCGCGCGGCGGCGCTGGCCCGCTTCCTCGATTACGTCCAGAAGCACGAGCGGGTCTGGATCTGCCGGCGCGTGGACATCGCGCGGCACTGGCACGCCACCCATCCCTGCCGCCCGCGCTGAGGCGCTGACCATGAGCGACGAATACCCCGATTTCCTCCCGAGCCCCCGGATCCTCCTCGGCCCGGGGCCGAGTATGGCCGACCCGCGCGTCCTCCGGGCGATGGCGACCCCGCTCGTCGGGCAGTTCGATCCCGAGTTCACGGCCGTCATGAACGAGGTGATGGAGCTCTCGCGCGTCGTCTTCCAGACGGCCAACGCCCGCGCCTTCCCGGTGTCGGGAACCGGTCGGGCGGGCCTCGAGGCCGCGATCGCCTCGCTCGTCGAGCCGGGCGACCGGGTCGTGGTCGGGGAGTGCGGGCGCTTCGGCCTCCTCTTCTGCGAGATCGCCGAGCGCTGCGGCGCCGAGGTCGTCCCGGTGCGCGCGGAATGGGGGCGGATCGTCGAGCCGGACGCGATCGACCGCGCGCTCGGGGCCGGCCGGACGAAGCTGGTCGCGATGGTCCACGGGGAGACCTCCACGGGCGTCCTTCAGCCCCTCGACGAGGTCGCGCGGCTCGCGCGCGCGCACGACGCCCTCCTGGTCGTGGACGCCGTCGTGACGCTCGGCGGCTCGGAGGTCGCGACGGACGCGTGGGGGCTCGACGTCGTCGTCGGAGGGACGCAGAAGTGTCTCTCGTGCCCGTCGGGGCTGGCGCCGGTCACGTACAACGACCGGGCGGAGCGGGCGATGGCGGGGCGGCGGCGGAAGGTCCAGTCGAACTACCTCGACCTCACCCAGCTCGCGACCTACTGGAGCCCGGCCCGCTTCAACCACCACACCGCTCCCACCGCGATGGTCTACGGGCTCCGCGAGGCGCTGCGCGCCGTCCGCGTCGAAGGCCTGAAGGCCCGTTTCGACCGCCACCGCCTCCACGGCGACGCCTTGCGCGCCGGGATCGCCGCGCTCGGACTCGGGCTCTTCGGATCCGAGCCCCCGGCGCGCCGCCTCCCCATGATCACGCCCGTCCACGTGCCGGACGGCGTGGACGAGCTCCGGGTGCGGCGGCGGATGCTCCACGACTTCGGGATCGAGATCGGCGCCGCGTTCGGGCCGCTCCAGGGGAAGATCTGGCGGATCGGGACGATGGGCTACTCGGCGCGCCGCCAGAACGTGCTCCTCTGCCTCGCCGCGCTCGAGGCGGTCCTGCGCGGGCAGGGGTGGCGCGCCGCCCCGGGCGCGGGCGTCGAGGCCGCGCTCGCGCACTACCGCGCGGCCGGCGAGGCGGACCTCGAGACCGGGGAGAGCCTCGGCGCGGGCGGCATCGGCCGCTACTGATCCGATGAGGCACCCCGTGTCAACCCGCAGCTGCGACGGCGCCGGGCAGGCAGGCGGCTCCCCTCCCCCCCCGGAGGGGTGGGAGGGGGCGGGGGTGCGGGGGGACCCGATGAGCATCAAGGCGGCGAACGCCGAAGCCCTGAGGCGGCTCACCGGGGCCCAGCCGGTCCTCGTCGACTGCGCCCCCGCCGCGGAGGCGCTCGGGCTCGAGCCCCGCACGGTTCTCCACGCCGGGCCGCCGATCGCCTGGGCGGCGATGTGCGCGCCCGTGCGCGGCGCCGTCGTGGGGGCGCTGCGCTACGAGGGGTGGGCGCGCACCGACGCGGAGGCCGCCCGACTCGCCGCGGACGGCGCGATCCGGTTCGAGCCCTGCCACGACCGGGGCGCGGTCGGGCCGATGGCAGGCCTCGTCACGCGCTCGATGCCGGTCTTCGTCGTCGAGGACCGCGTCTCCGGCCACCGCGCCGCCGCGACGATCAACGAGGGCCTGGGGCGCGTCCTCCGGTTCGGGGCGAACGACGACACGGTCCTCGCGCGCCTCGGCTGGCTCCGCGACCAGGCGGGGCCGCTCCTCGGCCGCGCGCTCCGGAAGGCGGGCGGGTTCGAGCTCCGCCCGCTGATGGCGCAGGCGCTCCGGATGGGCGACGAGATGCACCAGCGGAACGTCGCGGCCTCGTCGCTCCTCCTGCGGGCGCTCCTGCCGGCCCTCGTCCGCGAGGGCGCGGACCCGGCGCTCGAGCGCCTGGTCGAGTTCATGGCGTCGAACGAGCAATTCTTCCTGAACCTCGCCATGGCCGCGGCCAAGGCCAGCGCGGACCCGGCGAGCGGGATCCTCGGTGCGACCGTGGTCACGGCGATGGCACGCAACGGGGCCGAGTTCGGGATCCGGGTCGCGGGGTGCGGGCCGCGCTGGTTCACGGCCCCCGTCAACACGCCCGAGGGGCTCTTCTTTCCGGGCTTCGGCCCGGCGGATGCGAACCCGGACCTGGGCGATTCGGCCATCGTCGAGACGGTCGGGCTCGGCGGGATGGCGATGGCGGCCTCGCCGGCCGTCGCCCGGTTCGTCGGCGCGGGGGGGATGGCCGAGGCGCAGCGGATCACCGAGGAGATGCGCGAGATCACCCTGGGCGAGCACCCGCACTTCCGGATCCCGACCCAGGACGACCGGGGGGCGCCGGTCGGGATCGACGTCCGGCGGGTCGTGGCGACGGGGATCACGCCGCTGATCAACACGGGCATCGCGGGGCGCGGGGCCGGGACCGGGCAGGTCGGGGCGGGGACGGTCCGGGCGCCGCTCGGCTGTTTCGTCGCGGCGCTCGAGGCGCTCGCGGGCGGGGGGTGATGGGCGGCCGGGACCGGCGCCTCCTGGTCGTCGCGATCGGGGGGAACGCCCTCAGGGAGCCGGGAGGCGTCGCGAAGCCGGAGGAGTGGTTCCGCGTGCTCGCGCGGAGCCTCCCGCCGCTCGTCGAGCTGGTCGGCCGCGGATTCCGACTCATCCTCACGCACGGGAACGGCCCACAGGTGGGCGACGAGCTCCTGCGGATGGAGCTGGCGAAGAAGACGGTGCCGCCGCTCTCCCTCGACCTCTGCGGGGCGGAGACCCAGGGCTCGCTCGGCTACGCGATCCAGCAGGTGTTCGGGAACCTCTGCCGGGCGCGCGGGCTCGAGGTGCCCGTCGCGACGATCGTGACCCGCGTGGTCGTGGACCCGAAGGACCGCGCGTTTCAGCGCCCGACGAAGCCGATCGGCCCCTTCTACACCGCGACCCAGGCCAAGCAGCTCGCGCGCCAGAAGGGCTGGGCCCTCGTCGAGGACGCCCGGCGCGGCTACCGGCGCGTCGTGCCGTCGCCACGGCCGCTCCGCGTCCTCGAAGCCGAGATGGTGCGGCGGCTCTCGGAGGGCGGGGCGGTCCCGATCGCCTGCGGCGGGGGCGGCGTCCCGGTCGTCGAGACCCCGGAGGGGTACCGGGGCGTCGAGGCCGTCGTGGAGAAGGACCACGCCACCGAGGTCCTCGCCACGGCCCTCGCCGCCGACCGGCTTCTCTTCCTCACCGGGGTCGAGCGGGTCGCGGTCAACTTCGGGACACCGCAGCAGGTCGGGATCGAGCGGCTCACCGTCCGGGACGCCCGGGCGCTCCTCGCCGCCGGGGAGTTCCCGGCTGGCTCCATGGGGCCGAAGGTCGAGGCGGGCGTCCGGTTCGTGGAGGAGGGGGGCCGCGAGGCGATCATCACCTCGCTCGACCGGGTCCGGGCGGCGATCGACGGCGAGGCCGGTACCCACATCGTGCGGTGAGCGGATGACCGCGGACGTTCCGGCCTGCGACCTCCTCATCACGGGTGGCCTGGTCGTCGCGCTCGACCGCGAGGACCGCGTCATCGCCGACGGCGCGGTCGCCATCGCGGCCGAGCGCATCGTGGCGGTGGACGCGGCCGCGACCCTCGGGGCCCGGTTCGTCCCGCGGCGGCGCCTCGATGCCTCGGGCCGCATCGTGATGCCGGGCCTCGTCAACACCCACAACCACACGCCGCTCATGGTCGTCCGCGGCATGGCGGAGGACCTCGGCTTCGCGCCGATGTACACCCCGAACATCCCGCAGGGCCACCGGCTCTCGGCCGAGGAGGCGTACCTCCTGGCCCGGCTCGGCGCCTACGAGCTCCTCCGCTTCGGCTCGACCACCGTCGTCGACTACTACCGCCATCCCGAGGCCTGCGCCCGCGCGCACGCCGAGGCCGGGCTCCGGGCCGTCGTCGCGGGGCGGGTCCACGACGCCGACCCCGCGGCCCTCGCCCGGGGCGAGTGGCGCTACGACCGGGCCACCGGCGAGGCCACGCTCCGCGAGAACCTGGACCTCATCGCCCGGTGGGATGGCCACGACGGCGGTCGCATCCGCTGCGGGCTGGCGCCGCACGCGCCCGACACCTGCTCGCGCGGGCTGCTCGAGGAGGTGGCCCGGCTCGGTGCGGGATCGGACCGGGCCCTCCACACCCACCTCGCCCAGAGCCAGGCGGAGGTCGCCCAGGTCGAGCGCCGGGACGGCCGCCGCCCGGTCGAGCTGCTCGCCGAGGTGGGCCTGCTCGGTCCCCGGCTCGTGGCTGGCCACTGCATCTGGCTCGAGCCCGAGGAGATCGCGCGCGTCGGCCGGGCCGGCGTGCGGGTGGCCCACGCCCCGATCGGCAACGCCGCCGCGGGCATGATCGCGCCGGTCCGGGCCCTCGAGGCCGCCGGCGCGCTGATCACGCTCGGGACCGACACGAAGTCCGGCGACCTGTTCGAGGGGATGCGGATGGCGATCGCCGCCGCGCGCCTCCGGGGGGCCGGTCACGAGGTCAACGCGCGGACGGCGCTTCGCTGGGCCACCGCCAACGGGGCGGCGGCCCTCGGCCTCGCGGGCGACGTGGGGGCGCTCGCCGCGGGGATGAGGGCGGACCTCGTGCTGCTCGACGCGCGGGCGCCGAACCTGCGGCCGATCGTGGACGGCGTCGGCGTGATCGTCCACAGCGGGGTGGGCGCCAACGTCGAGACGGTGCTCGTGGACGGGCGCGTGGTGCTCGAGGGCGGGCGGCCGACCCGGTTCGACGGGGACGAGGTCGTCGCCGCCGCTCAGGCCGTCGCCACGCGGCTCTGGCGGAAGCACGGCTGGCCGGCCGTGGGCGCGGACGCCGGGCGGGAAGAGTGAGGCACCCCCGCGCGAAGACGGTGCACCTGCCGAGCGTCGGAGAGCGCTGCTCCCCCGCCCCCCGGTGGGTGGGGCGGGGACGGGGGTGGGGGAGGACCCGATAGTGGCGCGCGACTTCCTCGGCTACGGCGGCCGGCCGCCGGACCCGCACTGGCCGGACGGCGCCCGGGTGGCCGTCTCCGTCGTCGTCAACGTGGAGGAGGGCGCGGAGCTGTCGCTCTCCGCGGGAGACGAGCGGAACGAGCAGGTCTACGAGGTCACCGAGGAGGTCGTCGCCGTGCCCGATGCGTGCATGGAGACCCACTTCGAGTACGGGACGCGGGCCGGGTACTGGCGGATCATGGACGCACTCGATCGCGTCGGCGTCCGGGCGACGCTCAACGCGTGCGGCCGGGCGGTCGAGGTCTCCCCCTGGCTGGCCCAGGACGCGGTCCGTCGCGGCCACGAGGTGTCGGCCCACGGCTACCGCTGGGAAAGCCACGTCCACCTCTCGGAGGGGGAGGAGCGGGCGAAGATCGCGCGGGCCGTCGAGACGATCCGGGCCGCGACGGGGATCCGGCCGGTGGGCTGGCATACCCGCTCGGCGCCGTCGCCCAATACGCGGCGGCTCCTCGTCGAGGAGGGGGGCTTTCTCTACGACAGCGACGCCTATTCGGACGACCTGCCCTTCTTCGTCACCGTGGACGGCAAGCCGCACCTGGTCATCCCCTACAGCTTCGACACCAACGACATGCACTTCCACCAGGGCACGCAGCGCTTCGTGACCGCGAGCGACTTCGCGGAGTACGTCACCGATGCCTTCGACTGCCTGTGGCGCGAGGGGGCCACGGCCCCCAAGATGCTGTCGGTGGGCCTCCACCTCCGGATGATCGGCCGGCCCGGGCGCATCGGCGGGCTCGAGCGCGTCCTCGCCCACATGATCGGCAAGGGCGGCGTCTGGTTCGCGCGGCGGGACGAGATCGCCCGGCACTGGATCGCGCGCTTCGGAGGCCCATCCAGCGCGTAGGGTTGGCGCGGGAAGCTCAGACGGAGTCAGGAGGGCAAGAGGCGCCCCTCCCCCCGGTGGGTGGGGAGGGGTGGGGGAGGGGGAGGTTACGGTCAATGCGCCTGCTGCTGGCCAATCCCAACTCCACCGAGGCGATCACCGCAGCCTGTGCCGCGCTGGCGCGCGCGGCCGCCTCGCCGGGGACGGAGGTCGTCCCCTGGACGAACCGGCGGGGGCCGCCCGTGGTGGACAGCCTGTACGGGGACTACGCGGCCGGGAGCGCGCTCGCGCGCGGCCTGCTCGATGTCCGGCCGGTGCCGGACGCCGTCGTGCTGGCCGGGTTCGGCAACTACGGGACCGGCGCCGTCAAGGAGGTCTTCGACGTCCCCGTCCTCGGGATGGCCGAGGCGGCGATGGCGGTGGCCCTGCCGCTCTGCCACCGGTTCGCGATCATCACGACGGCTCCGCGGATGGTGCCCTACACGGAGGACTTGGTGCTACAGGTCGGGCTCGCGGCTCGCTGCGCCGGCGTGCGGGCGGTGACGCTGCCGCCCCTCGGCACCGAGTCGCCGGCGACAGACGAGGCCGTGGTGGTCGAGCTGGCGGCCCAGGCGCGCCACGCGCGCGACGGGCTCGGCGCCGATCTGGTCATCCTGGGGGGCGCCCGGCTCTCGCCCCACGTGGCGGCCCTCCGCCGGCGGACGGCGGTGCCGGTCCTCGAGCCGGTCGCCTGTGCCGTGCAGCTCGCGGAGGCGCTGGTGCGCCTGGGGCTCCGCCAGAGCAAGGTGGGGAAGTACGCGCCGCCGCCCCAGCCGCTCGAGCGCTACGGCTCGTGAAACCCTCACCCCGACCCTCTCCCTGGAAGGGAGAGGGAGTGCAGCTGAGGCGGCCTCCGTCACGCCGATCAGGGTTAGCTGGCCGGCCGGCGCCCCGACGGGTGATGCGGCGCCAGCCGCCAGCGGCCGTAAGCGACGAACGCCGCGAGGAGTCCCACCACCACCGAGATCAGCGCTGCCGCGATCTCACCGCCCATCAGCGTGGTCACCGTCGCGCCGATCATGATGATCACCAGCCCGGCGGCGGCCAGCGGGGTGAGGCCGGGCCGAATGCGCAGGAGCCCGGGGAGGATCAGGCCGATCGCGCCGAGCACCTCGGCCACGCCGATGAACCGCAGGAACAGGCCCGGCAGCGGCACCGGCCCCGTCAGCTTCTCGAGCGGCAGGACCAGCTTCATCCCGCCGGCGAAGAGAAACAGGAGCGCGAGCAGCCCCTGGACGATCCACAGCGCATAGATCATGAGAATCGGGTCAGGCCGCGCTGGGCGCCCTAGCCGCCGGCCATGGCGCCCACGACCAGCAGAGGCTCGGCCCCCGTCGCGACCGCGTCGGGCAGCGGGGCATCCGGCGATTCGTGGGACAGATCCTGCTCGCAGGCGAACAATCTCAGGAACGGCCGGCGCTGGCGCGTGACGTGGTCGCGGATCGTCCCGCGCAGCATCGGATAGCGGGCCTCCAGCGCGTCGAGGACCGCGCGCTGCGTGGCCCGCCCCTCGACCTCGAGCTTCACCTCGCCGTCGACGTGCGCGAGCGTCCGCAGATGCGCCGGAAGCACGAGGCGGATCATGACAGCGTCTGGGCCTCGACGGACACCACGGACGGCAGATCGCGGACGATGGGCGCCCAGCTGTCCCCGGCATCGGCCGAGGCGTATACCTGCCCGCCCGTGGTGCCGAAGTACACGCCACACGGCTCGAGCGAGTCGACCGCCATTGCGTCGCGCAACACGTTGACGTAGCAGTGGCTCTGCGGCAGGCCTTTCGTGAGCGCCTCCCACTCGTGTCCGCCCATCCGGCTGCGGTACACGCGCAGCTTTCCTTCGGGCGGGTAGTGCTCCGAGTCGCTCTTGATCGGGATGACGTAGATGGTGTCCGGCTCGTGCGCGTGCACGTCGATCGGGAACCCGAAGTCGGTCGGCAGGTTCCCGCTGACCTCGTGCCACGACTCGCCGGCATCGTCGCTGCGCATGACGTCCCAGTGCTTCTGCATGAACAGCACGCCCGGACGCGACCGGTGCATCGCGATGCGGTGAACGCAGTGGCCGACCTCGGCATCCGGGTCGGGGAGCTCGTGCGGGGATTTCAGCCCACGGTTGATCGGCCGCCACGTCTTGCCGGCGTCGTCGGTCCGGAACACGCCCGCCGCCGAGATGGCGATGACGATCCGCTCGGGATGGCTGGGATCCAGAAGGATCGTGTGCAGGCACATCCCACCAGCACCCGGCTGCCAGTAGCGCCCTGAGTCGTGGCTGCGCAGCCCGGGGAGCTCCTGCCACGTCTGGCCGCCGTCGATCGAGCGGAACAGGGCGGCGTCCTCGACCCCGGCGTAGACCGTGTCCGGCTCGCTCGGTGACGGTTCGAGATGCCAGACTCGCTTGAACTCCCACGGGCGGGGCGTGCCGTCGTACCAGAGGTGAGTACCGGGCACGCCGTCGTACACGAACTTGTTGCCCATCGTCTCCCACGTCTTGCCGCCGTCGTTGGAGCGCTGGATCACTTGCCCGAACCAGCCGCTGGACTGCGACGCATACAGACGATTCGAGTCGGCGAGCGATCCCTTGAGGTGGTAGATCTCCCAGCCCCCGAAGTGGGGGCCACTGACGTCCCACCGTTCGCGCTTTCCGTCCGACGTCAGGACGAACGCGCCCTTGCGTGTCCCAACCAGGATCCGCACCCCGCTCATCCTCGCTCCCCCCCGCGCTTCAGTGTGAGCTCCGCGATCAACCGATCGGTCGACGCCATCATCGCTCCTCCATGTGCCACGGCGTTTCGGTCATGTCGTGTGCCGGACGGGCCCCCCCGGCTGCCGATCGACCAGCTCCTGCGCTTCCTTCCATGCCGGGAACGCTCGTTCGAGCTTCCGGCGGCCGGCCCGGGTCAGCCGGAACGGGCGCTCCCTGGCGTCCTCCGACTGCGCGGTGCTCACCCAACCGTTTCGCTCGAGCAAGGCCCCGATGCGCGTCAGCGTCGTGCGCTCCAGGCCGAGGCGCTCGGCCAGTTCCTTGACCGGCGTCGGGCCCTTGAGGGCCAGAGCCGCGAGGACGGAAAACTGGGTCGCGCGGAGCCCATGCGGACGCAGCTTCGCCTCGAAAAGTCGGGTGATCGCCCGGGCGTGTCGGCGCGCGGCGAGACAGTGGCAGGCTCGGCACGCGGAGAGGTCGACGCCTGGGGTCATGCTATAGGTGTATATACACTCGCCAGGCGTGCGTGTCAAGCGGTCGGAGGATCCGGGGGAACGTGACGTCATCGTGCGGTACGACGGCCGGGCCATCGCGACCCCACGCATGCTCCCAGCGCTCGTCTCTCGGGAGGCGCGGCTGTCGGATGAGGGCCGGGCCGACGACCCGGCGGGTGACCAGTGAGAGGGCGTGCGCTCCCGGCGTCCGCTACGCGCGCAGGAGCGCAGAGGGCCTACCGCGGGGTCCGTCGGCGCGTCCTCAAAACCTCAGCAGCGACGAGCCGTATGTCAGGCCTGCGCCGAACGTGCACAGGAGGACGAGCTGGCCGCGACGGATCCGGCCATCGGACACCGCGCCGTCCAGCGCCGTGGGCACCGTGGCAGCCGAGGTGTTCCCGAACTCCGCGATGTTCATCACGACCTTGTCAAGGGGGAGGTCCAGCTTCTTCGCGACCGCCTCGATGATCCGCCGGTTCGCCTGATGGGGGACCATCCAGTCCAAATCGGCCACCTTGAATCCGTTCGCCTCGAGCGCCTCCATCGCGCTGTCCGCCAGCATGCGCACGGCGATCTTGAAGATCTCCCGGCCCTTCATCTGCATGTACTGCAGATTCCGGTCGAGCGCCTCGTGGCTCACCGGTATCGCCGAGCCTCCGGCGGGCACGATGAACAGATCCTTCAGTCGCCCGTCGGCGTGGAGATGCGACGAGTAGATCCGGCTGTCCTCGGCGGCCTCGGCGCGCGTCACGACGACCGCCCCCGCGCCGTCCGCGAACAGCACGCAGGTGTCGCGATCCTGCCAGTTGACAAGCGGCGAGAGCACCTCTGCGCCCACGACCAGCACGGTGCGGGCCTGTCCGGTGCGGACGAAGGCGTCGGCGATGGACAGCGCGTAGACGAAGCCCGAGCAGGCCGCGGAGACGTCGAGGGCCGCCGCGCGGTCCGCCTTGATCTTCTCCTGGAGGATGCAGGCGGTGTTGGGCATGATGTGGTCGGGCGACACCGTCGCGAGCAGGATGAAGTCCACATCGCGGGCACTGAGTCCTCCGCGCGCGAGGGCCTGCTGGCTGGCGTCCAGCGCCAGCTCGCTGGTGGTTTCGCCCTTCGAAACGTCCGCGATGCGGCGGGCCCGGATCCCTGTGCGCTCCACGATCCAGTCCTCCGTCGTCTGCACCCTCGCGGCGAGGACGTCGTTGGTGATCCGCGCCGGGGGAAACGCCGAACCGGTCGCGAGGATCTTGCTCCGGTAGCCGATCATCCGACTCCTCGTCTTGTCGTGGGCGTGCCAGACGGGCCCGTGTCTCCGCCGTCAACCCGGGCCCGGCGCGGCGATCCGGGACCGGCGGGTCAGGCCTTGGTGCTGCCGGCGGTCAGGCCCGAGATGTAGTAGTCCATCAGGAAGACGTACAGGAGCACCGGGGGGAGGCAGGCCAGGAGGGCCCCCGCCATGAGCCCGCCCCAGTGGTACACGTCCCCCTTGATCAGCGAGGTGACGGTGCCGGCGGTGAGGACCTGCTGGTTGCTCGAGAAGGTGAAGGCCAGCGGGTAGAGGAAGGCCGACCACGAGACCGTGAAGGCGAAGATGGTCGCCGCGATGATGCCGGGCACGGCCACCGGCAGGAAAATGCGGAGCAGCATCTGCAGGTGGTTGGCGCCGTCGACCAGCGCCGCCTCGTCGAGCTCCTTCGGGATCGAAGCGAAATAGCCGATGAGGAGCCAGGTGCAGAACGGCACGATGGCCGTCGGATAGACCACGACGAGCGCCCACTTGGAGTTCAGCAGCCCGAGCCAGGCCAGGATCTTGAAGAACGGGATGAACAGGAGCGAGTCGGGGACCAGGTAGACGAGGAAGACCCCGGTCCCGATCACGGCGGCCCCTGCGAACCCCAGGCGCGAGAGCCCGTAGGCGGCCAGGATGCTGATCGCCATCGACAGGAGGACGACCGGCACCGTGACCAGGACCGAGTTCTTGAAGTAGACGAGGAAGTCCGTCTTCGCGAAGAGGTCCCGGTAGTGTCGGAGCGTGACGCCTTCTTGGATGATCAGCGGGATGCCCTTCAGGCTCTCGATCTCCTGGTTGGTCTTCAGCGAGGTGATGGCCATCCAGTACGGCGGGAACAGGAAGAAGAGCATGAACAGGGCAATGGCGCCGTAGCAGACGAAGAGGGCCGTGGTCCGCCGGGAGCGCCGCGAGCGGATCACGCCGTGCTCCGGCGGATCCCGCGCAGGATGAAGAACGCCGAGACCGCGAGGATCGGGAACATGAAGAGCGACACCGCGGCCCCCAGGGGCACATCGCCGGAGGCGATGCCCAGCTCGAACGCGTAGGTCCCGAAGAGGTGCGTGTAGTTTCGGGGGCCGCCGCGGGTGAGCACGCGCACGATGTCGAACGTCGCCAGCGTGACGATGGTCGAGAAGAGCAGGGTGATCGCGATGATGTTCTTGAGCATCGGCAGGGTGATGTAGCGGAGCTGCTGCGGGCCGCTCGCCCCGTCGATGTCCGAGGATTCGTAGAGCTCCTGCGGGATGGACTTCAGGCCTGCCAGGTACGTGATCATGAAGAACGGCGTGCCGTACCAGACGTTCACGAGGATGACGGCGACGCGGGCCCAGAACGGGTCGGAAAGCCAGGGCTTAGGGTTCACCCCGAACAGCGCGAGCAGCCAGTTGAGCGAGCTGTGGGTCGGCTCGTAGATCCACCACCAGCCCAGGCTCGAGAGCGCCAGGGGCATGACCCACGGGATCAGGGAGAGTCCCCGCCAGATCCGCTGCCCGCGCGTCGGGAGCGTGTGGATGACGAGCGCCAGCGTGAGGCCCAGGATCGCCTTCCACAGCACGGCGACGAAGGTGAACAGGAACGAGGTTCGGACGACCAGCCAGAAGGTGTCGCGGGAGAGCAGGAACCGGTAGTTGTCCAGGCCGATGAACGCCGTCTCCCGCTTGTTGAGCAGGCTGAGGTAGATCGCGTAGAAGAACGGGTAGACCACCAGGCCGACGATGACGGCGAGCAGCGGCAGGCACATGAGGAGGCCGATCGCCGACCGCGACCGGAGCCGGGTGGAGAGCCGCGCCCGCGTGGAGCGGACCCGCGCGGGCGCGGCGACGTCGACGGCGGTGCCGTGCAGGTGCATCCGGCGGCCTGCTTACCCTCGCTTGTAGCCCTCCAGCTCACTGGCGGCCCACTTGACCGCTTCCTTGGCGGGGACGCCGCCCTGGGTGAACTTGGCGACCATGGTGGGCAGCAGCCACCTCGAGTAGATCTGGGCGCCGATGTCGGGCTTGGCCGGCCAGCCGGCCACGATGAGCTTTTCGTCGCCCCGGACGGGGTAGTTATACTGCCCGCCCTTCGGCGGCTCGATCTCGTTCCAGATGGGGTGCGACAGGAAGGCGTTCGTCTGGGGAATGTCGTACCCCTGGGAGGCCGTGATGGTCTTCCACTGCTGGTCCTTCTGGGAGAGGTGGAGCAGCAGGTCCTTGGCCGCCTTCTTGTTCTTCCCGAAGCTCCAGACGCCCCACGTGAAGGGCAGCGACCCCCGGAAGCGCCCCTTCGGCCCGCGCGGGGCGTCGTGATGCCAGACCTGGGCCGCGACCTCTGGCCGGTCGCGCTTGGCGACCGTCCAGGCGCTCGGCGGATTGATGATGGCCGAACCCTTGCCCGAGATGAGCCAGCGATTGTTCGAGGCGTCGTCCCACCCGTAGATGTCGGCGGGCATGTACTGGACGAGCTCCTTGACGTACTCGAGCGCCGCCACCGTCGCCTCGGAGTCGATGGTGATGTCGCCCTTCTCGCTCATGGGGGTGGAGCCGTAGGTGGCGAAGAGCGGGCCGAGCCAGTCGTTCGAGTCCGTGTTCGACGCGATCGACATCCCGACCGGGAAGCCCGCGGCGTGGACCTTCTTGGCGCCCTCCAGGAACATCTTCCAGTCCCAGGCTTCCACCTTCTTCTGATCCCGCTTCTTCACGTCCGGCGGAAAGAGGGCCTGGACGTCGATGCCGGCGTGCTTCTTCCAGAGGTCCATCCGCGTCTCGAGGGGGTAGGTGTGGGAGCCGATGGGGGAGGGCAGCGTGACCCACTTCCCGTCCTGGAGGCTCAGGTAGGTCGCGTTCTCGTTGTACGGGCCATGCCGCTTGATGACCGCCTCCGCGACCTCGTTCAGGGGCTCGAGCTTGTCCTTGTAGAAGGTCCCGTCCCAGGTCGAGAAGGCCATGATGTCGTGCCCCGTCCCGGCCCGGTACTCGGCGGCTCCGGTGAGCTGGAGCTTGTTCCCGATCGACGTGATGAAGTCGATCACGATCTCGACCTTGTTGGCCTTCCCCCAGTCCTCGATGATCGTCTTGAGGACGTCGTTCGCGCCGGGGACCCAGTGGTCCCACAGCCCGAGGGTGAGCTTGGTCTGGGCCCGGGCGACGTGGGGAAATCCGATGGCCGCCGCGGCGGCGACCCCGGTGGCGGCGGTCTTGAGGAAATCGCGACGAGCTTGTGAGGCCATTTCGGTCCTCCTCGTAGGGGAACGACCCGTGGAAGGCGACACCGTCCGAATCGACACAGAATTATAGCCCGGCCCCGGCGGCGCCCGCAAGCCCGGAAAGGCGGCGGAGGCGGCGGCGGCTCCGGGGCCCCCGGGCCGGCCGGGCCCTTGCCGACCGTAACTGCGCGTGGTGTCGTCCACACGGTGGCCGAGAGCGCGTGTAGTGCCGACCACGTTCGTTGACTTCTTCCCGGCGGCAGGCGCATATGCGGGGAAGCGGGAGTGTCAAGGACGTGGCCGGCGACCTCCTCGACACGGTCGTGAAGGAGGGGCGGGACTTCTCGTCGCGACAACGTGGACGGGAACAGGACCCGCCGCCCACGGGGTCGGCCGCGTGTGGAATGTGCCGGTTCGGCCTAGAACTCCGCCAGGCGGCGGAGGCCCACGAGGCGGTCGGCGACGAGGAGGACGACGATGGTGAGGAGGATGAGGCCCGCGGAGATGGCGGCGATCGTGGGGTCGGGGTTCTCCTCGAGGTACTGGAGCATGAGGATCGGGAGCGTCTTGTTGCGGGCGTCGATGAGGAAGATCGAGATCGGGTAGTTGTCCATGGAGGCGAGGAAGGCGAACAGCCCGGACGTCAGGAACGCGGGCGCCAGCACGGGCACCATGACGGTGAGGAGCGACCGCGGGTAGGAGCAGCCGAGCGTCCGCGCCGCCTCGATGAGGGTGAAGTCGAAGAGGGACAGGCTGGCCAGGACCGTGCGGGTCACGTAGGGGAGGGTGATTACCACGTGCCCGATCAGGAGCCCGAGCCAGGCGTCCCGCAGCCCCGCCTCCCGCAGCGCCTGGAGGATCGCCACCCCGACGACCAGCCCCGGCATCATGAGGGGGGAGACCATGAAGGTCGCGACCGCGGTCTTCCCGGGGAAGTCTCCCCGCGCGACCGCCATTGCGCAGAGGGTGCCGAGGACCAGCGAGATCCCGGTCGAGAGGAGGGCGATCTCCACCGACAGGCGGACCGACGGCCAGAGCTCCCGGAGCCGCGCCGTGCGCTGATACCACCGGAGCGACCACTCGGGCGGGGGCAGGTTGAAGACGGGCGACGCACTGAAGGAGACGGCGACGGTGACGACGAGCGGGGCGAGCAGGACGAGGACGACGGCGGCCGTGACCGTCCAGATCGCCACCGTGGCCGCGCGCTCGGCGGGCGTCATCGCGCGTGCTGATGGCGGCGCGACAGCATGGCACTGGCCACGACGACGGCCACGGCGATCAGGAGCAGCACGACGGCGAGCGTGGACCCGGCGGCGCGGTCGCGCATGAACAGGAAGGAGCGCGCGATCAGGATGGAGAGCGTCTTGAAGCGGTCGCCCATGAGGAGCGTCGGGATCACGTACATGGACACCGACATGGAGAAGACGAAGGCCACGCCGGCGATCACCCCCGGCATCGTGAGGGGGAGCGTCACGTGGAGGAAGCGGTGGACGGGACTCGCGCCCAGCGTGGCGGCCGCGTCCAGGAGACTCCGGTCGATCAGCTTCACCACCGCGAAGATCGGGAGGACCATGAACGGGAGGAAGACGTTGACCGCCCCCAGGATGAGCCCGGGCTGGGTGAAGATCAGGCGCACGGGCGCCTCGGTGAGCCCGGTGAGCAGCAGGAGCCGGTTGACGATCCCGTCGCTCCGCAGGAGGATCGTCCAGGCGAACGCCTTGACGACCACGCCGACCGACAGCGGAAGGATCAGCGCGGTCAGGAGGAGCGCCTGGAGCGCGCCGCTCGCCCTCGCCAGCGCGAAGGCGGCCGGGTAGCCGGCGAGGAGACAGATCAGGGTGGTCAGGAGCGCCGCCTTGAGCGTGTTCCAGATCACGGCCCAGCTGAAGGGGTCCTCGAAGAACCGGACGTAGCTCGCGACGCTCAGGCCGCCGTCGCCGTACACGCTCCGGACGAGGAGCAGGAGGAGCGGCACCCCGAAGGCGACGGAGAGGTACAGCGTCCCCGGGAGCGCCAGCAGCGAGATCGGCTCGACGCGCTCGCGGAGCCGGCCGCGGCGACGCCCGAGGGCGAGCTCTCCCGCCAGCGCGGTCTCCCGGCCGGTCGGGCTCACGGCGTGGGGTAGACGAGGGTGGCGGCGACGTCCCAGCTCACCGTCACCCCGTCCCCGGGGACGAGGCCGTGTCCGGCGGCAGGCGGCAGCTCGGCGACGACGCGGTCCCCCTCCGGGGCATGGAAGTGCAGGATCAGCTTCGAGCCCAGGAACACCGGGTCGCGCACGCGCAGCGTCACCGCGTTCTCGGCGTGGCCGTGCGGCGGACCGAGCCGCAGGTCCTCCGGCCGCACCGCCACCAGCACCCGCGTGCCCGCCGGCAGCCGGCCGTGAGCCCGGAGCCGCCCCAGCGCCGTCTCCACCTCGACCTGGCCGCCGTTCCCGCCCGCCACGGTGCCCGCGAGGCGCGTGGACATGCCCACGAAGTCGAGCACGAATGGGGTCGCGGGGCGGGTGTAGATGGCCGCCGGCACGTCGAACTGCTCGATCCGTCCGGCGTTCATCACCGCGATGCGGTCGGACATGACCAGGGCCTCGTCCTGGTCGTGGGTCACGAAGATGGCGGTGATCGCGAGGTCCCGCAAGAGATACCGGAGCTCCATCCGCATCGTCTCCCGGAGCTTCCGGTCGAGCGCGGACAGCGGCTCATCGAGGAGGAGGAGCTTCGGCTTCACCGCGAGGGCGCGGGCCACGGCGATCCGCTGCTGCTGCCCGCCCGAGAGGACGAAGATGGACCGGTCCGCGGACTCGTCCAGACGGACCAGCGCCAGGGCCCGGGCCACCGTCTCCCGGATCTCGGCCGCCGGCAGCCCGCGCGCCTTGAGGCCGAAGGCCACGTTCTCGGCCACGGTCAGGTGGGGGAAGAGCGCGTAGCTCTGGAAGACGACGCCGACGTTCCGCTTGTGGGCGGGCACGCGCGTGAGGTCGGCGCCCTCGAGGAGGATGCGCCCGCGGTCGGCCGGCAGGAGCCCGGCGATGATGCGCAGCAGGGTGGTCTTGCCGCAGCCGGAGGGGCCGAGCAGGCACACGAACTCGCCCGCCCGGACCTGGAGGTCGAGCCCCTGGATGACGGGGGTGTCCCGGAACTGCTTCTCGACGCCGGTGACCTCGAGGTACGCGGTGGCGTCCCTTGACGCCGGGGGCGCAGGGCGTTCCCGGGGACCGCCCTCCGTCCCGCCGAGCATCACGCGCCCATCTCCTTGTCCCATCGCTCGACCCAGTCCTTGCGGTGCTTGGCGACGAAGCCCCAGTCGGGGACGAACGGGTCGCTCTTCGGCATGCCCGGCGGGATCGGAGCGTCCACGTGGGTGGGGAGGGCCGCCGCGAGCTCGGCCGTGATCTTCTGGTACTCGGGCCCGAGGAATTCGTTGAGGAACTGGTGGGAGAGCTCGGGCTGCGGGCCGTTCTTGACCTTGGCGATGCCGGAGGGCATGGCGAAGGTCCCTTCCTTCGGGGCCGACAGGTCCACGGGCGCGCCCTTGCGCTTGCGGTCGAAGGTGTTGATCGAGAAGGCGCTCCCGATCATCCACGCCTCGCCCTGCTCGAGCAGGTTGAAGGCCTGCGGGATGTTCGTGTAGATGGTGAGCAGGTTCGCCTTCAGGGCCTTCAGCTTCCTGAAGGCCGCATCGATCTCGTACTGGGCGTCCTTGAGCGGCTCGCCGGTCTCGAGGTGGGCCGCCATCCAGAGGACGCCGAGCCCCTCGGTGTTCTGCAGCGACGGCACGACGACCCGGCCCTTGTACTTGGCGTCCCACAGCGCGGTCCAGGTGCCGACCCCGCCCTTGAGGCGGTCGGTGTTGTAGCCGATGCCCGTCCACGGCTGCTGGTAGTTCACCCACATGCCGTCCATGTGGACGGCGGCCGGCTTGAGCTTCCGCAGGGCCGGCACCGTGTCGGGGGTGATCCGGTCGAGCAGCCCCTCGTGCACGGCGAGGATCATGACCGGGTCGTCCATGAGGACGATCGAGAGGTAGGGCTTGTCCTTGTTCGACTGCATCTTCTGCAGGTTCACGAGGGAGCGCGTGCCCTCGTAGATGATCTTGACGCCGTACTTCTTCTCGAACAGCGGGATGACCGGGTCCATGAAGACCTTGTGTCCTGCGGCGCCCCCGATCACCATCTCGCGCGCCTGGGCGCGGACGACGGCCGGGAAGCCCGCGAGGGACGCGGCGGCCGCCGACGCCCCGAGCTTCAGCACCTCACGCCGGGAGACATTCCAGGGGGAACGACGAGGCTGTCTCATGGGCAAGCCCTCCTTTGGCGAAGTGTACCGCAGCGAGTGTCAGGTGCTCTGGAGAGCCACTCGTTCGGCGCGCCGACGCCCTCCTCAGTCGTCCCCGAGCTGCGCCGCCAGCGCCTCGAGCGCCTGGATGAAGCACTCCATCGGGGCCTCGGTCAGCCCCGCCCCGATCTGCCCGATGCCGGCCTCCCGGTGGGCGATCCCGGTGTCGATCGCCGGCGCGATGCCCGACTCGACCACCCGGCGGACGTCGATGCCCACGGGGGTGCCCCGGAAGTCCAGGGCGGGGATCCGGAATGTCTCGTGCTCGCCCGCCGTGATCTCGTACATCCGGCGGGTGATGTCGAGCGCGAGCGCGGGCGGGCCGCCGATGAGCTCGGTGATGGCGGGCGCGGCCGCCATCGCGAACGCGCCGAGGCCCGCGGCTTCGGTGATCGCCGAGTCCCCGATGTCCGGGTTCGCGTCGTCCGGGCTGTAGCCGGGGAAGTAGAGGCCCCGCACCCTCGGGGCCGGCGCGACGAACCAGCGGTCGCCGAGGCCGGACACGCGGATCCCGAACTCCGTGCCGTTGCGCGCCATCGCCGTCACCAGCGTCGCCCCCGGAATGCCGTGGGCGGCATCGAGGACGGCCTTGCAGCCCGCCATCGCGACGTTGAGGAAGAACGAGTCGCTTTGGCCCATGAACGCAAGCGCGCGCTGGACGTCCCCCTCTCTCACCGCCGCCACGTGCGGCGCCAGGGCCCGCACCAGGAGGGAGGTCGCGGCGGTGTTGCGGTTGTGCGCCTCGTCCCCCATCGTGAGGGCGCGGGCGATGAGGCTCTTCACGTCCAGCGGCCCTGCCCGCGCGAGGGCGGCGTCGAGGATGGGCGCCAGCTCGCGGTTCATCCACGCGAGCCGCTCCAGCACCGACCCGTCGTACGCCCCCATCCGGAGAACCCGGCCCTGCCCCATGTTGATGGTCGCGTAGGCCTCGGTGCCGAACGCCTCGTTCCGCACGACGAAGACGGCCATCGAGGGGGTGATGATGCCGGCCATGGGCCCGACGGCGCGATGGTGATGGCAGGAGTCGAAGGCGAGCCCGCCGGACTCGGCGAGCCGCACGGCCTCCCCGGGCGTGGTCGCCCATCCCTCGGAGAGCGAGGCGCCGATGATCGCGCCGCGCATCGGCCCGCACATGCGGTCCCAGCCCACCGGGGGACCCGCGTGGAGCACGGTGCGCTCGCTGAGGCCCGGCACCACCGCGCGCGCCGGGCGGAGCCCGACGAGCGCCGCCGTCCCCGCCTGGATCCGGCGCAGGCAGTCGCGATTGGCCTCGCCGATCGTCATGACGACGTCGGTCCTGGCTCCTTGACCTCAGCGGTCCGGCGCTCGAAGAGCCCCCTTGCGACGCACCGCTTCCCCATCCGGCTCGCGATCTCTCGCGTCCCGAAAGCCCTCCGTCCCGGCCAGCATCAGATCGCCATCTCCTTGTCCCAGCGCTCCACCCACGCCTTGCGGTTCTCGGCGACGTACGCCCAGTCGGGCACGAACACCTCGACCTTCGGCAGGCCCGCCGGGAGGGGGGCCGCCGTGTTGGTGGGCAGCGCGGCCGCTGCCTCGGACAGGATCGTCTGGTACTCCACGCCGAGCATCTCGTTGAGGAACGCGTAGGCCAGCTCGGGCTCCGGCCCGTTCTTCACCTTGGCGATCCCCGACGGCATGGCCATGACGCCTTCCCTGGGGGCCGCCATGTCGATGGGGGCGTTCTTGCGCTTCCGCTCCATCGCGTACGAGGAGAGCGCGCCCGCGATCATCCACGCCTCGCCCTGCTCGAGCAGGTTGAAGGCCTGGGGCATCTGGGTGTAGACGGTCAGGAGGTTGGGCTTCAGCGCCCGGAGCTTCCTGAAGGCCGCTTCCGGCTGGTGCTGCGCCTCCTTGAGCGGCTTGCCGGTCTCGAGATGCGCCGCCATGAAGAAGGTCGACAGCCCCTCCGTGTTCTGGAGCGACGGCACGATGATCTTGCCCTTGTGCTTGCCGTCCCAGACCGCCGCCCACGAGGCCACGCCGCCCTTGACCTTCTCGGTGCTGTGGGCGATGCCCGCGTAGGGCTGCTGGTAGTTCACCCACATGCCGTCCATGTGGATCGCCGCGGGCTTGAGCTTGGCCAGGTTCGGCACCCTGGCCGGCGTGATCTTCTCGATCACGTCCTCCTTGACGGCGAGCAGCAGCACGGGATCGTCCATCATCACGACCGAGAGGTAGGGCTTGGCCCGGTTCGACACCATCTTCTCCAGGTTGACCAGGGACTTCGTGCCCTCGAAGATGATCTTGACGTTGTACTTCTTCTCGAACATCGGGATGACGGTGGGGTCCATGAACGCCTTGTGGCTCGCGGCGCCGCCGATCACGATCTCCTTCTTCTGGCCATGGACGACGGCCGGGAAGCCCACCGCCGAGGCGGCCGCCGCCCCGGCCAGCGTCAACAGCTCTCGTCGGCTGAACCGGGTTAGAGAGACAGCGCGTCGTGTCATCATGGATGCCTCCTCCGCCGGCGTGGTGGTGATGGGGGTGAGGGCCGCATCAGAAGGTTTGCCGCCGCCAGGTGGGATGGTAGGACACGGCTTCCGCGGGCGCAAGCCCCCGTGAGCCGGCCTTCCGGGATGTGCGCGCCTGTGCGAATATGAGGCGCGGCGCGCGCCGGATCGGACCACGCTCACGGATGCGAGGGAGAGGAGACGGGGATGAAGCTCCTGGTCGTCAACCCGAATAGCTCCGAGACCGTGACGGCCGCGATCATGGAGTCGGCCCGGCGAGGGGCGTCGCCGGGGACCGAGCTCGTGGGCGTCACGACCAAGGGGGGAACCCGCAACATCGACTCCGCGTTCGGCGACTACCTCTCCGGCGCCTACATGATCCGGACCTGCCTCGAGGCCGTGCGGCTGCACCGGCCCGCTGCCGTCGTCCTCGCCGGCTTCGGCCGGGTCGGGATCGACGCCCTGAAGGAAGCCCTGGACATCCCCGTGGTCTCCATCTCCGAGGCCTCGATGGCCGTCGCGTGCCTCCTCGGCCACCGCTTCACGACGCTCACGATGCTCGAGCAGTTCATCCCCTACCAGCAGGACCTCGTCCGCCTCTACGGGTTCGAAGCGAAGTGCGCTTCGGTGCGCGCGATCAACGTCAACGTCGAGGAGTGCGTGACGAACCGCGAGGAGACCCTGCGCCAGCTCGAGGCCCGGATCCAGGAGGTCGTTCAGGAGGACCGCGCCGAGGTCGTGATCCTCGCGTGCGCGGGCCTCTGCGGCTACGACGCGGAGCTCTCCCGCCTCGCCGGGGTCCCGGTGCTCGATCCCGTCGCGGTCGGCGTCAGGGTGGCAGAAGGCCTGGTCGGGCTGGGGCTCACGCAGTCGAAGGTCCGGAAGTTCGCCCATCCGCCGCAGGACCTCGAGGCGTACCTCTGACCCGGGGCGGCATCTCGATCCACGTGGTGGACGTGACCCGGGGGCTCCCCGCCGCCGGGATGCGCGTCGAGGTCCACCGGCTCGACGGCGGGCGCGTGAGGATCGCCGAGGGCGTGCTCGATGCGGGAGGCGGGTTCGCGGTGGCCGCCGCCGCGGTGCGGCCGCCGGGCGTCTGCGAGGTCGTGTTCTACGTCGGCGCGTTCTACCGGGAGCTGGGGGTGGCGCTCCCCGCGCCGCCGTTCCTCGACGAGGTGCCGTTCCGGTTCGGCCTCGCCGACACGGCGCAGCACTACCACCTGCCGCTCAAGCTCTCCCCCTGGGGCTACTCCCTCTTCCGCGGCGCCTGAGCGGCTCCCGCGGGAGCCGTGGCGCTGGTCACAGGCGGTGCCCGATCGCCGCCCCCTCCTGCATCGCCTCGAAGGCGGTGCGCGGCTGGACGCAGTCACCCACCTCGAAGACCGCCGGGGCTCCCGAGGCCTTGAGGACGTCGCCGAGGTCGGAGACTGGGAGGAGCGGGCGGGTCGGGACGACGAGGTCGAGGCCGGCGAGCTCGAAGGCCTGGCCGCGGTGGCGCAGCACGGCGCGATCCCCGACGAGCGCCTCGACGGTCGCGGACAGATGCACGGTGACGTTCGGGCGCGCCCGCAGCCCCGCGACGTACTGCCACCGGGGGCGGAGCCCGAGTTCTGCCGCGAGGTCGCTTCCGGGCTCGGTGATGACGACCTCGACGCCCCGCTCGGCCAGCACGTGGGCGACGCCGACGCCGAGCACGCCGCCGCCGATCACGAGCGCCCGCCGGACCCCGCCCGCCGCCCGGCCGAGCACGGTGAACGGGTCGACCGCGGCGCTCGCCTCGATCCCGGGGATCGGGGGGAGCCCGGGTCGGGCGCCCGTCGCCAGGATCACCGCGTCGGGGGCCTCGCGCCGGATCAGCTCGGGCGTGGCCTCGACGCCGAGCCGCAGCTCGCCCCCCGCTCGGCGGAGCGCCCCCGCGAGGTACGGCACGAGCCCGGCGAGCTCGGCGCGCCCCGGCACCGCGCGGGCCAGGAGGAGCTGGCCCCCCGGCTCGGCCCCCCGCTCCAACACCGTGACCCGGTGGCCGCGCTGGGCGAGGACGCGCGCCGCCTCCAGGCCGCCGGGACCCGCGCCGACCACGACGATCCGCTGCGGTCGCGCCGTCGGCCGGACGGCGTACTCGCGCTCCCGCCCCGTCCGCGTGTTCGCGAGGCACAGCACCGGCACGTTCTGGCCGAGCAGGTCGCTGCACGTGAGGCACCCGATGCAGACGCAGAGCTCGTCGAGGCGGCTCTCGCGGCTCTTCCGCGGCATGTCCGGGTCGGCGTGCAGGGCGCGCCCGATGGTCACGAAGTCGGCCTCGCCACGCTCCAGGATCGCCTCGGCGACGTCGGGGCCGTTGATGCGCCCCGCAACGCTGACGGGGATTCCGACGCGCCGGCGGATGGCGCGGCTGAGGGGGGTGAGACACCCCGGCGGCATTTCCATCGGCTGGACGATCCAGATCGCCGACTCGTAGATCCCGGCCGAGACGTCCAGGAGGTCCACGCCGGCCGCCTCGAGGCGGGGGGCGATGCCGCAGACGTCCTCGAGGCCGAGGCCGCCCGGGACGTGCTCGTCACCGGAGAGCCGGTAGGCCAGCGGAATCCCGGGGCCGATCGCGTCCCGCACGGCGGCGATCACCTCGAGCGGGAAGCGCAGGCGCCGCTCTGCGTCGCCCCCGTACTCGTCGTCGCGCCGGTTCGCGTACGGCGAGAGGAACTGGCCGAGGAGATAGCCGTGGGCGCCGTGGAGCTCGACAAGGTCGAAGCCGGCCGCCGTGGCGCGGGCGGCGGCCTCGGCGAAGCGTCGCACGAGCCCCCGGATCTCCGGCGCGGTGAGGGGGCGGGGGGTCTCGCCGCCGGCCAGAACGGCGCACGGCACCGCCGACGGCGCGACCGGCTGGGCGCCCGTGACGGCGGACGAGGTCTCGCGGCCGGCGAACTGGAGCTCCGCCCCGACCCGGGCACCGTGGCGGTGGCAGGCCTCCAGGAGCCGGCGGTAGCCGGGGACGAGCGCGTCGTCGTGGAGGCCGAGCTGGTAGACGTGGTTCCTCCCGAGGGGATCGACGTACATCGACTCGAGGAGAATCAGCGCCGCGCCGCCCGCAGCGCGCGCCTCGCAGTAGTCGATGTACCGCTGGGTGACCGCCCCCCCCGCTGTGGCGAGGTTCTTCTCCATCGGGGCCATGAGGATCCGGTTCGGGAGGTCGAGCCGGCCGATCCGGCCCGGGGCGAAGAGGCGCGGAAAGGCCGGCGCGGGACGGGGGCGCTCGGGCACGGCGCGCAGGGGTGGAGTCAGGCCGGCCGCGGCTCCCCGTCCCCGTTCCCGCCGCCCTGCAGGATGAGCCGCAGGACCTCCTCCTGCGTGGTTTCGGCGACGACCCGGGAGCCGACGGTCCGCCCCGCCTTCATGACCGTGATCCGGTCGGAAACCCCGAAGACGTGGTTCAGGTTGTGGCTGATCATGAGCACGGCGAGCCCGTGGCCTCGCAGGTCGCGCACGAGCTCGTGGACCTTCGCCGTCTCCGCGACGCCGAGCGCGGCCGTCGGCTCGTCGAGGATCACCACCCGGGCGTTGAAGCACATGCACCGGGCGATGGCGACGGACTGCCGCTGGCCCCCGGAGAGGCTCTGGACCCGCTGCCGCACGTCGGGGATCCGGATGCGGAGCCGGTCGAGGAGCGCCCGCGCCTCGGCCTCCATCCGCCGGAGGTCGAGGAAGAAGCGCCGGGGGCCGCGGCGGCGGAGCTCGCGCCCGAGGAAGATGTTGGCCGGGACGTCGAGGTTGTCGGCGAGCGCCAGGTCCTGGTAGACGGTCTCGATGCCGAGGGCCTTGGCGTCCCGCGGCTCCCGGATCTCCACCGGGCGCCCCTCGAAGAGGATGCTCCCCCGGTCCATGGGCACGGCGCCCGCGAGGATCTTGATGAGCGTGGATTTCCCGGCCGCGTTGTCGCCGACCAGGGCGTGGACTTCGCCCGTGCGGAGCGCGAGCCCGGCGTGGTCGAGCGCCTGGACCCCGCCGAAGCGCTTGCAGATCTCCTGCATCTCGACGATCGGGCTGGTGGACTCGGTCATGGCCCGCCCCTCGCCGCCGGGCGCGGCCGCGCGGGTGGCCCGTGCCGGGCCACCCGCGTCGGACGCCGCGCGACTCACTTCTGCGCCGCGATCACCCTGTTCCAGTCGGGGGCCGGCTTGTCCTCCACGGGGACGGCCCACGCCTGGGCGTTCGACTTGTCCACGACGACCACGGGGAGCGCGATCTCCCCCGGGATCTTCTCCCCCCGGAGGTACTTCACGGCGGCCGTGACGGCCAGATAGCCCTGGTCGTGGCCGCTGTAGTCCGCGCTTGCCAGGAGCCGCCCCTTCAGGATCGCCTGCACGGCGTCCGGGATCGCGTCGATCCCGACCACGCGCGTCTTGCCGCCCCGCCCGGCCGCCTCGAGGGCCTCCACGACCCCGACGGCCATGTCGTCGTTGGCGCTGAAGACGCCGTCGATCACGGGGAAGCGCTGCATCAGGTTCTCGAAGACCTGGACGGCGGGCAGCCGGCGGTAGTTGCCGGGCTGCGAGACGAGGAGCTCGACCCCCGGCGTCTCCCTGAGCGCCCGCTCGAACCCCTTCTTCCGGTTCTGAGCGGTGATCGCGGCGGGCACGCCGTCGATGTGGATCATCTTCCCCCGGTTCCCCATCGCCTTGAAGAGGTACTTGGAGATCTCGTAGCCGATCGTCTCGTCATCGGAGCCGACGTACGTCACGTAGTCCACGCCGGTCATCCGGTTGCTGAAGATGACGATCGGCACGCCCGCCTTGTTGACCTTCTCGACGCTGGGCACGAGCGCCTTGTAGTCGACCGGCACGAAGACGAACGCGTCCGGCTTCTTGACGATCCAGTCCTCGATCAGCCGCGTCTGCTCCTCGATGTTGTCCGGCTTGGTCGGGGCCGCGTGCTCGATCTCGACGCCGAGGGCCTTCCCGGCCTTGTCGGCGCCCACGCGCACGGCCTTCCAGAACGGGTTGGTCACGTTCTTGGTGAAGACGACGATCTTCGCCTTCTTCTGCGCCTCCGCGCGGTCCAGCGGTACGGCGACAAGCCCCACGGCGACCGCGACCGCCGCCAGGATCCCGAGCCCCCTCGTTCCTCGTCGCATCTGCGCTCCTCCCCTCTTCGTGGTTACGTGCTGCGGCCCGCTCCCGCGCTCGCGAGCTGGTCGGCCAGCACGGTGACGATGACGATCGACCCCACGACGAACGGCTGCCAGAACGTCTGGATGTCGAGCAGGTTCATGCCGTTGACGACCAGCGCCAGGATGATCGCCCCGACGGCGGTCCCGGCGACCCCGCCGTAGCCGCCGAAGAGGGAGGTGCCGCCCAGGACGACGGCCGCGATGGAGCCCAGCAGGAGGTCCTCGCCCGTGCCGGCGTCGGCGGCGTTGACCCGGGCGATCACGACGAGCCCGGCGAACCCCGCGAGGAGCCCGCTCAGCGCGTACACGGCGACGAGCCGCCGCTGCACCGGCATCCCCGAGAGCCGCGCCGCCGTCGCGTTGCCGCCGATGGCGTAGATGGCCCGGCCGAGGGGCGTCCGGTGGAGCAGCACGTGGAGGCCTCCCAGGACCGCGAGCATCACGAGAATGGGCACGGGAACGGGGCCGACGAAGCCGGCCCCGATGAACCGGAACGCCGGCGGAAAGCCGTGGATCACCTCCCCCTGCATGAAGACATAGGCGAGCCCGTGCGCGATCCAGAGCGTGCCGTAGGTGGCGATGAAGGCCGGGAGCCGAAGATACGCCACGACGGTCCCGTTCGCGAGGCCGCAGGCCGTCCCCACCAGGAGCGCCGCGAGGATGCCCGCGGCGACGTGGCCCTGGGCGAGGAGCGCAGCCCCGAGGCACGCCGAGAGGCCGAGCACGGCGCCGACCGAGAGGTCGATGCCACCGGTGAGCACGCACAGCGTCAGGCCCGCGGAGAGCAGGAACTGGATGGAGGCCTGGCGCAGGACGTTGATCAGGTTCTGCCAGGTGGCGAAGTGGGGGCTCGCGAGGCTGAGCAGCACGGCCAACAGGAGGAGGCCGGCGACGCGGGACGTCAGGACGAAGAACCGCCGGGACAGCGCCACGCGCGCCCACGCGGCGCCCGCGGGCGTCACGCCCGGCGTCGCGCGGGCGACCCGCGGGAAGTCCTCCGGGCGCGCCAGGCCCCGGCTCACGTGAGCCCCCGCAGCGCGTCGAGCACGATCGCGCCGATGATCACGATCCCCACGACGGCGACCTGCCACTCCGTGCCCAGCCCGACGAGGTTCAGGCCGTTCCGCAGCACCCCGACCGCCAGCGCGCCCACGACCGTCCCGACCAGCCCCCCGCGCCCGCGCTCGAAGGAGGTGCCCCCCAGGACCACCGCCGCGATCGCGTCGAACTCGAGGCCGACGGCGATGGTCGGATGGGCGGCGTTCATGCGGGCGGTCATGATGAAGGCCGCCACCGCGGCGAGGAGCCCGCCGTAGACGTAGACGCCGGTCTGGTAGGACCGGACTCGGATCCCCGCGAGCAGCGCGGCCCGCCGGTTCCCGCCGATGGCGAACACGTAGCGGCCGAAGCGGGTCTGGTAGAGGAGGACGTACGTCAGGGCGAAGAGCGCGGCCGTGGCCCAGATCGGGACGGGGACCCCGAGGACGATCCCCTCGTTGAACCAGCGCACGCTCGCACGCAGGCCCGTCACCGAGTCCCCGTGCGTCAGGACCATCGCGAGGCTCTGGGCCATGCCGAACGTCCCCAGGGTCACGACGAAGGGCGGAAGCTCCGCGTAGGCGACGAGGAGGCCGTTCACCAGTCCGAACCCCGCACCGACGCCGAGCGCCGCCGCGATCCCCACCGGGAGCGGCCAGCCCCCCACCACCAGGAGCCCCATCACGACCCCCGCCAGCCCGAGCACGGAGCCCAGGCTGAGGTCGATCCCTTCGGTGAGGATGATCAGGGTCATCCCCAGCGCCACGATGGTGAGCACGGCCGCCTGGAGCCCGACGTGGGTGAGATTGGTCAGCGTCAGGAAGCCGGGGGTCCAGACGCTCAGGAGCGCGCCCAGGCCCACGAGGAGGTAGGCCGCGCCGGGCGTGGCGGCGGCGGCGCGCGCCAGGTTCCATCCGGATCCCCCGAGCCGCTCGGCCGGGGCCGCGCTGGAGGGGAAGCCGGTCATCCGAGACCCCCCGCACCCCCGTCCCCTCCCACCCTTCGGGGGGAGGGGCGGCACGGCCCCCCAACGGCGGGCGGCACGGCCCATGCCCGCCTGGAGGTTGACACAGGATGTCTCATCCGCGCCGCTCCCCTCATCGCGTGAGCCGCGCCTGGAGCCAGTCGGCGTAGTCCCTTCAGGCGCGCCAGCTCCAGCAGGGCCTGGGTGCTCCAGACGTTGACGCGCCCGGCGTACACGGGGACCGGCCGGCAGAGGTCGTTGTTCGGCAGGGCAGCGCTGTGGATCACCCCCTCGATACGGTGGCGGTCGGCGAGCTCGAGCAGGTGCGGGAAGTCGGTGACGTCGCCCTTGACCCAGGTGACGCGGGGGGCGGCGGCGCGGGCGAGGTCGGGATCGTAGCTCGCGTGGTAGTGGCCCACCACCTCGAGCCCGGCCTCGGCGCAGGCCAGGGCGGTCATGTACCCCACGTGTCCCATCGCTCCGGTCACGAGCACGCTCACCCCCGGGCCTCCTTCCCGCCGACGGCGCGCCGCGCCCCGCTCACAGCCCCCAGGCCGGGCACCCCCGCCGGTACCACTCGATGTACGCTGCGAGGCCGCGGCGGAGGTCGTACTTGGGCTCGAAGCCGAGCGCCTGCCGCGCGCGCGTCACGTCCAGCGCCCCCTTGGGCGGGGCCTGGAGCTCCTCGTTGTACCAGTGCGGCCCGGCGCCCACCGAGAGGTCGGCGCCGGGGATCAGCTCCCGGACGAGGGCGACCAGCTCGGCGGTCGAGCGCGCCTCGCCGCTGGCGACGTTGTAGACGTCGAAGGGGTGCGCGGGGTGGTCCAGCGCGAGGAGGATGCCGTCCACGCAGTCGTCGAGGTAGGTGTGGTCGATCCGGGCGTCCCCGCCCGCCGGGAGGCGGAGCGGGCGGCCCGCCAGGGCCGCCTCGATCAGCGTGCGGGGGATCCGCTGGCGCGGGAACGCGGGTCCGTAGACCCACGACGTGCGGATGCTGACGAAGTCGGTCTTGTACGCCGTCCGGTAGAAGCGGCCGAGCTGCTCCGAGGCGACCTTGGAGATCCCGTAGGGGTTCAGCGGGGCCAGCGGGTGCTCCTCGTCGGCCGGCTCGTAGCGGAACGCTCCGTACGTTTCCTCCGAGGAGATGTGGACCGTCCGCCCGATGTCGAAGAGCCGCATCGCCTCGAGGACGTTCAGCGTCCCCTCCACGTTCACGCGGGTGAGGTGACTCGGCGCGGCCAGGGCCGAGACCACGCTCACGATCGCGGCCGCGTGGACGACCCGTTCGACCCGCTCCGTCCGCACCACCTGGAGCAGGGCGCTCAGATCGGTGACGTCGGCGGTGACCAACCGGACATTCCCGCCGAGCCCCTCGAGGTTGCGCGGCGCGCCCGCCTGGAAGTTGTCGAGGGCGACGACGCGGTCGCCGCGCTCCGCGAGCCGGCGCACCACCGCCGCCCCGAGGAAGCCCGCCCCGCCGGTGACCAGGACCGTGCTCACACCGGGCCTCAGGCTCGGTCGCCCGGGAGCCGCCGCCGGCCGAATCCGGGCTCCGGGTAGGGCAGGGGCGGGAGCTGCCACGTGCCCACGCCCGGGGGCTTCACGTCGCGGTCCACGTGCACGTCGAGGACGAAGGGCCGCGCCGCCCGGATCGCGTGCTCGAGCGCCCCGGCGAGGTCGCCCGGGCGCTCGACGCGGATCCCGTCCACGCCGCACGCGCGGGCGAGGGCCACGAAGTCCGGATTGTAGAGCTGCCCCGTCGCCTCCCGCACGAAGCTCGTGGCGATCTCGCGTTTGGCGAGGAGGCCGGTCTGGATGTCGCGGATCGCGCCGTAGGCGTAATTGTTCCAGATGAGCCAGACGGCGGGAATGTCGTACTCGACGGCCGTGCACAGGACGTCGGGCCGCATCATGAACCCACCGTCGCCGCAGACCGCCACGCACGGGCGGTCGGGGGCGGCGAGCTTGGCCCCGAGGACCCCGCACACCCCGAAGCCCATCGCCGAGAACCCCCAGGTGTTCAGGACGGTCTGGGGTCGCCGCGCCCGCCAGAACTGGACGATCCAGTTGTGGTGGACGCCGGAGTCCGCCAGGATGATCCCGTCGTCCGGCACCACCTCCCGGAGCGCCCGGACGACCCGCTGGGGGTGGAGGGGCTCGGCCTCGCTGGCGAACCCCGGCGCGACGAACTCCTCCCACTCCCGCCGCCACTTCGCGATGTCGGCGAGCCAGGCCTCGCGCCCGGCCGGGTCGGCGGGTACGGCGTCCAGCGCCGCGAGCATCTGCCGGAGGAGCGTGCGAGCGTCCGCGACGAGCCCGAGGTGCACCGGGAAGTTGCGCCCGATCTCGAGCGGGTCGATGTCCGCGTGGATGAGCTTCGTCGGCGGGATGTTGAACGAGTAGCCGGGGATCCACGAGCTCGCGGAGCGGTCGTCGAACCGGACCCCGAGCGCGAGGAGGACGTCGCACGTCCGGGCCGCCTCGTTGGCCGGGAACGCCCCGTTGCGCCCGACGAAGCCGACGGCCAAGGGGTCGGTCATGTCGAGCGTGCCGAAGCCGTTCGGCGAGTAGATCACGGGCACCCGGAGCCGGCGGGCGAGCGCCGTCAGCTCCGCCCCCGCCTCGGAGAGCGCGACGCCGTGGCCCACGTAGATCAGGGGACGCTGGGCCCGGGCCAGGAGCTCGACGGCCTGCCGCACCGCCTCGGGGTCCCCGGCGCTGCGGGAGCTGATCCCGCGTCGCCACTCCCCCGGTTCCGGGACGGCCACGCCGTCCGCGGGCTCCTTGAAGACGTTGAAGGGCACGTCGAGGTTCACGGGCCCGGGGCGGCCGCCCAGCATGGTGGCGAAGGCCTGGCGGAGCGCCGTCGGGAGCATGTCGACGCGCGTGGGCTGCCAGCTGCGCTTGACGTAGGGCTTGATCACCGACGGGAAGTCCGCCTGGTAGTGGCGGTACGTCTCCTGGAAGGGCGCCCGATTGAACTGGGACGTCGGCACGTTGGCCGTGATGGCCAGGAAGGCCGACGAATCCATGAACGCGCACGCGAGCGTGATCGGGATGTTGCACGATCCCGGCCCGCAGGAGGTCAGCGTCGCGACCGGACGGTGGGCGACGCGGAAGTAGGCATCGGCCATGTGCCCCGCCGTCTGCTCGTGGCGCGTCGAGATCGTCTTGATGGCGTCCGTCCGGTCGTACAGCGCGTCCAGCAGCCCGACGTTGCCGTGCCCGCAGATGCCGAGCACGTAGGGCACCTTCTCGCGCACGAGGTACTCGACGATGATCTCGCCACCGTTTCGCATGGCCACCGTGACTCCCTTACGCCTCCCGGCCGCCGGTCCGCTTCAACTCGGGCATGTCGTAGGGCGGCGAAGCGACGACGAGGAAGACCAGATCCTCGAGGCCCGTGTTGAAGATCCCGTGCCGCACCCCGGGAGGGATGTGGACGATCGTGTGCGGCTCCACCAGGTGCTTGACGCCGTTCAGCTCCACGATTCCCTTCCCGCGGAGGACGTAGTACAGGTTCTCGGCCACCGCGTGGACGTGCACCTCGGCGTAGTGCCGCGGCTGGTAGCACGAGATCCGGAAGTCGAGGTGCTGGGTGTCGGCGTTGGTGGGGTGGATCAGCATCTTCGAGAGGGCCTGGGAGGAGTGCCCCGGCGGCACTTCCCAGTAGCCCTCCTCCATCCGCATGACCTTCGGCTTCGGCTTGCCGCGTTTCGCCTTCGGCCGCCTGCCCGCCTCGTTCCTCATGCGACCTCCTGGGGCGTCTATCGCCCGTTCCGGTTCGGCCGCTCCGCGCGGTCGCCCGCGTTCCGGCCGGGACCGCGCCGATAGCCGAGTTGCTCCGAGAGCCGTCGCGCGCTCCCCCTCACCACCTCGGTGAGGCGGGCGACGCGTGCCAGGCTCAGGCGCCAGATGGGTCCCGAGACGCCGACGGCCGCCACCACCCTCCCGGTGAAGTTGCGGACGGGCGCCGCGACGCACCGGATCCCCCGGGCGAACTCCTCGTCGTCCACCGCGTGGCCGCGCGTCCGCACCCGCTCGAGCTCCGCCTCGAGCCGGGCGGGCGAGGTGATGGTCTTCGGGGTCATGGCCTCGAGCCGGGTCTGGGCGAGGTACGCCGCGAGGTCGTGCGGCGGGAGGTGCGCGAGCAGCACCTTCCCGATGGCGGTGCAGTGGGCCGGTCGGGGGTACCCGACCCGCTCCAGCAGCCGGACGGGGCCGGTGCCGTCGATCTTGTTGACGACGACCACCTCGCCCCGCTCGAACACGGCCAGGTGGGAGGTCTCCCCGGTCGCGCGGGCCATCTCGGCCAGGAGGGGCCCGGCGGTCTCCGAGAGGTGGCCCTCGCCGAGCGTCGCCGCGGCGACCTGCAGCACCCTGGGCCCGACGCGGTAGCGCCGCGTCGCCTCGTCCTGGACGAGGTACCCGAGGGCCACGAGCGTCCGGAGGAGGTGGGAGGTCGTGCTGGGGTGCAGCCCGGCCTCCCGGCTGACCTCCCCGAGGCCCATCCCGGCGTCCCGCCGGGCCACGGTCTCGAGGATCCCCAGGCCCCGCTGGAGCGACTGGATCGGCACCGCCGGCGCCGGCCGTCCCTGACGGCGCGCCCGGGGTCGCGCGGTCTCCTGTGCGCGCATGTCGCCTCCGGTCCGATTTCAGGATGTTGAATAGTATTTCAGGATGTGAATGTCAAGGGGAAGTTCCCGGGCGCCGGCCGAGTGGCCGGCTCGGGTCAGCGGAGGTGCTTCGACAGCCCCGCCAGCCGCTCGGCGGCGAGCATCAGGACGAGCGTCAGCACGATCAGGATCGCCGAGGCCGAAGCGGCCCGCACGTCGAGGTGCGTGTCGATGATCTGCCAGAGGTGGATGGGCAGCACCTCCGTGCGCGCGTCCGAGAGGAAGAGCGAGACCGGGATGTTGTCGAACGAGGACATGAAGGCGATGAAGGCGCCGGCCCCGATCCCGCGGCCGATCACCGGCAGCGTCACCCGGCGGAAGGTGAAGAACGGCCCGGCGCCGAGGCTCGCCGAGCTGTCGAGGAGCGCCGGGTCGAGCTGGGCGAGGCTCGCGATGGTCGTGCGGAGCACGAACGGGACGCAGACCACGATGTGACCGACGGTCAGGGTCGCGAGCGAGAGCTCGAAGCCGAGAAGGCTCGCGTACATGAGCGCGGCGAACCCGAAGGCGAGTCCGGGCAGGAGGAGCGGCGACATGAAGAGCGAGTCCAGCACGCGCGCCCAGCGCGCCCGGCTCCGTCCGATTGCGAGCGCTCCCATCGTCCCGAGGACGACGGACGCCGCAGTCGCCATCACGGCCACCTTGAGGCTGTTCCAGGCCGCGCGCTGCAGCTGGTCCGCACCGAGGAGGGCTCCGTACCATAGCACGTTCCCCAGCGCTCCGGTAGCCGGCGAGCGCGCGCTGGCGGGGACCCGGCTTGACGGCCGTCCTGGTCGGCCGCTAGCCTGAGCGCACGGGTGGAGGCGCCGGGCATCGCCCGCGCGCTCCACCTCCCGCGGGGTGGCGTCGCCGACGACGAGCAGGAGGCCGTATGGCGCGACTGGCTGGGAAGACCGCGCTGGTGACGGGCGGCAACACGGGGATCGGGCGGGCCGTCGCGCTCGGGTTCGCCGAAGAGGGCGCGGACGTCGCGATCTTCTGGATCGAGGGCGAGCCCGACGCGGGCAAGCTCCTCGAGGACGTCCGGCTGATCGGGCGGCGCCCCCTGGCGCTCCGCGTGGACGTCACGCGCGAGGACGACGTGCGGCGCGGCGTCAAGCAGATCCTGGACACGTTCGGGCGCATCGACATCCTGGTCAACAACGCGGGGATCCAGAAGGCCCAGGCGATCACCGAGACGAGCGTGGAGGACTGGGACCGCATGATGGCGGTCCACCTCCGCGGCACCTTCCTCTGCTGCCGCGAGGTCGTGCCGCACATGCAGGCGCGCGGGAGCGGGAAGATCATCAACATGGCCTCGCAGCTCGCCTACACCGGGCGCGCGCGCTACACCGCGTACTCGGCGGCCAAGGGGGGCGTGCTCACCTTCACGCGGGCGCTCGCCCAGGAGCTGGCGCCGGCGATCCAGGTCAACGCGGTGGCGCCGGGTCTGATCGACACGGGGTTCGACCCCTTGCCCGAGGACCGGAAGCGGGAGATCGCCGGGGCGCTGCCGCTCAAGCGCCTGGGGCGGCCGGACGACGTCGCGCCGGTGTTCGTGTTCCTCGCGTCGGACGAGGCGCGCTACTTCTGCGGTCAGACCCTGGGGCCGAACGGCGGGGAGATCATGCCGTGAGGCGGAGATCGCCCTTCTCCCCCGTGGGGGAGAGGGCCGGCTGAAGGGGGCGGGGCGTCGTGACGATCATCGACCTCTCGCTCCCCATCCGCCCCCACGTCCGCTGGAAGACCGAGGTCACGATCGTCTCGGACTTCGGCGATCCCCAGCACCCCTTCCGCTCGAGCCGCCTGAAGATGCCCGCGCACGGCTTCACCCACTGCGACGGCTTCAGCCACTTCCTCCGCGACGGGACGCCCGTGGACGCGATGCCGCTGGAGACGTGGGTCGGCGACGCCGCGATCGTGGATCTCAGCCACGTCGGCCCGAACCACGGGGTGACGGCCGAGGACCTCGCCGCGCGGGGCTCGTACGTGCGGGCCGGAGACATCGCGCTGCTCCGGACCGACTGGCCGCGGAAGCGCTCGTGGGAAACGCGCGAGTTCTGGACGGAGGCGCCGTACACCACCGCCGAGGCCTGCCGCTGGCTCGTCGCCCGCGGGGTCAAGGCGGTCGGCTACGACTACCCGCCCGACTTCCCGATCCGCTACGTCGTGACCGGCGAGCGGCGGCCGGTGGCGCCGGAGGAATGGGTGACCCACCACACGTTCTTCCCGGCGGGGGTGGGGGTGATCGAGTACCTGACGAACCTCGACCGGATCGAGCGACGGCGCGTCCGTTTCGTCGCGCTGCCGCTCCGCCTCGAGGGGGGCGACGGCGCCCCGGCCCGCGCCATCGCGATCCTGGACTGAATCCTCGGAGGGGGGCTTCGCCCCCCTTCCGAGCCTCCCCCCCGGGAGGGGTTGCGCGGGCAGAGCCCGCGCTCGGAGCGGAACACCTTAAGCGTTGCGGTCATGCTGACGCGAAGCGCCCGGTTGGTCCGACAAGCACCTAGCCGGGCCGGAGAGGAGCCGCGCATGGACCCCATCACGCCTCACCTCGGCCACGCCGAGCGGACGGCCCGCCGCCGGCACCTCGACGGCCTGATCCTCGCGTCGCCGATGAAGGTCTACCGCGCGATGACCGACGTCGGCCGGCAGGTCTTCGCCGACGGCGCCATCTCGAAGAAACACAAGGAGTTGACGGCGCTCGCGCTGGCGGTCGCGAACAACTGCTGGGAATGAATCGAGCACCGCGTGGAGGAGGTCCTCCACCAGGGCGCGACCGACGCCGAGGTCGCGGAGACGCTCGACATCGGGCTCTACATGGGCGGGAGCCTGGCCGTGAAGTCGGTCCGCTACGCCTTCCAGATCCTCGAGGAGCTCAAGAAGATCCCCTCTCCCCCCTCGGGGGAGAGGGCAGGGTGAGGGGGACGACCGCATGATCGTCGGGCGGCGCGGGCGGGCCGGGGGGGTCGTGGTCGTGCGCCTGGAACGGGGCGAGCTCCTCCTCGAGTCGCTCCGCGCGCTCTGCCGCCGGGAGCGGATCCGGAACGGCGTGATCCTGACCGGCTTCGGCTCGCTCGACCGGTCGCGCGTGACGGGCGTCGTCTCGCGCGCCTACCCCCCCACGCGCTTCTACGACAATCGCGCGCGCGCGGGCGTGGAGATTCTGGCGATCAGCGGGGTCGTCGCCGACTACCACGTCCACGCCCACGTGGTGATGTGCGACCGCCGGAAGGCCTTCGGCGGCCACCTCGAGGAAGGCTGCCGCGTCCTCTCGCTCTCGGAGATCGCGATCCTCCGCGTGGATCGCCTCAGGCTCAAGCGCCTGCTCGATCCGGCCACCGGGCAGAAGCTCCTCCAGGTGCTCTCCCGCTACGGCCGGGCCGACGTGGACCAGGAGGGGAGCCTCCTGGAGGTCCAGAAGCGCTTCACCCGCCGCCGGGCCACCCGCCGCCGCCGCTGACTCCGCCCTTCGACCTCCTCCTCGTCGGCTGTCGTCTCGCCGGCTGCGAACGGCTCGCGGACGTCGGCGTCCGCGCCGGCCGGGTCGCGGAGGTCGGCGACCTCGCGGGCCGGCGCGCCGACCGGGTGCTCGCCGTCCAGGGCCGCCTCGTCGTGCCCGGGTTCGTGGACGCCCACGTCCACCTCGACAAGGCCCTCCTCGCCGAACGGACCCCGAGTCGCGAGGGGACGCTGGCCGAAGCGATCCGGGTGACCGGCGAGGCGAAGCGGCGCTTCACCGTCGAGGATATCCGCGCGCGGGCCCGCGCGGTGCTGGATCTAGCGGTCGCCCACGGGACGACCGCCATGCGCAGCCACGTCGAGGTCGATCCGATCGTCGGGCTCAAGGGGCTGGAGGCATTGCTCCCGCTCCGCGAGGAGTACCGGGACCGGCTCGACCTCCAGCTCTGTGCGTTCGCGCAGGAGGGGATCCTCAAGGCGCGGGGGACGGAGGGGCTGCTCCGCGACGCCCTCCGGTCCGGGGCCGACCTGGTCGGGGGCTGCCCGTACAACGACACGGACGGCCCGGCGCAGATCGACATCGTCTTCGCCCTGGCCCGCGAGTTCGGGACCGCCGCCGACTTCCACCTCGACTTCTTCGACGAGCCCGAGCACCTCCACATCCGCTACGTCGCCGAGAAGACGATCCGCGAAGGGTGGCAGGGGCGCGTCGCCGTCGGCCACCTGACCGAGCTGGCGGCGTGCGACGAGACGGAGCAGGCGCGGTTGATCGGATTGATCCGTGAGGCGGGGATCGCGGTCATCACGCTGCCGGCCACGGACCTCTACCTGATGGGCCGCCGCGACGCGCGGAACGTCCGGCGGGGCCTCACGCCGGTCAAGCGCCTGCTCGCCGCGGGCGTCACGGTCGCCGCCGCGACGAACAACGTCCAGAACGCCTTCACCCCGGTCGGCAACGCCGACCCGCTGCTCCTCGCCTACCTGCTCGTCGTGGCCGCGCACATGGGCGCCGAGGCCGAGATGGCCGCGGTGCTCGACATGCTGACCGTGGCGCCGGCGCGGATCCTCGGGCGGGCGGACCACGCGATCGCGGTCGGGGCGCCCGCCGACCTGGTCGTGCTGGAAGCGCGCAGCGTCGCGGAGGCGGTCGGGACACTCCCGCCGCGTCGCTGGGTCCTGAAGACCGGCCGGATCACCGTGGACCGGACCACCCCCACGGAAAGGAGCGAGGCATGACCCCACCCGTCGACTCGAACGCCGTGCTGATGACCGGCGAGAACTCCTTCATCCGCCTGAGCCCGGACGGCGGCAAGACGATGACCGACCGCCTGAGCCACTGGCGCGTCCTCTGGTGCCCGGCCGGGCCCGGCCACGCCCTGTTCATGCAGGGCGAGCTCACGGGCGGCCAGGTGCGGATCTACGGCGACAACGTCGCCGTCGCCCGGTGGCTCCAGACGACGATCGAGGCGCTCCTCCACGCGCCGTTCGCGAATGCGGGGCTGCCCGTGATCCGGGCGGCGTTCGAGCGCGCGGGCGACCCGCGGTCGTCGGCGACCGAGACCGTCCGGGCGGCCGACGCCGAGATCACGCTGACGTGGTACGACTTCATCGAGCCGTTCGTCCTGACGCTGCCGCCGGGGTTCAACAACCGCCCGCTCGGGGTCTTCAGCACGTTCTTCCCGGCGCGCGCGGCCCAGGTCGCCCTGAACGGCCGGATCGCCGCGGGGAGCCCCTGGGCCGAGCTGCGCGGCGACCGGCAGAGCTCGAGCGCGTGTCTCGCCTGGTCCGAGACGTGGGTGAAGCCGCGGTGAAGATCCCATCTCCCCCATCGGAAGATCCCCTCTCCCCCGCTGGGGGAGAGGGCAGCTGCGAGCCGCCCGTATTGCCGAGCGTGACCGGATGGCTTAGGGCTCGTAAGACAATAAATGATGGAATCTGAGGGACCGGAAGGTAGATTCGAATGAGTGGACCTCCGGGGTTGTCGGGCGAAATA
>Ga0137796_10000043_pt1 | contig 80015 bp, 102 predicted proteins | sample OV2TP3_FD_97704 | JGI IMG/M metagenome (GOLD analysis project Ga0137796, IMG submission 97704) | reverse complement strand
CGCTCGTCGTGGCGGTGGCGGCGTGCGTCGTCGTGCTCCTGGCGTTTAGGTTGGCGCGGAGGCGAAAGTCATGAGCCCGCGGCAAGGACGTGTCGGCCCGATCGCACTCATCGTTCTCGCCATCGTGGTGCTCGCGTGTTGCGTGGTCAAGTGTCTGCTGCTGCATCGATAGGAGGGGACATGCGTACGCTGGGTTGTGTCTCGGTCGCGTGGGCGGTGCTGTTGGGCAGCGCGGGCTGCTCCCCCGACGCGAGCCGGAATCAGGGCGCCGGCGCAGGCAAGCCGGCCATCGAGGAAGTCGTTCGCTTCGGGGTTCAGGGCTTCGACAGCTGCTGAGGGGGTGCCGCGGCGCTGAAAGCCCTGGAGGGGCTTTCGGGGGTGAAGAAGGTTGAGTTCGACAGTGCGGCGAAGGCGATTGTCGTGACGCGCGCGGCGGGCAGGCCCTCGGACGAGGAGATCATCCGTACGCTCAACGGCAAGGGCTCGTATTCGCCGGAACGGATCAAGTAGGGGGAGGACAATATGCAACGACTGGTGGCCGCCGTCATGACGTGCGCGCTTGCCGCGTGCTCCAAACCATCGGAGCCGGTGGCGAACACGGTGAAGCCCGGCCCATCCGTGCTGATCGTCAGAGTCGATGGCATGCAGCGCGGCGAGGGCGGCAAGACCTGAATGGCCTGACCCGAGTCGGTAAAAAAGGCCCTGGAAGGGCTGAAGGGCGTCACGAAGGTCGAGATGGACCTCGAACGCGACCTCTTCCGTGTCACGCTGGCCGGAAAGGCCGGGGCGAGCCAGGAAGAGCTTTTCGAGACCATCCGCGCGCTCAACTACACGCCGAGCTTGGCGGGTGGCGAGGGCTTTCATGCCTCGGAAGAGACCACGCATCCCATGGGCGAGATGCCCGAGCTGGTCCGCAAGGCCATTGATCGCGCGAAGGCCGAGTCGAAGCGGTTCATCCTCGTCGACTGCATGGGAGACAACTGAGTGGCCTGCAAGGGAATGTCCGTGAAGACATTCGGCGATCCGGAGGTGAAGAAAATCCTCGACGAGCACTTCGTCTTCGTCGAGCTGAACGTGGATCATGAGAAAGAGGCCGCGGCTTGGTTCAAGGGCAAGGCGATCCCGGACACGTGAATCCTCTCGGCGGACGGCCGCATGCTCGACCGTGTCGTCGGGTTCATGGAGCCGGAGGAGTTCGCCGCGCGGCTGAGGAAGATTCTGGGGCGGAGGTAGCCATGGCGAAGAACGTGACCGTCTATTCGAGCGCCACGTGAGGGAGCTGCAAGGCCGTGAAGCAATTCCTCGCGGCGAAGGGCGTGCCCTTCACGAACAAGGACATCGCAGAAGACGAGCAGGCGATGAGGGAGCTGGAGCAACTGGGCGCCGCCCAGGTTCCGGTCATCGTCGTCGATGGTCAGGTCGTTCTGGGCTTCGACCGCACGAAGTTGCAAAGGGCGCTGGGGCTCTCATGAAGATCCGCTGCGAGGGCTGCGCGCAGGACATCGAGATTCCGTCCGACGCGAGAAACGGATACACCTTCGATTGCCCGAACTGAGCGGCGACGACGCTGCGGGTGCGTCGCGACCCGCTTCGGCTCGAGATCGTTCCGCGGTCGAGCTGCCCTGAGACGGGCGTAGCGGTGCTCCTGCCCGACGACGTGCGCCACGGCGATGAACGGGTTTTCTCCTGCGGCCACCGGCATCGCGCCACGCATGAGTTCGGCGCGTGGGCACTGGAGTAGCGCGATTGCCGTTTGATCGTCCATCTCAGGTCGAGTGTCGCCGCGGATTCACCGGCGCTGGAGTCCGCCTCTTATCCGATTCCGCGTGATTGCCCGAGCTGCAAGGGCGTGGTTCGCGGCAGCGTGATCGGCCACGGACGTCGGCGTCGCACCTGCATCGGCCAAGAGCGCTCGCACCTCCTGGTCCGGCGAGGCCGGTGCCGCGTCTGCCGAGGCACGATCACCTTCCTTCCGCCTTTCCTCCGACCGCACCGCCGATACTCCTTCCCCGTGATCCACGAAGCGGTTCGGCAGCGCCGGCGGGGCAGAGGCTACGAGGAGTTGGATCTGCTCATGCACGATCCCGACCGATTCCCGGACCCCTCCACCGTGCGGCGATGGTGTCGCCACTTTTCGCGCGCGCCCACCCGCAGCGCCTTCGGAACCCGGCGGGCGACGGCTACACTCCGCACGCGGAAAGGAGGAGACCGATGCCCGCACGAAAAGTGATTCCGATCGTACCGGACCCCGCCCGCGTGCGGAGGATCCACACGAGTTTCGCCTGGCTCGACCATCGGCTCTTGCGCGACGGTCACCTCGACGACATGTCGCTCGCCGAGATCGCGCTCTACGTGTTTCTCGTCCTCGCCGCGGACCGGAACGGCGTGAGCTTCTACAACAAGGCGACCATCTCGAAGAAGCTCAACCTCGATTGGGACGACTTCGAGCGCGCCCTTCTGGAGAAGGAGTTGATCGCCTTTCGGCCGTTTTCTCCCGGGGACGTCGACGGGTTCTACCAGGTCTTGCCGCTGCCTGGGCGGGTAGAGCCGTGAAGACTCTCTGCTACCCGTCCACCAAGCTGAGCCGCCGACTCCTCCGCCGGCGGCGCGGGTTTCCCGCGCACTTCCGTCGCCCTCCGCGACGGCCTGCCACTTTCGAGGCGGTCTTCCAGGATTATCTCGCGTTCCTCTGCCGCGCGCAGGGACTCGCGCCCAGCACGTTGCCCCCGCATCGTCTCCACGTGGGCGCCTTTCTCGAGCATCTCTGGAGGTGCCGGTGTCGGCGCTGGAGGGACATTACCCCGCTCCACATCGACCGCTTCACGCGCGACTACGCAGGGCACTTTGCGAGACGATATCGCGCCACGGTCCTGTACACCCTGCGCCGCTTTCTGGGCTACCTTCACTTCCGCGGCCTCATCGAGCGGCCGCTCGATTCGCTCACGCTCACGGTGCGCCTGTTCCAGCACGAGCGCCTGCCGCGATTTCTGAAACCCGACGAGGTGCGGAGGCTCCTCGCGGCGATCGACCGCTCCCTCGACACGGGCCGGCGCGACTACTGCGCGGTGACGCTTCTCCTGGCGACGGGGCTCCGTGCCGGCGAGTTCGTAAGGCTCACGCTCGACGATATCGACTGGCGCGAACGTCTCCTGCACGTGCGGCGGTCGAAGACGGGTCCGGGGAGGACGGTGCCCATCCCGGCCGGCTCGTTCGAGATCCTCGTCGAGTACGTCCGCAACCACCGTTCCCGTGCCGCGCGGTCCCGCCATCTCTTCTTCAGCTACCCGCACAGCGGCAAGACCTCGGCCCCGGTCCTGCCCCCTTTCACGGTCGGCAGGATCGGGCAAAGAATGCGGCTCCATCTGCGCAAGGCGGGGCTCAAGTTGGGCGGGTCATGCCACGGGCTGCGGCACACCTTCGCGCAGCACCTCGTCGAGCAGGGGGCCGGATACCCCGCGCTCCAGGCCCTTCTCGGCCATCGAAGTCTCACCGCGGTCGGGATCTACGCGCGGGTCAACATGTCCGCTCTTCGGGAGGTCGCCGACAACGATGCCGACACGATGTGAAGCCAGTCCCCTCGGAAATCACGCCCGGGACTATCTGGCCTTGCTGGAAAGCGTGGGGCGCGTGATCGCGACCCAGCGGAGCGCCTTCAAGCTCTTCGCGGCCTGGCTCGCGCGGCAGGGTGTCCGGGATGTCCGCGCCGTGACTCCAGAGATCCTGGGACGCTGGAGGACGGAACTCTCCGGCCAGGTCCATCCCCGCACGCTGGATCAGCGGGTTCAGATGATCCGCCGGTTCTTCCTCCACCTCTTCACGCGCGGCGTCCTCAAGTCCGATCCGGCGACGCTCCTGCCGCACGTGCGCGTGGTTCGCGCCGCCCCGTTCATCCTCACGGTGGAGGAGGTCCGCCGGCTCCTCACGGAGGGCGTGGCGGCGATCCAGTATCCCTTCTTCCGCCTGACCGCGTACACGCTCTTTCATCTCCTCTACGCCACGGGAATGCGTCGGTCGGAAGCCCTCCGTCTTGAGGTTCGCGATCTCGATCTCGAGGGAGGGACGCTTCACATCCGGAAGACGAAGTTTCACAAGGAGCGCCTGATCCCGGTCGGCCGCCGCGCGATGGAGAACCTCCGCATCTATCTCCGCGCCCGGTGCGAACGCCATGGGATGTTGCGGGCGACCGATCCGGTCTTCGTCTCGCCGTGGCACCGGCGTCCGCCGCCGGGCTCCATGGACCCGGCGGTCGCGTGGCACCTCTTCGACGACATGCTTCGCGCGGCGGGGCTGCGCACGGCGCGGAAGAGTCCGGGGACGGCGAATGTTCCGCGGATCCATTCTCTTCGCAACGCCCTCGCCGTCCATCGCCTCCTCAAGTGGTACCGCGACGGCGCGGACCTGACGCACAAGATCTTCCTCCTCTCCGCTTACATGGGCCACCGCGGACCGGACGAGACGGCCGTCTATCTCCGCGCCACGGAGGCGCTCCTGGACAAGGCGAGGGAGCGCTTCGACCGCTTCCTCCTCCCCGTGAGGTAGCATGATCCACACCCTCTCGCGAGCGCTCACCTTCTACTTTCGCGACTACCTGGCGCGGGCCCGCGGGGTGAGCGCGAACACCGTCGCGGCCTACCGGCAGAGCTTCGAGATCTTCAGCCGATTTCTGCGGGAGCGGCGCGATCTGCGGTCCGTCCGGCAGCTCCGCGTGAGCCAGGTCACGCCCGACGTCGTCCTCGACTTCCTGGACCATCTGGAGAATTCGAGCACGGGCCGCGGGAACTCGCGCTCGACGCGGAACGCGCGTCTCGCCGCGCTTCGGAGCTTCTTCAAAGCGCTGCCGCTCCTCCATTCCAGGTACGTCCCGCTGTCGCGACAGATGGAGAGCGTCCCCCTCAAGCGCGCGCGGGTGCGCACTCCCGACTACCTCGAACGGGAGGAACTTCGGGAGGTCTTTGCGGCGATCGACAGGGAATCGGACCGCGGCCTTCGAGATCTTGCGCTGCTTCTCTTCATGTACAACGTCGGCGGCCGGGCGAGCGAGGTGGCGGACGCGCGACTGGACTGGATCCGGAACGACCGTCAGGCCTCTTTCGTCCGCATCCTCGGCAAGGGGGGCCGAGAACGCCTGTGTCCGCTGTGGGACGTCACGGCGGCCTTCCTGAAGCACTATCTCGCGACCGCCCGCGGCAAGTTCGAGATGGGCGCGGGCGACCATCTCTTCGTCAATCGCCGCGGCGAGCCGTTTACGCGAAAGGGTGTGTGGGGCATCGTCCGCCGCTGCTTGGAGCAGGCCAAGGTGCGCTGCCCTTCGCTTGGGAAGAAGCACCTGTCAGCCCATTCCATCCGTCACTCGCTCGGGATGCACCTGCTTCAGGCCGGGGTCGACATGACGGTCATCCGCGCCTGGCTCGGGCACGTCCGCCTCGACACCACGGCGCACTATGCGCGGGCTCGCGTCAAGGATGCGCAGAAGGCCGTCGAGCGGTACTTTGGATTGGCCGACGTGTTCCCGTACACGGCCGACGCGGCCCACGGCGCCGTGGACGAGTCGCTGCTTCAGTGGCTGGAGTCGTTGTGATCGCTCGTCGGGCGGTCGATCGTCATCGCGATTGCAGCGGACGTTATGTCCCCGCGCCGCATTTCAGGCCCTCGCGATTTCCTCCGAGTAACTCTTCCCCTTGCGCTTGCCCCGGATACCCCCGAGAATCGCCTCCATTCGGGGGATCTACGCGTGGCCTCGAGGTCCCATAAGAGGCACACCGGGGTGACGCACGCGCTCGCCAATGGCGCTGAGCTTCACGAGGTCCAAGGTCACTACCGTCACAAGGACATCCGGACGACACTCCGGTACAACCGGGAGCGCGACGCGGCGAAGAATCGGACGATCGACGTGCTTCCGGATCCGGACTGACGAACAATCTCGTTATGGTGACCACTATGCCTCCTGACGATGTTTGGGAAAACCTGAAGAAGAAGTTCAATGACATGATCGTAAGTGCTGCGAACGGTGACCCTAAGCTGGAGCGCTACTTGCGTCGCCAAGTGGAAAACTGGGCGGTCAACCAAGGCAGCGGAAAGATGGGCTCGCAGAAAGCTCGCCTGAAGAAAGAACTGTTCGCAAAGCAGAATGGACTGTGTGCAGAATGCAGGCAGCCTTTGGACATGCGGGGCTGCGAACTTGATCGAATAGATGCCACATTTGCGGATGAACCAGATCAAGGGTATCGGGCCGGCAACGTCAGGTGCGTTCATCCGGGTTGCCATCCACGAGGGCCCTATCCTGGAGGTCGGAAGCCAAAATAAAACGGCGGAGCCCGCGAAGGAGCTCCGCCGCTGAAAAACCACTTCCCTACTGCGTGTTGCGGCCACCGGCCGCATCGCCGCGCGTGAATCGTTTACGATCCGCACTACGGCGTCGTACTGGGGCTCCGAGACGGTTCTCGGAGCCCGACAGCGTGAAACTACTCCAGGCTGAAGACGCCGCCTTCGATCACCTCGTTGAGGGTATCGCGGAGCTTCACGATATCCGCGTGCGACGAGAGGGTGATTCCCCGTCTCGTGAACCCCTCGAAGGAGGTGCCGCAGATGTGCTCACGAAGGTCGAGCGTCGGACGCTTCTTCCCCGTCGTGAGGAGGCGGATCCTGTACCTGCCGATCGCGGGCCACTCCCGCACTACTTCGGTTTTCTGGATGCCCATAGGGCCTCCGTGTCAGTCGCTCAGCCAGAGCGACGAGGTTAGTATTCGCAGGACGTGAGGTTGGGGCCAAGTCGCTTCGCGGCCTCGTAGATGTCGTCAAGGCTGACCTCGAGCGTCTCTCCCGCCGCGTTGATCGCGACGGTGTACCCGACGAGGTATCGCATCTTCTCGTAGCCGATCTCTCGGACCGTGGCCACCCACCCGTCAGCCAGGTGGGTAGCGAGTTCCTCCATGAAGCCGCCCTCGACGTAGTCGTCCTTCTCGGCGTCGTAGCGCGAAGATGGGATTCCGCCCTCGTCGCCACAGATGAAGCCGAAAAGCTCGTCCTTGTCGCCGCCCCGGATCAGCTCGGCAGTCCACTTCTTGCAGAACGCCTCGAAAGCCGCGGGGTTCTTGACTTGGAAATAGCTGCTGCGAGCGCAACTCACGTAATTTGCCATCAGAGACTCCGGAGGAGTCGCGATCAAGCGGGCATCGAGCCCCCTGGATCGCGACAAGAGACGTCCCCTACCCCAGGACCTTCCGAGGGATCCGGTAGCGGGCCCCGCCGTACGTCCCGCGGAGCGGGCGGACACTGACGATCGTAACTTCGGGGACCTTGCATCCCACGAGCGGGATGGTGTCCCCGACCTTGAGGTCGCGGAGCTTTGCGTTCGTAGCGGCGAGCCTGGCGTGGTGCTCGCGCACCTTCGCGCGCCAGCCCTTCGCGTACGGACCTTCGGGCTCCGGTGCCAAGTCGAGATACTTGAGCGGGCAGGAGTAGTAACAAGGACCCATGCTCTCGCACATGTCCTTGTATCCCCAGCCGTAGCCGCGCTGACCAGCCATGAGATCGCATCCGATGTAGCGCTCCGTCGCGCCATTGGCGCGGCGGTGCTCCCATACGGTCCAGAGCACGTTGCCGACGCACGCATGCGCGAGGCAACGGGCGGTGAGACCGTTGTTCTCCCACGGCCGCGTCCGCCGTTCGATGAGTTCGGCGCGGGTCTGTCCTTGGGTCATGAGCCAACCCATAGTGATCTCCAGCGAAGTCGGGAATGCCCGACGGGGTTAGTTGTTCGATCCGGCCTTCAGGATCGGCGGAAGGAGTCCGAGGTCGATCGCCTTCCTGACCGCGTCGGCGATGGCCTTCTCCTCGACATGGTCGGCGTGGTACTTCTCCCACGCCGCGCGATTCTCGGGAGTGTCGCCCTCGCGCGAGAGGTACGGAGGGTGAGGCGGCTCCTGCCACGTCGGAATCTCGCGCACGTCGAAGACGTTGCGGCATTTCGTGCCGCCGTCGCAGTTGCACTCGTCCTCTCCGCAGAGGGTGTCGAGAGTGAATCCGTAATGGCGCTGGATCGCGTCCACGTCGCCGTACTTGTACGTCGCGTAGACCGACACCCTCTTGTGGGTGAGCACGAGGTCGGGTTCGACCCATTCGGTTTTCCAAGGCATGTTCGCCTCGTAGGCAGCCGGCGGTCGAGCAACCGCCGGCAGGAAGAACAATCAGGAGGGATAGATCGCGTCGCCCCACGGCTCCAGTTCCTTCACGTCGGCGCGCGGACTGGAGGATAGAGAGATTCCATCAGGAACCTCGGAAGAGCCGCTCGCGCGGCGAAGAGAAAAACAGAGAGAATTGAATGCAGGGATGGATGAGGGAACGGAGGCGCCCTACTCCTCCTCCGCCTCGAACTCGGCCCAGGACTCGTTCCATTCCGAGAGGTCGATCGTGTCGGCCTTCCGCGTGGCCTCGTCGGCATCGGCGGCGTCGACTTCGATCGAGTACTCGCAGTTCGTTCTGACGAGGAATCGCTTCAGCTTGGGCATGGGTGGAATCTCCGGGAGACGGCCGCGGGGAGCATCTCTAAAGTGCTCCCTGGGCCGTCGAGAGAAGCGTGGTCACGCCGCGGCCGCTCGGAACTGCTTCGGATACGGCAAGGACGGGGGAAGGAAGTCGCGGATCTTCGCGTCGATGGCCCACGCATACTTGTGGTTGCCGGGATGGCGGACGCGCCTCGAAAGGCGTCCGAGCCAATGCCGGAGCCACATGACGGGATTCTCGTCGCCGATTGGTTCGGCGCCGTAGGCCTCGACGAGCGCGGCGCAGTGCCGCCAGCCGCGCTCCTTCCGCCGGATCTTGGAGATCGCGCGATCGGATAGGACACGGCCGTCCGGCAAGAGCCGGAGGCCGCGCGCTCCGCCGCGGCCAAGATAGACGGCATTCCCGGCCTGGTAGATCGTGCCGATATGGCCCGGGAAGATCGTGATTCCTTCCGCGTTGGTGCGGGGCATCGGGTCGCTGAACGAGAGGACGCCGATCACCCCTTCGCGCTTGAGGAACCGGAACGTACGCGCGAGGAAGAACGTCTCGCCGTTCGCCGGCACTTCGTCGAGCAGGACAAACCGGCCGAGCTCCACCGAGTCGGTCGCCTTCCCCGGGAAGATCGAGGTGAGGACCTCGTTGCGGCACGGATGGCTGTACACCGCGACGCCTACAAGGGCGCCGTGGCGATAGAGTCCGTACCGGAAGCGTGCGGCCGGGTAACTGCCCGAGTAGTGCTCGCGCACCACGAACCGTTTCGTCGTGGTGTCGTCGTCGATCGCGGCTACGTCGTACTCGCTCGTCCGAATCGTCTCGCCGGCGGGACGGTAGCTGTCGCGCCGTGCCCTCCATCGCTGGTTGAGAGGAAGTTCACGCTGAAGGGCCGGATGCATCGTTCCCTCCCAAGGGTTCGGGACGCGACCGCTTCATCGCCTCGTCGGAGAGCGTTCGGCTGACGGCCCGGAGCTCGTCCACGGCCCGGTCGATGACCTCGGCCGCGGTGATGAGGAGGGTCTCGTCGGAGACCTCCGCGTCGTAGATGGCCTCGAGTTCGCGGGCGATCCAGTACGCCAAGGGCTCGCCCTGGGGCTCGGAGACGAGTTTCCCGGCCTCGTCGTCCCACTGCGCGAGGACCCATCCCTCCGGATAGGAACGGTCGGCGATCGTGAGGAGCTCTTTCAGGGTCATGTGTCCTCCAAGGACGGAGACGGCGGCGGGGAGCCGGTGAGGTGAGGGCTCCCCACGCCGTCGAACAGACAGAATTCATGCGGATGACTTCGCTTCGCGGTCGGCGCGGGCGCACCAGTCCGCGAGGCATTTGTCGAACGAGGCGCTTTCGAGCGCGTCGCGCACCGCGTCCAGCTCCTCCATTGCCCTCTTGAGAGCGCACGCGGCCTCGTGAAGCTGCACCGCGTCGGTCAAGTCGGGGGCGTACGTCGAATGGAGCTCGGAGACGATGAAGTGCGCGAGCCTGTCGCCCCGCGTCCGCGCGTGCGGCCGCCGGGCGCGCGCATTCCAATGCGCAAGGATCATTCCTTCTGGGTAGTTCCGGTCGGCGATGCCGAGGATCTCGCGGAGCTTCACAGCGGCCTCCTTCCGGCGGCGAGAGCCTCCTGGACTTCTCCGATGGTGCGTTCGTGCCAGTAGAGGTCGCGCTCGATGGGAAGACCGTACGGTCCTCTCACGGCGGCGAGCTCGTCGAGCGACGTGTACCCGAACTCCACTTCGAGCCCCTCGACTAAGCCGAAGAACTCCCGGCGTTCCGGGTCATACTCGGTGGCGTAAAGCGTCCACGAGCTGGTCGGACTGAAAAACTTGGCGGCGACGACCGCGCCGTCGCCCTTTTCCTCCTGGCGTCCGAGCTGGGCGAAGCGATGTTCGAGCTCCTTGGTGAGCAGCTTCATGATCTTCATGAAGGGCCTCGTAGACGAGCCGCTCAAGAGCGGCGTTCGATGAGCTGGTACTGCTTGTCGGCGTCCACGTGGAAGGAGCGTCCGTAGGAGAGCACTCCTTCGCAGAGGTCGCGGGTAGCCTGCCAGTCCTTGTCTTCACCGTCTGAATGGACCGAGAGGTCGTCTCCGAAATGGCGTTTGGCGACGAGGAGGCAAGCGGTGACCGCGAGATCGTACGGCCGAAACTGGGTCTTGCAGAACGAGAAGCAGCGGCCGTCTTCCTTGACGCGCTCGGGGCGCTCGAAGCGGCGCGCGAGGAGAAACTCCTCGTACCGCGCCTCCCCTGCCCCGTTGAAGGCCACGAGCCGATCGTCGAGGATCGGGGCGCCTTCTCCGTCCGGGCCGGCGAGCGCAAGGTTGCGGAGGAAGAGTTCGCCCTGGACGCGGGTCCAGTCGGCGACGAACGCTCTCCACTTCGCGATCGGCAGGATGACCGGCCGATACCACTTGTGGGAGTAGCCCATGACGGGCCTCCGTGATGAGTCGGAGGAGATCCAACGGAATCCTCCGACGGCGAGAAAGAGGAGAAGGAGGAGAAGAGAGAAGTGAAGCAGCCCGGACAAGGCCGGATCAGGCGAAGAGGTCCAGTTGGAACTCTCCCCGAGTCCGCGACATCGCCGGAGCCGCGATGGAAAAAAGGAGGTCGAATGTTTCCCTTGTCACTTGCGTCCAGGAGGGAGATCGCGTGTTCAGGATCGCGACGAGCTCGTCCTCCTCCGGATAGGAAGGATAGAAGGACCGGGGTCCTCCAAGGGACTTGTGGGGCGCGTTCAGGCCCGCGACATAGCATGAGGTCTTGCGGTTCCTGACGCACCACTCCGCGATCTCCTCCCAAGGCGGCACCCTCCAGGAGAGGCCGGTGGGAACGAGGTCCTCCTCGCCGAACCACCAGATCTCCTCGGGGAAGGCGCCGTAGGGCACGGCCGAGCAGTAGTAGCGGACGACGTCCGGATCACCGTACGGCGCAGCCTTCTCCAAGGCCTCGGCCGCGACCTTGCGGTCCGGCCAGGTCGGATGCTTGGCTCGAACTTCCTTGACGTAGAGCTCTCGCATTGAGGTCGAGAAGCGCACCTGCCAGTAGGGATAGACGGCGTCGAAGCAACCGATCCAGGGCCGTGCCTGCCGGGCGATCTCGCCCGGGCGGAACGCGCCTCTGCTCGGTAGCGCGGGAGGAAAGAGAAGGATCTGCTCCATAGAGACCATCTCCGCGAAGTCGGGGCTTGGCTTTCCGCCAAGCCCCGACGAAGGCATTGCATCGAGAACTATGCGGCGTTCGATCTCGGGGTGAGGAGACCCTCTTCGAGGAGACTCGTGTATTCTCCGTTCCCGATGATCACGTGGTCGTCGAACGCGATCCCGCACAGGTCCAGGACTTCGCGAAGGCGCCGCGTGACGAGGATGTCCTCCGGACTCGGAGTCGAACGGCCGGACGGATGGTTGTGCACGACGATGCACGACGACGCCCCCGAATAGAGAAGCGGCCGGACCACATCCTTCGGGAGGACGACCGTGGAGTCGGCGCCTCCCATCGAGGCCACGTCGTAGCACAAGGGACGCTTTTCAGCGTCCAGGTGAATCACGATGAAGACCTCGCGCGGAAGCCGGGAGAGCTCCGCGAGCGCTTGGAACACCGCCCGTGGCGTCAGGAACGGGCCAACGGGCCCTACGCGCATGAATCGTCCCGGACGGTACCGCAGTTCGAGCTCGCGAACGAATGGCTTCATACTTTCGCCTCCAGGCTCGGGGCCTTGGTTTCGCCGAGGAACTGGATGCTATCCGCTTTGATGCGGATCGGGGGGCGCTGGTGCGCCTCACCGTTCGGCTTCCGGCTCTCTTGGAGCGCGCCGATCACGAGGACGGAGCGGCCCTTCTTGAGAAACTGCGAGCAGATTTCGGCCAGGCGTCTCCAGGCGCTCACGTCCACGAAGACCGTGGACTCGCCCTTCGAGCCGTCCGGCTTGGTGAAGCGGCGGGTCGTCGCGAGGGAGAACCTGCACACGGGAATGCCGTTCTCGGCGTACTTGAGTTCCGGGTCCTTGATAAGCCGCCCGGCGACCATGACGAGATTGACGTCGGTCATCGAAACTCCCTTGAGGAGTCGGAGGCCCGGCCTTTCCGGGCCTCCGACAAGTGGGGTGGATTAGAGGGCGAGAAGGAGCTGCGCACTCTCTTCTTCGCGTGAGGAGACCGGCCCCGCGGGCCGAGGGGCGAGCGCTGCGAGGCCTCCGAAGAGGTCGAGCGTAACCCACTCTTTCCGCGCGGGCGCTGCGGGTGCGGGAGCCGTTCGGACGGCCGGCTTGGGCGCCTCGGCCGCTTCACCAGGAGACGCCGTCTCCTGGACTGCGGGACGCGCATTCCGCCAGTACGTCTCGGCCGACTCCACGCCTTCGAGGCCGTTCATCAGGGCCTTCGCCAGCGCGGTGACCATGTCTTCGCTCTGGGTGAGCGCGACGAGCCCTTCCGCGCTGAACTTGCCCTGGAGCGCCTGCGAGGCTTTGACCTTCGCGCCCATCAGGCGGAGCGCCGCTTCCTGGAGGGTGCTCTTGTAGCAGAAGTACCGCACCTTCACCGGCGCGGTCTGGCCGATGCGCCAGGACCTCCGCGACGCCTGCATGAGGGTGAACGTGTTGTAACCGCACTCGTAGAACGCGAGAGTGGGGAATGCCAGGAGATCCAAGCCGGTTTTCACCAACTCAGGATTGGAGATGACGACTTCCATCCCCGCCGTGACCTGTTCCTGGATCCACTCCTCCCGCTTGGCCATCTCCACCGTGTCCTGCTTGAGGATCGCGGCGCGGATGCCGTTCTTTCGGAAGAGCTGGACCAGCCGACCGGTCACGTCGCGGGTGTTCGTGAAGGTCGCGAAGACCCACACGCGGCGACGCGCCGCAAGCTCGGACTGGACGAACTCGAGGAGCGCCTGCTCCTTCGGATAGACCGCGTTCCTGGGGAGCTCCTTCGGGATCCCCACCTCGGGGATCGGCTTGTTGTCGTACGGCCGATCCGGGTAGGCGAGGAGCGTCGTGAGGTACGCCCCCATGAGGCGGGCCGCCTTGGCGCGGTCCTGCATCGCGCTCTTGAGCTTCCCTTCGATCTCGCGGTAGCCCGCCAAGAGCTCGGGGGACATCGTGACGAGCGTCACGTCCTCCCCGAACGCCGGGAGATGATCCGCGACGTCGGCGAGCTCGACGAAGACCGACGAGGTGAGGAGGTGTCTCGCGAACGCGAGAGGGCTGATGCCGGGGCGGTGGCGCACGTATTCGCGCGACTGAGAGCCACGGGCGTAGACGAGTCCGGGACCGTCGCACCGGGTCTTCTTGATGTACTCCAGGGCGCCGTAGCGCGCGATGAACTGCTGCACCTGGCTGTACTTGATGCTCTCCGCCAGAAGCCCGCGGGCGTTCAGGCGATAGAGAATGTAGAAGAGATGCTCCGCGTAGCCGCCTACTAGAGTGCCGGTGAGGCACACCGTCTTGGCGCAGACGGACGCGAGCATTCCGAGCGCGTTTCCCTGGGCCGTATCGGCGCCCTTCAATTCGTGAACTTCATCGGCGATGAAGAGGTCGAACACGCCCTTGCAGTAGCGCTTGATGAATTCCGCGGGCGCGTACCGGCGGACGCCGGCGCGGTCCGCTTTCCACAGCGCCTCCCCGCATTTCTTGCAGAAATGCGGCTTCGCCTCGAGGGCCTCCGGAGTCTTGGGGCTCCGGGTCCGCTCGTCGATCGCGAACTCGGCGCAGCGCGGGCAGGCGACGTACTTCTCGAAGTCCGCCTCTTCGCCCCTGGGAGGCCGCACGTACGGGTGTCTCCGCGGGAAGAAGGCGGCCTTCCGCCGGTAGCCGAGCTTGGCGCGATCCCGCGGCAGGATGTAATACTCGCGGCCCTTGGGCTTCGAGGGCTGGGTCTTGAAGTGCAGGAGATCCGAGACCCTCCAGACGATTCGCGCGGTGGCATCGGGGATCGTGCTCTCGATTTCGCGCGCCCACTTCCCAACGAGATGGCCCGGAGCCATGATGAGCGCGCGGTAGCGATCCTTCAGGTGAAGGTACGCGAGTCCCGCGCCCATGAGGGTCTTGCCGGTGCCCATCTCGCCGACGAGGAGCGCGAAGTTCTGCCGCCCGAAAACCCGGTGGATCGCCATCATGGCGTCTCCCTGGGCTGCAAACGGCTTGCGGCGGAACGTGGCGAGGAGCGGGTCCCAGGCCTCGCAGGCCGGATCGTAGAGAGGCGTGAGCTCGGAATTGAGCTTGGAGGTGAGCTCCGGGACGAAGCGCGAGATGTAGTCGTCCACGGACGCCACCTGGGAGAGATTGGAGATCATCGTGGGAAGGACTCCAGAGGTCTCGCCCGGGCGGGCAAGACGATGGGGGTTGGGGTCGGCCCGGGAACATCCACTAGAACCGGATCCGGCCTTCGGTGACTCCGCGGGAGACGAGAGCGTCGATGCTCTCTTCCGACGTGGAGATCATGCACCCCGTCGCCCCTCGGCCCGTGAGGGGAGTGAGCTCCTGGCTCTGCTTGAGAGCCTGATAGAGCCAGTCCGTCCACTCCGGAACGACGGTGACCGCGAAGCGGTGCGTGAGGCGCTCGAAGACCTTCTTCGGAGTGTCGTCTAGGACGGCGATGCGTCCGGACACGTTCCCGACAAGCAGCTCCGGCGCGAGGTAGAAGCCGTGCGTCGTCTCTTTCGTGAGAGCGTGCGTCACGATGCGTCCACCGTCGCTGCCGTAGAGTCTCGCCGATCGGTACAGGTCGCAGCGGACGTCCATGTGCGTGGCGAGGGCTGCGAGGATGCCGCGGACCGCGCTGTGGGGTCCGAGCACGGACAGGAGGACCACCGAGCATCCGTACTGAGGGTCGCCGTCGATGAGGATCTTGTCCCCCATCGCGCTGACGTTCAGTCGACGCTCGGAATCGTGGTAGTAGACCGTGAAGTACGGTCGATCGACGTTGGCCATCGACACCTCGGATGGGAGACGGACGATGGGTCCGTCATGCGGGTTAGGTGAGTCGCCGGATCTCTCCGCTCGGGAGGAGCATCTTGATGACGACGCGGAAGGTCTCGAGACGTTTTTCGACCTCGACCGTGGCGCCGTCCTTGTCCTCCTCCGTCTCGCGCGACTTCACGATGTGCTTCTCGGGCTTGCCGACGACGATGTGCCGTGCGGCGCCCTCCCCCACCGCGCCGTTGAGTCGGCCGGCGGCGAGGAGGAGCCCCAGGTGCCCCACATGGAGCCGGGTCGGAGGTTGTCCGACCGCGTTCAGGGAGGCGGGCTCGATGAGGTCGCGGACGCGGGTGAGGATCGGCGACGACTGCGCGAGAGCCACCAGCTCCTCGGGCCGGACGGTCCGGAGCCGGAGAACGGGCTTCCCGGTCGCCGGGACCGCATAGATCGGCCATGACGAACTCGCGGGGAGCGGATCCAGCGTCCTGGTCTTCATCTCGTGGAGTTGACCTGCCTGATAGGGGTTCTCCATGGGCCATTCGGTTTTCTTGCCGAGGACCACGATCTGCCCGAAGGCCTCGAACTCCGGATCGGGGAATCGCCAGACGCGGATCTGCGTGAGGTTGGAAGCCAGGACCATCGCCACCTCTTTCGAGAGGCGGGCCTGGGGGATGATGTAGACGAGCACGCCGGAGGGCGCGAGCGTCTCGATCAGGTCCCGGAGGAACACGAGCTCCTTCCGCTCGCCCTCGTTGTCGTCGTAAGGCGGATTGAGGAAGAGGAGCGACATGCCGCCGGGAGAGATCTCGACCTGCTCGTAGCCCGCGTGGAGGACCTGGCGGAGTCTGGACTTCGCCTCCTTCGCACGCTCGCCGTCGAGCTCGATGCCATGGGTCTCTGCTTGGGTCCCCCTTGTGAGCGATTCCAGGGCCAGTCCTTCACCGCAGCACGGATCCAGGATGTTCTGGACCGGTGCCTCCGCGGAGCGAAGACTCGCGTACTTTGAGCCGGGATCGGAGAAGGAGACGAGCTTGCGCACCCGTTCCGCGACGGTCGCGGGCGTCGGGTAATAGCCCATCCTTATGCAGCCTCGCAGGCGCATGGTTACCTCCGAAGAATTCGCGGATGCGTCCGCGAAGGGGCTAAAACCACGAGCCGAAATCGGGTTGGTTTCCCGTCTCGGCGTACCGACGGACCAGAACCAGGGCCTGGCGGTAGTCCGCCATGTAGCCCCGGTGGGTGTGGCGCCGGCAGATGGCGCTCGTGAGCGGCTTTCTGGGGTCTCCCCCGTAGCAGCACGCGATCCACTCGCACCAATTGGACTTGCCCGCCGCCGCGTCCGCCACGATCTTGGCGGCGAGGTACGGCGAGGCGTAGCCCAGCGATTCCGCGATCACATGGGCGACGAGAGAAGGACAACGTCTCAGGATGCCCTCGGCGCTTCGATCGCGGGCCTGGATCGCCACGGTCGGGTTCGGCGTGGTCATGTGTCACCGGTGAAAAGACGGGCAGGCCTCCGCGAAGGGAGGCCTGCCCGTCGAGACTTCGTGAACTAGGCCGCCTGCGCCGCGACCGCGGGGGTCGCGTCCTTCTTCAGCCACGTGTCGATCGCGGAGCTTGTCTCCTTGATCGAGTGGAGGCTGTTCAGGACGAAGCAGACGGTCTTGGCATCCACCTTCTTCTCCGCGAGCGTGGAGTACAACTTCCTCCACTGCGGCCAGGTGGCGATGTCGTTGTGGATCGCGGGCTGCTTCTTCAACTCCTCGATCTTCTCCGAGACATTGGTTGCCTGGAGATCCTCGGGGTTGAGCTGGGCGCCGCGCGTGCGGATGAGGAACGTGTGGAACGCGCGCTGGGAATCCGAGGGCTGCCCGGGCGTCCCGCCTTCGGAGGAGCTCCGGCGGCCCTTCCAGCGAGCGTAGCGGCGGAAGCCGAAGTTGCGACCGCCCGAATTCCCGTTCGGGGACTGGGGCTGGTCCTTGGCGGCGGGGCTCACGGTCTGGAGCGTCTCCCCAGCCTTGGCCGGCGCCGCGGCTTCCTCCTGCTTGGGCGTTTCGGTGCTCAAGGACTCGGAGGGCTTCGCCTGGGCCTTGGGCTCCGCGCCCTTGGCCTTCGCGCGCTCTTCCTTCCGGACCTGGTAGCCCATGAGGATCGTGCGCGAGCTCGTCCCGTCCTTGGCCTTCGACTCCATCACGATGCACTCGGGATGGATGTGGAGAGTGATGGCATCGCCGATCGCCGTGGCCTTCAGGGTCTGCCGGAAGAGCTCCGGGTTGACCGAGACGGACGACTGCGGCTTGGCCTTCGGGAAAACCGATTCGTAGTCCGGGAACTCGGCGTCGATCGGAGCGAACGAGAAGGGGTAAGCCTTCTTGCCGTCGGTCGTGACGATCGACAGCTTGCCGTCCTTCGACTTCGCCAGGGCCGCGTAACGAATCGGGTCCGTGTCGTCCTTCCCCTTCGGAAGGACCTTGAGGATTTCCTGCGCGGTCTTCGCCGGCAGGATGAAGGGCTGAGCCTCGCCGTTGGCGAGCGCGACTCCCGGCGCCGGATACTTCTTGGGATCGAGCGCGGGGGCCGTGATCTCGACCAGGCGTTTCCCGTCCGACGCCACGGTCACGTTTTTCTTCGGGTCGATGAAGATCCCGGAGAGCCCGGGCCGGAGCTGGCCGTCCTGGAACGCGACGAGGTGAAGCGCCAGGTTTTCCTTCGACAGGAACATGCGGATTTCCCCTACAGGAGACGTCCGCCCCGGAGGGCAGCCGTCGAAGGGAAGAAAAGGAGGAGTAGCCCCGACGACGAAGCGTCGGGGCTACTCGCGAGAGATGGGAGGGGGCTAGTAGCAGGCCTCCATCAAGCGGCCGTCTCGAGACGGTTCTTCCAGCGGGCGTAGTCACGGGCGGCGCTCCAGTGGCGGAACGCCTTCTGGGCCCAACCCTTGGCACGCACGGGATTGCCCGTCTTGAGAAGAGAGCGCGCGATACCGCTGGCGGTCGCGGCCCGGCGCGCCTCCGTGTCCCGAAGGACACGCAAGTGGCGGACCTGGCGATCGCGGAACGTGTGCCGCCTGGCGGCGGCGACGAGCCTCTCTTCGAGGTCCAAGAGCATCCGCTTGTGCTGGAGCCTGATGACCCAGGCGGCGGAGCGCTTGAGGAGGGAGCGGAAGAGTTCCGCGGCGCCCTTCGCGAGGAAGAGCGCGAGTGCGATGAGACGATTCAGCATGGCATTCTCCGTTCTCGTGAAGGCGCACCCCGACCACGGGGGTGCGCGACTTGGAATCGACGCACCCCTTGTGGTCCAAGGGGTCTTACATCACGCCTACGAGCGCTTGGAGAAGCGGTTGCCTCCGGTGCGGCGGTAACCATCGAAGAACTCGATGGTCTGGGACGCCTCGCGGACCGTGAGCGATCCGAAGGCCTTGCCGAAGCGGAGCTGGACGATCTGTTCCAAGGTCTCGCTCGAGATCCCCGCCTTGAGGGCGAGGTCCTCCGCGTACTTGAGCGCCTCGGGCTTGGCCGGTCGAGGGGCCTGCCCCTCGCCGGGCTTCGCGTCGGAGGCCGTGGCATCGACCTCCGGCTCGTCGTCGGCCTCGGCCGCGACGGGCTCCGCGGGCGACTCGTCGGAGAGCACCCGGAAGGAGGCGATGTACCACTTGTCCTCCTTCTCGGAGTAGACCTCCGTGAGCTCCACGCGGGTGCCGACCGCGTCCTTGGGGATCGGCTCTCCCTTGAAGATCCGGCCGTAGTTGTGCCAGATCTCCTCGGCGAGGAGGCCGCCCCGGTTGACCTTCTCGACCGTGACGGTCACGGTACGACGTTCCGAGACGTGGGCCTTGGTGCTGGTGTCGGACATTCCTGTCCTCCTGAAGACATTCGCGGGGACAATCCCTGCGAAAAGAGAAGAAGATGACCGGCGTGGGAGAGGATCACGCGGCGCGGCGCGCGCGGGCGAACTGCCCCGCCCGCTTCGGCACGGAGGTGACCTCGAGGGACCGGGGGTTGAGGATCGTATCGCCCGACCAGGACTCCCGGAGGCGCGTGACGTGCCTCCAAGGCGCCTCGGCCCGGACGGTCGAACCCTTGACGAGGAAGTTGCTCCGGACCACGACCCCTTCGCGGTTCGTGAGGGGCCGGATCACGGCGAGCGACTTCCCGCCCCCGGCGGAGAGACGCACCGTGGGGTTCACCTTGCTCGCCGCGGCGCTCTCGCGGATGCGGTCGGACTCGCCCTCTTCGTAGAGGCGCTCGACCTTCCCATCCAGAAAGAGGCTGCGGAAGTACGGATCGGGCGGCTCGTAGAGCTTCGAGTCGAGCTCGGCCATGACCGCCGCCGCTTCGGCGGAGGTCAGGATGCCGGCCCTCCCGGCTCCGGTGAGCCACTCCTCGATCGTGTCCTTCCGGGAGTCGCTCTCCTTCGGGATCGGCACGAGCTCCGCGATCGAATCGAGGAGCCGGGCCGTCTCCTTCGAGAGGCGTCCGGGATAGGCGATCAGGGAACGCCAGGTGCCGTTCGTCATTGTGAGCATCGTTAGGTTCTCCCCCGCAAATGGCGGGCGCACCGCTCCCCTGCCGGGAGGAGCGGTGCGGTCCTTGAGGAAACACACCGCCCCGTAGATCCGGCAGAATCAACGGGAGTGCGGCGGCACTAGCCGCCGCAGGAGACGAAGTGGGGTCGGGATGGCACGAGGGCGATCAGGCGCTCTTCTTGTTGAGCTTCTCGACCATCCCCTCGAGAGAGGTCAGCCGCTCTGCGAGCGCGTTGCTCGTCGCGATCTCGGTCGTGGCCTTGTCGAGGCACTTCCGGACCTCCTCATGATAGCCCTTCAAATCCTTGCGGAGCCGCCAGAGTTCGCGCCGGAAGGCATTCACCTTGAAGTCGAAATCCTTCTCGAGCGAATCCGTCTTCTTCGCGACCAAGGACCGAAGGTTGCGGATCTTGATCTGGATGCCGGCGGTGGCCTTCACAATCCTCTGTTCGATCGACTGGCCGATCTTCGCGCCGACCGATTTCTGATTTGCCTCGATCTGCGCGAGCCGCAGGTCCAGAGTGAACCAAGCCTTGAGCTGTCTGAGCAGCCAGAGGAGTCCGGCTGCGATGGCCTTCAGTACGTCCTTCATGATTCGTGTCCTCTTCTTGAATGTCGTGGGATGTTAGCCACGTCACGCCGCGATCCGGTCGATGTCGAGCGCGGCCCTGAACTCCTGATGGAAGCTCGTGGCCCGCGCGCGACGGACCCTCCGGGGCTCGCTGTCGAGGAGGTCGGGCTTGCGGTAGCGCGGCGGCTTGGGCGTCACGCCCAGCTCGTAGGCGAGCCAGGCCATGCGCCGGTGAGCCACCCGCTTCCGCTCGATCCCAGCGGGACAGGCCTGCTGCACGAGGTGCAGCTCCTGCATCGCGTCCTCGCAGAAGTCCGGGTGATCGACGATGAAGCGAAACCGCTTGCGGTTCGCCACCTTCAAGAGGTCCACGTCGATGGGGTACTGGGTACGGAACATGGGATGAATCTCCTGCCCGCATTGGGGCGGTTTGACGCCGACCCCCTGCCCGGGGTGGTGTCGATTTTTCTTTCACCACCCGCAGAGCAGGCCCGCCGCGGGAGCGGCGGGTGCGGGAACGGGAGACTTAGGCTGCGTTGTTCGCCGGGGGCGTCCGAGAGGCGGACCTCAGCGTAAGCTCACGCAGACCCAGAGAGATGCGGTCCACGTCGGGGAGTCCGCACCGCTCGAACGAGCGGCGGCGGTACTCCTCGTAGCTGCGCCGGGCCGCGGCCTTCTCAGGATCGTCCCGGTGTTCGTGCTTCGGCATCGCGCTCCTCCCTCTACGCCGCCGCCTGATCGTCCCTGGGGACGTCGGCGACGAACTCGAAAAAGGACAGAAGACGACGCTTGAGGGCCTCGGCGCTTTGGAGCTCGTGACCCACGGCTCCGAGCGCCTCCTCGAGCGCCGCACGGACGAAGTCCGACCCCGGCTCGATCCAGTCCCCCGGTGCCAGAGTGAACTTGTGTTCCAAGGCCAGAAGCTCGAGGAAGACCGAGTTCACGGGCAGCGCGAAGGATTCGACCTGCTGGGGACGGGCTAGGTGGTGCCGGAGCACCAGCGGTCCGTCGTTCGTGCGGACGAGACGGAAGCTCGACGCTTCCGAGATGACAGGATCCATAGATCCTCCTCACGCCGCGCGGTTCAGGAACGATGACGCGGCGAAATGGCGGCGGTAGGTGTCGACGCGCTCGCGGTACTCGCGCGCAAGCGTCGGACGCCCTTCCCGCTCGTGTTCGGCGGCCAGGAGCTCCCACTCGGGGAGCTTGGCCAGGATGCGTGCGCGATCGCTCTTCGGAGTCGGCCGAACGTGTTCGACGTCCTGGGCCGGGCCGAAGAGGAACGACACCGCCTTCTTCAGGAACCGCACCATGGCGATACCTCCTGCTCGCAAAGGAGCAAATGGACATCGCTCCTGGAGAGAGCGATGCGAACCAGAACGAGATATTCGCAGCGCCCCTCCGGATGTAGGAGGAGCGGTCAAGAAGAGGGAGTAGGCCGCGAAGCAACGGGCCCCGCGGTTCGATGGGATGCGCGGTCGCAATCCGAGGGACGCGACCGGACAGTACGCCCCGACGTCAAGCGCCGGGGGAAGTTGGGGTTCCTTGTTCCCTGGACCTCCTCGCGAAGGAGGAGGAGTGAAAAAGGGGAAAAGGAAAAACGAAAAAAATGAGAACTTGCCCGATTTTCAGAGAACGGAAACTTTCGTGCGCGCCCCTTCGCGCGCCTCTCTCGCCTGTTCCCAAAGAGCTCGGTGGGGCCGGGGGGCGCTCCCCTACGCGGCCAGGTCGCTCCGGCGCCTCCGCCGCCCGCTGTCGCGGATGGGCTCGTGGATCGCGGCGATGATCCGCCGAGCCATGTCGTTCCCATCGTCGATGACCCGATCGACAAGCTCGACGATCCCTTGCGCGACCGGGTCCTCCTTCGTACGGATCGCGTGGAGATCCCCGCACTCGTCGAGGTGGAACCAGCCGGTGACGGAGTCGTAGTAGAGTTCGAGCTGGAAGGGGCTCACGAGCGTGTCGCCGTCCCGGCCTTCCTCCCCGCTCTCGAGCCAAGTGAGCCATTGCGGGCCCGCGACCAGGTCGCCCGCGGCGAAGACCGTTCCGTCAAGCACCTCGGCGTGTCCGTCTTCGAGGGGGCGCAGGCGTAGCCAGTCCTCCCTTTCCTTCAAGGTCACTGTCCCGTCGCTCATCTGAGCCTCCTTCAGTCGTCTGTTGGGCTTCTTGGCCCTCTACTCTCCTGTTCCACGAACCGCCGGTCGTGCGAAAAGAGATTGGCGGATTTGTCGAAAAAAGTTCGCGCGCCTTCTGGGGCGGGGACTTTCGGCGGAATTTTTACGAAATCGGCCAATCTCTTTTCGCACGGAGGCCACCTCGTGGAACAGGAGAGTAGAGGGCGCGAGGACAGGTCCCCTTGGACAAGCCCCTGGCGCCCGAGTGAAGAAGGAGATGGCCATGAAGACGGGAAAGGACGAGGGGACAAGCCCCACGCGCTACGAGCTCCGCGGATTGCGCCTCTTCGTCAACGGCGAGGCCCAGGCGGTCGGCCGTCAGACGGTGATGGTCGCCATCGCCCGCTGCTGGCGCGTCACCGGTTACGCGGTCTCCTGGACGGGGGGTGTCGCCGAAATCCCGCGCGACTTGGCGCTGCTCATCCTAAACCTCGAGTCCAAGGTGGCCACCGAGATGCTCGCCGCGGAGCTCGCCGGCATGACGGCGGCTTGATTCTCGGGGAGCGTCGGGGTGCGGCCCCGAAACGGAAGGAAAGGAAAGGAGGGTCGAGCGATGGTGGCGAAGACGAGGACGGGGATGTTTCTCACCGCGGTCGTCGCGGCGGCGGGGATGGCCGCGTGCGCGGCTCCGCGCGCGACCGAGGGGCAAGCCCCACCGGTTCAGAGCATGAAGGCGGAGGAGAACGACGAGTTGACGGGCGAGGAGAAAGAACTCGTCCGGGCGGTTCTCCACGCGATGCTCGACGCGACGACGCCCGACGAGAAGAAAGCGTCGGCGTCCGCGAGCCCCATCCTTGAAGGAGACGGTTCGCTGACCGTGAGGGTGTGCGTCTACGACCGGCGGCAGTACGACGCGGCGGTCGCGATCGTGCGAATGTGCGCCCATCGCTTCGGGAAGAAGTAGGTCCTCATCGAAAGGAAAGATTTGGAGGATGACCATGAACGACAAGAAGGAAGTCCCCCCCGCCGCGGCGCAGGCAGCGGCGCCGGTGACGCCCGCGATGGCACCGGCGACGCCGAAGGCGGTTCCCGTCGAGCAGCTCCCCCGGAGCGTGCAGTGGATCATCGGCAGAGTCCCGCCGCAGGACTGGCGTTTCGTCGAGACGCTCGTCTGCCGGCTGCCGTTCACGCGCGACCTCGTGAACGCGATCCAGTTCGCGGACACGGTCTGGTTTCACGCGCGGAACGCGGAGTTCCGGACGCTCGACCGGATCACCGGCGCGGAGATGGACGGCTTCCGAGCGGAGCTTGACGCCGCGGCGCAGAAGATCGTGTCGGTCACGGTCGCCCTCGCGGGCCGTGCGGGGCTCACGGAGACCATCCAGCGGTACCGCCGTCTCCTTCGGCGATACGGGGTGAGCGCCAATCCGGGCAAGGCCTCGCCCGCGCCCGGAGCCGCGGCGCCGCTCGCGGAAGTCGCCGCTTGACGGAGGCAGAAGCGCAGCGCCCTTCGCGCCCGGCGCGATGAGGCATAGAGCTCTTTGACATCAGGACCTCTTCAAGAAGTCTTCTTTGGAGATTCGTTTCTCCTTTTCTCTTCCCCTCTTGGGGCTCACGGCATGGCCTCCTGTCCCGCCCCTCGGCGCGGGACACCCCGAGTCGGGAGCGTGAAAGCGTGAGCGGCAAGACCGGCCCCCGTGTCGATTTCCTCTCTCGAACACTTCCCGGGCCCCACCCCCTCCCATCTCGCCGCTCTGACGCCCCGCGCGCTCCCGCCTCCGGGTGTCCCGGCCCTGGAGAGTCGGGACCGAAACAGACCTCGATTCGGAGGAGACGGCGATGCAGAACCCCAAGAAAGTCGGGCAGGGAGATCCTGCGGGCGAGAAGCCCCGAGGCAAGAGGGTGACGGCGTGGATCGAGCCGGAGCGGTACACCGACCCGTTCGTCCGGTCGACGATCTGCGCGGTGAACTTGCTCTTCCTCTTGTCCGGACGCCACTTCGAGGCGGGGAGGTTCCGCCTCGAGCTGAAGCGTGCGCTCGCGAGCCTGGGGGCATGCCCCCCGGTCGGATCTTCCAGTCGGGCGTGAAGATTTCCCCCCGGCGGCCTCTACTTCTTCTCCCCCGCTCTCCCGGCCGCCTCGGGGGGATCTCCCCGCGCCCCATCAAGCGCCGGCATCAAGAACAACGAGGTGATGATGAAGATGATCGGATACGCAAGCCCGCGCGTCATGTGGATGCTTGCCTTCGCCGGAACGTTGACCCTCATCCTGGCAGGCGTCGGGATCGTGCGGGCCCAGGAGGGCAAGAGGGGTTTGCCCCTCGACCGCGGCGCGAAGGCGCCCACGCCCGAGAAGCGGCGCCAGCTCTGGCTCTTCTTCTCCCCCACGGGGAAGAATCTGTCGGAGGACGTCCGCGCGATCGGCGAGCTCCTCAAGCGACACGAGGATGTGGAGCTTCGGCCGTGCCTCCTCGTGGACGATTGGGAGGCCTTCGAGCATCCGACCGAGGACTTTACCCGCACCCTCAAGGAACTTCGCTCCCTCGAGGCCCTCGAAGGGGCAAGCCCATTCTCAATCCGCGTGTGGGACGAGGAGGGACTCGTCCTCGCGCGGCAGCTCGGGATCGAGCGGCTGCCGGCGTACGCCCTCCTGGTCGTTGACGGTATGTCGGGCGCCAAGGCGGCGTGCCGCCGGGCGCACTTGGCCTACGGCTGCGGCGCACGACTGGAGGATCTGCTGCGATGCAAGTAATGACAAACCTGGCCCGATGGGTGACGGCCTTCGCCGTCGCGTCGGGCGCGATCGCGCCCGGAGGGGCCTTCTCCCAAGACGAGCAATCTTCGTCAGGGGCGCGGAATCGGTCCATGTTGAGCGGAGACGCGATCGACTACTGGGGCGACGGACCGACGCTTCGGCGCAAGACCTCGAGGATGAAGGAGAGCGACGAGACCCATGCGCCGTCCGTTCCGGAGACTCGGACCTCTCTTTGGGCCGAGCCGACTCGGATGTCCGACGGACGCACGGCCATCTACGTCCCTCCCAAGGCCGTGCTGGAGTTCCTGGACAACCCCACCCGCGAGAACGCGCGGGCGTACGTCGCCTGGCAGGAGGAGCGAATGAGGCGTCTCAAGTCGGCGTCGGCGCTCCTCGAGGAGCTCAAGGCCGAGCGAAAGGAGACGAAGTCCGAGAGGCATGCCCCTCGCGACGGGAAGGATCTCGAGAAGAGGGAGACGGACAAGACTAGCCGCGAGAAGGCGCCCTCGCTCTCCGGCGAACTCCTCTACTTCAAGAAGAAGGGATGCCCGTACTGCGACCTCGAGGATCGGGAGATCGCCGCGCTTTCGCGCCAGCATCCGGGGCTGAAGGTCCGGACGCTCTTCCCGGAGGAGATGCCCGAGCTCTGGAAGGGGTACGGCATCAGCGTCGTGCCCTCGCTGGTCGTGGTCGGCAGGGATGGCCGGAAGATCCTCGTGCGAGGCTACACGCCCGCCGCGGATGTCGCCCAGGTTCTCACGGAGGTGAATCGTGATCGGAAGTGAAGTCGTGAAAATCCGTGGGGCAAGCCCCCTCGTCCTGGCCATCCTTCTTGGAGGAATGAGTCCCGCCTTGGCGCAGGACCTCTTCGAGCGGGCGGACGCCGACAAGAAGCGCCGCCCGCGCGCGTCCTACGAGACCTACTCGGGGAGGGATCGCTTCGATCTCAGGGCCGGGGCGGACCTCAGCAAGGGGCTCCTCGGCGACGAGCGCGGCGCGAGCAAGATCAACCTCGACGGCTTCATCGAAAGCGACTTCGCGTGCGGCAAGTTCGATCTCAAGGCGAACCTGCAGGGCCTGATCTCCCGCGAAGCGGGCGAGGACTTCGTAAACTCGCTCCTCGGCGCCGTCGAGAGCGAACTGATGTACAACGCGCTCATGCTCCTGGCCGAGGCCTCTCCCACGGCCTTCCAGCTCTTTCAGCACTGGCGCGTCTCAGCGAACGCGCTTCTCGGGATCCAATACGACCGCTGCCAGGCGATCGAGACCGCGATCCAAGACGGAATGCAGGGCATCCGCGCGCGCGCGATCAAGGACTGTGTCGAGGAGAAGCGGAAGCTGGGCTATACGATGGATCAAGCCTTGAAGGCGTGCGAGAGCTCGGACGAGATCCGCGGCTTGACCGGCGACAAGGTGAAGGAGCTCGACCTGACGGAGGAGCTCCGGAAAGCATTCAAGCTGTCGGACGTGGACTTTGCCCACCTCGAGGGGCTTCTCTCAAAGATGAGGCTGACGCCCCAGGGCGCCAAGGGCGAGATCAAGTCCGAGCCCGTGATCGAGCGGTACCGCGAACTGCGGAAGGAGTATTACGACAACTGGGCCGCCGCGACGGACGCGCTGGTCGAGAACCCGAGCGCCGAGCTCGACACGGAGCTCATCGCGAAGCTCGCGCCCCCGGGCTCGCCCGGAGTGCATCTCGTCGAGATCCGGGAGCTCGCGCAGGTGGACGTGGAGAAACGCCGGATCCTGGTGGAGCAGCTCGCCAACCAGGCCGCGCTCCTCGACCTCACGATCCAGGTGCAGACGTACGAGAGGTGGCTCGCCGCGGCGGCCAAGCTGCCCCAGATCGAAAAGTCGCAGGTGGACAGAATGGAACAAGAAATCCGGGACCTGCGGCTCCAGCTCTCGCACATCGACGAACTGGTCCGCCGCCAGGAGCGGTACAACGCCGCGGTCCTGAGCGCCACCGGCGTCGCGCAGCGGCAGCAGTCCGACCTGGCCGCCGAGAGTCTCAGCCGGGCGGCCAGCGACCGGGCCTCCCGGAACTACATGGACATGATTCCGAAGTGGGGGCAGCCGTTCGGCATCCGCACGGACGCCTCCACATCGACGGGTCGCGGAAAAACGTCCACGACTTCGCGGAAGGGTTCCACGTTCGAGGGGCGCGGGTGCTCGAACTGCGGATTCGGGGACGTGGACAAGAAATAGGTGCCCTCATGCGTGAATGGTTCTCGGCAATCCTCCTCGCGGGAGTCGCCGGATGCGCGGGCGCGGCCCGGAAGGACTTACCGGCTGTCCCGGAAAAGAAACCCGATTCGCGGAGCTTCGTCGGCTGGCGGCTCGCCGAGCGGACGTACGGCTCGATCGACGACTGGTGGGCCACGGCGGGAGACGGGGAGATTCCAGGAGACGCGGTCGCGCTGGTATACGAGCCGGTCTATCGGGAGGAGAAGACGCTCCTCGAAGGACTCGTCACGGGCCGGACGGCGTGCAGCCACGCGCCACGGGTGGAGTATGCGGGCCAGGAATCGCGAAACGTCGGAGACCACGTGAAGGTGACGGTATGGATCGACGGTCCCGCGGACGTGGGCCACGTCGTCGAGTTCTCGGGATCGCACGGCGCCGTGAAGGTCTTGAGCGTAACGGGAGCGGCGCGGCTCCTGGAAGAAAGCGCCTCGTCGCGGACGCGCTACTACCTCGCCCCGCGGGCGCGGGCGGAAGTGACATTCACCTCGGAGATGCAAGGCCGCGCGGGCCTCCGGATCTCCGTAGTCGGAGACATTGTGAGCGGAGGCGGAACGGACCGCCTCCGCATGACCGATACCGCTGGGTTCGCCCCTACGGGGGCAGGAAAGGAGCAGAGACGATGAAGTCTCTCATCGGAGCCGCGTGGAAAGAGGCCGTCAAGGGGGCCCCCGACCGCGCGAAGTTCAACGTCAGCCTGGACCTCGGGATGAGCGGGACGCTCACGTGCCGCATCGTGGAGAACACGAGCCGCACGGAGGACGCGCCCACGCACCTGATCTTCTACTCCCCCATCGAGGGCCAGGACGTGAAGGTCGGCGCCCTTTGGCCGTACGGGGACGCCCCGTACCTGATCGGGCACATCGACCTGGCCGCCTTCGGCAAGATCCGCCTCAAGGGCGGAATCGAGATCGACTTCCGTCTGGCCGGCGATCGGATCGGCGTGCGTCTCTCTGCGGTCGCGGAGCGTCGCAACGAGAAGTCGCCCACGCATCAGCTCTGGCGGATGCGTCCGCGGGGCAAGAGCGCGGTGGCGATCGCGACGCCGGTCACGGCCGAGTCCTCCGAGGAGGCGGTCGAGGAGGTGAAGACGCTTCTCGACGGCGAGCGGTTCGGGGACGGCGAAGTCATCGACGGCGACGACGAGTCCGCCGAGGACGAGACGTAGAAGGCTGAGCCCGAAGAGCCCGTGCGATGTCGCCGGCGGCGGTGAGAGGATAGAAGACTCACCAGCTCGACGGTCGAAGAGTAGAGCCCCAGGATTCTCCGGCGTCCGCCCGCCGGAGACCCCTCCCTCAAGAAGGGGCGATCCGGCAACGTCCGCTCCACCGCGGATTGACTCGGTGGAGCCGACGGCTAGAATGGGAGTGGTTCACAGCGCGGTGACGGAGCTTTTCGAGGAAGAGACAGACGAATGATCCGAGGGATCGACCCCAAGAGGTTTGGGTCCGATACGTATCGGTTCCTGATAACCACGGTGGAGCTCATGGCGCACCTCGAGGCCACGGAAAACGCCGGTCGGCCGCCAGTTTTGGTGACCGAGGCACTGAAGTCGGCGCTCAAGAAGTGCGCGGGTCCCGAGCGGGATCTCGAGCTCACGCCCGAGGAGCGGAAGTATCTCGTCGCGCTAGTTCGGGTCGCTCACGGTTTCGCGGAGCGCACTTTCGTTCAACCGGATATGCCCATACCAGACGTTGCGTGGAACGCCGCACCCGAGCTCCAGGCGTTCCTCAGGGTTCTGGAAGAACCGGGAGCGGTGCGCGCGTAAGTCGTTGGAAATCGGTCCTGGCACCGGCTCGGGAGCCTCACGGATGACCGAGTTTCCCCTCCAGACCCAGGGTCCCGCGATGAAAGAAGCTGGTCGCGGAGGGGGTTTTCAGAACGGGCGGCGAGCTCTTCGACGAAGCTGCCCCGATGGTGGACAGGCGCAGCGTACATGAGGATACTCGGTACCGGAATGAAACGAGATCTCGGGCCCCACGGAGCCGTCGCTCTGATCTTGGGCGCCGTGATGTCGGGTTGCGCCACGCGAGCGACAGAGCTCGACGACGTCGGCGACGAGACGTCCCCGGATATTGGGCGCGACGTTTTCGAGCGGTCGGTCCTCGTGGAAGCGCTCGATGAAGATGGGCGGGTAATCGCACGAGGATCGGGGACGGAGGTTCACCCGATCTACGTCGCCACGGCGGCCCATGTCGTGGATCGCGCGCGGTCGGTGCGCTACTGGTGCTACAGCCACCGACTGGGAACGAGACCCGCTGGGTATGTTTGCGTCGAAGCCGAAGTCGGCGCGATCGACCGCGGAGCGGACCTCGCGATCCTCCGCTGGAAGAATGCGAAGGCGGACACGACCACCGAATGGACCCCTCTCGCTGAGACCCCGCTTGTTGCTGGCGAGCGGGTGTGCGTCCACGACTTCGCGCCGGAGACCATGGGCCGGATCTGGACAGGCCAGGCGCTTGGCCCAGGACAGATAAGCGTCTCCGGGCGACCGGGTTCAAGTGGGGCAGGTGTCTACGTGCTCCGGAACGGCCGGTTCGAGCTGGCGGCTCTGGTGGTTGCGAGGACCGATATTCCCCCGAGGCTTGATGATCGAGTCTTCAAGCAAGGCACGTCCACGGTGCGCGTGGTGGTCGTGGAGACGGGGGCGACCATCGCCCACGTGGTTCTCTCGGGCGCGATTCGCGAGCTGGTACGCACGCTGAAGTAGTGTCGGGAGTTGGACAACAGAATGGGAACCAAGATGGGAACCAAGGCGCATACGGTTCCACGGTTTTACCTCGATGGCTTCGTTGACACCGCCGTCCCACCAGGCCAAGAGCCGTGGGTTTGGATCGGTGACGTAAAGACCGGGGATATTGTCCGGCGGTCGCCCCGCAATGTCAGCATCGCAAGGGGGTTCTACGATGGGCCAGGAGGATTGGTAGACCGAAACCAAACGATTGAGAAGAAGCTCTCAGAAATCGAGAGCGACGCCGCCTTCGCTCTTCGCGAATTCGTTGCTACGCCTCCCCAGAGTCGCGCAGGGATTCCCCCGGCGATTGGGAGATTCCTAGCATGGCAGGCCGCGCGAACGCCTGCAATGCTCCAACTCTTCCAAAAGTGGTCCGATGCAATGCCGGATCTTGATGAAGCATTGTTCGTCGAACCTCCGCCTGAGGGTTTCGAAGCGATCACTTCGGTCGAACGTACGATTACGATGAAGAACCTACTAACCGGCGAGGTCAAGGAGGTGCCGAGCAACAACGTAGTTGAGACCCTCAGAGGCGCGGGTTGGCGAATCAGTCTACGCCGTGACGACTTTCTGGAATTGGCCCACCTTCAAGCTTGGTACTTTCAGGTCCGCTTCTTTCCGCGCTTCAATTGGGTAGTCCTGGACGCACCCGCGGCAGAGTGGTTCGTTACGAGCGACCGTGCAGTGGCTTGGAAATGCAAAGGAGCCACAGATGCGATGCCCCGCGCACTGCGCGATCCATCCGCGATGATAATTGCTCCCCTCACCCGTTCGGTGGTGCTCGTAGGCAAGAATAGCCCTTTCGACACATCAGCACGCATTACGCCGGGTGCCGTCAATGGCACAGTCGCTGCACTCGCATCCTCCTGGATTGCGGGTCCCAGTCGTGAGTCGGTGGAGACTGCCCTGGCTGCACGGAATCGCTTTGAAAGCTCATAGCACCTCCATTTAGGCTGACGTGGGATCAGGAGGGGGGACTTGCGCTTGATTCCGCAGGAGGTCGATCACCGCTGCGACCACCCTCCCGATCTCCGTGACGGGGATTTCTGGCCCTTGGCGTAGATGGCCGTCCCTCTGGCGAATCTGAATGCGAATACCGGGGCCACTCGCCCAAGAGTCCTCAACCAGAGTCACTCGCACGTCCTCATCGTTCTCGAGACGCACTTCGATGTACTTCTTTCCGCTACTATCAATTGCCACCGTCACAAAATCCTCCTCGCGAGTTATGGCAGGAATCGCCAGCACGAGTCACGGCTCTGCTGATTCGCCTGATTTCAAGGGTGACCCTCGCGGGGGTTTCGGGTACTGTTCTATCCTCTCCCCCACGCCTGATGGCCCGCGACGCCGGCGACGAAGAACGCCGCGACCTGGAGCGCCACGATGAGAACAAAGCGGCCGGCGAACGGCTGCTTCCGGGTCTTGTGGTGGACGAGGACCATGGCGGCGATCGCACCGGGACTCCCCCCGAGGGCGGCTAGGAGGAGGAGCGTGTTCTCCGAGATCCGAGACCAGGAGAAGGTCGCCTTCAGCTTGTCGATGACAAAGGCCAGGAAGGTGACGAGCGAGAGGAGCAGGACCCAGCAGCCGGCGAGGGGGAAGAGATGCTGCTTGGGGATGAAGGGGACGGGTGGGATTCCATCCATGACGTGCGCCATGGCGACCAGGGCCGCGATGACGATCGCGACGAGGAGGATGCCCTTGTTGAAGTAGGTTACCCCTGATCGCGCGGGCTGGAGTGACGGGTGAACGTGGTTCATGCGTTGTCGTTAGATGGTACCGCCCGAGAAGCCGTCGGGGAAGGAAGAGAGGGGTGCACAGCCAGGCCGCCTCCGGCGGCGCGTGCGCCCTCGAACCGCTCGACGCGGGCCAACACCTGCCTCGCCCTCTTCCGGTGTCGTGCGAGGAACCAGAGGAGTTCGGCGTACTCGTGTTCCAGAGGGAGGAGGCGCTTCAGGAACGCGCCGACCTCCTTCCGCGTCGCGGGGCGGATGCGGAGTTGCCGCATCCAACGGTCGGTCGGGCGTCCGGGGATGTAGTCGGTGAACGTCCTTGAGCCTTGAGCCGTCTCGATCCGCTGAGGGAAGCCCCAGTAGAGCCGGATGCTGCCGTTCGGGTTCGTCCGGATGGCGGGCTCGAAGGTGACCTCCACGCTGTCTCGGAAGGTGCGGCGGTACTCCTCGATGTGGAGCCCGATCTCGGTCTCCAGGCGGCGGAGCTCGCGGCAGTAGGCGATCGCGCCGGCGACCGCTCGGATGTCGAAGGAGGCGAGGCCGGCATCGGGCTTGCCGACGATCTCGGCCGCCCGGGCGAGGTCCTCCTCCGCGGCGCACAGCCGGGTCCAGCCGTAGTCGAAGGCGAGGCGGAGGGAGCGGAGGGACTTTACGATCTGCGAGCGGAGCGCGTTCATCGAGACGCGCTCGGACTCGAACTGGTCGTAGTCGGCCCGGCGGGCCCAATCTTTCGCGATGCGGTAGATCCAGTCGTGCTGGAGGTGTCCGGGCTTCCGGCGTGTGAGCCAGGTCTTCTTTCCGGCGATGATCTTGGTGGCCTTGATCCGGACGGTCCAGGAGATCCTCCGGATCCGCCCGGCGGCGTCGCGGTCGGCGCGGAGGCGGAGGTGCCGCGTGCCGTGGTAGCTCCCGCGCGGGGTGGATTTCAGGAACTGGAAGAACCGCTGGATGAGTCCGCGGAGCCGGACTTGGAGCCGATAGTCAGCCTGGTGGAGGCCTCGGAAGAGGTCGAGGATGGATTCGAGCGTCCGCATGGCGTTCGCTTCCGCGCTGTTGTGCCGATGATCCGACACGTCCCGTGCGCGGGGGGAGCGTGATGGAGAGCTTGAACAAACGTGGGGCGCCGCGCCCGCACAGATAGGCGCAGAATCCCCTGCTCCATGCGCACGGAAAATCCCTAACCGGCCCGTTCCACGGCGCAAGGCGGAGGATCTCCGCGGGCGCGCAGGCGGGCCGCCCCAGGATCGTCGGCTACGACATCGAGGTTCCTCCTTCCGCTAGAGCCTGTGGTTCTCCATCACTTCCGTGAGGGAATCGTCGAGGGCCGCGGCGGTGGGACGCACGGGGTCGTCCCGGTCGACGACAGAATCCCGAAGGGCTTCCAGTTCGGCGGCCACATGGACCGGATGGACGACGCGGGCCCACCGGCAGGCCTCGTGGAGAAGCGCGAGGAAGACGAGCTTCTCCGCTGGGCCCGCAAGGGGGCAGGCCCCTACGGCGTGGTCCTCGGAAGCGTGGAGCTTTCGCAGGGTGGATTCGAGGGCGCGGCGCAGGGCGTTCGCGGGGGGCGATGTTCGTGGGAAGAGGGAGTCCTCCCGGGAAGGGGCAAGCCCCTCGGCCATGGCGAGGGCCCGGGCGAGAGTGCGGCTGGCGTCCTCGAGGCGCATCTTGGCCGCGAGGCTGAGGTGAGGGAGGGGGCTTGCCCCTTGGGGGCCTGCCCCCTCGCTGATCCGGCGCAGCATGGTGTCCTCAGATCCTCGGGGGTAGGTTGCCGAAGTACAGACACGACCCCAGGCTGCCGGCGAGTCCGAAGAGGTAGAGGGACCAGACCGGGGGACCCATGGGAGACAATCCGGTGACGATGTAGGCGGCGAGCGAGAGGGACACGACGGCCTTCCCTGCGTAGGAGAACGTGAGGGAGGCGAAGCCGAACGTGTCCCGGAGCCAGTCCCGCCGGAGGAGTCCGGCGATGGTGCCGAGCGTGAGGAGGGCGATATAGATGGGGACCGCGCCGAGGGCGACGGCCAGCCGTACGGCCGCCACGGTCGCGGCGGGCCGGAGGTTGAAGCGGCTCTTGCCTCCTGAGCCGGCGGCGAGGCGGTCGGCCGCGCCGGCGGCCTCTTCCGCCCGGGCGCGGATGGACACCCGCGTAGACGGATCGGGGAGGAGTTCGAGGATCTCCTGTGCGTCGCGCTCGAGGCGAGCGTGGACCGGCGCGTCCGCGGGCGCGGCCACGATGTAGACCGCGCTCGCGAGGAGGGCGAGGAGGACGAGGAGGAGCGTCGCGAGGAGCATCCTCATGCCGCGGCCCCCTTCTGGATGTCCTGCGTGTAGGTCGCGACGGGGTCGGTGAGGAGCGGGATGCGGCCCTTGTAGAGACGGCCGCCGATTCGGGCGAAGTAGTGGAACGTGGGCAACTGCGCGATCGCCCACGTGGGCACCAGTGCGGCGTCCTTGTACTGGATATTGGTCGTGAACTGGGCCCGGAAGTCGTCGACCTGGTTCAAGCCGGAGGAAAAGAACGCCGGTTCGTAGCGATGGGACTCGCCGATGACCCGCATCTGGCGCTCGCCAGCGAGGTCGGAGAAGTCCTGAGCCTCGCGCGGGTTCCGGGTCTGGAATTGGATGTGCGCCCAGTTCTGCGTGAGGATCTCGTCGACGGCCGCGCGCGAGCCGAGGGTCTGCTCGAACTGCGCGGTGGTCTGCGTGGAGAGCACCACGGCGATATCGGCCCCCCTCCCCTCCGCCAGGATGTTGAGGAAGGGCTTGGAGATCATGTGGTGCGCTTCGTCCACGATGAGGGAGAGCCGATGGCGGCATTGGCCGCTCGGGTAGCTGTACCGGGCGGCGACATATGCCTGGAGGTCCAGGAGGAGCATCTTGCCGACGGCGTCGGCCGACTCCTCGCCGTGGAGGGAACCGAGGTAAAAGTAGAGGACGAGCTTCTGGTTGTCCGCCGCGGGCCAGGTCAGGATCTCCCGCTCGGTGTCCCGGGGTTCCGGCGACAGGAGCTCGCGCTTGATCCCGGCCGAAAGGCGTTCGAGCTGGGGGAGGAAACTCCCGACCATCTTGAGGTAGTAGGACGGGTCGAGCCGCAGGTACGCGAGGAGGTCGTCAAGCTCGATGCTGCGGGGCATCTTTTTCCCCGCGACGGCCGCATCATACTTCGAGGCGATGTTGCCGACGTCCTTCGCGGAGAGGTCGGGGAACTTGCGCTCCACGAACTCGATCGCGAGCTCTTCCATGTTCCGCAGGTATCGCAGGATGCGCGCGATGGTGATCGGGATGCCCGCAAGGTACATGGCTTGGACGACGGACTTGGTGGCGCCCCACTGGAACCCTCGGAAGGCTTCCGCTTCGCCCCCCGCCGGGGGGAAAATCCCGATGAGGCGATCCGCGATGTCGCTTGGGGAGCCGAAGCGGGAGAGCGGGTTGTAGGCGGCCGAGGCGCTCGGCCAAGGAAGAGCGAACAACCGGAACTGATGGCCGCGTCCGGTCTCCTCGCAGACCTGGCGGACCATGTTGATGAGCCGTTCGTCCCCCTTGGGATCGACGATGATGACGACGTCGTCTTTCTCGACGAGCTGTCGCACGAGGAGATCCAGGAAGCGCGTCTTGCCCTCGCCCGGGCTCCCGAGGACGAGCATGTGGTGGGTGCGCTTCCGGTCGTCGACGAGGAGCGGACGGTCGAGGCCTCCACCCAAGCCGTGGATCAGGGTGTTTCCCCCGAAGAGGGCCTGCGTCTCCTCCGGGGCATCCTGGCCACGGGACATGAGATGGTAGAGCCGCTCCGCGTGCCTCGGTTTCCAGAGGAAGGAGAAGCCGAGAAAGGTATGCCCTTCGAGTCGGGGGAGATCCACCGGGTCCATGCGGAGGAGCTCTCCGGACACGAGCGTGCGCGAGAGGGCCTGCGCGCGGACGAGGAAGAACGCCGGGACGAGGCTGGCAGCGACCGAGGCGACAAGGCCGTGCAGGGCGAACCGTCCGTACGGAAGAAACGGCGCGAGCGCCGTGACGAGAATGCCGGTCGCGAGGATCCCCGCGAAGAGGAGGAAGAGGTACATGCGGTGGGCCCGGCTAAGCATGGGCCACCTCCGGTGCGGCCGTCGGACCCAGAACCTCGGGCGGCGCGGGGCGGGCCAGGGCCCGGGCCTCATCCTCCGTGAGCTCGCGGATGGGGGACTCATTCCAGAACCCGACGCGCGCGAGCTCCGCTTCGCTCCGGAACAAGCCGCGCGTCAGAAACGTCACGACCCAGAGAGGCCGCGCACCCGGGCGGATGGCGACCTGAGTGAGCAACCGCCCGGCGCCGTTCTTGCGGACACAGGGGAGCTTGGCAAGCGCGTCGAGGTAGGCGTTCAACTCGCGTTTCGGGTCCTTGGAGTAGAGCCCCTTCTCGACGAGCTTCTGGAAACTGCGAGGCGAGGCGAGGTAGGTGACGTCTTCGAGGACGTAGCACTGCCCGTTCCATATGTTCGTCGGGATCCACCCCTCCAGTATTCCTGCCCGGAGATCGTCGAGCAGGACCTCCGCGCCGATGAACTTGCGAAGACTCGGTACGGACGGGGCCGTGGGAACGAGCGGCGGCGCCTGCGGGGCCACCACTGGGGCCGGGACCGGAGGAGTTGGGAGCGCTTCGGCGATCGCCACGGACACAATCGGCGCAGCCGCGGAGGGGCAGGCCCCTCTGGGTGCGATCGCCGCGGCGGAGAGAGGCTCAGGGCCGCGCGGAGGCGCGGGCGATGCCACGGCCACCGGGGGCGGGGCGTCAAAGTCATCGAGCTTGACGGGTGCGCCGTCCGCGGACCGGCAGACGGTCACTTGCCCCGCGAACCGCTGGAGATCCCGGAGGTTCCGGAGGCCGGGCTCGAGGAACGCGCGATCGAGGAGGACAGCGCCGGCGACCTCGAACTCCGTACCGAGGGCGATCTTCGCCTTGACCTTCCACGTGTCCGTCGCCGGATCGTAGAAGAGCTTGCGGTGGCGGTGGATGTAGTGGCCGAGCTCGCGCGCGCCCTCCTCGCTGCCGCTCAAGATGCGGGCCGCGGCGCAGTCGTGTCCGACCGCATCGCGGATGAGGATGGCGAGCTTCTGGAAGGCCACGGGGTACTTGAGGAGGAGGTACCGGCGCCCGACCAGGACCTCGCCGTCGAGGAGGTTCGTGCGCAGGATCCCTTCGGCGATCGCGCGTCCGAGGATCTCGGGAATCTGATCGAGATACTCTTCCATTCCCCCGACGAAAAGCCCAGGGGCCGTGGCCGTGAGCTTCGAGTTCTCCTCCTCGCTTGCTTGGCGCGCGATGGCCTCGCGGGTGGAGCGGTGGTCGGCGTCGGCGATGAGCGCGGCGAGTTCCCTCGCCGCGCCCGTCTTCTGCTCCAGGATCTCCGAGATGATCGCGCCGCCGAGGTAGCTTCCCACGGAGTCCTGAATCAGGACGCCGTTGAGATAGGCCGTGTGCCAGACGTGCGCGTCGAGTCCGCGGCCGGCTTTCCACGAGAGGATGCACCGCTCGCGCCCGTGCCGGCGGTAGAAGCCCGCGAGAGGCTCGACATACGGGTTCCACATCTCCAGGCCCGGGCCGTGGATGACGACCTGGTGGATCTTCCCCGCGTCGTGGAGGAGCGCGAAAAAGAAAGCGGCATAGCGGAATCGTGGGAGGCGATGGGCCTGCCGGTCCGGGTAGACCTCCGTGGTCGGCACGAAGTATCGTGCCTGCGCCTCGCGCAGGGCGAATTCCGCGACCTCGATGGAATGATCGAAGAGTCCGAAGGGCCGGGCGTGGTGATGCTTCTCGCTTCCGGGCAGGTCCACCACGTAGGCCAAGAAGTGCCGCGCGACGTCGTGGACGAGGAGCTTTGCGAGATCGTCGCTCAGGTCCGGGAGGAATCCCACACAGCGGCGCAGTCTTGCAGCCCGCGCGGGCGCGGCGAGGATCTGATCGAGGTCGTCCTCGGGACGTCGAGCCTCGATGCCCCCTTCCCTCTCGCGGCCAAACCATTTCTTGAAGAGCCCCATCGCATTTCTCCGTGCTTACGGGCCCGGCGGCCTCGGGGGCGCAAGTAGCGGACCCCAGCACCCTTTGCACTCCTGGAAGATGCCGAAATGGATGAAGAGGTAGGCGCCCTCCTTGGAGAGCGCCCCACTCTCGATCATCCGCACGACGGGCCAGCCGATCGAGACGCAAGCGCGTCGCGTGGGCCTCACCATCTGGATGTAGTGTCCCGTGCGGGGTTCGTACGGGTACGGCGCGAGCGCGACGCGGCCCACCGGCAACGACGCGACGCGCCCTCCTCGAAGAGATAGGAGATGAGCGGCCATCACCTCGCTCGGATGGATGGCGAACCCCGTCCTCGGGAAGTAGGATCCCCAGCTCCACGCGCAGTCGTAAGTGCGCGGGACCGTCGAGCACGACGGGAGCGCGGCCTTCTGGGCCGCGGCCATCGGGTCGAGGAGCATGTCCACCAAGCCGGTCCTCCACGCGAATCCGTCGAGCTCGGAGAAATAGGAGATCGTGAAGAGGTTTCCGGGCGGGACCACGATCGGGAGCGCCGACGAGAGAATCGGGATCTGAGGCACGAACTCGTAGGCGTGGACCTCCGTGAATTGGAGGCCCGTGCCGGAAGACGTGTCGGTAGTGTGGCTGGAGGTGATGCCGTACTCCTCGACCGAAGGGAGCGCGCCGAGGAGGATCTGCGCTTCGGCGAGGTGGCTCGTGAGGGGCTTCCGCACGGCCTCGATGATCCCCGCGGGGTAGGCGTTCTCGACGATGACGCACACGTACGGCTCGCCCATGTGCGTGCAGATGTCGACGCCCACGATCTTCCACGTCCGCAGGATGCAGGTCACGTCAACGCTCAAGATCATGCTGGGCACGGACTCCGATCCTTGGTAGGTGGCCGAGGGGGCTTGCCCCCCTCCGTCCTGGTCCTCCCCGCGGAGATCGTGCGGGGCGAAGAGCGGGCCGGCCAGGAGCGCAGCGAGAATCGAAGCCCGGATCGTCATGGAGCGACCTCCTGGACGGTCGCGGAGCGCCCGTCGGCCGAGAAGGTGACCCGGGCATCGGCGCAGCGAACGCCGACCGCCTTCGCGAACTCCGCCGACGCGAGCGTCACGCGCCGGCGCACGGCCTTGACGAGGAGCGACAGCTCCTCGGCGGATTCCGCCTTGAGGACGAAGATCTCGGCACCCTCCAGCAGCCGCTCGGGCAAGATGGCGGGCCGGGCCACATCCCTCCGTGCGTGGACGAAGTAGAGGGTCCGTTTGCGGTGTTCGGAGGGCACGGTCTCTTCGAGGCGGACGACGCGCTCGTCGTTGGCTCCGCACGCGCCGATCCCGCTCCGGTGGCGGATGCTTCTTGCCTTCGTGACCCGGGCCTCGAAGTCGCGGAACTTCCGGCCGGTCTCTTCGGCGATCGACTTGTACTTCCGCTCCATGGCTCGGAGGTCGGTGACGCGGGAGCCGCGCCCGTCGGCGTCGGTGTGCCGGCATACCTCAAGGCGCGGTCTCTGCTCCTGGGCCTGTGATCGCATGGCGACGGCAGTGGCGACGACGACGAGGATTGGAACGAGCCAGCTAGTGGTCCGCATGGCCCCCCTCCCCCGCCGCCGGATCGGTCATGAGCCGGACGGACTGGCCGACCACCAAGAACCCGTAGGGATCCTGTTCGGTGGGCAGGCACGGCTTGAGGTCCACGAGATAACGCACCTTCGTCTCGCTCTTGAGTTCACCCGCGATGTAGATGCGCCTCTGCGCGATCGCGGAAAAGCGGAAGTGGCCGTTCGGAAGCCGCTCGACCTCGCAGTCGGAGGGGAGCGGGAGCGAGACCTGCGACGCCTCCTTCGCCCGGAGGACGAACGTGGCGCGCTCGGAGAGGGACTTCACCACCTTCTCCTGGTGCTCCGGCGCGACGAACTGGAGGACGTAGTTCGATCGCGCCTCCACGTCGATGGGCGTATAGCCGTCGAAGTGGTAGAGATAGAAGAGGGCGAACTTCTTCACCGCCGAGTCCGGGATTTGCTCCGCGACGACGATCTGGCCGTCCTTCACGCCGGGCACGACGACGACCCGGCTCGGCCGCGTCGTGACCATGGCCAGCGCCCCGGAGAGAAGAACGGATCCGAGGAGGAGAGCGGCGACCGCCGCGAGATAGAGGCGCGTGGAACCCGGACGGTGGCGAAGCATTACGGCACCTCGATCGAACGGACCAGATCCGCGTCCGGCAGGTAGACGACCGCCGGACGGCGGCCAAGGACGAGAGCGAGACAGATCCCCTGCGCGAGGATGACGAGACAGAGAAGGACGACGAGGAGCTGCGCGAGCCGGCGCGCGACGATTTCTCGGGCCACGGCGGCAACGCCCGCGGGGACCGGCGCGCCTGCCTGCGCCGCGCCAACGTCATGCGGCGCGGCAGGCAGGTCCGCCGGGGTTACGGAAACGGCCGCGCTACCTTCCGTAATACTTGGCTGCGTTGCTCGCGCCATGGTCCTTCTCCTCTCCGAGCACGGGACTCATTCGGAACCGGGCGCGGCGACCCGCGCCCGGGATGGGCAGGAGGTGACGGGGACGGAGCCCGTTCGGCAGGAGATCCAATAGCCCCCACCGATAGAGTCTTGAGAAGACATATCCCGGGCCTCCGCGCTTCAGTGAGCGGAAGAGGGCCATGATCCCAGCGCCCGCGGCCAGGCCCAGGACCAGCCCGACCAAGCCAAGCCCCGCGAGGAACATCGCGATCAAAGCCACGAGCATCCCCGTCCCGATGGAGACCACCACCTCGTGGAACTCAAGGCCGAGCCAGACCACCACGGGTTCGTCGAGCTTCTGGTAGCACCGCTTCTCGATCATCTGCGCCCTCTACTCTCCTGTTCCATGAACCCCCCGGCGTGCGAAAAGAGAATTGCCGATTTCGCGAAAAAAGTTGCCGCCATCCTTCCCCGGTGGCGGCTTGGGACAGGTCCCTTCGGAGGAATTTTCCAAAAATCCGTCAATCTCTTTTCGCACGGAGGCCACCTCGTGGAACAGGAGAGTAGAGGGCGCGATGGCGCAGGGCCCGGACGGCCACGCCGGGCGCCTGACAAAAGATGGAGGCCCCTATGAAGCGCACGATGCTGGCGACGGCCCTGATCTGGGCGGTCTTCCTCGGCGGAGCCGGGATGGCGTTTGCCCAAGACGGCGGATTCAAGCCCGACAACATCCTGAGCGAGTTCCAGACCGTGGGGAAGGTGCTCCTGGCGGTCATCTTGGGCGTCTTCGGCCTGGTCGGCTGCGGGATCATCATCCAGTCGCTCACCGACGCGCGCAAGCAGGGAGGCTGGGGCCACGTCGTGGTGGGGATCGCCATGGTCCTCATCGCGGGGCTGGCGATCTGGAGCCTCATCGGATTCACGGGCCAGAATCCGGACGAGGTCTCGAACCAACTCAAAGTGAAGGGCAAGTAGCCCGGTCCGGAGAGATGCCATGAATCACGCTCTGGTCGCGAAGCCGGTTCGGGGCAATGCCCCTGCCGGCGTCCGTGCGCCTGCACCGATCCCGAAGCTGCACATGGCACTCGCGGGAGTACAGTTCGGCCTCGCGCTCCTGGCGATCACGCTCGATCTCCTGCGCGCCTGCGGCGCTTGCGAAGTCTCCGGGACTCGCATCCATCTATGGATCGCCGTGGCCGGTGCGGCCGGATACCTCGGGCTCGTCCTCCTGGGTTGGACTGGGCGAAAGAGCTTCTTCTACTTCGGCGTCTTCACGGCTGCGGGCGTCCACACGGTCCTCGCCATGTGGATGATCTCGGCGCCGATGCTCTGCATCCCCTGCATCGCGTCGGCCCTCGTCGCGATCGCGCTCCCGGTCTCCGCCCTCGCTTCGCGCGCGGCGACGGTTGCGCTCGTCGAACGCGCGTACGTCCCTTCGCTCCTCGTGGCCGGGTCGATCGGCTTCGCCCTCCTCCTCTGGCAGGGCGGCAGGAAGGCCGAGCGCGATCGAAACCTGGCACTGCTCACCGCGGGTCCCTCCACGGGCGGCCTCGTGAAGGCCGCAGACGCGGAGGATCGGGAGAGCGAAGCTCTCTCCATCGTCGTGGTCGAGATGGCGGACTGCCCCTACTGCACGGAGTTCCGCCAGGAGTATCTCCCCCGCCTCCGGAGTGACTTCGGGCACAGGATCGAGGTCTCCTTCGTCGACGTGCGCGAAGTTCCCGGTGTGGAGCGAACGCCCACCATCGCGATCGAGAACGGGCCCGTCTACGAAGGGCTTCCGCTCCGATACGAGCACCTCCATGAATCGGTGTCCGAGGCGCTCGCGGGCCGGCAAAAGAGGAGATGACCATGTTTCGCATGCTGTCGCTCGGGGCCACGCTCGCCCTCCTCCCTCTCGCCTGGGGCGACGAACAGGATGCCAAGGATGGGACGACGCGCAGCGTCACGCCGCGCGACGGCGAGACCATTCCTCTCCAGGTCCGGGTCTCGGACGCCTCGACGAACGTCCTCACGGTCGTGACCTTTCCGGACCCGATCCAGCACGTGGTTTCGAGCTGGAATCCGAAGGATCTTTCCGTCGAGCACGAGACCACGAAGCTCTTCATCAAACTCCTCGCCAAAGTGGAGGGACACCTCGACGTGGTGACGTCGGTGGGAAAGCACTACCGGCTATACGTTGCTCCGGCCCCGGCGACCGGCCGGTATGACTCTCATGTCACGGTCAAGTCGGGCGGAGGCACGACGGAGGAAGGGGAGCGCAAGGAGGGGCGCCGTTCGCACGCCGGACCGGGCACGGGTCCCATCGAGCTCATCAAGGCGATGCGGCTCGGTCAGATCCCTCCCGACGCGACCGTGCGCTCGGGGAAGAAGGAGGTCCTCTTCGCGAGCGACGGCCTCGAGGCCCGGTTCCTCTGGGTCTTCGAGACCGGCCGCTATCGCGGCTACGTCGTCGAACTCTCGAACAAGTCGGCCGACGATGCCTACTACGTCGACGTGTCGCGGTTCCGCGCGGACAACCTCGTCCTGATCGGGGCGCGGGAGGTCGTCGTCCGGCCCCAGACGTCCACGCGGGTCTATCTCGTGCTCTGGAAATAAAATAGGTGAGGTGGCGAATGCTCGGAGGTCTCGTAAAGCGCCTCGCGCCCGGGCGCATGATGCTCCTCGTGGTCGTGGGCGTTGTCCTCGTGGTCCTCTTCCTCGGCCTGGGCCTCCTCAACAAGCCCTCGAAGTCTTCGTCGAAGCCCGGACGCCCCGGGCCCGATTCGACCTTTGAGGTCTCCGTCGAGGACAGCCGCAAGGTGGCGGGGTTCGTGGAGAGTTACGGCCGGGAGATCGACGAGACGCGCCGGCAGCTCGTTGAGCGCGAGAAGGAGATCGAGGATCTGCGCAAGAGGCAGGAGAAGTACGACGAGGCCCTTCGGATCCTTCTCGAGGAGGCCGCGGCGGAGCGGACGCGGCGCAAGGAGAGGGACTCGGACCGCAAGAGGAAGGACGCGACCGACGACGGTTCCGACACGACCGGTCGCTCCGACGGGGCCCGCTCCGAGTACGTGCCCACGAGAATCCAGAAGGTGACGCTTGCGTCGGGCAAGCGCGATGCCGAGCGCAGGAGCCGGAAGAACTCGGTTCGCATCCCTGCGGGTTCCTTCGCGGAGGGGACCCTCCTGACGGGCGTGTACGCGCCGACGGAAGGGGGAGCTCTACCCGTCGAGATCCGGCTCGACCTGGCGTGGATCGGCCCGAACCGTTCCAGGGTGCCGATCCAGGAGGCGTTCCTCATCGGCAAGGCGCAAGGCGACGCCAACTCGCGCCGGGTCGTGGTCCAGATCACGAAGCTCAGCTACGTGAAGGAAGGCGGAGAGACGATCGAAGTCCCGCTCAACGGCTACGTCACCGACGACGATGGCGTCCTGGGCATCGGCGGGCAGTACGTCTGGCGGATCCAGGAGACCGCGGCGCTCTCGACGGGATCGGGCTTCCTCTCGGCGGCTTCGGAGGCCCTGGCGCAGAAGGAGACCACGACGCAGCTTAACCCCTTGGGCGGCGTCACCCAGGTCGTCACCGGCGACGTGCTCAAGTTCGGCGCCTTTCGCGGAGCGGGACGCGCCGCGGACGAATTCAACCGCATCGTCGTCGATCGCCTGAACGAAGTCGTGCCGGCCATCTACGTCGCCAACGGGAAGAAGGTGACCGTGTGCCTCCTCGATGGCGTGACTCTCGAGGGTCTCTTGGTGAGCGAGGTGAAGAATGCCAATTCCACGAGTCCGTACTCGGGTCTGGATCTCGACCGTTAGGGTCCTTGCCCCCGCGGCGGCGATCGCGCTCCTGGCGGGATGCACATGGCTCCAGTCGCCGGTGCCTCCGGGCCGGAGCGTGCGAGAGGTCTATGACGACACGGCCGGAAAGGGCGCTTCGGACAAGCTCTCGATCGAGCGCGAGCGTTCACCCGGGACGCCGTACCGTGTGCGACCGGTCATCTACCCTCCGAAGGTGCTGGCCGTCTTCGTGCCGGAGCACCTCGACCTCGAGCGCGACTACAAGATCGGCTCGCACTGGATCTATGTGAAGCTGCGCGACAGCTCGTGGGTGGAGGAGCCGATCGACCGGGAGCCGCTCGCCCAGGGCGACGCGGGCGCGGCGGACCTCGAGGCCCTCAAGCCCCTGGCCACCCGAGACCGTCTCACCAAGATGCTGGTGCCCTACCGCGCCGTCTCCGACGGCTCTCCCGACCTGGATCCATCCTCAGAGAAGAAGAAGGACCGCGGCGCCGGGGAGAGCGAGTTCGACGTCACGACCGACGGAGAGCGCCCATGAGCCGCGAGGAATTCCCGAGCGAGGACGACCTCTGCTACGTGCCCTTCCTTCCTCATCACTCGGTGGATCCGGAGGGTCCCGTCGTCCTCCTCACCGACAACGCCGAGGGGCTGGCGGACTCGATGGGCATGATCTGGCGCTTCGAGCCCATCGAGACCGAGGCCAAGACGGACGGCGAGCTCGGCTCGATCGCCTCCCGCCTGGACAACTTCATCCGCAACCTCCCGGACGGCGCCGTATGCCAGTTCATCCTGCACTCGACCCGTCACCTTCGGCCCAAGCTGGAGCTGTGGGAGGCCTCGACCAAGACCGCTGATCCGGTGCTCGCCGAACTCGCGAGCTCGCGACGGTCCATGATCGAGAACCTCAGCATTCCGGGACCGACCTGCGCCTTCGAGTCGCGCCGCTTCGAGATCTACTTCACGCTCACGGTCCCCGGGACCTGGCCCGAGACGCGCGTCGGCCCGCTTCAGGCGATCGCCGCGGCGGCGGGTACCTCTAGATCCGCTGAGACCCGAGTCGCCCAGGCCTACACCGCCGACCGGAAGAAGCTCCTCAACCTCGCCCGGAGTCTCGAGAGTCTCCTCGCGCAGGCGGAGGTCCGGTTCGAGCGGCTCGGCGAGGAGGACTGCGTCCGGGCTCTCTTCGCGGTCCTCAACCCGACCCGCGCCCGGAGCATGACGCCGCCTTCGCCCGCCGCCGACGAGCTTCTGCGGGAGCGCGTGGCGCAGTCCAGCCTGACGGTGGATCTCGATCGCGGGCTCCTGACGCTCGACAACGGCTGCGTCAGGATCGTGAGCGTCACTCATCTGCCCACCGTCACGCGCGCCGGGATGCTCATGCGGACCGCCCGGGCCGCAACGTTCCTCGACGCCGCATCCGATCTCGACTTCGTCCTCAACGTCGCCGTCGAAGACCAGGAGCGGATCCGGATGCGGTTCGGAGGGGCCCGGTGTCTGGCGACCGACCAGTCCAGGGACGCCCACCAGAGCCCCGCCATGCGGGGCTTCGTCGGGGAGCTCTCGGACATCGAGCAGGAGATTGGCGGCGGCGCCCGCGTGGTGTCCGTCCGGATCTCCGCGGCGATACGCGGGCGTTCTCCCGACGAGGTGGACGACCGCGCGCGCGCCGTCCATGCCGCCCTCCAGACGGAGGGCTTCCGAGCCGTGATCGAGGACAGCCTCGCGGGGACGCTCTTCCTCCAGACGCTCCCCTTCGGCTATCGGCCCGACAACGACGCGCGGCTTCGGAGGAGCCGGAAGCTCTTGACGCCGAACCTCGCGCACCTCCTCCCTCTCTATGGGAGCTTCCAGGGGACGCCGACGCCAAGCCAGCTCCTCCTCAATCGCCGCGGAGAGCCGGTCTTCCTCGGTTTCTTCAACGAGAAGGCGGCGCCGCACGCGATCATGACCGGGTACACCGGCGGTGGGAAGAGCGTCTTGGCCAACGATCAGATCCTCCAGGCACTTCGGACCGGCGGGCGCGTCTTCGTCATCGACCGGGGCGGGAGCTACAAGAAACTGGCGGAGATCCTGGGAGGGACCTACGTCACCTACGACGCGGCGGACCCGCGCCGGCTCAACCCGTGCGGGCGCTCGCCGGAGGACGGCGCCTGCCCTCAAGAGACGAACACATTCCTCCGGGACCTCCTCACCGAGATGGTCACCCACGGGAAGGACGACCTCTCCGTCCGCGACCAAAACCTTCTCTCGATCGCGGCGCGGAAGGCCTTCGCCGCGAAGCCGGGGAAGGAAGTCTTTCTCGCGGACATCCATGCGGCCCTGCTCGATCTCGCCAAGGAGCACCCCTCGGCGCGCGACCTCGGCCTGTGCCTCTCCGACTACGTCCATGACGGGCCGTACGCCCGCTTCTTCGACGGGCCGGATCAGATCGACTTCCGCAACCGCTTCGTGGCCCTCGATCTCGCCGACAAGGCGCTCGAGACGGCCGTCACGAGCGCGCTCGTCATGGCCATCATGCACCGGATCGGAGACGCGGCGAAGGAGTGGCTCTCCGAGGACAAGTATTTGCTCATCGACGAGGCGTGGACGCTCCTCAAGAGCCCGGCCGCGTCTCGATTCGTCGAGAACGCGGCCCGCACCGCGCGGAAACAGCGGCTCTCGCTCGTCGTCATCTCGCAGCAGATCGGGGACCTCGACGGCGCGACCGGCGCCGCGATCATCGCGCAGTCCACGTATCAGCTTTGCCTCTACCAGAAGCCGGAGGCGATCCCGCAGGCCGCCCGGCTCCTCCAGCTCAACGCGCGCGAGGTCGAGCTCTACGAGAGCCTCTGCCCCCCCGGCGGGACCGAGTACCGCGAGATCCTCGTCAAGACGCCGTGGTCGAGCGGCGTCGCGCGCCTCGTGCTCGATCCGCTCTCGTACTGGCTGACGACGAGCGACATCCAGGACCGGACCCTTCTCGATCGGTTCCACGAAAAGGCCCGGGCCCAGGGCCTCTCGGGCCGCGAGGCGCTCCGCTTCGCGCTCATCCAGGTCGCGCTTCGCTACCCGCGCGGCGCGCCCGCGTCCGGGCCGGGGGCAAGCCCCCCGGAGGTTCAGGATCGGCAAGCTGCCTAGAGGAAGGACATGGAAGAGCTCCGCGGATTTACGCACATCGACACGCTCTACGAGCTCAAGGGGCTCCAGCTGGCGCAAAACTTCTACGACTTGCTCTTTCCCGTCGTCGCGGCGGTCATCCTCGCGCTCGGTGTCGTGCGCGCGCTGCACGTGGCGTCGCAGGAACATCGCTTCCGCGACCTCGTGTTCTACATCGTCTACGCCATCTTCATGCTCTGGCTCATCGCCCCGATCGAGGTCGGGGTCGCCGTCCCGGCGGGCTACGCCCTCCAGGACGTCAAGGACGTCGGGGTCACGTTCGACCGCTTGAACCCGGACCAGGGCGATTCCCAACGCGGCGCGCGCGTCGCCGTCAAGGCGCCCCGCGTCATGGTATGGACCCACATCGCGATTGACAGCGTGCAGGCGCTCATGGTCGACAAGGTCAACGAGACCTTCCGCAAGCAGCCGTACGCCTCCTCCCGGATCGCGCTCTCCCTTCGCACCGCCCGGATCCACGACGGAGACCTGCGGGACCGGTACTACGCCTTCCTCGTCTCCTGTTACCTGCCCATCCTCGCCAACCGGCGCGCCAACGAGCTTCCCGCTCCGGACCGCTATTACAACCCGTTCGCCCTGGCGCCGGACGGCTCCGTCAGCTACGCGGAGTATCGTCCCTACGCCGCATTCGACAAGAACGGAAATCCGGTCGTGGGGCTGCCCGACCAGACGAAGGACCGGACGACCTGGCTGGAGGACGGCCAGAAGATCGTGAAAGACATCAAGAAGGAGGCGAAGAAGGCCATCAACTTCTTGGGGAATGCGGCCAGGAAGTTCCTCGGTAAATCGCAGCCCGTCGAGGCCCAAGTGAAGCCTCGTCCCCTCTCCTGCGAGACCGTCGCGGCGCGACTCCATGTCGACATCTTCCAACACCTCCGTCTGGATCCCAACCACCTTCAGCTCAAGGCGGAGATGGGAGCGCTTCTCGAAGAACTCGGGAAGAAAAACGAGGCAACGGCGCCGAACTGGAACGGGCGCCTGGACGAGATCGTTCTGGAGTACGTCCTCTACAACGAGACCCTGGGCACCCTCTCCATGCGGGAGATCCAAAACCTTCAGGCCGCGATCCCGGAGTACGGCGTCTTCAAGACCAGCCAACAGACCGAGACCTCCGGGAAATACCCGAATCCGTTCTCCGGCAAGGGCGAGGACTTGCTCACATACGTCAACCCGGTGGACTGGTTCAGTCGAGCCAAAGACCTCGTCTCTTTCGTCGTGAAGGCGAAGCAGAGCGTGGACCAGTGGATCCAGCATCGCGCGGAGGCCCCGGCGATGTACTACAAGGTCACGTGCTACGCGCCCTACATGTACGGCATCGCCGTCATGATTCTCATCAGCCTCTTCCCGTTCGCAGCCTTCTTCAGCCTCCTGCCCGGGAAGTGGCAGGCCCTTCTGGTATGGGCCAAGTATCTCCTCTGGGTCAAGCTGTGGATGGTCCTGTGGGCGGTCCTCGCGAAATTCAACGAGTGGCGGGACTGGGAGGACCTCCAGAAGGCGGAAGCGCAGATGGGGGATGTGACTCAGATCTGGCCGGGGATCGTCGCGATGTACCTTGTCGTCCCGGCCCTCTCGCTCATCGCCGTCCAGATCCTTTCCGCCGGAGCCAAGGGTATCAGCGGCATGGCCATGAACCTAACCCCAAGCGGCGGCTCGGCGCCCATTGACGTGTGGTCCAAGGTGCCTTCGCCCTCTGGAGGCGGAGGCGGCGGTGGTGGAGGCGGGGCGGCAGAGGCGCCCCCGCCGGTAGCCTAGAAGAACATCGGGATTGACCCGATGTGGGGAGAAACTAGAATGCGCATACGGGACGGGAGTGGGGCTGGGGTCACGATCGAAAAACCGAGAGAAGAATCTGCTTCTACGTCGTCAAACCGCGCCCATGCGGAGTTCCAAGCACTCTACGAAGAGCACTTCGGTTCGCTCGTCGAGCGTCTTGTGTCCGAGGCCGGGAGCGAAGAGGCCGCCGAGAACGCCGTGCAGCAGACGTTCACCGAGCTCCTCGATCGCTCGCTTCGGGAGGGTCGTCTGCCGGCGATGGACAACCCGTTCAAGTACCTCCTCGATTCCAGCCGGAACCAGGTCCTCAGAGCAAAGAGGAAGTCACACCGCGCGCGATCGCTCGACAATGCCGGAAGCGATGGTCCCCGCGACCGTGAGGCGGAGGATGCGGTCCAGCCGGCATCGAAGATCCCCGATCCAGACCAGCACAGCGCGCCATCGCTCCTCGCGCACGAGGAGGATCTCAAGCAAGTCCTCGAGGCCCGCCAGGCCCTGACCGAACGGGACCGCCAGATCCTCGACCTGTACATCAACGGCATCGACCCCCACGAGATCGCCTCGCGAATGGGCATGGAGGTCCGCACCGTGCAGAAGGTCGTGGAGACCGCGCGGAAGAAGATCCGCCAGGAGCTTTCCCCCCTCCACTCCAGTCTGCCGGGCGCGGCGCCGCAGTGGACGCCGCGGACGCGCGAGTCGGCGGCAAAGGCCATCGAGCTGACGCCGAAGCCCTACCGCGATGTCCTCCACGCCAAGTACATCCTCGGGGAATCTCCGGAAGAGACCGCCCGGACTCTGCGCATCAGCCTTGCCGCCTATTCCGAATACCTCGATCGCGGCCACGAGATCCTCGCCAAGAACTTCGGGTTCCGTACTCCCGAGGACCTCGCGGCGGCGCTTAAGAACTCCAGGGGATAGCACGCATGTGTGAGTGCAGGAAGACTCCGGAAGAACTGGCCGAGTTGATCGTCGCCGCGCTCCGCGAGGCCGCCCGGCCCCGAACCGGTGAGGATCTTCTTGGGGAGATGGCAGAGCACGGAGCCTGTCCTTACCACATCGACCAGGCTCTGCGCGCGCTCAACAATTCTCGGAAGATCGTCCAAGAGGGAACCGATGGCGCACTGCCGAGGACGCTCTCGCCCAAGGATCTCCGGAGAATCCCGATTGCCCTCGCGCCGCCGAAGGTCCGCACGATCAACGGAGCGTATGACGCCTTTCTCGACGAAGACAATCGACTCGGCGTCGGCAGCATGGGCGTCGTAGTCCGGGGGATCCAGAAGAGCCTGGGGCGCGACGTCGCCATCAAGCTCCTCCGGACGAGCGAACTCCCCCAGACGGCCCTCGCCGACCTTCGCAGGCGGTTCCTCATCGAACCCAAGGCGATGTCTCAGATCCACCATCCGAACGTGGTGCAGGTCATCGACTGCGGCGAGGATGGCGATCTCCTCTACTACGTGATGGAGCTTCTCCCCGAAACGCTCGCTGCGAAGCTGAAACGAGAAGGCCCCTTCCCCGCGAGCGCTGTCCACGAAGTCATGTTCCACATCGCGGGCGGCCTCGCCGCGGCGCTCGAGAAGAAGATCCGGCACCGGGACGTGAAGCCCGCCAACATGTTCCCGAGTGCCTCCGGCCACAAGATCGGAGACTTCGGGCTCCTCAAATACAGCTCCGACCCGGAGCCGGGGAGGGATCTGACGACGCTCACGCGGGAGCACACGCTCGTCGGCACGCTCCCCTACATCGCGCCCGAGGTCGCCGAGTTCAAGCCCGGCGACCACCGCTCCGACATTTACTCGCTCGGCATCTCGATGTACGAACTCGCCACGGGTCGATATCCCTTCAACACCGCGGGTGGCCTCGCATTGACCAAGGACGCCCCTCCCCCGGAATGGCTCTGGCAGCATATCCGGACCGCCCCGATCCCCCTCACGCAGTTGAGGTCGGACTTCCCTCCCGAGCTCGCCCAGATCATCAACCGGACAGTCGAGAAGAGGCCGGAGAACCGCTATCAGAACTACAAGGAGCTCATCGCGGATCTGAAGGCGGTCGCGAGCAAGATCCCGCGCACCACGACCTCCGTCGGGCCGCGGCCCACGCGCGCAGCGACGCGCGCTTCGACCTCCCTCAAGAGCGCGGCGAGTTCGCTCTTCTCGTCGATCCTCTCCGCCTTGGACGCCGACGAGCTGACCATCGGCACGGAATACGAGGCTCTCTACGGTCCGGGTTGCCTCTCCACCCACGCACCCTTCATCAAGACGCTCTACGCCCTCGCGAAGGAGAAGAACGTCTTCGACGTCTGCGTCCGCATCCACGCGCGCGCCAACGGGCTCGAGAGCGTCCCGGATTTCGAGACCCGCTACCTGGCGTCGCTCAACGCCCTCGAGAACGGGCAGGAGACCGGCGATGACGCGGTCCCGCTGGACTTCCGGACCTATATCTGGACGGCTCTCCAGCTCGCCTCGGACGACAAGGCGAAGGGTCTCGTGCCCGACACGACCCTGGCCGAGGCCCTCATCCGGTTCCTGAAGGACGTCGTCGAAGACCCGGCCTTGATACCATTCCAAGTGGAAGCTCCGCCTGCGGTCGTGCCCCCATCGTTGCCAAGCGTCGCTGCTACGGGTCCATCGCAAGCAACGCAGGAGTCCGAACTCCCCACCGCCACCCGGGCTGCAGAAGCCGCTCCACCGGAGCCGCCGCATACCGCCGTGCTCCAGCCTGCCGGTCCGGCGGACTTCGTTCTCCCCGCGCCAGAGAACCTCATCGGGCGCCGAGTGAACCAGTTCGAGGTCCTCGCGCTCCTCGGCAAAGGAGGCATGGGGACCGTTTTCCGCGCGCGGGACACCCGACTCGACCGAGACATCGCGCTCAAGGTCCTGCATCCGGAGTGGGCCAAGGACGCCGAATTCGTCCAGCGGTTCCTTCGCGAGGGCCGGAACGCCGCCCAGCTCGACCATCCGAACGCCGTGACGGTCCACGAGGCCGGCTCCCAGGGGAACATCCACTACATCGCGATGCAGCTCGTCAAAGGGCGCACGCTCCACGAGCTCCTCGTCGAGCGGCGACAGTTTCAGATCGACGAGGCGCTGCGCATCGTCCGGCAGGCCGCGGAGGCGCTCCGGGCCGCGCACCAGCTCGATCTCATCCACCGGGACATCAAGCCCAACAATATCATGATCGCCGAGGGGGGCGAGCCCCCTGGCCGCGTGAAGCTCATGGACTTCGGCCTCATGAGATCCATGAAGCTGAAGGATGGGATCACCCAGGCGGGAGACTTCTTCGGCACCCCCGAGTACGCCTCGCCCGAACAGGCGCGGGAAGAGCAGCTCGACGGCCGCACGGACATCTATTCGCTCGGGGTGGTCCTCTATGAAATGCTGGCGGGCTTTGACAACCGCCCGTTCGGAGGCGCTACGCAGCTTGCGCTCCTCCGGAAGATCGGAGATCCCCAGGAAACGCCCGTCGCCCTACGCGAGCGCTCCCCGGAGATCCCCGCCGCGGTCGCATCGCTCGTCGCCAAGATGACCGCGAAGCGCCCAGAGGAGCGATTCGCATCCGCCGGCGAGGTGGTCGACGCGATCGACAAAACTCTCGGCGGTCTCTCGACCGGCGCGCCGGCGCCGCCGACGCGGAATCGGCGACGCCGGACGGCCCTTCTTGCGGGCGCCGCCGCCGCCATGCTCCTGGCCATCGTTGGCGCGGTCCTTCACTTCCGGAAGAATTCGCCGAGGAAAGACCCCGCCGTGGACCGCGACTCCCTTGCGTCGAACGAGGTCGAGCGCCACGACGGCGCCAAGAAGGAGAACCCGGACAAGAAGACCAACGACGGCTCGACAACCACAATCAATCCGGACCGCACGTCGGGCGACAAGGGAATCAAAGAGGACGTCCGCGAAATACCCCATGGAAAGTTCCCTCCCACCGTTCCCACCATTGACCTCGAATCCTCGTATGCCTGGGTGAAGCAGTTCAGCACAGAGGTCCTTCGCCGCGCCAAGTCCCCTGGCGACGATGAGACGATCCAAGGCTACATCTCGTCCTACGCGGCGACTTCCGACGAGATCGCGCTCATCCGATCGGCGCTCGCCGCCATCGAGCGACGGGACCTCGAGATCCAGGGCAGGAACTACTCCTCTGCGATGGCGGAGCTCGCGCGGGTCTCGAAGGATCCCAAAAACACCGTTTACACCTGCTGGATCGTCGAATCCAACGTCGATCGACTCAAGCGTCTCGAAGAGCTTGAGAAGTCCAGGAAGGGCGTCGCGGAGACGACGTTCTACGCCGGCGCCGAGCTCGTCGACCAGATCTACTGGCGGGCGACCCACTCGGACCCCGCGCTGGCCGTCGCGCTCCTCGATCGCGCCGTGGATCCATCAGGCTCAGACTATCAGCCCGGGGCGCTCCCCCATGTGCCCGGGCTCGTTCACGCGATCACGCTCCGGGCCATCGCTTCCATCGACCCCAAGGACACGGCCCCTCTCAGGGCCGTCCTCGGAAGCCTCAATGCTCTCAAGAAGGTCCTGCCGGAGAGACTCCAGTACGCGCTCCTGCCCTGCGGGGATCTCGGGTACGAGATCGAGGCGGCCGAAGCGCTGGGCCGGAACGACCTCAAGAGCCTTTTCCTCAAGTTCGAGCGTTCGAGGTTCGTTCGCCGAGCCGCCGAACAGCTACTTCGTGCCTTCCGCGCCTCCCTGATCGAGGACGAGCTCGTCGGCGAAGTGGAGGACGTTGCCTGGCAGCGCGACCTTGCGGACGCGCCAAGGGGCAAGATCACTCTCGAACGGAATCCCGAACGGTACTGTCTTTCCACCGCCGGCCCGCGCGATCGCGCCTGGCTCATGAAGCAGTTCAAGGGTGCGAAGCAGGGTTACCAGGTCCGGTGGCGGTTCGCTCCCGACGCCGCGGACGAGACCACCTTCGTCATCAGTCTTTACTCCCGGTCGAATCCGGAGGTTCGCCGGTGGATCGAGATCACCTCGAGCACGGCAACGCTTTGTCGCTCCGACGAGGGGACCGTCAAGACCGTCTCGACCGCACGATTCCCGAAGCCGGTCACGAAAGGCAGCCTGACGGTCCTGCCCGCCGGCGGCGTCACGCTTCTCTTCGTGAGCGACCAACTCCAGTTCGCCCTCGACGCCGCAGACTACCCTCTCGACGAGGGCATGAGACTCGGCGCCGCGGGCTCCGTCTTCATCGAGAGTATCCGAGTTGTCAATCGAGATTAGATTCTTGTTTCGGAGGATTCCATGAGGCAGCTCACGTACGCAGTGCTCGCAGGGTTCCTGGTGACGATCGTCACCTGCACGAACCCCGCGGCGAACGGGAAGTCCAAGGGAGACGGAGACACCCGTACCAACATCACGCAGGACACCAAGACCCAGCCCGGGCGCCCGGGCTGGGTGCGCCTGACCAACGGCCAGGCGGTCCGGGGGAAGATCATCTCCGTCGACGACAAATGGTACACGCTCGAGGACGAGAGCGGCCTCCAGCAGATCAGCGCGAAACATGTCGTCGGCTACGGCTACGACAAGGACACCTCCGGCCTCACCGTGTCCACGAACAACGACGATGCCTCCCGCAAACCGCTCCCGCCCTCAAGCTGGTACCCCCGACTCTCCGGCCGGGACCGCATGGACCAGATCGAGGTGACTTTCTTCGACCCCCATCCTTGGGCCGGCGACGGCTCGTGCGTCGGCCAGCTCGGGAAGGTCTTCGAGGAGAGCCCCGAGCTTGTCCTGTTCGGAGAGCCCGGCGGGCGCCTCGTGCTCCATGACCCAAAACTCTGGGGCTACCACTCGCATCTCTTCCCCGGAGACACGCTGCAGCGGCCGGTCGAGAAGCCCGGCCTCACGATCGACATCCCCAAGAGCGGGCTCCCGCAGTCGGTGGCCTTCGTCAGCCCCGCCCAGGAGAACCAGAACCCCGACAACCCCAAGCGGACCAGCTATGCGATCCCGGACGCCGTCTACGCCAAGATCCTGGATCTCTCCGCCGCTGACGCGACGCTTGCCTCCCAATACTTCTCCGGCGGGAAACCCAAGGAAACCACAAGCGGCTCCGTGTTCGCCTTCAGCCTTCCCAGGAACGACCGCCAGTGCTGGGTCTACCTCTTCGACGGGGCCAAGAAGCACGGGAAAATCCTGGCCGAGGCCTACGCCGCGTACGGCGATGCGGTCCTCGCGCCGGACATCATGATCGACATGGTCGCCGGCGACGGCACGGTCGTCGGCCGCGTGATGCTCCTCCCGATCCCCGACTTCCTCAGCGCGGACGGCCCCGCTCCTCTCCCTATCTCGATCCTCGTCGGCAAGGATGCGGCCGTCGTCACGACCGTTCCGGTGCCGCCGCGCCAGTCCGTCGTCCTGCCCCCGAAGGCCCCGTCCACCCGCGCCGACGTCAACATCTACTTCTACGAGGTCTCGAAAACGATCACGGAGAAGATCATCACGGCGTACGGCACCGGCCGTCCCAACAAGGACGTCACGGTCAAGACCCGCGCGCTCACGCAGCGGGAGAGCGACGAGCACATCCGCATCGACGTGTCCTCGCTTCCGGCGGACCGCTACCCGGCCGTAGCGTGGCTCTTCCTGCGGCGAAGCTATGTGTGGCGTGACGGGGGCTTCCTGCCCAATATCCAGCCGATGCCCGCGCCGCCCCTTCGTGAGAAGAAGCCGGCCCACGTCATCTCGAACAAAGGCCGCATCCCCCACGTCCTCCCCATCCTCTTCGTCGGACCCGATCCTGGGAAGGGCGATGACCGTTCGCTTCTCGACAGCCCTGTCGTGGGCGGCATGTCCAACGCGCTTCTCGGCGACGCGCTCCAGCGCGAAGCGGGTCTGGCCCTCCAGACGCTCAACACGCTCGGCAACATCGGCGACAAGGCCAGCGACCGCGGCGACAAGGGCGACTCCGTCACGAGCGTCACCAACGTCTACATCACGATCCCGCCGCACACTGGCATCACGGACGGCGGTAGCATCGTGCAGCCTCAGACCTACGATCTCGCGCCCGGCACGTCGCCGTGGATCCGTCCTGGCGGCGCACCCATGCGCGGGTGGAGTTACACCGATGGCTACTCCGGCAAGACGTACTACGACCCGTCGCAGTTCTACGATCAGACGACGGGCAACCTGAAGCCCGGCTATACCCACGGCCCGGGCACCAACCAGGTCACGTACAATCCGACCACCGGCTCCACGACCGGCACGACCACACAGGGGGGAACCGGAGTCGACTTCGGCGGTGTCTCGGTAGACCCCCTCACCGGCAACGTGGTGGGCGTGAACATCTCGCCGCGCCGCAGGAGTGGCCCATGAACCTCTGGACTCTCACGATCATCCTCCTCGCCAGCGCCGCGCTCCCCAGCGCGGTCCTGGCGCAGGACGGCCAAAAGCCGGACGACCCGCGCGCCAAGAAGCCCATCCGGCAACAGGTCAACCTCCACATGGATGAGTGGTTCGACGAGGAGCGGACAGACGGCGTAACGAATGCCGCACACCCCTACACCCTCGTCGCACCGAACTTCACCTACGATGGTGCGTGTCACTGGCGACGCCGCGACAAGGATCGTGTCCCTCCTTTCCCCGATCCCGACGACGATGACGACCAGGACGAGGACCAGGAGGACCGTAGCCGGCCTCCGGATCTCACGCCCACTCCGCGCAGTTCCGGCATCACGTTTCGCGATGTTGGAGGGGGGATCAAGTACCAGTTCGCCTCCACCTTCGGAGTGCCCACGATCGACGCTGTCTCCCCCACCGATTCGCTCGCACTCGACTTTGACGAAGTCGACGCCGATGGCGCTCCTGGTGCCTTCTTCTCGACCACACTCCGATTCGGGGACGTACTCGGACTCCGGGACGTCGAAGTCGCCGTTTTCGCCAACTACCTCGGAGGCAAGTTCACTTCGACAAAGAGCGTCACCCTTCTGGTGGACGACGGTCGCGGGATCGGCGTCTTGGTCCCCGTCACCGACGCCTACGATCTGCAAGGGGATTTTTGGCTGATGGAGGTCGGCATCGCCCCCGTCCTGAAACGGTTCGCCACAGATGACGGGAGTTTCAGCGCCGACATCTCGTTGGCCGCCGGCTTCTACTTCGGCAAGTTGACCAATCTGGAGGTCAACCGAACAGGTTCGCGGGTGGAGTCGTTTTCCCTCTCGGATGAAAGCCTGAAAGGCTTCTTCGTAGGACCCGCCATCCACGCGAGCTACCGAATCGGCGGAAACTTCCGCATCGGCGCGTTCGCAGAGTTCTGGCGTTTGATGGGAGACCTCGACGCCTGGACCGGCATCGGTGGCGTGGAGGTCAGATTCGACTTCTGAACACGATAGGTAAGCGCTCCGTCAGCTAGACCCCTACGGTTTCTTTCCACTCCCTGTCGGAGTCATCACCGGCACCGTCGCGCGCTTCAAGAAGAGGAGCGCGAACGCGGTGTCGATCACCGGAGTTCCGTGCGGCCCTTCCCAACTCCCGTCCGGCTTCTGCCAGGAGAGTAGTATCGCAGCCCCCTCCAAGTACCAGTCGTGCCCCCCGATCTTCTCGATCCCGAGGACAATGCACGCCCGCTCCAAGCTGTAGAGGTAGAAGTAGGGCATTGCCGCGAGGTTGTTGCATCCTTCCGGCGGGGTAGCTCGGACGCTGAAATTCTGCTGGAGCCAAGCGAGGCCCCCAGCCTCCAGTTTCTCGATTCGGCTCACGCGTTCTTCGGTCCACTCGCCCGCGCGCGCGAGCTCGCTTCGGCAGATCGCAATTATCGTGAGCGCCGCCGTGGTCATCGTTCCAGTTATCTGCTTGTGGAGCTCAATGCTGCTCTGTCCAGGGCGGTACGACCACCCGTAAGCATCCGACTTGCGCTCCAGCTTGCTGCCGTCATAGCGCTGCGCTTCCAATGCGATGCCGGTGTCCTTCAGGACAGCGCCTGACTCGACGTACGCCAACGCCCTCTTCCACACGCCCGCCGGAACGGCTACTCCCATGCGCGAAGCCGACTTCAATCCCAGGATCGCGTACTGCGTGTTCGAGAGGACGATGGTATCACCCTTGTTCTCCGTGTACCCGAAGCCCCCGTTCTCCCCCTGACGCTCGATCAGAAGGCGAGCGTCGGCCTCTGCAAGAGCCTTGTCTGGTTTCGTGAGCTTCTTCGCGATCTCCTCACGCGCCTTTTCTTCTGAAAAGGACTTGATGTCTTCCAATGTCTCCAGCGGGAGGTACTTTCCCTCCATCGCCATGAGTTCAAGGGCGATGTCGTAGGATTGCAGAGACTTCTTTCCGGCGAGGTATCCGTACCCACTCGTGACCGCCCCATCGTCGAGTTTCACCCCCGCGTGCACGAGAGCGAGAATCGACAGAGCTGTCGACCCCACGGATTGACTCGTGCCGACCGGGTAGCCGCGTTGATCTCCGAACTTTCCCTCTCCTTGCTGCTTCGACTTCAACCACTTCACGCATCTCTCCAACGCCCGATCAATCCGTTCCTTCAGGGTGCCAGAGGTGAGCTCGAGCAACGGCTCCTTCAAGAGCAATTCGTACGCCTCATCCGTCTGCGTCGCTGAGGCGTCGTTCAGGCCCGTGTAGACCTCGAGCCGCCCTCTCCACTGGTAGCGCCCGCCGACGATCGCGCCATCGGAAGTGCGGAAGACCGTTGTTGTTGTCAGGCCGGCCGCCGGCTTCTTGTCGGGCACCAGTGCCCTGTTGTTTCCCCATCTGCACTTGAAAAACTCGAACTGGCCCTCTACGACCGCCACTTCCACCGCCTCAGTCTTCTCCCCCTTCGGCACGCTCATCAGCAGCTCGTCCAGCTTTGCCTTTTTCACCTGCTTCAGCACGTACGAGCCCCGGACTTCCAGCGGCGGGATCAGACTTGCAGGATCAGCGAACGCCCGCTCTTGGACGTCCCACTTGCCGCCCACCCGCACCTTGTCCTTGGGAAGTCGGAAGAGAAAGCGATACGCGAGATCCTTCCCTTGGGTGGCGGCCATTCGTCCGCCCGAGAGTTCGCAGCCCAACAGCCAGAATTCCCCGCACTTCGCCTTCTTCGGAAGCTCGAAGACCTCGTACACCGCCACCTGGCCGTGCGGAAGTTTCCACGCGAGTTCGTACTCCTTCTTCGCGTCCTGCGACTGGACCCCACTCGCGCCAAGCGCGATCAGTGCGCCCAGGCCAATCGTCAGGGAACTTCGCGTCATCATCTCTACCTATATATTACGTCGCGGTCCTTGCCATTGGACGACGCGACATCGTAAGAGCCTCCACTTCCTGACATCATCGGCAAATGCAGGCTCCCGCTGCGCCTCTGTTCCTCCCGCATCAACCGCGATCGCCACCGCCGCGCAGGTACTTCTCCACGGCCTTGAGCTTTCGCTCGTCGTCCTCGAGTTCGTCGAGCATGAACTTCAGAGCGCCGCGCGCGCGCGCCCAAGGGTCCTCGCAAAGCCGGAACCCCTTTCGCCGCGAGGCGCGGCGCAACATGAGGTCCCGATGCATTCCCAGCTCCGCGAACATCTTGCGGAACGGCGCCCTTGCCTCCTCCTTCCACTTGGGAAGCGTGCCCGCGAGTGCGCGGAGAAACGCCGCCGCCTCCGCGAGCTTCGCGCCCGGGAAGACGTCGACCAAGTCCTTGAGCATCTCCATCCGCGCCTTCACCTTCGACTCCTTCCGACCAATGCCCCCGCGGGGCCGGGGCCGATTCTCGTCGCTTGGAACGCTCACCGCCCCCTTCCCTTCCGCGGCCAGAGAGTCTTTCCCGTGACTCCGTCCACGACTGCGCAAGGCAACCCCAGGGTTTCGCTCACGTGGAAGACCGCCGGGACTTGGCCCTCGAACGGCAAGCCGTACATCACCCCGAAGTTGCTGTACGTCTCATAGCCCACGAAACAGCTCGCGGGAATCGTGAGACCGACCCCCGCGAGGCGCGCCTCCAGCAATCGGCGACAGCGCGCCGGTAACACGTACAGCCACCCGTCTTCACGGGGCATCCGGACCACTCGGACCCGTTCTTCGCTCCCGTATTGCTTGTCGAGCATCTTCCCGACATCCGCACCTCTCAGCGAACGCGCCGCGATCTCGCGCAGGAGCGCCTGATACGGAAGGCCCTTCTCCTTCGCCTCTTCCTTCGCCTGCTCCACGATCCAGGGATCGAGCCGCAGGGACACCGGACGCCTGCGGCGCTCCTCGCTCACGTCGGTCGGAGAGCGCCAACGTCTTAGATCACCCACGAGGCCTCCGCGCGACCCTTTCCATGTCCATATATAGCGTATATACACTATCCATGTACAGATGTCAAGGGCAATCCCCCTCCCTCGCTCTTGCGCTTTCCCCGCGAAGCGGGACGGCGGAGGGCTTTTTCTTGGGCGGCCACGCCCTCCTCGATACGATAGGTTTCGACGACCCGCGAGGCTCTTTCGAGAGATCAGTACAACTTGAGGCGCCGGAGATTCTCCGTGCGCCGGCTCTACAGCCCAAGGAGCCGGACGAGGAATATGCCCTCGTCTGGTCTGCGGTCACTCCTTGGGCTGCCTTCGCGGGTCGTCCACGGAACTGCGGCCAGGCGGGGGTTTTTCTATGCGCTACGACCGACGGCGCGACCGGCGATCGCGTCCCGCTCCCCCGCTCGCGCGCCGCCAGGTCTATCTCGCCCGGTGCCGGAGGTGCCGCCGCCTCACGGCGCACGAGGACGTCGAGCGCACCGGCGAGGTCTGGATCGGATTTGCCCTACCGATCCTTTGGAGCGACCGCGGGCACCATTGCTACTCCTGCGGCCATGACTGGGGATTCATGTTCCAGCGCGACAAGACGTGGATTACGTTCGAGGTCAAGATTGTCCCGCGAGAACTCCCGACGTGGTGAAAGCGAGCCGGCGCCGCGGGCGAAGATAGAAGACGCCCCGGTCCAGATGCCCACCGGTCTTCCGCGCGGAGGCAGGACCGGGGGGCCCGAAGATCCCGCCGCCGCAGAACGGAGTTCCGCGTGCCCGACCACTCCCCCTCCGGGCGCTTCCGCGCCCTGCGCCGTTGGCAACGCCGGTGCCGCATCGACTTCCCCAGTTGCGAAGTCTGCATCCAGCTCGTCGATCCAGAACGGGTGCGCGCGGACACGTTTCGCGCCCAGATGATGGGATGGGTCAAGTACGGCTGGTGCCCGGGCTGTTTCCAGGAAGTGACTCCGCCTTGGAGTCGCGCCTACCGCGCGCGATGCCGAGCTCGCGCGAACGAGCGCGAGTCGGAACCCGAAAACGAGTTCACCAAGGGGTACGCGGCGCTTCTTGGCTTTCGGCTCGTCGAGGCGTAGGCGGCCGCGCCGTCCTCTCCGGCTCTACGGCGCGGGAGTGAAGGAATACGGCCCTTTCACGATCACGTGGGCCGAGAGGATGGGCGGCAGGAGCGCGAGATCCTCGTCCAGCACCGCTTCGCCCTCGTCGCGCAGCCCGTCGACGGCCTCGGCAATCTTGACGACGCTCCAGACGAGCACGGCGTTCCCGAGGACCGCGAGGGCGCTCGGCGCGTCCATGACGAGTCCGGCATGGTCCTTTCGGAAATCCCCACGGCCGGAGAAGAAGATCCGTCGCGCCAGTTTCCGCTGCTGGGCCCGGCGATCGGCGTGGAGATGGATCCGCCGACGAAGGGCGGGGTCGTTGATGTAGCGGAGGACGTACATGCTCTTCACCACGCGGCCGAGCTCGGCAAAGGCCGCGGAGACGCCCCGCGCGTCGGCGGCCTGAACAAGACGGGGCACTAGGATCCGCGCCGGGCTCACACGATCCCGGAGCGAGGCGACGACCCGCGCCATGAAATCCCACTCCTCCCGAACCCGCCCAAGATCCGCAGCCCCGTGGAAGAGCGGCTCGATGTCCGAATACGTCTCGCCCAAGTCAGCCTTGTAGAGCCTTTGGTTCGAGAGGTCGGAAAGGCGCGGCATGTACGCGTACCCGAGCAGGTCGCAAATGGCGAAGAGCTGATCTTCGTACTCGCGCGGTTCGGCGCCGACGCTCATGGCCGGCGTGGTGTCGTTTCCGAGGAGCCCGTCCAGAACCGCGAGGGCTTCATGGGCCGGGCCCGAGATGACGCGGACGCCGTACGCGGCCGATTCGTCCGCGACGCTCCGATACGTGTCGGCTGGGCGATCGTAGTGTGCGAAGTACCAGGGATAGAACGTCACCGGCGTGGGCTTCCCCGAAGTCTGGGTGCGGCTTCCCGACCAGGTGAGCCGAGCCTTCTCGCTCCAAAGGGAAGCCCTGCACCGTCCCCGAACGTACTCCACCAGCACGGCACCGGCGGCTTCAAGCGTATCCTGACGGATGAAGGCGCCGGAGAGCGCGGCGATCTCGTCCCTCGAGAGGCCCTGGGTCTGCGCGCACAGGACCTCGGCACCCAGGTTCGTCCCCTCCGCAACGAGCGCGGCCAGAAGCGCCCTCTTCGGAGGAGCCGGCGACGGAGGAACCTCGAGGCCGGGGTAGGGGCGAAAGACTTCCGCAAAGTCTGTCCAGGAATCAACCTGCGACAGCAAATCTTCGAGGCGGACGCGCGGAATCCGGCGCGCGATCGCGCGCCTGAGCCTCCGCGCGCGCTCGGGCAGGACCAACGCGTCGGGCTCTTTCAGAATGAGCTTCCCCTCCAAGAGGGTGCCAAAGGGATGCACCGAGTCATCGCGCTTGCGTCTGGCGTCCTTCAGCATAGTCTCTCCGAGGCGATGCGCGCATGTTCGCCGATCGCTTGGCCCATGCGAGTCTTTTCGATCACGACGACCGGCATCGGCCTGTACTTGGCGACACGCGCCCGGCGCGCCTCACTTTTTCAGCCGGGCGAGGAGTCCCTTCAGGACGGACGGCGCGACGAGCCGCGCGGTGAAACACCGCTCCTTTCCCACACCCATCACGAGTTCCCCGCCCTCCCGCCGGACCCGTGGGACGTCCCGGTCGGTCGCCTGAGTCTCTTCTCCTTCGACGATGAGGACGCCCGCGAGCTCCCACCACCCTTCCCGCGGCACCCATGCACCAGCGCCGGACGACTTCGCGGGCGCCACCCGGTCGATCCCGCGCGGCCCCGACAGCCGCGCGCGCCAGAGGCTTGCGCGCCCTGTGATCGCATAGTCGTAGACGTAGACCATGTCCCCTTCTTCAACTGAACGCGACGCGAACGGGATCGGGCACGTCCACGCCTCCCCGACCGGGACGTCCGTGTCGCGCAGGATCGCCAACTCCGACGCCTCGTCGACCATTACGACTTCAGCCGCATCGCGGAAAGTGACGAACCCTTCGGCGTCGCCGCCCCACTTCCACCGGACGATCTCGAACCTCTCTTCCTGCTCGACCAGTCGCGCCGACGTCGCCAGATATCCGAGCGAGAGTTCCGTCGCCGGGCCGAACGCCACGAGTCCGCCGCTCTCCGAGTGCGCCTCCACGATCGCGATTCGCGTCGTGAGGTCGATCTCGAGGTTCCTGAGCCGTTCCCATCCCTTCACCGTGGCCAGGAACTCCTCTCCCTCGCGTTCTGGGTCTGCCGCCCGGCCAGCGGTCGAGCATCCGCCCCACGCGATTGCAGTGAGGAGCAGGACTCCTGCCTTCGGGTGCTTCCAGATCATCCCTACTCCCACTTCTATCCGATCGGAGGCGGCGTCATGAAGACCTTCATCAGCCCTTTGAACTCCTTGCGGTCCAGAAACCACTTCTTGTACACCTCCTCCGGTCTCGACGTGAGCGCCTCCTTCAGGAACGCGATCGCCTTCCTCGCCTCCGGCACGTCGACCTTCGTCGCCTCGAAGTATCGGAGACCGGTCTTGACGCTCACGCCCATGTGCCCCGAGACGTAGACGAGCTTGAGGAACATGAGCCCGATCACCGTCACCAGGTCCCGCTCCTCGCGCCAAGTCTCCCCGAAGAGGTCCGCGGCCTCGTCGCCGGGCCGGTCGCGCCGCGCGCCGTGTCCGTTCCCCGATCGTGCCATCTACCGATTCCTTAAAGCGAGTTCTGCTCCTCGGACGCCCGCCGGTGTGCCACAAGCTGATTCTTCGCCGCGGCCTATGAGCACGGAGTTTATCAACTGCGCCCCGATGCCGCCAGCGATCGGAGCCTGCGGCCCGCACGGGCGCGGAGCGCGCCCGCTCTTCTCTTCTCCGCCCGCGCCGCGGCGCGGGCCTTTTCCGCATACCCGCCCTTTTCTTTCACCTCTTCTGCCACGTGCCCCGCGCGGAGGCGCGGGCGGGTCCCCTTTTCTCCTCTTCACCTCCGGCGTCCCCGCCGCCGATAGACTATGCGACGCGCGCGACCTCCATCCCCTATCGTTTGGCCATGGGTCGCGCGCGGAGGTGGTAACTAATGGTCACTGGAGAGAGAGACGCGATGGACTCCATTTCTCGAGGCGAGCCTCTGACGAATGCCGTCGTCGATGCCGAGGCGGTTCGGCTCTTCTCACGGGCCTACGGCGTCTCGATCCGCGAGATCGCGCGGCGCATGGGCCGCAGCAACACCTACCTCAGCTTGGCCATCAACCACGGGAAGCGGGTGAGCGCCGAGTTCGCCACGCAGCTCGTGGTTGTCCTCGAGGAGATCGCGCGAACCCGCCCGCTCGCGCCCTACGCCATCATCCGCTATCTCCCCGCCATCTCCGAACCCGCCGCGTCCACGGCGCTCGTGCCCGCCCCTCCATCGGATTCTGGCAGGGTGTCTGACACCGCGACCGCGACCCTGAGCGCCTGAACACTCGCGCGGCCAAACACCCAGGCACTCGGCCACATGAGCACTCAACCACCCGGACACCCAAACACTCGAGCGTCCGAGCGCCCGCGTGGCCGAGTGGCCAGCCTCACGAGCGGTCGGCTGCCCGGGCGGTCGAGCACCCGGCCATTCGCGCGCTCGACCACTCGGCCACCCGGCCAGCCGAGCGCACAAGCACCCAGGCACATGCGCGACTGACCACTCAAGTTCTCACCCCGCCCGGTCGATAGAGTCTCGCGGGGGAAACAGAATGAAGACGATCGCGATCGCCAACCAAAAGGGCGGGGCGGGGAAGACGACGCTCACCCACAACCTCGCGCGCACGCTGGCCTCGTCGGGCTACCGGGTCCTCATGATCGACGCGGATCCCCAAGCCAATCTCACCGAGTCCTTTGTCGACGACGCCGCGCCGATCATCAAGACGTTCGAGTTCAATCGGCGACGCGGTGCGCTTCTCGATCCCCACCAGGTGGGGGAGAGGCTCTGGCTCTTCGCCGGCGACGAGGAGCTCGCGATGATCGAGCACACCAACGACATCGACGTCTTCGACTTCATCCGCGACGGCCTCGAGCCGCTCAAGGAGCGATTCGACTTTGGCCTGATCGACTCACCACCGTCCCTTGGATTCTTGGCCGTGAGCACGTATGTCGCGGCGCGGCACCTCATCGTTCCGCTGAATCCCGACTCGTATTCGTTCAGCGCGACCGCTCGCCTTCTTCGGAAGGTCTCGTCGGTCCGTGCGAAGTGGAATCCGCACCTCGAGATTCTCGGCGCTGTTCTCAACAACGTAAAATCGGGGACCAATCTATTCGAGGAAGCGACGAAGGAGCTTAAGGCGACCTTCGGAGACGCGCTCTTCCCCGTCGCGATCCCCTCGAGCGTTCGGATGCCGGAGACCGCATCCCGGAATGTCTGCATCTTGGACTACGCGCCTGGCACGGCCGCGGCGCAAGCCTTCGAGTCGTTCGTCTCGGAGATCCTGACCCGGGTGGGCTGTCCTCGTACCCGTGAAACCGCCCCCGTGTCGGCGAAGTCGGTTGGAGAGAAGGTCGTCGCCTAGAAAGAAGGATGGAGGAGGAACATGCTCCAAGAGACCAAAGACTCCTCGCGCGTTGGCAGCGGCGCTGCTACCAAGTTACGAGACGCCGCGGCGGTCTTCCGGTCCACGATGATCGAGCTCCCGCCCGTGGTTCCGCCGGCGCAGGTCGCTCCGCCTCCTATAGCTGAAAAGCCCGCAATCGAGGAGGCGAGAAGGGAAGACCAGTCAGTCAAGGCGGAAGTCCCGAAGCGGACGGAGGTCTCGATGCCTCGCGCACTCCGCGAGAAACGCGAGATCGCGGCTCGCAACGACCCCGAAATGAAGCGCGCCACGTACTGGTACTACCGGGAGCAGCTCGTCGACCTCAAAAAGCTCCGGCAGCGCGTGCTCGAGATCACGGGCGACGAGATCGACGAATCAGCCCTGGCCCGAGAAGCGATGGATCTCCTTCTCAGGCGATACAACACCTTGCTCCACGGGACGACAACAGAGCAGGCATCGGCCAAGTAGGGAAGGGGGGAGTCCTGCCCCCTGATGCCAAGCCCGCTCAGGCCCCGCCGTGTCCTATTCTGTCTCGTCGATGAGCGATATTACCCACGGGTCGCGTTGCAGGGAGTTGACTGGTGATGCACGATGGTGTAGACTTCATCAGGACGATGAAGACTCAACAGCAGAAGGGGGAGTTCCAACGCCGCCTCACGGTTTCATTGGACCCTCAGACTGTCAAACTCGTTGAACGGATCGCGCGCAAGAGTGGAGTCTCAGCTTCATGGGTCATCCGGTATGCCGTCGCTCACTTCCTGAAAGAATACCGGAAGGGGGCTCACCCTGATATTCTGCCCGCGTCGGGTGGAATGCCAGGTGCTTCGTAAGAAGGGGAGGGCCACGGAGGGATGGGCAGCGCAGCACAGGGGACAAAAACGGCTTTGGCAGGAAGCAGTTCACGCCTCTCCCAGCGCAACTGCTTGTCCCCCACATATGATCTCGTAAACCGGCGATCCGTTGGGTTAGCCCGATGAACTCCGCCACCGCAAAACCCTTCCAGCCACCGAAGACTAAGTATCGACTGATTCTCTCGGATGCCTTCGAGTGGCTGGACTCTGCCGCAGAAGAGTCGATTCAGGCCGTCGTCACCGATCCGCCCTACGGCCTCGTGGAGTACACCCCCGAGGAGCAACGGAAGCTCCGGAATGGGCGGGGCGGGATTTGGAGGATTCCGCCGTCCTTCGACGGATGCCAACGGAGCCCGCTCCCTCGATTCACGGTCCTGACGAGTGAAGACCTGACCAGCCTCCGGTCATTCTTCGCCAAGCTCGCCGAGAAGCTCATGCGGGTTCTCGTGCCCGGGGCTCACGTCTTCATTGCGACAAACCCGCTCATTTCGCATCAGGTCTACTCGCCCATGATGGAGACTGGCTTCGAGAAGCGTGGGGAGATCATCCGGCTCGTGCAGACACTTCGGGGGGGCGACCGGCCGAAGAACGCCCATGAGGATTACCCTGACGTAACAGTGATGCCCCGCTCGTGTTGGGAACCGTGGGGGTTGTTCCGTAAACCGTGCGAGGGTCGGGTGCAGGACAACCTCCGCAAATACAACACGGGGGCGCTACGTCGGACCTCGGAGGAGGAGCCCTTCAAGGACATCGTCAAGGCTCCGCCCGCACGGGGTCGTGAGCGGGAGATCGCCCCACATCCTTCCCTGAAACCTCAAGCCCTCATGCGCCACCTAGTCCGAGCTTCCCTGCCGCTTGGCAGGGGGACGATCCTCGACCCGTTTATGGGGTCGGGATCCACCATCGCGGCGGCGGAGGCGCAGGGGCTCCGGGCCGTTGGATTGGAGTCCGATCCCCACTACTTCAAGATGGCGTGCAACGCCGTGCCAAAGCTGGCCGATCTCAGCTTGGATGAAGATTAGAGCATGGCGATCATCCGAAACGAGCCTCAATCTACGGCGTTCAACAAGGACTACGCGCCACCCTATGAACTGCGGCTCAAGGACTTCGCCATGGCGATGCAGGATGTTTACGACTTCTTCTTCGACGTGAACAAACTCCTCATGTCGAAGGGCCTACAGCGGCTCGACGACATGATCCGCCCGGCCATCCTGTCCGGCCTCCTGTCGGACATGCTGACGGCCAGCGTAGCGAAGCACTCCCGGACGCTCGTCCAGAACGGATACTTCAATGGCCATCCTGATCTTGTAGTCCAGGGAGTGTACCCCAAAGACGCGGTGAAGAGCGGTTCGGAAGGCGTCGAGATCAAGACGACCCGCAAGACGGGTGGGGCAGTAGATACTCACGGCGGCCGATCTCAATGGATGTGCGTGTTCGTCTACGATGTGGACAACGAGACGGAACCTGCGACGGACAGACGGGCGCTGGCCTTCACGGAGATCTATCTCGGGAAAGTCGACGTCGCGGACTTCCGGAAGAACGCTCGCGGGGAACTCGGAACCAGAACGGCCACGCTCCACAAGGAAGGGATAAGGAAGTTGCGCCAGAATTGGATCTACAAGTTTCAAGCCGCTGAAGCTGCCCCTGCGAAACCAAATTAGACACTTCCTCTTCCAGTAGGGGAGGGGGGGGGATTGACCCCAAGGGATTGGTAAATTACAAAATGTTCTTGCACAAGGGATTGTAGAGGGCTACTCTTAATCAGCGAGAGGGTGCCCAAAACGAAACAAGGCCACCCGGGTCAGGGGCAGCCTTGTTCGGGGAGTGCTGGATGGAAATCGCAGCACGCCCAGGCACCGCGTGAAAAGGACTCACGCGATGGCGGGAAAGATAATAGCGCGAACTGAAGACAAGTCAACGCGAAGATCGAGACCGCTGTCGCGCTCGTCCTCACGACGAGAGCATCAGCGGTCTCTTCGTTTCAGGAGCCACATCGTAGTGTGATGACGTCGGGGATGGGGGGACAGCGGCTCGGCCGTGCTTGAGGGAGACAAGTACGCGCCGCCGAGGGAGAGAGAAGGGGAGCAGGTGATGGACGGAGAGGGGATGCAGCACAGCGGCGGGCCCGCGCCGGGATCTGAGGCTCAAAACAAGTCACTTCAGCCGACGCCGATCTTCATCGCGGCGGAGAAAAATCTCGAGACTATCGGCTTTTTCAGCCCTGCGACCAAGGCGCTCCGCTGGATGCAGAAGAAACAGATCAGCTGGAACGCGCTACGCACCAACGACGACGGGCAGAAGGAAGAGGTTCAGGTCAACGTCACGATCGACGGAACCGCAATGGGCCTGCCCACCACGACCGATCTCGACTTCTACACGGCCTACCAGTGCATCCTTAGTCGGTACATCCTGCAGCAGCGCGCCATCCCGGATCCGCTCGTCTTCACGACGAAGGAGCTGCTCCAGATTGCAGGCGAGCTAAAAGCGGGTGGCGACCAGCGGAGCGAGGTCCGGACCTGGCTGAAGCGAATGCAGAAAACCTTCGTCGAGTCCCGAGCAGCCGTTTACGACGCCGACAAGGGCCGGTGGATCGTCACGGTGGGCAGCGAAAGCGGACGCTCGTACCAAGACCGTCAGATGCGGCGCGTTGGTATCAATCCGAAAAGGGATCGGTGGGACAACCTCCAAGTCTTCGTGCAGTGTCATCAGGAGGGTGAGCTCATCAAGGGCCGACGCCTCGAGGCGAACGTCGTCTACGCCGCGCCGTGGTACAAGAAGAACATCGAGCGGCACTGGACGAAACCTGTGCATGCAACGCTCTACTTCCGACTCCGAAAGCCTATGGCGAAGATCCTATTCCGTGTCGGCGACGGCTTGCTTTATGCCGGCGAAGGTTCCGCGCACAAGCGGTACGACGAGCTCTGCACCGTCCTCGGCATTCCGGCCTATCAACACGAGGCCCGCATCCGCCAGCAGATCGCCGGAGCTCTGGACGAACTTCAGCAGGTCGGGTATCTCGCGCGCTGGGGTTTGCGTCGCTCGGCCGATCGGTGTGGGTGGGTAGTCGAGTGGTTCGGAGGCGATGTCTGGAATCGTATCCAGAAGGAGATTCGAGGCATCGAGGGGGCGAGCAACTACGCCTTGCCTCGCCCTGTGGAGGAGACCGCGCAAGACCATAGTCCGCGCGGCGCAGAGAAGAAAGTCCTCGCTCAATTGCCGCTGTCGTTCGCCCCGCAGGCGCCGCCTGTCGGAGAAGGGAAGCGAGAGCTTCAACAGGACCCGCAAAGCGCCGAGTGCCAGGTCCCGCGTGAGCGAGTCGGGGAGCTGATCCAACTCTTCCGAAAGCACAGACGTCACCCGCCGATGGGTCGACCACCCGCGCACGAAGTGGAACGCGCGGAGTATCTTCTCGCCGAGTACGGCTGGGACAAGGCCGCGTTCGTCGTCGAGTACGCCTGTCAGGAGATCCCCAAGACTTCCGGTCGCTCGGGCTGGGGGCGATTCTTCGGTTCGGTCATGAGCTACGTCGGCGAAGCGCTGGAGGCCTACACCCTGAAGCAGGAGGCCAAGAAGACCGTTCAAGCCGTCCAAACCGGTCCGACTCTGAAAGAGCTCGTTGCGAAGCGTCGCGCCGAACTGAGTCCTGTCGAGATCGAGATTCTACGTCAGCGCGCTATTCAAGCAGTCAAGTCCAATCCGTTCGTCGCTCAATGGCTGAAGAAGTATCAGGGCGGCGAGGTGGAACGCGAACGCGACCTCCACATCGAGCGGACGATCGAGAGCTTCCTGGAGCAGGAGCTACTCTCGAAACTACGTCCCAACTAGGTGCTCGAGCGATGACGCAGGCCGACTCGAGCACGGCCAGAAATGGGCTCGAGCCCACTCTTGATTTACGAAGAGCACGGCGAAACACTGTTGGAAGGACTTTCTGCGCAAGTCACTGGAAATCAACTCATTACTCGCCGTGCAGTTCGTAAATTGGTCCTCGCTCCGATGGCGCCAGCGTGCAGTTCGTAAGCTCTCGCCGTGCAGTTCGTAAAAATCGACGTGCTCTTCGTAACAGGCCCCGCACCGATTCCCTGCACGGCAACGAGTTACAGCGAAAGTCTTCGGCCTACAAGAGTTCTTTCAAGACTCCCTTACACACCCGTACAGCACCGAACAGGGTGTGCTGCGCTTCGCGCACGAAGATCTCCGGGATCCTGACGCGACGCGAATGCTCCCATGAACCCACACTCCCAAAGGGGCATTTGCGATCATTGGCGCTCAAGAATCGCCCCTCCCCGGGCCGATCTAGCCCGTGGATGAAGATCGAGGACGAGATCTCCGCTGCGGCCCGCGAAAGCACCCAGGCGCCCGCCCCTCCCCCCGAGCGGGAGCTCCTCGCCTCCGACCTCGTCGAGGTCGTCCAGGCCTTTGCGGAATCGCGCCGCGCCCCCCGGACGCGGGTCGAGTACGAGGCCGCAGTCCGGGACTTCATGAAGAACCTCGAGATCCAGACGCTCGCCGAGTTCCTCGCGGTCAAGGCCAAGGACGTCGTCCGGTACCGGAATAGACTCCAGGCCCGGGGCCTGGCGCCGTCGACGGTCAACATGCGCCTCGCCGCCGTCCGGGGTCTCTTCGGCCGGCTCTTGCGCGAGGGCAAGATCCCGGGCAACCCCGCCGACCCGGATCTCGTCGAGGGCTTGGCCGTCAGCCAAGAGTCCCGCACCGACCACCTCTCGATCGAGGAGGTCTCCAAGGTCCTGTCCACCTGCGACGGGACGCTCCGCGGACTCCGCGACCGCGCGCTCATCATCACCCTCTACTACGAGGGCCTCCGGCGGAGCGAGGCCTCGCGCCTCAACTATCGCGACGTGACGACGAGACGCGGGATGATGGAGGTGCGGAACGCGAAGAACAACCCGTACGCGACGATCCGCTTGAAACCAAAGGTCAAGGAGGCGGTCGAGGCCTACCTCGAGGTCCTGAACCGGGAGCTGCGGCGTCGAGCGACGCGGCCCGAGGATCCGGTCTTCGTCTCCCTCTCCCCCATCCGGTCGTACGGCGAGCGCTTGGCGTCCTCCTCCATCAACAACATCGTGAAGGCGCGCGCCCGGCTTGCTGGGATCACGAGACGCATCACTGCCCACAGTTGGCGGCATTATGTTACCAACGACGTTATGTCTTCTTCCTTGGATCTTCTTCCCGGCTCCATATCCCCAGTTGAATCTACTTCCCGGGGCCGCGCGGCGGCTTGAATTCGGCACGGCCCCCCCCTCCCCCACGCGGAAATGAAGCTCGCGAGAATTGGCATTCTCAACAGGATCGGCCTCCAGAGGGGGCCCTCCCCTCGCCGATGATGCTCTCGGATGGCGAGACCTGCGAGACAAAAGACCCTGGATCAGATCCTGGACGGTTTCCTCCGCGAGCAGCGCACCGAGGGGACCCGCCGGGCCTACGCCCACGCGGTCCAGGACTTCTTCGCCGCGGCCAAGGTGGCCACGCTCGAGGATCTGGCCTCGCTCGACCGCGAAGCGGCCGTCGAATATCGGAACCGCCTCGCGGAGCGCCGGAGACGCGCCAAGACCTTCGTCAACCGGCAGCTCTCAGCCCTGCGCGGCTTCTTCCGGTGGGCCCAGGCGTTGGGTGCCGTCGCCGCCAGTCCCTTCGACCTGGTGCGCGGCTACAAGGTCTCCGCGGAATCCCGGACCGAGGGGCTTGAGGAGGAGGAGATCGCCTCCATGGTCTCCGCCGCAGCGGAAGAAGAGACTCTGGCAGGTCTTCGCGATCGGGCGCTCCTCCTCACGCTCTACTACCAGGGCCTCCGCCGGAGCGAGGCGGCCGGCCTCCGTCATCACGATGTCCGCCGCCAAGCCGGGATCCTGGTCCTCCGCAACACGAAGACGACGGATCGGGACGAGGTCAGCCTCCGGCCCGAGGTCGCCCGCGCCATCGACGACTACACGAGAGCGCTCGACGAGCGCCTCGGGCGTCTCGCGCCACGTCGCACCGACCCGGTCTTCGTCTCGTTCGCTCGATCCGGATTCGCCCGCCCCCTCTCCCCCACCGCGATCCTGGACATCGTCAAGAAGCGCGCGAGAGACGCCGGCATCCGCCGGAACATCGTCTGTCATTCGCTCCGCCACGCGATGGTGACTCACGCATTGGATCATCACGCATCGCTCGAGGAAGCCGGGGCCCATGCGCGTCATCTGGATCCCCGGACGACGGCGCGCTATGATCGGCGCCGCCGGCGGCGCGGCGCGGCGGCTGTACAGGCGTTGCCGCGCTTGGCGCTCTGACGAGATTCTCGGCATCGCTGAAAGAAGGGCCCCAGTGGCCTGTGCTGAACAAACGTGTCAGCCCCGACCAGAGAGGGGGCCGATTTCACCGAACCCAAAGTGGACGTTTCGTTCGCAGAAGGCACGGGCGAGCGTTCGAGGCGGACGCCGGGATCAGTGACAGGACGAACCGGAGGGGGCGATGTAGATCGGAGGAGTCGAAGTCTGCCGGCCGTTTCCCCGATCACTGCGTCCAGACGCACCTTGTCCGGAAGAGTTGCTCCCGTTTCCGTAGTCACGCTGGACGTAGCCTTCCGATTGGTACCTGTTGGGAGACGGTCGAACGGTGTAGATCTCGCCGCCGTTGGCGGTCGGGAAGGTCCATAGCTCCTGGGTGGGGTCGATGGTCCGTCGGGTGTCTCGTATCTCAGGGATGTCTGCTCTCGTGCTCCGCGGCCCGGTCCGAAGGTACTCTCCCCCGATGTAGGTCGAACCCCGTGAACGTCCGTCGCGATCCTGGCCTCCCCCGGGTGCGGCGCAGGAGGAAACCAGCGCGCACACGCTCGCTCCCGCGATCCACGCAATCTTCATCGGAGTACCTTCACCCTTTCAGGTCGATGACCCGCCCGATCATCTCGTCCTTGGCCTTGACCGCGTTCGCGTTCGCCTCGAACGTGCGCACGTCCGTGATCTGCTCGACCGTTTCGCGGACGATGTCCGTATTCGATCCTTCGAGGAATCCGAACCGCACGCTCCCAAACGCCTCGGTCCCCGGCGTCCCTTCGATGGGATCGCCGCTCGCCGGGCCCATCGAGAGGAGGCTGTCGCCATCTTCGACGAGCCCGCCGGGATTGGGAAACCGCGTGAGCGTGACGGTCCCGATGTCGGCCGTCGTCCCGTCTCCCATTACCACCGAGATCTTTCCCGCGACGTCGACGTTGAAGCCAATGGCCCCTTCGGGAATCGTGACCGGCGGTGACATGAGGTTTCCAGAGGAATCCACGATCGAGCCAGCCGAGTCCACCTTGAACATCCCCGCGCGAGCGAATCTCGGTCCCCGAGGCGTCTCCACACGAAAGAATCCCTCGCCGGCCACAGCCATGTCGAAAGTGCGGGTCTCGCCGAGGATCAGGGGTCCCGGACTGTTGTCGCGGGACGTCGCCGCGACGCGAGTCCCACCCGTCCGCATGTCGACCTGATCCGCCCGGCGCGCCTTGAATCCAGGGGTCAGGGCGTTTGCGACGTTGTTGGCCGAGATGTCCAGCCGACGCCTCGATGCGTCCATGCCCGAGACGGAGGGGCCAAATAGGCTCATCTCCCGCTCCTAACGCATGAATTATACGCTACTTCAGCCTCTTCAGCAAGTCCACCACCTCGGCTGCCGCCTTGTCTCCCTTGAGATCGTGCTTGCCTTGGAGAGCGCCTTCCGCATCCAGGACGAGGACGCCCGGGATCGGCGCCTCCTTGTACTTCGCCTTCACCTGGTAGGCGTGCGGCCGCCGGATGATGATGCGCACGAACGCCTCCGAGCCGCTGATGACCTTCTCGTCGTACACGACCTTCGAGAGCGAACCGCTCTCGAACCGGGTGGAGGGTCATCACGTCTCGGCGCCGGAGATTCCGACCAAGACTTTTTTCCCGTCCTTCTTGGCCTGGGCGAGCGCCGCGTCGAGCTGCTCGAGGCTCGCGTACTGCCAGGAGATCCGGCGCTCCTTCGACTCGCGCTCTCCCAGCGTGACTTTGAGCTCTTCCTCCTTGTACGTCTTCGCGCGCTTGACGAGGATCTTGACCTCCGTACCCGGTTTCGTGACCCGCAGGAAGTCCTCGAACGCGTCGCGGCTGTAGATCTTGTTCTCGTTGAGCTTGAGGATGACGTCCCCCTTGCCGATCCCGGCCTTCTCTGCGGGGCTGCCCGCCCCCAGGGATTCCACGAGTTGTCCCTGAACCTTCACCCCGCCCGGGAGCGAGTACTCCTTCGCCTCCGCTTTCGTGGGCGCGCGGGTCTCGAGACCCAGGGAGGCTTCTTTCCGCGGCGTGGAGTCCTGCGGCAGCAGGAGGATCGCGATGAAGAAGAAGCGCATCATGTTTCATTCTCCAAACGGGGCCCAGCCCGCCGAATTTACTTGCCGTCGATGGCCTTCTTGAAATCGTCGTCCGTGAGTCGATCCTTCTCGACCAGAACCTTGGCCTTCTTGCCCTCGAGGGTCACGCGGACGACTCCGAGGAGACCCTCCAGTGCTTTCTTCGCCGCGCTCTTGTCCTTCACGGACGAGAGATCCACGTTCTTCTCTTCGTGGGACTTGAGCTTGGCCTCGCCCTGGTCCTTATGCAGACCGCTGTTGATCGCCTTCTTGATCGCCTCGATGTCGAGCGTCGCGGGGTCGGCATGATGAACGACGACTTCCCGCTTCTTCGAATCGGCGTCCACCCAGGTCACGCCTGGGACTTTCCGCGTGGCGTCCTCCACGCGCTTGTCTCAGCCGGCTCAGGTCGATCCTTTCGCCTCGAAGACCAGATGGACGGGGGACACCACCTGTGACTTGAGATCGAGCTTCACGAGCTCCCCCATGAGAGCTTCGCAGATATCCTTCGAGGGATCGCCCGTCACGTCGGCGGTGCCCTTGTCGCGATCGACCTTCGCTCCGGTGACTCCCTCGACTTTCTTCAGGGCCTTTGCCGCAGCGTCGGCGGTCTCCTTGTCCTTGAGGCCCTGGATCTTCAGTTTGATGACGGTCGGCTTCGCCTTGGGATCGGACCCCGAGGAACCCCCGGAGCCGGGCTTGTTGCCCCCGCCGCCGCCCCCTCATCAGGAATCCTGCGCGTACAGGGACGCGCCGGGCATGGCCAGGAACGCCGCCAGGAGCAGTGTGAGACTTCGCATGAGCGCCTCCTAATCAACGTGCTTCGATACCGTGAATCCCGCCCGTTCGAATACCTGCTTGATGGTCTCGAAAGAGACGACCGTCTCGTCGTAGAGGAGCACGGCGTCACCCGTGTCCCAGTCTACTTCCGACGAGATGACACCCTTCGAGTTCTTGAGTGCGTCCCGCACCATCTGCGTCACGCGCCGTCAGCCGGCTCCTTCGAGGTGCAACCGGACTTTTTGCAGCGATGCCCGAACTTTCTCGATCTCAAGGACCGTCTCGATCAGCCGATCCTCCGGCATTTCTCCCACCCACACGCGGTAGACCGGTCCGGCCTTCACGACCACCGTGGAGCGACCGCGGCACGCGAAGGACCAGTACTCGACCCCGTCTCGCGTCTGAAAGGGACCCGCCTTCTTGAGCCGCTGGGGCTTCATCACGAACGCGGAGACCGTGGTGCCGGCCCGCCGGTAGACGATCTGAACGACCTGACCTTCCTCGACCGCATCAACTTCGACGATGTCGAAACCCGCTTTCTCGGCCGCCGGGGTCGACGCATCGGTTCCCAGGTTCCTCTCCACCGCGGTCTGCGCGTCGCCCCGAGACACGGGAGTCCCTTGGGCGGACCCCGGTCGGTGTCGTTCGGAGATCCGTAGCAGCTCATCCGAGGGTCCTTCGGGGGCGGGAGCGGGAACGGGGCGTGGCGTCCGCAGCAGGAGAGCCGCTCCGAAGGCCACAAGGAGGCCGGCCGCGGCGGCCATGATCCACGCTTTCCGCTTCGACCGCCCCGCCTTGAGCAGACGCTGCCGGGTGTGCTCCGGCGCGCGACGATCCAGGAGGGAGCGTCGGAGGAACGCGCCCATTTCGGGATCGGCGTCGCTCATCGGGTCAGTCTCCTCCGCAGCGCGGCGCGCCCGCGCGCAAGACGCGAGCCGAGCGTCCCCCCCGGGCAGCCCATCATCTCAGCGGCCTCCTTCATCGAAAAATCGTGGAGATCGACCAGCAGCACGGCCAGGCGCTGTCCGGGTTCAAGATCCCGAAGCGCCTCCTCGACTTCTTCGCTCGCCGCGGACGCCGGGAGCGGCGCGTGATTATCCGCAGGGGCGGAAGCACCGTCGTCGAGGAGCGAGAGCGGTCGGCGCCGCGTGCGGTAAAAGTCGATGACGGTGTTCGTGAGGATGCGGAAGATCCAAGGCTTGAAAGCCGATTCCGGCTTGAAAGTTCCGAACGCGCGCAGCGCCTTCACCACCGTCTCCTGACTCACATCCTCGGCGTCCGCCGGATGGCCCGTCATGTCCAGCGCCATGTAGTAGAGCTGATGCACCAAGGGGCCAAGGAGCTTCTCGAACTCCCCGTCGTCTTTGCTCATCCGTCGGATCAGGGTCATGAATCCTACGATCCAGTCGCCCGCCCTTATCCCGGAAAGGCCCTTGACTTCCGCCGCGCTTTTTCGGAATATACCCCCTGGGCGTATACGTTGTCCAGCAGGAGGTGCGACATGCCGAAATCGAGCGCGACGATGCACACGCGATATCTCACCGACGAAGACAAGCAGGCCCTCATCCGGCGCCTCAACCGGGCGTGCGGCCAGGTGAATGCGGTGCGGAGGATGGTGGAGGAGGCGGAGTGCGTCGACAAGCTCCTCATCCAGATCAGCGCCGCCAAGTCGGCGCTCACCGAGGTGGCGCTCGAGCTCATGGAACAGCACCTCGTCAACTGCACCGAGACCTGCATGGAAGGCGAACGCGAGGAAATCATCCGGCGCGTGACGAGGGCGGTCGCGGCCGTCGTGAGGAACGGATGAGAGGTGGAGCATGAAGCAAAGGAGCTTGTTGACTTCGGTCGGAGGGTTGGGGGCGGCGATCCTGGGATCGGCGTGCTGTTGGCTGCCGCTCCTGCTCCTCACGCTGGGCGCGGGAGCGAGTGCCGCCGGCGCCGTTACGAACACCATCGAGAAGTTCCGCCCGGTCTTTGCGGTCGTCGCGATCGGGTTGGTAGGGGCGGCCTTCTACTTCACGTACTTCCGTCGGCCCGCGTCCGCCCCGGGCGAGAGCTGCTGCGCCCCTCAGCCGGCCGAGAAAGAAGGGACCTCCAAAAAGGAGCCGCTTTGCTCCTGCTGCGGAGCGAAGGGCAAGTGGGTCCCGTCCGCAACGGTCCATGCGCTTGTGCGCGAGCCGCTGAAGCCCCAGGTGGCGTCGTCGGAGTACGCCCTCTGCCTGAACCCCGGCTGCGCGCAGGTCTACACCGCCTCGAACGGCGGACCGCACTTCGTGAAGTCCGACCTTGCGGTGCGGGTCGGCTACAAGGAGCGCGAGGCCCCGCACCTCGTCTGCTACTGCTTCGAACACTCGGTCGAGGACATCGAGTCGGAGCTTCGCGCCTCCGGCAAGACGACGATTCCGGGCCGCATCAAAGCCGAGATCCAGGCGGGGCGATGTGCGTGCGACGTCGAGAATCCGCAGGGCGCCTGCTGCCTCGGAAACGTCAACCGGGCCGTGAAGGTATCCCGGGAACGAATCGCGGGGGCCGCGACAGCCCCCGTCGGCGCGCCCGCGATCCAGTGCGCGCCGCCGCTGCCGCAGGAGGACCACGCGTCGTGCTGTCGCCTGCCCGCAGCCTCCGGCCCGGCGCCGACGTTCGCCGCCCGCCTGAACTTGGTGAACAATTTCCTTCTTCCCGTCGTAAGCGTCCTCATTCTTGCGATGATCTTCTTCCCGCACCGGGTTTTCGCCTTCCTTGCAAAGCAGGAGTCCACGACGCCCACCCCGGCGGTCATCGATTCGCACTCAAAGACGGTCGTTCTCAGCGTCCCGGGGATGACCTGACCCCAGTCGTGCCCGCCCCGTGTCCGGGCGGCATTGATCGCGGTCGATGGCGTGAAGGACGTGCACGTGAACTTCGAGACAAGGGAAGTGACCGTCGTGGTCGATGCCGCGAAGTTCCGCGGCGAGGCGCTCGTGGAGGCGCTCGCAAAGGCCGGTTTCGAGAAGAGCACGGTGAGGACGCCATGATTTCGATGCTGGCCTGACCCGGCTGAGCTCCTGGAGAGGGCGGCTGGGAGCCGCTCCTGATCGGGCTGGCCGCCGCGATCGCCGTGCTCGTGACGTGGAGAATCGTCTCCAGGTGGAGGCGAAAGGCGTGAGTGGGCGAATTCCTGCCCAAGAGGGTCACATGAGAGTGACAGGAGTACCGCAATGTGTCCAACGAAGGCGGAAGTGATCGTCTACTCGGCACACGAGAGCATCTGCGTGCCCTGCAGGGAGACGGAGGAGTTTCTGCGGGCTCACCAGATTCCGTACGAGAGGAAGGATATCGTGGAAGATCCGGAGGCGCTCGAGGAGTTCCTCGCCATAACGAACGGGGCCGAATCCGTCCCGGTCCTCCGGGTCGGCCGCAAAATCCTTGTGGGCTTCGACGCGGGCATCTTGCGACGCGAACTGGGTTTGGACGACTGACGGCCAATCGTGGCGAGGTTGCGATGCGCAACGACGAGCAACACGTAGAGGATTCCAAGCAGGGGGTACCCACTGCGATCGTGTTTGTTCTGGCTCTCGCGGCGCTCGTCGCCTGTTGTGTCTTGAAACTGCTCGTGCTCAGATAGAGGAGGGCTCATGCGAAATGCGCTGGTTGGCACCCTCGTCCTGGCGCTGATCTCGTGTTCTAAGGAGACGGATTCGAGCAAGAAGGACGTGCCCCCGCCTGGCGGAGAGAGCCGCGTCGTCGTCCTCAAAGTCGATGGCATGCAGCGCGGCGAAGGTGGCAAAACCTGAATGGCCTGACCCGAGTCGGTGAAGAAGGCCCTGGAGGGGCTCAAAGGCGTCACCAAGGTCGAGATGGACCTCGACCGGGACCTCTTCCGAGTCACACTGGCCGGGAAGGACGGAGCGACCCAGGAACAGCTTTTCGAGGCCATCCGCGCGCTCAGCTACACGCCGAGCTTGGCGGGTGGCGAGGGCTTTCATGCCTCGGAAGAGACCACGCATCCCATGGGCGAGATGCCCGAGCTGGTCCG